>Ga0307374_10010841_pt1 | contig 13089 bp, 8 predicted proteins | sample OX3MG_FD_202532 | JGI IMG/M metagenome (GOLD analysis project Ga0307374, IMG submission 202532) | Soil microbial communities from Risofladan, Vaasa, Finland - OX-3 | ecosystem: Environmental > Terrestrial > Soil > Coastal area > Acid sulfate soil | place: Finland: Risofladan, Vaasa | collected...
CTCCACCATTGCCGACGATTTCACGTTCCGATAAGTGATTTGCAGTGGAAGCCTCATGGTCCTCTCCGTTGTCCCTTGGGAAATTTCCTGTCTTGCGGTTCATTTTGCATTTCTCGCTTTCCATGCCGTATTTAATTTCGAACAAAAATGCGCATTTCGATGTGACTGGCGTCACCTTTGGAAGTGACTTCTCTCACTGAGCCGCCCAGCCGCACAACCTACTCTGATGTGGAGTAGAATTTGAGTTCTCGGTCCAGACCCGATGTATGGATGTACGGCAGGGGGCCGGAGCGGCAAGACGGGCGGCGCTCATGAAATTTGGCGTGCTGGCTTTGGACTACGATGGAACGATCGCGCGCGACGGCGTGCTCGATCCCAACGTCAGCAGCGCAATCGCGGAAGTACGTGCCGGCGGGATTGTGGTGGTCATCGTCACGGGCCGGATACTGGCGGAACTGGAAGAAGTCGCCGGAGACCTTCATTTCGTTGACGGCGTGGTTGCTGAAAATGGAGCCGTGCTGTGGTTTCCAAACGGACATACCCGGCTGCTCGGGGAAACTACCTCCCTTCAGTTTCTGCGGGAACTCAGCCACCGCGGCATAGCCTTCAAGGCCGGCCAATGCGTCGTGGAACTCGATGCGGAAGATGCCTCGCAAGCCCTTGCGATCATCAGAGAACTGGAATTGCCTTTGGTCATGCTGTTCAACCGCGGGCGATTGATGGTGCTTCCGCAGTCGGTCAGCAAAGGTTCCGGCCTGCGTGAATCGCTCGCCACGCTCCGCCTCTCGATTCACAATGCCATCGGCATCGGAGACGCCGAGAATGACCACGATCTGCTGTATCACTGTGAATTGGGAGTGGCTGTCAGCTGGGGCAGCAAAATCCTCCAAAAAGTTGCCGATGAAGTCCTGGAAGGCAGCGGGCCACCGGCGGTGGCTGCCTACATCCGGCAGGCAGCGTCGAGTTTAAGGCTGCCCCCGGAACATATCGGGCGGCACCGGTTGTCGCTGGGAACCGCGGAGGACGGGCATACCCTGACGCTGGGCATTCGTGGCCGCAACGCTCTGGTTGCCGGAGATCCCCGCTCCGGCAAATCCTGGGTGACGGGCCTGGCCTGCGAGCAGTTGATTTTGCAGGGCTATTCGGTCTGCGTGATTGATCCGGAAGGCGACTACCGTACGCTGGAAACATTGCCGGGGGTGGTGGTATTCGGCGGAGACGACCCGCCGCCGGGATTGCCCGATCTGGCTCGCGTGCTCCGGCACCCCGACATGAGCGTGGTGATCGACCTTTCGCATGCGCCGTACCAGGAAAAAGTCAGCTATTTAAAATCCGTCTTGCCCATGCTGGCTGCGATCCGAAGGACTTCCGGTTTGCCGCACCGGATTGTGATCGACGAGGCCCATTATTTCCTGCATGAATCGAACATTGACGAATTGCTGGATCTTCACATGGACGCATACACTCTGGTCACCTACCGGATGTCCGACCTGCATCCCAAGCTACTCGAGGAAATTACTGCCGTCATCGTCAAGCGCACCACCGAGCCGGCCGAAATTCAGGCCTTGACGCAAATGCTCAAAGAACGGGGTATTGGAATCGGCTCCATCAAAGACCTCACAACGCTGGGAATCGACGAAGCGATCCTGTTTCCCGGGATTCAGGAAGCCGGGGGAAAATTCCAGAAATTCAAGCTGTTCCCACGATTAACCTCCCACGTTCGCCACAAAGCTAAATATCTCGACGTGCAATTGCTCTCGGAACAGGGATTTTTCTTTACCGAAAATGGGAAGGCGGTGGGCGGCCCGGCGCGCACGCTGAAGCAGTTCATGGCGTTATTGGCCAATACCCGGGAAAATGTAGTGACCGAACATGCCCGCCGGGGAGATTTCTCGCGTTGGATTGGCGAGGTGTTCCACGATCGCGCCCTGGCCATCAGCATTCGAAAAATGGAGCAGCGTTTTCGTATCGGTCACATCCACGACTTCGCCGATGCGCTCGCAAAATTGATTCAGGAACGCTACGAATTCCCCGATGTGTCCCCCGGCCAGCAAGAGAATCCCGCCACGGCCGGTTCGTCCGAAGCGGATAAAACTCCTACTGCCAGCACGGGCAGAAAATAGCGGCTGCGCGCCGCCCGGACTCCCTCCATCCGCAAATCATGCAGGTTTTCGGGATGTAGGATAAACTCTGCCTTCTTTTCAGGAGTGCGCCGTGAACCACACATCCCGAAAACAAACTTTGCAGGGGCTGGGCCGCGCCATAACCCGGGTTCTGGCCATCGCAGCTGTTTTTTCGTGTTTCACCGCGATTCCTGGCGCAGCCGCGCAGACAAATAAGCAGGACACGCCGGTACTCCGGCCGAAAGTGGTCGTGGTCGTCTATTTCGAGATCGGCAAGGAGACCGGCGACAAGCCGGGTGAACTGCAATATTGGGTCGAGCGCGATCATCTGGACCGCGTAATCGATGTGCCGGGAATGAGCCGTGCGGTGCGCTCCAACGCCGATGGCTCCGAGGTTGCCGTGGCCGTGGGGCCCGGAAATATAAACCCGGGCGTGAATTTGATGGATTTGGGGTTGAGTCCGCGCTTCGACCTGCGAAACAGCTATTGGCTGATCAATGGGATTGCGGGCGTGTCGCCGCGCGAGGTGTCCCTGGCATCGGCCGTCTGGACCGATTACGTGATCGACGGCGATCTGCTGCACGAAATTGACGCGCGCGAAATGCCCAGGGATTGGCCGGACGGATTCTACGCCCTGGGCATGAGCCGCCCTGGGGAGCAGCCGCTCGTGCCTGCCGGATCCGCCGAGGATGTTCGAACCTGGCCGAAACAGGGAGCGCACAGCAACGCGAACGGCTCGGTGATTCGCATGAATCCGGCGCTGCTGGCCTGGGCATACGGCCTGACGCGTGGCATTAAACTGCCGGAAAACGAGCAGATGAAAGCCCTGGAGGCCCATTACAAGGGATTCCCCGCCGCGCAATTGCCGCCCCGCGTGATCGTGGGTGCGAACCTGGCCGCCGAAACCTTCTGGCATGGCGCACGGATGGATGCGTGGGCGCACCGCTGGGTGCCCTACATGACCGAAGGCCATGCACGATACGGCTCCACGGCCATGAACGACTCCGGCACCATGATCGCCCTGCACGCGTTGACGCGCGCGGGCCGCGCCGACTGGAATCGCGCGGTTATCCTGCGCACCGGAAGCAATTTTGACATGCAGGCTCCGGACGAAACGGCCGAGCAAAGCGCCAATCGCGAAGTGCGCGGCGGATACACGGCCTTCGAACCCTCCCTCGAATCGGCCTATATGGTTGGCAGCCGAGTCGTCCGGGCGCTGATCGCGGGGTGGCCGCGCTTTAAAGGACAGATTCCTTCTGAATAACAATTCCCCGGCGTTTTAGGGTACATTGATTTGCGCCCGTGCTCGGGATGGGGCCGCAGGAATTGGAGAAGTCCAAATTTCTCTTGACTTTGTTACGGGGCAACGATCTATTGTTTCATTCCGCTTAGTGCAGGCGACACTATGATGCGAGTCCGCATCTATGCCTCGCGGGGGAAGTGAATTCTGTCCAGTATCCTGGTGTCCTGCGGACCACTGGGTCCGGGCTATGTTCGTTTAGATAGAGCGGGTTTCAAATGGCAGCCCGTGGTGATCCTGTTGCAGGTGTGCGGATTCGCAGAATCGATCGGGTTGTAGTCAAAAACATTCAGGGGTCACATTCAAGCGGATGCGCGTGGAACCATTTCTGATACCGAACGGAAACAATCATACCGATCGATGCGGCGGATGTTTCCCCGGCTGGAGACATCTGTCCTGTTTTCGGGAAAACCGGCATCGTCCAGGGCGGGGAGATTTCTAGTGTTTCATTCGAAAACCTTTATGCTTTTCCGGAAGATGCGCGGGCAACATTTTTTCCTGCTCTTTGCGCTCTTCCCGGCGCTGGCACTGTTGAGTTCCTGCGGCGGGAGCAGCACCGCGGCCCCCACGCCAACGATTTCGGTTTATGGCTCGGCAACCTCGGTAAACGTCAATGGAACCGTACAGTTCACGGCGACCGTTTTAAATTTAAGCAGCACTCTGGTGTCCTGGCAGGTCAATAGCGTGAATAACGGCAATTCGACCTACGGCACCATTAACGCAAACGGCCTGTATACGGCGCCGTCGTCCCAACCCTCGAACAACGTCGTCACGATTACCGCCATCGCGCAGGCGCAGACTACTCTTACGGCCACTGCAACCCTGAGCATCCTGCCGCCCGCCACGATTACGGGCATAACCCCCGCCGACGCGACCGTGGCATCGGGAGCATCGCAAGCCTTCACAGCCACGGTTTCAGGCGGCGGCAATATCGCCGTGTATTGGTACGTCAACGGCAATCCTGCCTGCAGCACCTCGTCCTATCAGGGAAGCACGCTCGGCGGCAATGCAACAATCGGGACCATCACCAATCCTGGCGGAAACTATACCGCCCCTGTTATTCCTCCGCCGGGCGGGGTCGTCACGATTTATGCGGTTTCCGAAGCGGATGCCACGCAGTTCCTGTGCGTGCCGGTGCATTTGACGCTCGGCAACGGTTCGTTGAATGGGTCCTACGCATTTTCCACCCGTGGAAGGCTGACTGCGAGCAATGCTTTCTTCGCTCGCGTGGGCAGTTTTACGGCGGGCGGCAATGGAATCATCAGTGGCGGCACGGAAGACACCAACCAGGAAGGCTCGCCCACCAGCACGGTCCGGCAGCAGCGCACGTTCACGGGATCCTATGCGATCGGGCCGGACGGCCGAGGCACCATGCAATTCTGCGAAGACGTCAGTACGACGTGCACGGCCAGCCTGGCGACCGCTTTCTTCCAGATCGTGGTTTCTTCCCCTCAGCAGGCGCAAATCATCGAATTCAGCCCGCCAACGTCCTCCACTTCGACAATTGTGTCGCGGGGCGAAATGGACCAGCAGGATCCTACGGTTTTTGGCAACCGCAACTTTAATTTATTCGGCACCTACTCGTTTGATTTCTCTGGAGTTTCGTCTGCCGCGGCGCCGGAATCCGCGGTCGGCGAATTTACCGCCAACGGGAACGGCGTGATCAGCGCCGGAGGACCCACGACACCGGGTTCGATGGATATCAATCCCGGCGGAACGCAGGCCCTCAGCGCCTCTACCTATTCGATCAGCGCGAACGGGCGCGGCACGATGACCATCGGTTCGCTTACGTTCAGTTTTTATCTGGTTTCGGCAAGCCATGCAAAATTCATCGAGACCGATGCATCCCCTTCCTCGATTCTGGTCGGAGACGCCGTCAAACAGCAAGCCAGCGCAAATTGCGCGTGGGGACTCAGCACGCTGAATGGTCCGTTCGTATTCGAAACTTCGGGAACATCGTCCTCTGGAGGAATCGGCGATCTGGTCAGCTTCACGGCCGATGGCAGCGGCGGGATCACGTCAGGAGCGATCGACGAAAACAATGGCGGCTCGGTGCCTACTCCCACCAACTCGCTGAACGGAACCTACACCCTTGCTGCCTGCGGAAGGGGCACGCTGGCGATTTCAGGCCATTCCTACGTCCTGTACATGGTTTCTCCCGCATCATCCGTGATCCAGGAAATCACATCCGGGGTTGTGGCCGATGGCACCATGGTGCAACCGCAGGGCGGACCATTTACGACAGCCTCCTTGAGCGGCAGCTACGCACTCAACCAAACCGGAGTAAACGCCGCCGGCACGGCAGGCAAGAGAATCGACCTTGTGGGTCAACTCACGGCCAACGGCACGGGCAATGTGACGTCCGGCAACATCGATGTCAATAATTATGGAGCGACTTCGACCGTCACTCCGCAAGTCGGCACGTATACCACGGTCACCGCGAACGGGCGCTCGACGATGCTGCTCAACCCAACGCGCAACTTCGTGCTTTACGTAGTGAGCCCAACACAGGCCTATGTTCTGGACACCGATACCACGGGCTTCGCGATGGGTTCGCTCTACAAACAATTCTGATGAAAAATCTCGGGCGCGCCGGGCGAAGATCGCTTTGCGAACGGGCATCGCGAGGAAAAGTACTGGAATGGGATATAATTCCGCGATTTGAAGAACGGGGTCGAGATTGAAGCATTCGAGTGGCGCATGCCTGGATTCGCAGAGAGAGGCGCGGTGAAACGCCTCCTACATCTTGCCTGGATCGTTGTCTTGCTCGGGTTGAGTTCCTGCCATGGCGCGGCGCCCGCGAGTACGGCCGTGACGTGCACGACGGCGACCGGCACGACAACGTCCACCACCACTTCCTCTTGCATCGACCCAGTTACCAATATTTCCGTGACGATTTCTCCTGCTACGGTTTCGGTCAACGTTGTGACCACCTATCAGTTCCAGTCTGCTGTGACCGGCGGCACAAACGGAATCGTCATCTGGAAAGTAAACAATATTACGGGTGGCAATAGCAACATCGGGCAGATCGATTCGAACGGGCTGTATCACGCCCCCCCGGTGGTTCCCTCTCCGTCAACCATCAGCGTCTCGGCCACATCGTTCGAAGATCAGAACGTGTCCGCCATTTCGACGGTAACGATTCTTCCGGCTCCCACAGTTACGATTTCTCCCACGACATTGACCATCACGTCGGGCACGGCAAATACGCAAACATTCACGTCCACGGTAACGGGCACAACGACCACCAATGTCGATTGGGAAGTCAACAACATCCTGGGCGGCAACTCGACATTCGGCACGATTTCCGCCGCGGGCGTTTACACGGCTCCCAAAACCCCGCCGATCGGCTCGACAGTCACGGTCACAGCCATTTCGCGTGACTTTCCGTTGTCCACGGCGAGCGCCACGGTAAAGATTGCCGGCTATTCGACCTCCTCCCTGCAGGGGCCGTTCGCCTTCACCGTGGCCGGACGAAATCTTTCCGGGAGTTCCGCAGGCCCTTTCTTTCGCGCGGGCAGCTTTGTAGCCGATGGCAGCGGCCACATGGACAGCGGCGTCGAAGACATCAATGATGCTTTGGGAGTAACCACAAATCCGGTTTCCTTCGCCGGCACATATACGGTCGGTCCGGATGGGCGCGGCACGATGGCATTCAACGACGGCCGGGCATCCACGCCCGCCTCATTCGATTTCGTCCTGGTGAACGGCACACAGCTGCAGATCACCGGGTTCGATGCAAGCGGCACTTCGTCCGGACAGGCAAATTTGCAGGACGTATCGAAATTCATCGGCGGCCTTTCGGGAAAGTACGTATTCGACTTCACCGGCGTGCACGGATCGAATGCCCTCTCCCAGATTGGTGAATTCACCACCGATGGCGCGGGAAATGTGACAAGCGGCATGGTGGATGTGAATGACGGCGGCGTGGTTACGCCTCAAGCCGCCATCACGGGCGGCGCGTATTCGGCATCGGCGGATTCTAATGGCCGGGGAACCATTACGCTGAACACGTTGAGCACGACGCTGCACTTCTCTTATTACCTAGTATCGCCGGGATTGGCGAAACTTGTGGAAACCGACGCCGCGCGGCAGGTTACGGGCGTGATTTCCCAGCAAGCTCCCAACACCGTCTTCGACGCCGCCTCCCTCAACGGAAACTACGCATTTCTGCTGGCCGGGTCCGGCGCAAGCACGTACGCGGCGGCGGGAAGTTTTTCCGCGGACGGAAACAGCCATGTTACTGCGGGTGAACTGGACGAAAACGCCGGCGGCACGCCCACGGCGAATCTCGTCATCAGCGGCTCCTACACGGTAGACGCGAATGGGCGGGGCACGGCGGCATTTACGGGAGGCCGGACGTACGTATTTTATCTTGGACCCTCCGGAACCGCCGTTTTCCAGGAAACCGATTCGATTCATTCGGGCGTCGCAATCGACGGAGCCTTTCAGGCGCAGCAGAATGCGTCGTTCGCGCAATCGCAAATTGCGGGCAACTTCGCCTTCAGCACGGCCGGCCTTTCCGCTTCCTCCGTTGAAACAATCGCCGGCGAGTTGGCGGCAGACGGCGCGGGAGCCGTCCCATCGGGAGCTGTGGATATGAACACCGCCGGTACCCTTGCACCGGGCGTCGCAATTACGACGGGCTCTTATGCCGCATCATCCTCGGCGGAGCGCGGCACCCTTACACTGAGCCTGGCCACAAGCCCCACCGCGCAGACGCGCAATTTTGCCGTATACGTCGTGAGCGCCACGCAGGTTTTTCTGGTGGAAATCGACGCCAATCGGATCGCCGCCGGCTCTTTATTCAGGCAATTCTAGTGTGCTGTCCCGGAAATTCCTTCACGAAGTGGAACACGTCTTCAGGGGCTAAAGCCCCTTTGTTTTCAGCTTATTTTGTCAGGGCTGAAGCCCTGACCCAGAATCCGGAATTGCGACTCATTTCCGGGACAGCACACTAGGCGGGGGTTTCTGCATCGTCAAACCTGAAAAAATATTCCTGCGCCGCGCGCGCCCCGGCACTCGCCGATTTCGATAGGATCGAGATCATAAATATTGAGCTTCGAGCGCAAGGCGAATTGCCGGAAGGAATGGTTAAGTTCCGCGCAACAACTGCTCAACCCGCGCAACATCTTCCGGAACATCCACGCTGATCGAATCGTGAATGGTTTCCGCGACGCGAATCTTGTAGCCGTTTTCCATCCAGCGCAGTTGTTCCAGCTGTTCGATCCGTTCGAGGTCGCCCACCGGCAGCGTCGGAAAATCCAGCAGCGCGGCGCGGCGAAATCCGTACAGGCCGAGATGTTTCATATGCTGCACGTGCACGGGGGAGTTGCGGTCGCGCACCCAGGGAATGGGCGCGCGTGAAAAATAGAGCGCGTTGCCGTCAAAGTCGAGAACCACCTTCACGATATTCGGGTCCATGATGTCGGCAGGCCTGGCGATGGGAACCATGAGCGTCGCCACGGCAACGCTCTCGTCGGACTCGATGGCTTCGACGAGCGTGTCGATCGCTTCCGGCTCGACCAGCGGCTCATCTCCCTGCACGTTGATGAAAATCTCATCCTGGCCGCCGCCAATGGTGGCGGCAACTTCGGCAACGCGCTCGGTGCCGGAGCGATGTTCCGAGCGGGTCATGGCCGCTTCCCCGCCGAAGGCGGCCGCCGCCTGCACGATTCGCCCGTCATCGGTGGCGATGATGACCCTGGATATCTTCTGGGCCTGCCGCGCCCGTTCCCAGACGCGCTGGATCATGGGTTTCCCGGCAAGCGCAACCAGCGGCTTGCCCGGCAAGCGGGTGGCGGCGTAACGCGCGGGGATCACGGCAATGGCCATCACATTTTTCCTGTCTGCGCCGGCAAGGATACGCGCTGCGACGCGCGCGACGCAATGAAATCATGCTACCACACCGCGCAAACCTCCCGGCGCGGCGCGGCTTTACGCCAATCCACGCGCCTGCCGCACATCCAAAATCGATGGAATGGTTGAAATTTTCACCGAGCCTTGCAGAGCAGTTCGCCGGTGGTAGAATGAATCAAAGTTGGTTGCCGGAGTTGCCGGAAGCGCCCGGGCAGCGCCGGCGAAGGCAGGCAATGTGGTGATGGCGGGGCCAAGACCATTTTATCTGCGTTTCGCCGCTATCGTTGTGTGCGCACTGATCGCCTCCTCCTCGTATGGCCAGGCTCCGGGGCCCGTCAAGCCTCCCCCGCAGCCCCCCGACATGCAAGTCAAACCCGGCAAAGGGATCAACGTCGACGTCGATATGGCATTGGTCAATGTCACGGTGACCGACCCGCTGAACCGGCTGGTAACGGGCTTGGAGCGCAAGAATTTTCGGGTCTTTGAAGACGGCGTCGAACAGGAAGTGCTGACGATGTCGACCGAAGACGTTCCCATTTCCATCGGCCTGATTTTCGACATGAGCGGCAGCATGTCCGACAAGGTCGACAAGGCCAGACAGGCCGCCGTGCAATTCATGCGCACGGCAAACCCCCGCGATCAATTTTTTCTGGTGAGCTTCAACGATCGCGCCGAATTGACCAGCGGATTCACCACTAATGTGGACGAGCTGCAGAATCGCATGATGTTCACATCCTCACGCGGGCGCACCGCGCTGCTGGACGCCATCTATCTTGGACTCAGCCAAATGCGACGTGCACACAACGCCAAACGGGCCTTGCTCATCATATCTGACGGGGGCGATAATCATAGCCGTTACAGTGAGACCGACGTCAGGGATTTTCTGAAGGAGGCCGATTGCCAGTTGTATGCAATCGGCATTTACGATCCAATCGGCATGCGTGCCCGAACGGCAGAGGAACTCAACGGACCTTCCCTGCTTTCCGAGATGACGGAGATGACGGGAGGGCGAGTCTTCCCGGTCGCCAACATTGGCGAATTACCCGACATAGCCGAAAAGATCGGGATGGAGTTGCGAAATCAATATGTTTTGGGATACAGACCAAGCAACAAGCGACATAATGGCGCGTGGCGGAAAATCAAGGTCAAACTGCGGCCACCCAGAGGCCTCCCTCCCCTTAGTGTTTATGCAAAAACCGGCTACTACGCACCGACACAGTAGCCGCGGCCGCTTCACGGCATTTCTACTCACATTGTTTCTGGCAGGTGCGGGATTGTTTTTGGCGACGGCGGCGTCCGCGCAGCAGCAGGCGCCTATTTCGCCCTCCCAGCAGCCGGCGGCACCCAGCGTTCCCCCGCCGCAGCCCTCGCAAATCGATACGCAGGGATCGTACAAAATCAGGACGCAGGTGAGCCTGGTGGTCCTGCATGTGTCGGTGCTGAACGACCGCAGCGCATTCGTGCCGGGCTTGAAAGAGGAAGATTTCCACGTCTATGAAGACAAAGTCGAGCAGAAGCTTTCCGTATTCAAGCAAGAAGACGTGCCCGTGAGTTTCGGACTGGTCGTGGACAATAGCGGCAGCATGCGGGACAAACGCCCCCAGGTCAACGCCGCCGCGCTGACGTTCGTCAAGACTTCCAACCCGCAGGACGAAGGCTTCGTCGTCAACTTTAACGACGACTACTACCTCGACACCGAACACGACTTCACCAGCGACATCAATGAAATGAAAGCGGCGCTCGAACGCATTGACGCGCGCGGCAGCACGGCTCTTTACGACGCCGTGATCGGCTCGCTCGATCATCTAAAAAAAGGCAAACGCGACAAGAAAGTGATTCTCGTGGTGACCGACGGCGAGGATAACGCCAGCCGCCACACCCTCGAAAACGCGGTCGAGCAGGCGCAGCGCAGCAACGCCGTAATTTATGCGGTCGGCCTTTTCAGCGACGATGACATGAAGCACGACCACCGCGCCATGAAGAAGGCTCGCAGGGCGCTATCCGAACTGGCCGAAGCCACCGGCGGAATAGCTTTCTTCCCGGAAAATGTCGGCGACACCCAGGCAATCTGCACGCAGATCGCTCACGACATTCGCAACCAGTACACTCTGGCCTACTATCCCACCAACACGGCCCATGACGGCACCTTCCGGCAGGTGCATGTGGAGGTCACTCCCCCACGCGGAACCGGAAAATTGAGCGTGCGCACGCGCACCGGCTATTACGCCCCGCGCGCCCGGGCGTCTGGAAATTAGCGCGTTGTGGATCGCGTGCTGAAGCGGGACGCATGGTAGGACAGGCTTCAGCCTGTCTTGTTTTGATCTCTGCCAGCGCCACAAAATTCAAAAGAAGACAGGCTGAAGCCTGTCCTACTTAATTCCCGGAAATCATGGGCAAAAAACTTTTTCCGTGAGGAATCTGTGCGCCAAAATTTTCGGCGATGGTCTGGCCCATGTCCGCCAGCGTGTCCCGGATGCCGAGATTCACGCCGCGCTTCCCCGCCCGACTGCAGGTCAGGATGGGCACATATTCGCGCGAGTGATCCGTGGTCGGCCAAGCGGGGTCTGGGTCGCAACCATGATCGGCGGTAATCATCAGCAGATCGCCGGGCGCCATGGCTTTCAGCAGCGGCGCAAGAAGCAGATCAAATTCTTCCAGTGACCTGGCAAAACCTTCCACGTCTTTCCTGTGCCCGTAGAGCATGTCGAAATCCACGAGGTTGGCGAAGACGAGCCCGCTTTTCTGTTCGTCGAGCGTCGCGTGCAGCTTCCTCATGCCGTCGGCATTGTTTTTGGTCGTCACGTAGCGGTCGACGCCGCGGCCGTTGTAGATGTCGTGAATTTTTCCGATCCCGAAAATCGGCACATGGCGCGCCACCAGCACATCCATCAGCATGGGGTGCGGCGGCTCGACGGCATAGTCATGGCGGCGCTCGGTGCGGCGGAAATTTCCGGGCGCGCCGGTAAAGGGGCGGGCAATCACGCGGCCCACTTTGTGCGGACCATCGAGCATTTTTCTGGCGATTTCGCACATGCGGTACAGCTCGGCAATGGGGATCACGTCTTCATGCGCGGCGATCTGAAAAACGCTGTCGCCGGACGTATACACAATCGGAAAACCGGTTCGCAGGTGCTCCTCGCCCAGTTCCTTGATGATTTCGGTGCCGGAGGCGGGCTTATTGCCGAGCGTCTTGCGGCCGATGGCGCGTTCGAACTGCTCCATCAGGTCGCGCGGAAATCCCTGCTTATAGACGGGAAAGGCTTGCGGCAGCCAGATCCCCGCCATCTCCCAGTGGCCGGTGGTGGTGTCCTTCCCCGGGGAATGCGTGGCGCCCTTGCCATAGCAGCCCTCCGGGGCCACAGGAGGCGTCAGGTGCGCGAGCGGAGCGATATTGGCCAGACCCAGCCGGACCAGGTTTGGAAGCGCCAGCGGCCGCGATTGCGCGATGTGGCCGAGCGTGTCGCGTCCGACATCGTCATACTCCGACGCGTCGGGAAGGGCCCCGATGCCCACGCTGTCCAGAACGATCCAGATAATGCGTTCGAATGGTGCCATGGCCGCCTCGCAAAAAAGTATACAGCCTGGCAACGATGGGGCAAACAAATGCCCGTGACGCGCGCGGCCTGGCGGCCGGATTGCCCGTTTTCCAGCAGCAACGTATAATGGCAAGTTTAGACAGGCGTTTCCAAAGACGCTGAGAGCGGGCGCGCGTGCCCACAAGACAGGCAAGGCCCGCAAGACCATCGAAACAAGAGTGCGCGTCAGAGCAGGCCCAAACGGGACAGATCATGACGAAGCAAATCATCG
>Ga0307374_10010842_pt1 | contig 13089 bp, 9 predicted proteins | sample OX3MG_FD_202532 | JGI IMG/M metagenome (GOLD analysis project Ga0307374, IMG submission 202532) | Soil microbial communities from Risofladan, Vaasa, Finland - OX-3 | ecosystem: Environmental > Terrestrial > Soil > Coastal area > Acid sulfate soil | place: Finland: Risofladan, Vaasa | collected...
CGGTTCTTTTTCCAAAGCCTTTTTCCGAAACGACCATGATAGTTTTTGACCGGTCACCCCTTTCTACACAAATCAGGCCAACTACTTCATCGTGCTCATTGTCCACCTCAATACCCCTGACCCCAATTGCTCCTCTTCCAGTATCCCTCACGGTATCTTCCGGAAAACGGATCGCCCTGCCGCTTTTGACCGCCATCATGATCTCGCATTTCCCGTTGGTCAGCTTGGCTTCCAGAAGCTGATCCCCCTCATTGACGGTAATGGCATTGATCCCATTCTGCCGGGGCCTTGAAAAATCATCCAGGGAAGTTTTTTTGATAGTCCCATTCCGGGTACATAATATAATATAATGAGATTTTACAAAGTCCTTGTTCTCCAGATCACGGATATCAATGATAGCCCGTATTTTATCCTCTCCCGGTAAATTGATCAGGTTCTGGATAGCCCTACCCTTGGATTGCTTTTCTCCTTCAGGGATTTCATACACTTTCAGCCAGAAACACCTCCCCTGCTCTGTGAAAAAAAGCATGGTATGATGGGTGGATGCAACAAACAAGTGTTCTATGTAATCTTCCTCCCTGGTCTTACCGCCAATGGCTCCCCTTCCCCCTCTTTTCTGTAACCGGTAATCTTCCGCAGCCGTCCGTTTTATATAACCTAAATGGGATATGGTAATCACCACATCCTGCTCCGCAATGATATCTTCGATCCGCATTTCATTAGCCAGGTATTGTATCTCCGTTTTTCGTTCATCTCCGAATTTTCTTTTTACTTCTATAAGCTCTTCCTTGATGATCTGATAACGGAGACCTTCATCCGAAAGGATGTTATTCAATTGAGCAATCAATTGGACCAGGCTGGAATATTCTTCCTTGATCTTATCCCGCTCCATACCCGTGAGCCGTTGCAACCTAAGTTCAAGCACGGCCTTGGCCTGAATTTCCGTGAGGCCAAACCGGGCTATCATTTCATCGCGGGCCAGTTCCGGTGTCCTGGAATTGCGGATTAAAGAAATAAACTCATCCAGGTGATCAAGGGCAACCAGATAACCTTCCAGGATATGGGATTTCTTCTCCGCTTCCCGCAGTTCAAACTTGGTCCTGCGCACGATGATCTCATGACGAAAATGAATAAACTCCGTAATCAGTTCCCGCAGATTCAGTAATTGGGGCCGGCCATTCACCAGGGCCACATTATTAATGCCGAACGAAGTCTGTAATTCTGAATATTTATATAATTGATTAATGACCAGATTGGCAATGACATCTTTTTTCAGATCAATCACTAGCCGCATTCCGTCCCTATCGGATTCATCCCTCACGTCACTGATGCCTTCAATCTGCTTTTCATTGACTAATTGGGCAATCTTCTCATGCAGGGCAGCCTTATTCACCTGGTATGGCAGTTCATAAATAACAATCAGTTCCCTTCCGGTTGATTTTGTTTCTACATTAACTTTTCCCCGCACCACCACCCTGCCCCGACCGGTTTCAAAACCCTGCTTAACTCCTTCATACCCATAGATTATACCTCCGGTTGGAAAATCCGGAGCCTTCACAAACTTAATGAGCTCCTCAATGGTAATATTCCGATTATCAATATATTGTATACACCCTTCTACCACTTCGCTCAGGTTATGGGGAAGGATATTGGTAGCCATTCCCACCGCGATTCCGGAAGCCCCGTTAACTAATAAATTAGGTATACGAGCTGGCAATACTGTAGGCTCTTCCAGGGTATCATCGAAATTCAGGGTGAAATCCACTGTTTCCTTGTCAATATCTTCCAATATGGCTTCAGCAGCCCGCTGGAGTCTTATTTCCGTATAACGCATGGCAGCAGGGGAATCTCCATCCACCGATCCGAAATTGCCCTGTCCGTCTATCAGGGGGTACCGCATTGTCCAGGGCTGAACCAGTCTGACTATTGTATCATATATCGCTTTATCTCCATGTGGATGGTATTTCCCCATTACCTCACCTACAACACGGGCAGATTTCTTGTAAGGTTTATGGCTATTATTGCCGAGTTCATTCATTCCAAACAGTACCCTGCGATGAACTGGCTTGAGACCATCCCGGACATCCGGCAGTGCCCTGCTGACAATTACCGACATCGAATAATCGATGTAGGCTGTTTTCATCTCTTCTTCAATATTGATTTGTATGATTTTCCCACCAGGAGAAAATGCAGCATCCTGTGTATCCATAATTAAAAATAACCGGAATTGATAAAATAAAGGGCAGGCAAATATAGGAGATTATCCTGGTAAATGCACTGGTTCGCAGGTCTTTTTAAAGGGAGTATCTTTAAATTAATGCATTGAATTCCAACAATTAATAATATAGAATCTGGCATTTATCCCAATATGAATCTGGCTTAAAAACCAAGGGGGAGAGGAATCCTTTTTTTTAGCACGATAATTGTCTGAAAACTAATATATCAAGAAGTTTATTATTATATTATTAAAAAGATCAATTTGATTTTCAGGGCTTGGCTATGAAACAGATTTTGATTTTCGGGGCTGGAAAGTCAGCCACTGTCCTGATTGAGTTTCTGATAGCTCATGCGCCGAAAAACAAATGGCACCTGACTGTAGTGGACAGTAATTTGTCTTTGGTCCAATCTAAAACCGGGAAATCCTATTTTGCTACTCCCTTGGCATTTGACATTCAGCAGGAGATCACCCGAAGAAAACTGGTAGAAAATTCCGATCTGGTCATTTCCCTGCTACCGCCCTCCCTGCATTTGCTTATTGCCCAGGACTGCCTTTTGTATCAAAAACATTTGCTTACTGCTTCCTATGCAGACCAAAAGATCCAAAAACTGGGCCCTGAAATTCGTAAAGCAGGCCTTCTTTTTGTTTATGAAATGGGATTGGACCCCGGCTTAGACCATATGTCCGCAATGAACCTGATTCATTCCATTAAAAGGAAAGGAGGACTAATCCGGTCTTTCCGTTCCTTTTGCGGAGGCTTGATGGATCCTTCCAGCAATGATAATCCATGGAGTTACAAGATTTCCTGGAACCCCGCCAATGTCGTGCTGGCAGGAAAATCAGGAGCTACCTTTAAAGATAAAGGTAAGATAGTCGAACTGTGTTACGAAGAATTATTCGATCAGGGAAAGACGATTCAGGTCAGTGGTCTGGGCAAGTTGGCCTATTATCCCAACCGGGACTCTTTAAATTATATGAAATTATATCAGCTTGAGGAATCCGAAACCTTCCTTAGGGCCACTCTTCGCTTTCCGGAGTTCTGTGAGGGCTGGAATGCATTGGTCAGGCTGGGTTTGACAGATGACAAAGCTAAAGTCAATACCGATGAGCTGCCTTATTTTAAATGGGCATCTCAGAAATTGAAAAATAAATTCCCCGCTTCCAGCGAAGAATCTTTTACTGAATTTTTGGGGACAAAGGATAATTCAAGGGTGATCACGCAGTTAAAATTCCTGGGATTCTTAAATGGTGGGCTAATCAATCAAGGAGAACGGACCAACGCAGAAATATTACAGTCAGTTTTGGAAAATAAACTTAAAATGCTGCCTGATGATCATGATTTGGTGGTCATGCAACATGAAATTAGATTTGAACGATGCCGGATTGAAACCTGCCTGGTCAGTAGCCTGATGATTACCGGGGAAAACAGCTTGAATACGGCGATGGCCAAAACAGTAGGCCTTCCGTTGGGTATCATGGCCAAGCTTATTCTCACCGGAAAAATGCCCTTGATCGGACTGCACATTCCCATTGTACCTGAAATTTACCAACCGGTATTAAAAGAACTGGAAGAACAGGGGATTCGTTTTGAAGAGCGCTTCGAATAAAGTTTACACATTGAACCGAAAATGCATGACATCACCGTCCTGCACCTGGTAATCCTTTCCTTCCACATTAAGTTTGCCGTTATCCCGGCACGCCGATTCAGATCCATATCGGATATAATCTGTATAGCGGATCACCTCAGCCCGGATAAACCCTTTCTCGAAATCTGAATGGATGACCCCCGCTGCCTGGGGTGCCAACATTCCCCTGTGTATGGTCCAGGCTCTGACCTCCGGCTCACCCGCAGTGAAATAGGTAATCAGGTTTAACAAATGAAAAGTGGAATGTACCAAACGAACTACCCCCGATTCAGCAAGACCAAGATCCGATAAGAAGATTCTACGGTCCTCAGCATTATCCAGTGAGGCGATTTCTGATTCAATGGCTGCACTGATATACAGTACTTCTGCATTTTCTTCCTTCACCGCATGCTCAACAGCTGCAGTGAAACGGTTGCCCTTAATTACTGAAGCTTCGTCCACATTGCATACATAGATTACTGGTTTCAGGGTAAGCAAGAAAAGATCTGAAAGGAATTTCTCTCTCTCTGAAACGGTCACCGGGAAAAGCCGTGCTGATTTTCCCTGACCCAGGTGGCCCCGCAAACGCTTCAGCAGTTCGAGCCCTTGCATCATTTCCCTTTCTCCAGTCCTGACTTGTTTTTCGATCCGGTGAATCTTCTTATCCACCGTGTCCAGATCCCTGAGCTGGAGCTCGGTATCCACAATCTCCTTATCCCGGACGGGATCAATGCTGCCATCTACATGAATAATATTATTATCTTCAAAACACCGCAACACATGAATGACCGCGTCTGTATTCCGGATATTGGCCAGGAACTGGTTACCCAACCCCTCCCCTTTGCTGGCTCCTTTGACCAGCCCGGCAATATCAACTATTTCTACAGTTGCCGGAATCACCCGTTTTGGCTTGACCAGGGCTTCCAGTCTGGCAAGTCGCTCATCCGGGACAATAATCACCCCTATGTTGGGTTCAATGGTGCAGAAAGGGAAATTTGCTGCCTGCGCCTTTGCATTGCTTAAGGCATTAAATAAGGTGGATTTACCCACATTGGGCAGTCCAACGATTCCTCCCTGCAATCCCATGAGATGAAATTTCGGCAAAAATAAAGGAAACGGGAACAGTTTTTCTTTCTATTTTAGTGCCCGATCCTATGGATGGCACGGCAATTATCCTTACCAACGGCTTACTGACTGAAAGTGCAGCTAAAACCGCCCATGGGCTGATCCGGGGAACTTTACGATACCGGATCTTGGCAGTGGTGGATGAAGCGCATGCGGGAATGGATGCCGGTGTAGTACTGGATGGCCAAAACCGCCGGATCCCCATCATGGCCACTGTGACTGAAGCCATAAAAAAAGTCGCAGAACCCATCAATTACTGCCTGGTGGGGATTGCCCCAAAGGGCGGTAAACTGCCCGGGGAAATGAAATCCCAGATCAGGGAATGTATCTGCAATCAAATCCACATCGTCAGCGGCCTGCATGACTTCATCAGTGATATGCCGGAAATGCTTAATCTGGCAAACCAGTATAAAGTATCCATCACAGATATCCGGAAACCAAAAAAAAGAGAGGAACTGCATTTCTGGAGTGGAAAGATTTATAACATCCGGGCATTAACCATTGCGGTGCTGGGTACGGATACTTGCCTGGGAAAACGCACTACAGCCCGTTTCCTGACAGATGCCTGCACCGTTGCAGGTATTCGTACAGGTATGATCAGCACAGGTCAGACAGGCTGGATGCAGGACGGCCAATATGGTTTTGTGCTGGATACAACGATTAATGATTTTGTCTCTGGAGAACTGGAACACGCCATTTTCACCTGTGATCAGGAAACAAAACCCGATCTGATCGTAGTAGAGGGACAGTCCGGTTTGCGCAATCCCACCGGCCCATGCGGATCTGAATTCCTTTTGAGTGGCAATATCCGGCACGTGATCCTCCAGCATGCGCCAAAAAGGAAATGGTACGGAGAAAACCAGCAATGGGGAGAAATTCCTACACTTGCCAGCGAATTAGCCCTGATCCGGATGTATGGGGCCAGGGTAGAAGCGGTAACACTGAATACCCAGGGTTGCACTCCCCTTGAATCGGGTCAATTCCGAAGTTCATATGAAAAAGACTTGAATATACCGGTGGTCCTGCCGTTGGAAGAAGGGGTTGACCGGTTGGTTAACCTGATGAAAAAATTGATGGAGATCCAAAAGCAGACCATTGTCAATCCCGGTCCCGGAGATTGATCATTCACCACTAACGATTTTCAAAGGATGAAAATAGCCGCCATACAGGTAACCCGGGCAAACCTCGAACTGACCAGGCCTTATACCATAGCATACAAGACTGTCAGTTTTGTGGAAAATGTCCTTGTGGAGATGATCCTCGAAAATGGGATCATCGGTCTGGGTTCGGCTAATCCTAGTAAACAGGTGGTGGGTGAAGACCTGGATGATACCATGAAAGCCTTGAAATCCCTGGATTTCCTATTACACAGGGATATCCGGGAGTTCCGTAAACTGCTCTCAGAGGTACAGGAAATGTTCCCCTCCAGTCCAGGAGCCAGGGCCGCCCTGGACATAGCCTTGCATGATGCTTTTTGCCGTTTCCTGGGAATTCCGCTGGCAGATTTCCTTGGGCGGCGGATCAAGTCATTGCCTACCTCCATCACCATTGGCATCAAAAACACAGCGGACACGCTGTCAGAAGCCAGGGAATATGTTGACAGGGGATTCTTTGTGCTTAAAGTAAAATTGGGTATCTCCCCTGAAGAAGACCTGGAAAGGCTTACCTGTTTGCATAAAACTTTTGGCGATCGAATAGTTATTCGGGTTGATGCCAATCAGGGTTACACCTCCAACCAGCTGATCCGGTTTTTCGACAAAGTCAAATCCTTTAAACTGGAACTGATTGAGCAGCCTTTGGCCGCAAAAGCGATCACGGAAATGAAACAGTTGCCTTCCAATATCCGAAAACAAATCGCTGCGGATGAATCCCTGGTCAGTTCACAAGATGCCTTCAGGCTTGCCGAATCTCCTGTTTCTTGCGGGATCTTTAATATCAAACTCATGAAATGCGGGGGCATCTTTCCGGCATTGCAGATTGCAGATATTGCCCATTATTCCGGCATTGACCTGATGTGGGGTTGCAATGATGAAAGCATCATCAGCATCACTGCTGCCCTGCATGTTGCATTCAGTTGCCCCCATACCCGATATATTGATCTGGACGGCAGCTTTGATCTGGCCAAAGATTTGGTGGAGGGTGGTTTTATGCTGAAAAATGGTATGATGAGCCTTTACGACCTTCCGGGACTGGGGGTCCGGAGACTATCTACATGATCTACTGCTGATAATTCTAATAGTATGGCCCTGAATATTGTCTTTATCGCCTTTTTCCTTATCGCCTTTTTAGTCGCCCTTGTCCGGCTGGTGTTTTTTGGGGATACGGGAATTTTCCAGGCAATGGTCAATGGTATTTTTGACAATTCCCGGTTTGCTGTCATGGATATCTGCCTGCCCCTGATCGGGATCATGGCTTTCTGGCTGGGCATCATGAAGGTGGGTGAAAAAGGAGGTGTGGTGCGGACCCTTTCCAAAATTGTAGGCCCTTTCTTCAGTAAGTTATTCCCGGAAGTACCGAAGGATCATCCTGCACTGGGAGCCATCCTGATGAATTTTGCTGCCAATATGCTTAATCTGGACAATGCAGCCACCCCTTTGGGACTTAAAGCCATGGAAGAATTGCAGTCCCTCAATCCGGTTAAGGATACGGCAACTAATGCACAGATCATGTTCCTGGTATTGAATGCTTCCAGCCTGACCCTGCTACCGATTAACATCATGGCCTACCGCTCTCAATTGCATGCTGCCAATCCTTCTGATGTGTTTATACCCATCCTGATTGCCACATTTTTTTCCGTCATGACCGGACTGATCACTGTTTCCATTTATCAGCGGATCAATTTGTTCAATAGGGTGATGCTCGCATACCTGGGTACCTTTGTCCTGGCTATCGGTGGGTTGCTCTATTATTTTTCCACCATTCCTTCTTCCAGGATCAATCTCATCTCTTCAGTAGCCGGCAACCTGCTGCTGGTCACCATAGTTATCCTTTTCATCACCATGGGCCTGATCCGCAAGATCAATGTCTATGATACCTTCATTGAAGGGGCCAAGGAAGGGTTCAGTATTGCCATTCGGATCATTCCCTATCTGGTAGCCATATTGGTAGCTATCGGTCTGTTCAGGACTTCCGGTTGTTTAGATTACTTAGTCCAGGGCATTGGAAGCCTGGTCCACCTGTTTGGACTGAACACAGATTTTGTTCCCGCCCTTCCAGTAGCCTTCATGAAACCCCTCAGCGGAAGCGGTGCCCGCGGACTGATGATTGAAGTGATGCAGAAATATGGTGCCGATTCTTTCCCTGGTCGTGTGGCCTGTGTTATTCAGGGGTCGACCGAAACGACCTTTTATGTGCTGGCCGTTTATTATGGAGCTGTGAACATTAAAAAAATCCGCCATACCTTACCCTGTGCCTTGTTGGCTGAAATTGTAGGCATAATCGCAGGAATATGTGTAGCCTATGTGTTTTTCCATTGATTGTAATACAATTGTCAGTAATTCCCAGTTTTCAGTAGGGGTTGGCTGCAAATCCGACATTTTGTCGGTTAATGATGAAAATATTGCGGAAAAGCAATTTTACTATAGTATTTTTGTGATACAGGTATTATTTTAGCTTTCGGATATTGGTTCACACGGTCCGTAAAAAGTAAACCTACATGATAGATCATCACAAAAAATTTGTTCTCGGGGATGAGGGTTTGACAGCTGAGCATTTTGCGTTTTACAATAAGTATGGGTTTATTCATTTCAGGCAATTCTTCAATCCCGAACAAATCAAGGCTGCCCTGGACGCCATAGCGTCTCTTCAGGAGGAATGGATCACCGCGGGTCTCACCAAGGTGAATGGCATTCCACTCAAATATGGGAAAGATGAAAATAGTAAAACCATTGTTCAACGGTTTGCCTTTGCTTCCCTGCACAGCGAATACCTGCATCAGATGCTGCAGGATGAGCGCATTCAATGGCTGAAAGAGTTCATTGGAGACGATGCGCGTATTGCAGAAAATGAAAAAGATGGACTGGTCGTCAATCATTATGTTAATACCGGTGAAAGTAATTTCACCAAGCTGGGCTGGCATACGGATGGACTTCGGGACCTGTTCACGAACCTGAAGCTGAATCCCATGCTCAATATTGGTATTTACCTGGATGATTCCCCAATTGAGAAGGGTGGATTGAGGCTGCTGCCCGGCACACACCGTCAGGGTATTTATTCCATGCTTTTCCGGAAACGTTATTTTGTAGATAATAATCCTGATGATCAGGAAATAGCCCTGGAGGCCCAATCCGGTGACCTGACCGTGCATTCCGGCAGGATCTGGCATCGAGTGGCATTGTCACCCCTGGAAGGAATTGCCAGCAAAAGAAGGGTCATGTATTTCCCCATTATCAAGGGAAAATATAAGCCTAAAACAGAAGAAAGCTGGACTCCGATATATCATAAATTCCATCGGCTGGTCAAATAATATTGTCAGCTGCTCCGGGAAAACCAATTATCAAAATGAGCTATGCATTGATCACCGGTGCCAGTAAAGGCATTGGTAAGGCTATGGCGGCTAGCCTGGCAGGAAGGAAATTTAACCTGCTCCTGGTGGCCAGGTCCGGACAGCTTTTGCAGGATACGGCGGAGGATCTGATCCTCCGGTTTGGTATACAGGTGCAATGGCTTGCCATTGATCTTGCTGATCCCGGGGCGGTAGGGGAAATATTGAAATGGATTCAGGTCAACCAATTCCCTGTATCCGTGCTGATCAACAATGCCGGTTATGGCTTATGGGGGAATTTCACTGACCGCAGCGCAGAGGATTGGAATAATATGCTACAGCTTAACATCCTGACCCTGGTCAAACTAACCCATGGTATGATCCCAATACTTCTGCTTCAGCCAAAAAAATATATCCTGAATGTAGGAAGCACCGCTGGTTTTCAGGCCATACCCACCCTAAGCCTATATGCTGGCTCCAAGGCCCTGGTCAATATCTTTACCCGGGGGCTTTCCCATGAACTGAAAGATCTGGGGATCAGTGTTACCCTGCTGGCCCCCGGAAGCGTAAAAACGGATTTTGTACGCCGATCAGGTATGGTGCACATGCAGGAATTTGCAGACCGGATGTCCATGGAACCCGGAATAGTGGCAGAAAAAGCTATAAAAGCCATGCTGCAGGGCAAAAGGGAAATCATACCGGGCCGTACAAACCGGTTTAGTGTATCCATGGTCAGGCTGATGCCCAGGTCAATGATTGAACGGCTAGCCGGATCACTTTACCGGGTAAAGGAAAAACCTGTATAGTTTGTAAATTACCCTGCATCAAGAATGCAGGGAGTTACTCAAGCATGATGACACAGCATTTAAACCTGGATTCAATACCCCCATTGCATCGACCATCCAGCTCTTATGCGCTGATTTACGGCAGCGCCAAATTAAGCGTACCTGTTAAACCGTTTCTCTATGGTAACTCTGATGCTTTTAAATCCCTAGAAGATTTCCTACGGCAACCATGTAGCAAGTCAAAGCACTTCTATTACAAATATACAAAGCAAATGGAAGTGGTTCTCCTCCCTGCGGCAAGACCCAGGGTTTCCGAACCAGAAATTTATGAATAGACCCGGGGAGTATTATGCGTATAAACCCCGTTTTCTGGGGATTATACGCCAACGCTGGCAGGAATCAATGTCCATCCGGGGATTTACCATTCGCTTATGGATGACTATCGTTTACCTAACCTGCCTGGTAGTCTTCATGAATAATTATTTCAATTATATCCAGGCCAGGCAGGGAATCGTTTTGAACGATTTCCTGCTCTCCCTGTTCCACCCGGTCAATCTCTCCCTGGAAATTTTCAGTGTGATCTATATCAGCATTATTACCGGAATTTTTTTCCTGCTGATGGTACCGGACTACCTGCTCCGGGCAATTGAGGCAGCTTCCATCATCTACAGCCTGCGTATCCTGACCTTGTATTTTGTGAAACTGGATCCCCCGGCAGGCTTCATTCCCCTGACTGATCCTTTTATGCTGCATTTTGTATATGATGGAAGGATGATCACCAAGGACCTGTTTTTCTCTGGGCATACTGCAAGCTTGATGCTGCTGGTGCTGGCCACAGACCGGAAAGGACTTAAAGTATTTTTTACCCTGGCATTATCCGCTGTGATCCTCATGTTACTCTGGCAGCGGGTTCATTATACCATAGATATCGTAGGCGCCTTGTTTTTTACCGCACTGGCCTGGAAAATAACCGGATTATGGCGACATAAAGGGTCATTGAATTCCAAAACTGGCATTCCTGGTTATTTCCAGTGAATTGGCATCCATAATCTGAATGATTAAATTACCCTTTGAACCGGAAGGAATGAGCGTGGGAATGGCATATCTTAGCAGTACGGTATCCATCAACTTTAGGAATGAAAAGTAGGAATCTGAATAAGGTAGCCTAGTAATCAGGGAATCAGCCCCATTTATTCCAGCATACAAATCCACTTCCTTTACACTATCCTGTGAAAAATAGTCTACCTCAAAACTCAGGGTATCCCCTGCAGTAAAAATACCTCCGTTGATACTTTTCCCGGTTGCAGTATCCACCAGCAGATTATTGCTGACCGGGTAAAAACTCACACCGCTTTTAACCAGACTGGTATTGATAAATCCGGTGGATTTGCTGCATCTTTCCCATAATACCGCAAAAAGGACCAGGAGGGTTAATTTCACCAAAAGCAGCCTATATATTTTCATTTCGCAGCAAAAATACCATAATTCGCGACAGGCAGAGACAGGGTCTGCCAATTGATTTTTGCTTAATTTTAACCATTCACGTCACATTTCCTGCCTGAGCCTGCGTAATTCCATATTAAAGCTATTAATGATCCGGGAAACAGAAAGCCGGATTGTTTCCCGTTTATTTGCATTTGAGTTTTTCCATGGTGCAGCAGTAGCGCTCTATTTTACTGCAGCCATTTCGATTTTCCTCCGGCATATCGGTACCCAGGGACTTCCCGAGGTTTATGTCCTTTCCGCTTTCCTGCTCTGGGGGGCGGGGCTCATCTATAACTTCCTGGAACATCGGTTAACTACAGTTAAGCTGGTATTTGGTATCCTGGCATTCAACGGTATTTGTATCCTGGTTTTCAGGATACTCAGCGGTTTCAGGCACGGACCCTGGTTTTTATATGTTTTTCTGGCTGCATTTAATGTTTTTTACTTACTGGAAAACCTGGAATTCTGGGGTCTTGCAGCCCTACTTTTCGATGTCCGTCAAAGTAAAAGGTTGTTTGCCATTGTCAGTGCAGGCGACCTGCCGGCAAAACTCATCGGGTATATGATGGCCCTTATTTTCACTACGGCCGCCGGAACCATTGACCTGCTCTGGGTGGCTACTGGATGCCTCGCCGTTTCCATGCTGATTTTCTGGTCCATGTCCAGAACGGAAACTTTTAAATCCCTGACACCATCCACACACCATCATTTTGCCACCCAATCCCTGCAAAATATCCAGGCTTCACTTACAGGAAACAGATTGATTCTCCAGGTTGCCCTGGTTTCCTTCTTCTCTTTTAGCTTTTATGTCCTGGCCAGCTTCATGCTTTATGGATATGTGGAACGTAAATTCCATACAGATGCTTCCCTGGCTACTTTCTTTGCCTTTTTCTACGGGGCCTCCAGGATGCTTACCCTGATCATCAAACCAGTATTTACCGGTAGGATGCTGGATAAGCTTGGGCTTCGAAAATCCCTGCTCATTGCCCCGGTGATCCTACTTGCCCTGGGTGTGGCTGCCCTGATCATCTCATCGGGGTCCTCGGACCTGATGGTATTTTACATGATCATGATAGTCGCGGTAGCTGTGGATCTGCTGCGTTCGGTCATAGAGCTTCCAGTCCTTCTCGCTACCCTGCAACCTCTCCCGGTCCGTCAGCGCTTAAGAGGTCATACCATTATCAAGGGCCTGATGGATCCCTTTGCCTACCTGTCCATTGGCTTGTTGCTTTTTGCAGTCATGGCACAACGGGGTGTGCTTGATTTTGAATTGCTTTTTGCGATTTTGATTTTTATTGCAGTTGCCTGGATATTATTTACCTTTTTCGTAGACAGAAGCTATATCCGCATGCTCACGGCAGCCATCCG
>Ga0307374_10010844_pt1 | contig 13088 bp, 15 predicted proteins | sample OX3MG_FD_202532 | JGI IMG/M metagenome (GOLD analysis project Ga0307374, IMG submission 202532) | Soil microbial communities from Risofladan, Vaasa, Finland - OX-3 | ecosystem: Environmental > Terrestrial > Soil > Coastal area > Acid sulfate soil | place: Finland: Risofladan, Vaasa | collected...
ACCGAGATCGACGTGCCCTACGTCGAGCTTAATGCCAAAGAAATCAAACCGGCGACACTCAAGCTCTTGCCGGAACGCATAGCCCGTCAGTACAACGCCGTGGTGTTCGACGTCGACAAACAAGGCACCAAACTGTTGGCCGTAGAGGACCCCGACGATATCCAAGCGCTGAACTTTCTGCAAAAGCAGCTGGGCAACGACGTTAAGGTTTATATCACTACCGGCAGCCTGTTGCAGTCGGCGCTCGACCAGTACCGTGGCAACATCAGCAGCGAACTTACCAAAGTGATCGCCGATGACGAGACTGCCGAGGAGGCTGAAGACGTAGACGAAAGCGACCTAGCCGAGGATTCGCCGATTGCCCAGACCGTCAATATCCTCATCGAGTTCGGGGTCAAATCAGGCGCCAGCGATATCCATATCGAGCCGCGCGAGGAGTTCGTGGTGGTACGGTACCGAATTGACGGATTGCTGCGTGAGGCCAACAGATTGCCGCGTAAGTTGCTAGGGGCGTTAGTCAGCCGTATTAAAATCCTCAGTAACCTCAAGATCGATGAGCACCGCGCGCCGCAAGACGGGCGCTTTAAGGTCGAGATCAATGACCAGATTTTTGCCTTGCGCGTATCAACGCTGCCGATCCTGGACGGCGAAAAGGTGGTCATGCGAATACTTAACGAGTCAAGTAAGCCAGCTGATTTTAATGAACTGGGCTTCTGGGGGGCGGCGCTGTCCGACCTGCAACACGCCATCGTTCAGCCACACGGCATGGTACTGGTTACGGGCCCAACCGGCTCGGGTAAGTCAACCACTCTGTTCAGCGTACTCAGCTCGCTTAATACTCCGAGCGTCAACATTTCGACCGTCGAAGACCCGGTGGAGTATCACATCGTCGGCGCCAACCAGACACAGGTCAATCCGATCGCGGGCATGACTTTTTCTACGGGGTTGAGAGCCCTGCTGCGTCAGGATCCCAACATCATCATGGTCGGCGAGATTCGTGACGTGGAAACGGCCGACCTGGCTGTCCAGGCCGCCCTGACCGGCCACCTGGTCTTCTCCACGCTGCACACCAACAACGCCGCCACTTGTCTGCCACGTTTGCTGGACATGGGTGTCGAGCCTTTCCTGATAGCCAGTACCGTGCATATTGTCATTGCTCAGCGGTTGGTGCGCCGTCTGTGCGTGACTTGCCGCGAATCTTTCGCGCCAGACGCCACTACGGTCAAGCAACTGGAAAAAAGTTTTGGCCTGGAAAAAGTCGGCGGCCTCAAGAAAATCCACGAGCTGGAGACCAGTGCCCTCCACGACGGCATCGGTAACGCCAACGCCAAACAGGATGGCAACAGCGGCGACCTGAGCACCTCTGACAATACTATCACGCGCCTATGGAAGGCTCACGAGGATGGCTGCGACAATTGTAACCACACTGGCTATAAGGGGCGGATCGGCATTTACGAAGTATTGACCAACTCGCCGGCTATCCAGAAGATGATCGTTGGGAACAGTACCAGCGAGGCCATTGAACTAGCGGCCATCCAGGAAGGCATGTTAACCATGCAGCTTGACGGCTTAATCAAGGCGTTGCGCGGCCAAACCAGCATAGAAGAAGTGCTGCGCGTCACCACCCAGGAGTAAACTAAAACTATGCTGTTCACCTACAAAGCCCAGAACACCAGCGGTAAAACCGTGACCGGCAGCGCCGAGGCCGTTAGCAGGCAGGAATTGCTGGTCATGCTGCACAAAGAGAACATCCACCCGCTTACGATCGAGATCGCCAAACATCATGGGAAGTCTAAACCCCTGTTCGGCCCCAAGAAGAAGATTAAACTTAGTGATCTGGTGATTTTCACCCGGCAGTTGTCCACCATGATCTCGGCTGGCGTGCCGCTGGCACGCTCGCTCGCTGCCCTGCAAGCCGACGCCGCCAGTCCTTATATGCGGGAGGTTCTGGCCGGCGTAGCCAAGGATGTTGAAGGCGGCCAACCGCTGGGCGACGCCTTCGCCAAATTCCCGTCTGTCTTTTCCGACGTTTACGTCAACATGGTGCGGGCCGGAGAGGAAGGCGGCATATTGGACGAAATCCTCCAGCGTCTGGCTCTGCAAGTCGAGCTGGACGCCAGTATCCGCAAAAAGATCAAGGGCGCCATGATGTACCCGGTAGTTATCCTGAGTATTACCATCATAGCTTTCTTCGGCATCATGCTGTTTATCGTGCCCAAGCTGGGCGGTATCCTAACCTCCTTAGGCGGACCGAACGCCAAGCTACCGATTTACACCCAAGTCCTACTAAACGTCAGCAACTTCTGCGCCAAACCGACGCTTCTCGGCCACTTACCGATTCCCATAATTAACAAATTGCCCAACCTGATCTTGATTTTGATAATCGGGGCTATTGGCGTGATCTACCTACTCCGTTATATTCGCACTCCGAAAGGCCAATATAGGTTCCATGCCCTGTTGCTCCGTCTACCGATAATCAAAATCATTATCCTCAAGGTTGCCATCGCCCGTTTCTCGCGGACGTTCGCTTCTCTGATGGGTTCCGGCGTCAGCGTGCTGGACGCTCTGGAGGTCACCGGCGCCGCTCTCGGTAATCGGGTTATAGAGGCCGAACTGGCGGCCGCCGCCAAAGAAGTTAAGAACGGCAAACAGTTATCCGAACCGCTAAGCCATAGCGCTCACTTCCCGCCCATAGTGTCGCAAATGTTGATGGTTGGCGAGGAAACCGGCCAGATAGACACCGTGCTGGTCAAAATCGCCGACTTTTACGAAGAAGAGGTGGCCGTGCTGATTGACGGTCTGGCCGCTATCATCGAGCCCATCATGATAATTTTTCTTGGAGCCGGTGTCGGCTTGATTGCCGCCTCTGTTATGGGACCGATTGCCAACCTCTCTAAGAACATCGGTACTTAAAAAGCCTTGACCTTATAACGCTTGTGTTTATAATCATAGCCAGATACTTGCGGCGGGCAATTAAAGCCTAAGCCTCAGGATCAACGTAAAAATTTAAATAGGAGGGTGGGCTCTTATGATCTCCCTTAAAAAACAAGCTAAAGGTTTCACGATCGTCGAACTTTTGATCGTCATCGTGGTCATCGGTATCCTGGCCCTGCTGGTCATCACGACTTACAGCGGTATCCAGGCCAAAGCACGTAACGCTAAACGGCAGACGGACATCCAGTCGCTACAGACACAGATGGAGGCGTTCTTCAGCCAGAACGGTTACTACCCCAGTCTGACTGACATGAATAGCAGCACCTGGCTCAACACCAACATGAAGAGCCTCGACCAGAACGCGCTGATTGACCCGTCAAACGCAACACAGAGCAAAACTTTGCTGACAGCACCGGCTGCTAAGTCTTACGCTTACGCCGTCACCGACAGCAGCGGTAACCCCTGTGAGACCGACGACACGACTTGTGCCAAGTACACTTTGACGGCCACTTACGAAGGTACCGTCAACGGTTCCACGACCTACGCCAAGAGCAACCTAGACTAGGCTGAATTCTTATAGTCCAGGACTCATTAGAAGCCTCGAATTAAGTTCGGGGCTTCTATATAATAAGCACAAGCATGAAAGCCCCTAGATCATCAGACGGTTTCACGCTGGTCGAACTGTTGGTAGCCATTGCCGTCGGCGCTATCGTGACGGGCGTTCTCAGCCAGGTGGTCACCAGCTACGTTCACGTCGCCCAGCGTGGCCGGTATATGAACCTGGCTAATTCCTATACCGAGGCTAAGGTTGAAGCGCTGCGCAACAGCGGCTACAACAGCCTGACCGCGGGTACTTCTAGCCTGACCAGCGAGCTGCCTACCCAGTTGCCGCTTTCACGCAGTGCCTCGATTACCGTCAGTTCGCCTTCGACCGGGCTCAAGCAGATTGACATCACCGTTTCGTACAACGACCAGGGTCAGACTAATTCTTACGCCTACACGACTTATATAGGAGAGCTCGGTGTCGGCCAATAAAACCGCTGGGCCGCGGCAAGCCGGCTTCACGCTGGTGGAGCTTATGGTCGCGGTGTCGGTTCTGGCGGTCATCGGCGTGGTTTTCCTCGGCTTGATAGCCAATTACTTCGTGGTTATTACCCGCAACAATGAGTTGACTGAAATGACTATCAACTCCCAAAACCTGCTGCGCACGACCGTCGAAAACATTCGTTTCGGTGACGGCGTGCGGCAAACCAACACGATTACCGACCCAAACGCGCCGTCCGGCGGCTGGAACACCAGCAATACCTCGTTTGTTATCGTCATCGCCGTGCCTGCAGTCGACAGCAGCCACAATTACATCATCGATCCTAGCACAGGCAGCCCGTATATGAACGAACTGGTGTATTACAAAAGTGGTACTGACCTGATGGAACGAATTCTGGCCAATCCCAGCGCCACCGGCAATACCCTGGAGACCAGTTGCCCAGCCAGCCTGGCCACCTCGACCTGCCCGGCCGATACGCAACTGGCCAACTATGTCAGCTCCATGACCTTCACGCTGTACGACCAAGACGCCGCGGTGACGACCGATCCGACACTGGCCCGCTCCATCAAAATCAATTTGACCATGCAACGTAACGCCCCCGGCGAGCCGCTGAGCCTCTACACCAGCACCCAAGTAACGCTAAGGAACAGGTTCTAACATGAAACGTTTACGAAACCAGCAAAAAGGCTCGATTATCCTCGTCTTCTTGATCACTTTGCCGTTTTTGATATTGTTGGCCATGTATTATATGCAACTGTCGCTCACCAGTTTCCAGGTGGCCCGCTTTGACCAGTTGCATACCGAGGCCCAGCTGGCGGCTGATGCCGGTGCCGATTACGCCGTGGAACAGATCAACCAGAATGCTAGTTGGGCCGGTACCGGCACTGATGTGCAGCTGCACAGCGATTCCCGGCTCAAGACGGCTTTCAGCGCCAGCGTTACGGGTGATGATAGCAGCAAGGTGGTCGCCGTTACCGGCAAGACTTATTGGCCGGCTTCGTCCACCACGCCCAACCGCACGGTGTCGATTTACGTGGACCTACGGCCAGTCGCGGCCGGCACCTATAGCGTCGTCACTGGCGAAGGCGGCCTGAGCATGAACAACAACTCCAAAATCGTCGGCGGCGACGTATTCGTCAACGGCCAGATCAACCTGGCCAACTCAGCTCAGATCGGCCTGAGCACCAAGCCGGTGACTGTCGAAGTCGCCGACCAGGCTTGTCCGCAACCGCCGGATTCCACTTATCCGCGGGTTTGTAACAGCGGCGAAGGCAGTCAGCCAATCACTATCAATAACAGTGCTCATATTTACGCTGCGGTTACGGCTACAAACCAGACTAATGGCAGCGGCATGAGTAATACCGGGCTGGTAGCCGGTGGCAGCGTCTCGCCGCAGGCCCTCCCGACCTATAACAGGGCTGCCCAGGTAGCGGCCGTCACTAACAATATGAGCGGCAGCGACGCTTCCTGCTCGGGCAGCGAGACGGAGACCTGGCCGGCCAACACCAAGATCACCGGCGATGTTAATATAAGCAACAAGTGCAAGGTAACCGTTCAGGGAAATGTCTGGATCACCGGCTCACTCACCATGTCTAACAGCTCGCAGTTGATCGTGGCCGATACGCTAGGCGCGACCGTGCCGAATATTATGGTCGACGGTGATGACGGGGCAACTTTTAATAACAGCTCGCAGCTGGTGTCGAACTCCTCTGGTACCGGTTTCGAAATCTTAACCTTCTATAGCAAGGCCAGTTGTTCACCGGATTGTAGTAGCGTTACCGGCACCGATTTATATAATTCACGTAACGTAACGACGATTGCCTTGAATAATTCGGCATCCGCTCCGAATACCATCTTTTATTCCTACTGGACTCAGGTTCAGGTCGGCAACTCCGGCCAGATCGGCGCCGTCATCGGCCAAACTATTAAACTTAATAATGCCGGCACCATCAGTTTCGGCAGTTCCACGCAGTTGGGTGGCAGCACCACTTGGGTAGTCAAAGGCTACCGGAAGCAATGAACAGGTGTTACCGTAAGCTCTATCTGGTATACTAATGTACGAATATCAACGCCGGGTGGGCAAATGAAAACCGATAAAATCCGCAACCGAACGCCGACTTTCTACCACGACAAGCCTCTGTTCGGCCTGGACATTGGCCATGGCTCGCTCAAGGTCATGCAATTAGATTTTCCCGAAGAGGCGGCCAAAACCGCTAAGAATTATCACCCGCGGGTTATTGGCTACGGCTTCACTACTTTTGACGGCAAGGCCCAAGCCGATGGCGTGATCGTCGAGCCGGAAATTATAGCCAAGGCCACCTCTGACCTTTTTCGCCATCAGTTGATAGGAGACATTACTACGAGGCGGGTAGCCCTGGCGATTCCGGCCTACCGGACCTTTACCCGTTCCATGCGCCTACCCAAGCTGAAGCCTAAAGAACTTGCCGATGCTGTCAGTCTGGAAGCTGAACAATACATCACAATGCCGCTGGATCAGCTGTATCTGGATTACGAAATCACCCGCCAGACCGACGAGAATACCGAGCTGTTCCTGGTTGCCGTACCGAAAGCCATTGTCGATTCTTATCTTGAGCTGGCACAAATCATAGGGCTGGAGACGGTACTGATTGAGCCGACGCTGAGCTCGTCGGCCCGGCTGTTCAGCCTGGACGAGCATAGCGACATACCGACCATCATCATAGATTTCGGGTCATTGTCATCGGACATCAGTATTTACGACAAAAAGGTTCTGGTGACCGGAACCGTTCAAAGCGGCGGGTATAGCTTTACCAATTCCATCAAAAAAACGCTTGGTGTCAGTCTGCAGGAAGCTGCCTCGATCAAGTCGCGTTACGGGTTGGGCGTCAGTCGCAAACAAGCTGAGATTAAGCGGGCTCTGGAGCCCAGTCTCAATGAAATCGTCAAAGAAATTCGCCGCATGTTGCGCTACTACGAGGAACGTTACGGCACGACCCGGCCGGTTGGACAGATTGTCTCCCTGGGGGGCGGCGCTAACATGCCCGGCCTGAGCGACTACCTGACCAATGCCATGCGCGCGCCGGCCCGCCACATCAATCCCTGGCAGTATCTCAATTACAAAGGACTGCAACCGCCGGCGGACGCCGATAAGCCGATGTATGCTACCGTCGCCGGTTTAAGCCTGGTGCGTTCCGAGGAGGTGTTTCACCCATGATCAACTTGCTGCCGCCAGATGTCAAAAGCGGGTACCATTACGCCCGTCGTAATGTTGTCCTGCGCCGCTGGGTCGCGGCTTGCCTGGTCGCGCTTGTCGGGCTAAGTGCTTTAGGCACTTACGGCTTGCTGGCGCTTCACGAATCAACAGTCCGCTATGATCAACAAGTAGTCGCCACGGGGGCCCAATTGCAAAAAGACAAACTCAGTCAGACTAAGCGTCAGGTAGAGGATATGAGCAATAGTCTCAAGCTAGCCGTCCAGGTTTTGAGTAACGAGGTACTTTTTTCAAAGTTAATTCAGCAGATCGGCTCCGTCATGCCTAGCGGCACCGTCTTGACTGGCTTGACCATAGACCAAGTGAAGGGCGGCCTGGAACTCACCGCCGATAGCACTAATTACACCGCCGCGACCCAGATTCAGATCAACTTGGCCGACCCCAACAACAAAATCTTTTCCGAAGTTGATATCGAGAGCATTAAACAGAGTAGCTCGGCGGGATTGGCTCAAAGCGCGTACCAATACAAGGTCCAGCTGCGGGCATTATTTAGCGCCAACAACTCATTCCTCTTCATTAATCAGGGCAAAAAGTCATGAACAGCAAGCGTACTTTCTACCTGATGAGCGGTCTGATCCTGCTGTTCCTGGCGGGTATAGCCGCCAGCACTTATGAGGTCAACGGTCTGCTCGGCCGGCAGTCCCGGACACTAGTTAATGCCAAGGCCAAGTTGGCTGCTTTACAGCAGGAACAGGTCGAACTGGTGCAGGCCAAAAAGGATATCGCCGCTTACAATGACCTTTATCAAATTTCTAAAGTTGTGGTACCCGAGAATAAAAACCAGGCCGAAGCCGTGCGCCAGATCGTTAACATCGCGTCCCAGAACGGCGTTAACCTGCAGTCGGTTAGTTTTCCATCCTCGACTTTGGGCGGCAGCAAGTCTGCCAGTGTGGCAGGCGTGACCGCTAATGGACCGTCCGCCATTGGCGCCGGCGACCCTTCGCTGTCACAGCTCCGAAAAGTTCCCAATATTCCCGGCGTCTACGTCCTCGAGCTGAAAGTCGACGGGGAGACCGTTAACTTAGTTGGCTATCCTGAGCTGATTCACTTCCTGGCCGGGCTGGAGCAGAACCGGTTGACGGCCCTGGTCAGCGACATCACAATCACCCCCGACAACCAGCACGGGCTGTTCCAATTCACGCTGACATTGGATATCTACATTAAACCCGGGGGCGTATCATGAACAGGCTCAAGTCAATTCCGGAATTGCTTAACACAATTGTGCGGCGGGTTGGCCGCTACCGTGTATTAATATTCTTGTTGGCCATGGTCGTGGTGTACGGGTTTATTTTTACCCGTATTAATACTTTGGGTAACGCCCAGCCTTCTGCCGAAGCTATCGCCGCGCAGAACAATCCCATCAAGAAGGCCCACATTGACAAATCAGTCATTAAGCAATTGGAGTCGCTGCGGGACAACAACGTGAATGTCCAGGCGCTTTTCGAACAGGCTCGCAATAACCCGTTCCAGGAATAAGCTTATTGTTCGGGATTGATGCCGCCCTGGCTGGCGTTGCGGCTTTGTTCGAAACGCTCGCGGGCCGCCAGGATTTGCTGGACGTACTGGCTAGGGTTAGGACAATAAATAAAGGTGAATTTATCGGTCGCGGCTGCCGTTTCGGCGCTTATCACGCCGAAGTGGAACATTTGCGCCAGCAAGCCGTCCTGCTCGGCGGTAATGTCTTCCAGGTTGGCCAGCGATAGTTGGCTGGTTTGCTTGTCAAACAGGCTGATCCGTTTGATCTGGGTAATGCTATTATCGCTGACAATCCATTTATTTCCCCAATAAATGGTGTGCCCCACGAACACGAAACCGGCCCCCATAAGACAGGCTACCGCGAAGATCAAGGCGCCGATGGAAAATATCTGCCCTCGGGTAAAGTTAGTCAAAATGCCGGGAGCTACCACAAAAATCACAACGGCCAATACTACTATCAGGAAACCGACCGCCACGTACAGCCCTACGATGCCGATCGGATGGCGCTTGATTTCACAGACCAGTTGTCCGTCGGCAATGGGTGCGGCCGCGTATGCGGGCGAAGGCGCGGGCGCGGGCGAGGTGTAAGGGTCTTGCGGGTTCATGGTTACGCTTATTATATCAGCTTATATCAGGGTGGCTTGGTGGCCGCCGGACTTTGGCTTGCGCCCCAGATGCTTGTAGGTTTTGGGTGTCACTTTGCGGCCGCGCGGCGTGCGTTCCAGCAGGCCGATCTGCATCAGGTACGGTTCATAAAAATCTTCTATGGTTCCCCGCTCCTCGGCCGTCAAAGCCGCCAGCGTCTCAACGCCAACGGGACCGCCGTCGTAGTTCTCGATAATTGCCAGGAGCAGCATCCGGTCGGCCCTGTCCAACCCCAGTTCATCGATATCCAGCAGCTCGAGCGCCTTGTGGCTCAGCGACGTGTCGATGATACCGTCGCCATTAACGTCGGCGTAGTCGCGCACCCGTTTGAGTAGCCGGTTGGCGACGCGCGGCGTCAGCCTGGAACGCTTAGCCAGCTCGGCGGCGGCCGGTTTGTCAATCTTGACCTTGAGAATCTTGGCCGCGCGCTGGATAATTTGCTGGATTTCTTCGGGCGTGTAGAATTCCAGGCGATGGATCATGCCGAACCGGTCGCGCAGCGGCGCGGCCAAGGCGCCGGTCCTGGTGGTAGCGCCGATAATGGTGAACTTTGGCAAATCCAGCCTCAGGCTGCGCGCGCTCGGCCCCTTGCCCAGCATGATATCCAGCTTGAAGTCCTCCATGGCACTATATAACACCTCTTCGACGGTCCGGTTCAGCCGGTGAATCTCGTCAATGAATAGAATGTCGCCGTCCTGCAGGTTGGTCAGCAGGCTGGCCAGGTCGCCGGCCCGCTCGATAGCCGGTCCGGAAGTGACACGGATCTGCGCGCCCATTTCGTTGGCAATGACGCTAGCCATCGTGGTTTTGCCCAGGCCCGGCGGGCCGTGCAACAGAACATGGTCAAGTGGTTCGCCGCGCTTCTTGGCAGCGTCAATCGCCAGCTGAATGTTTTTCTTGAGCTGCTGCTGTCCGATGTAATTAGCAAAATCCCGTGGTCTGAGCGTCACCTCCAGCTCAATCTCCTGCTCGTCAGCCGGTTCGTCCACCGTATTCAAAATCCTATCAATCATATGACCAGTATAACCCAGACCATAGTCTTTAGGGGACGTGAACGGGACTCCACGCGGTCCGCAGGTCTTGGTCCTGTTCGGCGATCGTTTTCATGTCCTCAGTGTCGAGCCGAAAGTCGAAAATGCCGATATTCTCCTTAATCCGGCTGGGTGTGACGGATTTGGGTAAGACCACCAAGTCCTGCTGGACACACCAGCGGAGCATGATTTGGGCATAGGTTTTGCCGTGCTTATTGGCGATGTCCGCTATGGTCTTGTTATCCATGGCTCTGGCATGGGCTAACGGGGAGTAAGCCTCGACGACGATGCCGTTGTCCTGACAATACTTAACAAGTTCAGGTTGCTGCAAAAAGACATGCAACTCGACTTGGTTAACAGCTGGCAATACTTTGGCGTAATCTTTCATCTCCTCGAGGTGGCGAATGGTGTAGTTACTGACGCCGATAGCCCTCGCGCCGCTGGCGGCCTGGATCTCTTCCAGAGCTTGCCAGGTCTTTTTTCGTAAGATCGGTACTGGAAAGTGCAGCAGTAGTAAATCGACGTATTCGGTCTGTAGTTTCGAGAGTGATTCTTTGAAACTGCGCTTGGCATTGATGTAACCGAAATGCTGGACAGCGATTTTAGTGGTAATGAAAAATTCTTCGCGCTTTAGGCCTGATTCCTGCCAAACCTGTCCTAGTAAGTGCTCGTTGTAATAGGCCTGAGCCGAGTCGAAATGTCGGTAACCGGCTTCGATTGCCGTGCCAAAAGCAATCTTGAATTCTTCAGGCTCTTTAACTTTCCATAAGCCCAGGCCAACTTGCGGGATTTGCCGGCCGTTTGATAATTTGACATTAGGTATGTCCATAGCACTATTTTCCGCTGAGGGCTTGCTTGATACGGTCTTCGGTTGGCAGCTTGGGGTCGACTTCGTGCAAGGCCCGGGCAGCGTCGGCGGCCGTGTAGCCCAGTGCCACCAGCGCCTGTACGGCTTCGTCTTTGAGCAGATTATCTTCGCCCTGGAGCAGTCCGGTACTTTCCAGGTCGACTCCGACCAGACCGACTTTGTCTTTGAGCTCCACGACTACGCGTTCGGCCAGCCGCTTGCCCACGCCGTTGGCTTGCTGGATAAACTTCACGTCGCCGGCAGCAATTGCCTGCCGCACCCCTTGGGCTGAACCAATACTTAACATGTTAAGTGCCATTTTGGGACCGACACCGTTGACACTGAGCAGCTGCTCGAACAGCGCTTTAGTATCACGTGCCAGAAAGCCGAACAGATCGTGCGCCTGCTCACGGAGGTATTCGTAAATGTAGACTTTGGTCTCTTCGCCAACAACTAGCCGGCCATGGTCTTCGGCAGTCACGTAAAGGCCATAGCCCACGCCCTGTACGTCCAGCACTATCACATCCGCTAGTTTCTCGCTCACTACCCCGTTAAGTGTCGCAATCATTAGACTTATTATCGCATAGTCATGCTGTGGGTGATAGCGGCGGCCAGGGCGTCGGCGCAGTCGTCGGGTTTGGGAATCTCTTTGAGCTTGAGAATCACGCGCACCATTTCCTGGATCTGTTTCTTTTCGGCTCGTCCGTAACCTGTTAGAGCCTGCTTGATCTGCAGCGGCGTGTATTCATAAATGTCCAGGCCGGCTTGCTTGCCCGCCAGTAGCACCACGCCGCGGGCTTGCGCGACAGTCATAGCCGTAGTGACGTTTTGGGCGAAAAACAGCTTCTCGACCGCCATTTCTTGGGGCTTGGTCTCAGCAATTATATCTGTTATTTCTTCGAAAATGGTCTGCAAACGCACGGCGTCGTCTTCCTTGGCCGGCGTCCTGATCACACCAGCATCCACCAGCTTCGCCTGGCCTTTAACGACATCAATAACCCCAAATCCCAGGATGCCGGTGCCGGGGTCAATGCCGAGAATTCTCATTGCTCGATTTTCAAGATCGCATTATAAGTCCAAGCGGAGCGCATTTTACCTGTTTTGTGCAGCTCTAAAACTTCATTGAAATGCAGCCAACGCGCATCTAGTAATTCGTCGCTTGGAATAGATAAATTGCCGTCGATAATTTTTGCCCGAAAAGCAGACTTTACGTGACCAGGGTTTTCGTCATGATCGACCAGTACGGGTTCGTTATCAATTAACTCTACTCGGAACCCCGTTTCTTCATAGGCTTCGCGGATAGCGGCCTCTTGCAGAGTTTCTCCTGAATCAACGTGCCCGCCTGGGATTGTCCAGAGCCCATAAGCCGTTTCCTTACGCTCTTGGACAAGCAAGTATTTACCGTTAGTATCGCGTATTATGACTCCCGCAATTTGGGTGATGTTAGGCATTGAGGAGTTCCTCGGGGATGTCGAAGTTGACATGGGTGGCGCTGACGTCGTCCAGGTCTTCAAGGGCGTCCATCAGGCGCATGATTTTGCCGGCGGTGGCGGCGTCGGTGACTTCTATGGTAGTGTTCGGCACGTATGTCAGCTCGGCTTCGATTACTTCCAGGCCGCTGGCGGACAAGGCTTCGCGAACCTTGGCCAGCTCGCGGGAGTCGGTATAAATGAGCGATTCGCCGTCTTCTTCTTGAACGTCTTCGGCGCCAGCCTCCAGGGCTTGCAGCAGCACGTCATCACCGCTGCCTTTGACACGAATCATGCCCTTGCGGTCGAACTGGAAAGCCACGGCGCCCTTCTCGGCGATGTTGCCGCCGTGCTTGGAGAAGGCCAACTTAACGTCCGGGTAGGTGCGGTT
>Ga0307374_10010846_pt1 | contig 13087 bp, 13 predicted proteins | sample OX3MG_FD_202532 | JGI IMG/M metagenome (GOLD analysis project Ga0307374, IMG submission 202532) | Soil microbial communities from Risofladan, Vaasa, Finland - OX-3 | ecosystem: Environmental > Terrestrial > Soil > Coastal area > Acid sulfate soil | place: Finland: Risofladan, Vaasa | collected...
CGCGTTAATTTGCGTTAAAATGAGTTTACGCTAGCTCGCGTGTTCCGGCAATTGAGCGCCTGCGGAGAAGATCACGCATCGTTCCTCTGGAGCACGCGCCCCCCGCGTGGCGTTTGCATCCGGCTGAAAATTCAGTAGGGTTGCGGCGTCTTTTTCTGTATCCTCTGGAAAGCAGTTGGAGGCAGGTCCGGATTTTCGAAATCGCAAAATATTGGGAGACACGGATGCGTGACATCAAACGGTTTCACACGCGCGGGCTGTTTCATTTTGCCCTTCTCGCGGCGGGCATGTCACTTTTCGCCGGACTTTTCGCGTGCGGCTCTCCAAAATCTGCGCAGCCGGAGCAGGCGCCGCGCCGGTACGCGCTTACCGGACGCGTGGTTGCCATCGAACCGGCGAAGCAGCAGATTGTGGTCGATGGCGCGGACATTCCGGGATTCATGATGGCGATGACGATGCCATATTCCGTCAAAAACCCCAACCTTCTGGAATCGGTTGCCCCGGAAGACCAGATCAAGGCGGACGTGGTGGTGAATGGCAGGGATGTCTATCTGGAAAATATTGTGGTCGTCAAGAAGCCGGACCAGGCAAAAAATCCTTCTTCCGGGCAGTCGCAACCCGCATCGCCGCAGCCGCGCAAGCAGTAACCAGAAGCGCTCTCATAAATGCCCGCAGATGGTGCATACTCCACGATTCACGGGCTAAAACCCGGCTTTTCTTGCGATTTTAATGTCGCGGCTGAAGCCGCGACCCACAAAGCACATTGATGAGATGGCTTCCAGCCATAAAATGCGAATCCGTTTGAAATTCGCCCGGCCGTTGCGCGGGCAGACGGCCGGTCCTGCGTCCCAGGCCAGACTAAACTTTTGCCCGGCCTCTGCAGGGCTGCCACAGGAATTCCCCGCTTTATTGCCAGTCTATTCCCAGCTTATTTCCAGATAGGAAGGCAGGAGGCTCGGCTGGGAGCCTCCTGACGGTGAGTGAGGGGTGATGTGGGAGAAGAGGAAGAGCTTCAGCGCCGGCCGCGTCCTGACGATTCATGTCCGCCGCCGCGGGGAGAACCGCCGCGAGAACCGCCGCCGGAATAACCGCCGCGGGATTGTCCGCCACGATTTCCTCCGCGACCGTATTCGGCGCCACGTGGGGCGCTGCGCGGGGCTGGGCGAGAATACGACCCTTGGTAGCGCGGCCTCACCACAGGCTGCTGCATGACAAGCGGAGGCCGGCTGTATCGGTAGTTGTTCGAGTTCCCGCGCGAATTATTTTGATATTGCCTCGGCGATTCCGCAGGTTGAGAAGAATTGGGACGTGCCTGCGGCTGTGCTCTGCCTTGCCCTTCCATTGTTCTGCCGCGAGCATTCGATTGCGGCCGGCCCGCCGGAGGAGGAGTGAATGAGCGGAATCCGGGCCTCGAGGACTGATTCGGCGCAGCCTGCCGCGAGGCTGGAGAAGTGAAGTTGCGTTGTCCCTGATTGGACGGTTGAGATGGCCTGGACATCCGTTGGGGCGCCTGGCCGCGATTCACGTTGCCGGAATTGTTATTCGACCCGAAACTACGGAATCCGGGCCGCGCTGAATTCCGCTGCGGTTGCGCATTTCGCGGAGATGCGCCCCGATTCACCACGCCTCGGCTGCTATTGACGTTGCCCGTATTGCGCGAATTGCCGGAATTGTTGTTCGACCCGAAACTGCGGAATCCGGGCCGCGCTGAATTCCGCTGTGGTTGCGCATTTCGCGGAGATGCGCCTCGATTGACCCCGCCTGGGCCGCGCTCGGCCTGGCCGGATATGCCCCGGCGCGCGTTGCTGCTGAAGAAGCGCTGGTTGCGGATTGCCTGGGTCGGAATCGCGCCCGGACTTACCTTGCGATCGGAAGAACGGAAACTTTCACGCGATGGCGAGATGGGATTCTTGCCGGTCAACAGGCTGACTCGGCGGAACGATTCCGCGTTGAACCGGTTCTGCTGCATCGGCACGCGGCCGCGCCCGAACCGATCGCTTCGCATCGAGCTGATGCCGTCTCGCACACGCGCGTTGCTGAATGCCCGATTGATGTTGGAGTAACCGTGCGGCCCTTCCCGCAGCGGCGCGAAGCCGCCTCGTTCGTTGTGAATGTTGTAGATGTTGACTTCGCTGAAGCGCCGGTCGCCGCGCCCGTACCACGGATAGAAGCGGTCGCCCGGGCCGCATGGCAGCCAGCCCACATTTCCGAAACCAATTCCAACGCCCACTCCCCAGCCTCCTCCTCCATACCCGAAGAAGGACACATACGCCGGCGCCCAGAGCGGACGATATCCCGCGTAAACGGGTCCCGGCCACCAGCCCCAGTTCCCTCCATATACGAACCAGCGTCCATAGTGGTAAGGCGTCCATCCCCAGGGCTCGTAGGAAACCCAGGTCCAGCCGTAGTAGGGCTCATACACCCAGCGGCCATCGCGGTAGGGCGCCCAACCCGCGTTCTGCGCGGGAAACCACACGGCTCCGTAGTCGGGAACGTCGTTCCAGTGCCCGTAGGCGTCTAAATCCTGCGTGCCGGTATAGTAGGGATTCGTGTGTTGCCAGCTAGCCGCGGTTTCGATGACGTGATCGCGGTCCCCATTCCACTTGTCCCAATCGTCCCGGCCCGGCGCGCCGGAAACTTTGTATTGCGCGTTGTCCGCATTGCCTTCGATCGTGATGCGCTGGTCGCGGTTGATGATCGTGCTGCCCTGCGGCGTGGAAATTTCCGCCGACCCCTCGCGCACGTCAACGATGGTTTCGCCGTCCGAATTCACCAGAATCCGGTAGCTGCCCGGTCCCATCTGCGGGCGAATCGCAACGTTCGGCGTGTCAATCTCGGCGCCGATAGTGTTATCCCTTAAAATGTCGTAGTTCACCAGGCCCTGGCCGACCTGCACTTGGATCTCATTGCCGGAAAGGGCTACAACATTCGCGGTGGATTGATCGGACATCCGCAGAATGTTGGCGTGATCGAGCTGAATTTCCGCGCGGGAATCCTGGCCGGTGGAAATGTGGTCTCCGTCCACAACCGGAGTGTTCAGCGTGGCCGCGTCCCAATTGGTGGAATCGCTGTGCTGCGTCGAAACGTCGCCATGAATGAAGCTGACGCGCGCCGCGCCCGGATTGTTTTGCGAGGGTTGCTGTGGCCCGCCCGCATCTGCCGGATACTGCGCCGGAATCTCTTCCGGCTGCTGCGAGTCCGGCGGCCCCTGCTGCGCCCCGGCCGTCGCGCCCATGCCCAGAAAGAGCATTCCCGCCACAAGAATTGTTCCCAGACCTTCAAAATGGCGTTTCATGGCCGACCTCCCACTTGCTGCACACGCCTTCGACCTTCATCTGCCTATTGGATGATTGCATGGCGGGTGCCAAACTGGGGCAGTTCTCAAAAATGTAGTAAGTGTTTTAGTTTCAATTGTTCACAAATTATACGATACCCGCAGTTCGACGGATTTTGCCTGGAACCTGGTGGTTCTCACGCAGGCAGCGGTGGATTTCAACCATGCAGGTACGCAGATGCGAGTGGCTGGCTATTCTTCGGCTGGATCGGGGACGCCCAATTTCGACAGGCGGTAGCGCAGGGCGTTGCGGGAAAGGCCGAGGGCGCGGGCCGCCTGGCTCTTGTTGCCGTTGGCGCTGCGGAGGGCTTCGCGGATGGTTTCGTCTTCCCACTGTTCGAGGGTCATGCCGGGGGGCAGGACGTGCTGCGCGCTGGAGACGGGGCGCGCGGCCGGATCGGCAAGATAAATGTCGGCGGCATCGAGCATCGATGTTCCTGAAGCAGGGACCGCGAAAAGAGTGACGCCTCGTTCGATGATGTTCTGCAGTTCGCGGACATTTCCCGGCCAGTGATAATCCATCAACTTTTTCATCGCTGCGGGCGTGATGCCGGTGACCGGCTTGGAGGATTCACGGGCGTAGCGCTCCAGGAAAAAATTCGACAGCGCGGGAATGTCTTCCTTGTGATCGCGCAGCGGGGGAATGTCGATGGCCACGACGTTCAGGCGGTAGTAGAGGTCCTCGCGGAAAGTGCCTTCTTCGAGCGCGGCGCGCAGATCGCGGTTGGTGGCGGCGACCAGCCGCACATCCACTTTGTGCGTTTTCGTTCCGCCGAGGCGCTCGAAGTCGCGGTCCTGCAGCACGCGCAGGAGCTTGACCTGAATTTGCGCCGGAACGTCGCCGATTTCGTCCAGAAACAGCGTGCCTTTGTCGGCCAGCTCGAATTTTCCCGGCTTGCTGGCGGAAGCCCCTGAAAAAGCGCCCTTCTCGTATCCGAACAGTTCGCTTTCCAGCAGCGTTTCCGGAATCGCGGTGCTGTTGATTTTGATGAAGGGGCCGGAGGCGCGCTGCGAGTGTTCGTGAATGGCGCGGGCGATCAGATCCTTGCCGACGCCGCTTTCGCCGCCCAGCAGTACGGTGGAATTGGTGGGCGCGACGCGCTCGACCAGCGCCAGCACGGCCTGCATTTTTTCGCTCTGCGCGATGATGTTGTCGTAGGAGTAGTGGCGTCCGAGGGCTTCGCGCAGCGAGCGATTTTCCTCGCGCAGGCGGTGCGAATCAAGTTCCTTGCGAATGACGAGCACGAGCTCGTCGAGCGAAAACGGCTTGGTCACGTAATCGCTCGCGCCCACTTTCATCGCTTCGACGGCTGATTCCACCGTACCGTGGGCCGTCATGATCACGACGGGCAGCGCGGCGTTGCAGCGCTTCACGGCTTGCAGAAATTCCAGGCCGCTCATTCCCGGCAACCGCAAATCGGTCACCACCAGGTCGGGCTTTTCCCGGACCAGGAGTTGCAGGCCGGTTTCCGCGTCCGCCGCGGAGTGCACGACGAAACCTTCCTCGCCAAGCTGCAATTCCAGCAGCCGCCGCATCCTGGCTTCGTCTTCGACCACGAGAATGGCCGCTTTTTCGTTGCGCGTGTTCATGGGAACTTCAGGCGCTCAACCCGTCACAGGCGTTCAGAAGCCGCAACCTCTCTCCGGCGTCCGGCTTCGCGCTTCTATAGCGCCTGTGCGTGGCAGGTGAACACAAAGGCAGGCGGCAGGTTGCGCCACACGATTTTCGATTGGACCGAGCCGAAATATCGAATGAGCAGCGATCGAAGGTTTAACCGGCATAAGCGTCCCTCCACGCACTGGAGGCCGTGGATGTACTGAAATTGAGTGAATACGGAATTTCGATGCAGGAACGGCGAGAGCCGCTCAAACAGCGCCTGGCGCTCGCGCTCCGGCATAAACGCCAGCCCGAGTGACGATGTCACCGCGTCCACCTGCTCGATGCCCCGCTGGCGGAGTTCCGAGTCGAGGTTTTCGACGCTCGCATTGATCAGGATCACGCGAGGATCGGAAATGCTTCGCTGCAGGCAGTCGAGAAAACGCGGATTGATTTCAAAGGCCAGCAACTTCGCCTGCGGCGGCAACTGCTCCAGCAGGGCATGCGTGATCGCGCCCGTGCCGGCCCCTAATTCGACTGCGACGCGGGCCTTGCCCAATGCCAGCGGCTCCAGCATCGCCGTGGCCAGATACTTGGAACTGGGCGAAACGGCAGCAACCGTCGAAAAGTTGGTGATCGCCTCACCAACGAAGGTTTTCAAACTCATAGTTGAATATCACCCAAAGGACGCACCCTGACCCTACCAAAATAACATTTCTAAAGCTATTACGGAAATCATCCTGTCAGCCCGCCCGGCCGGAAGCAGATAGTTATGCCAGAAATGGACACTCCGTTCAAATTGTGTGAGGATACCGGACAAAACAGAAGCGGGCCCGGCTGGTGGCACGCCCAAATCAGCGGGCTGGCAAATCCATCGCTCGCGCGGGAGGTTTTTTATGGAACGCCGAAAATTTCTGGCATCGTCACTGGCCGCTTCGGGGTTGGCGGTTACCGCGCCGGGCAGCGCGCTCGATGCCGCGCAGGGCATGGCGCAAGCCGCGGGCCGCGAGTTCTACCAGCTCCGGCAATACCATATCAACAACGGGCCGCAGCGAAAGCTCTGTAATGATTTTTTCCGCAACGCCCTGATTCCCGCGCTGGGGCGCCTGGGCATCGGCCCGGTCGGCGTGTTCGATCTTTCGATCGGGCCGCAAACACCCACGATGTATGTCCTGATGCCGGGACGCTCCGCGGAAACGCTGGCCACGGTGGAAAGCCACCTGGGGCGGGACGCCGGGTATGAAAAGGCCGGCGCGGCGTTCTTGAACGCGCCCGCGAAGGAGCCTGCGTTTGACCGCATGGAAAGCACGTTCCTGCAGGCTTTTGAAAAATGGCCGAAACTCATTCTGCCCGCCGCGACGCCCACCCGCGGCCCGCGCGTTTTCGAACTTCGCATTTATGAAAACGCCACCGACCAGGACCATCGCCGGAAAATGGAAATGATGCAGTCGGGCGAAGCGGATATTTTTGCAAAAAACGGGTTCGAACAGATTTTCTACAGCGAGACGCTGATCGGGCCGCGCCTGCCGAACCTGACGTATATGCTCTGCTTCGAGAGCATGGCCGCGCGCGACAAGCAATGGGCCGCGTTCCGCGAGTCCGAAGATTGGAAAACGTTTTCCAAGCAGCCCCAATACGCGTTTGAGCCCATCGTCTCCCGCATCACCAGCCTGATCCTGACCCCCACCGCCTATTCGCAGATTTAGACGCTTGTTGAAGAAACCACCTATGGCACGAATCGAAGGTCCATGTCATGCCCAGGCCATTAAGTGGCATAGGAAAGGATCATCGTATCCCTCTGGCCGAATTATAGTGTATGAGTCCGAAGGGTATTAATCATCTGTCGGTGAAGGATGGTATCAGGAGCAAGCTTGGAGAAATTGGCCATAGCTATGCCGCCATTGAGACCGACGAGTTGTTCGACCCGAATCTCAGACAACTTCTCCCACGTCATTCTGGCGTACTCCTCCACAGCCATTATTTTTGCCCTGCGTCGAACCGGGAAATTTCGGTCAGAACGGACCAGTCCATTTGGCTCAGGCCTTTCGCCTGAGCGGCCAAACACTTATCTCGAATCACGCTTGCATACGGCAGTGGAGTGTGGACTTCGGCTGCGGCTGCCAGAATCAGAGTGACATCCTTGAGTCCGCCGTCGAGCGTGAATCCCGCGTTTTCGAAATTGCGCGCGCTGATTCTTTCGGCATATTCCGACGCAGCGGGCATGTACTGCTTGATCATGCCGGTGATGATCGCGGGGTCGACGCCGCGCTGTTCGGCGAACACGACCACCTGGCCGATCAACTCGATCAGGCTGGCAACCATGAAATTCCCGACGAGTTTCATGCTGTTGGCCACCGCATGATCTTCGCCCATGGGAATGATTCGGTCGGCATATGCGTTGATCACCGGGCGGCCGCGGTCGATCACCTCGGGTTTTCCTGCCACGAATGAAAAAAGTTTTCCGGCGGAGGCCGCTTCAGGGCGCCCTGCGACGGGCCCCGCGAGGTAATGGCTTCCTTGCGCGGTGTGCAGCGCCGCCAGCCTCGCGCTGAGGCTTGGCGAAATCGTGGTGGTGCCGATGTGGATCGCGCCGGGACGCATTCCGGCCAGGATGCCGTTCTCTCCGGTCATCGTTTCGAGAACGGAGGCGTCGTCCATCAGATTTGTGACCACGACATCGGCGGACGCAGCCGCTTCGCGGGGCGTGCGCGCGGCCACGGCTCCAGCGGAAACAAATGGCCTGGTTTTCTCGGAAGTCCGGTTGTAGACGGTCAGCGGAAATCCCTTCTTCTGGATGTTGCCGGCAATGCCGGAACCCATTCGGCCCAGACCAACGCACGCCACGGATAATAATGTTGTCACTGGATTTCTCCTGTCGAATTCCCCTGCACGGGCATACATGCTTCTACGCCACGGCGCGGCTGAAAGTTACTACAAGTTATCTCATAAATACATTCAAGCTGTTTAGTAACTGCAATTTATGAAAACTAGCCTGAATCCGGGGCATGGACCTAACCGAGGCCCAAGAGGAGAAACTCAAGCCTCTGCTTGCTCCCGAGCGACGTTCCAATGCTTGAGGCTGGCCGTGGCGCGATCTGCCGCCACGCTAATCCGGCATTCCCTGCGGAAAAAACACATGAAAGCGCGCGCCGTGCACGGCGCGATCTTCCAGGCGGATGGTGCCGCGATGATCGTCCACGATTTTGGCGACGATCGAAAGACCCAGGCCCACGCCCTCTTTTTTCGACGTGAAGAACGGATTGAAAATCTGTTCGCGCAGCTCGGGCGGCACGCCGGGGCCGGAATCTTCCACGATCACGCCGACGCCGGGTTCTCCGCCGGAAACTTCCGGGGCAATCGACAGGTGCAGCGTCTTTTCCGGCGCGCCGCCAGGCAGGCTTTCTTCCGGCGCGCCAGGTTGCGCCTGCATGGATTGCAAGGCGTTGGTAATCAGGTTGACGAACACCTGTTCGCAGAGCTGCCCATCGGCTTGAATTTTCGGCGTGCCCGGCGCGTAGTGGCGTTCGATTTTAATGTTTGCGTTTGGAAAGGACGCGGTGGCGGCTTCGAGCGCGCGATCCACGATTTCCGGAACGCTTTCCGGACGCAAATCGAGCTTCGAAGGCCGCGCAAAATCCAGAAACCGTACGACAAGGGCGTTCAACCGGTTCACCTCAGAGGAAATGTAGCCGGCCAGCTCCGAGACCAGTGGGTCCGACCCGGCGACTTTCCGGCTCAGCATTTCCGCCGAACCTTTGATTACCCCCAGCGGATTGCGGATCTCGTGCGCGAGTCCCGCGGACAGCTGCCCCAGCGCGGCCAGGCGCTCGGCGCGCCGCGCGCCGGCTTCGGCGTACCGCAACTGACGGTTGGTCTGTTCGAGTTTTTCCGAGAGAACCTGCAGCCCCCGCACCTGCCGCTTGTTTTCCACCACAAAGCGGTTCACCAGGATGGCCGCGATGAAAAAAAACAGCACGCGGATGGTGAGAATCGTGGCCCCGGCCGAAGTCAGCTCATATTCCTGCAGCGCCGGGATCAGCAGCGAAATATAGGCAAGGGAAGCCAGGGCGGTCCAGGCCAGCGTGGCGATGGGGCCGAAATAGATGGCCGCGCTCACAACGGGCAGAAAATAGATGGGGTAGTAATTGCTGTTGATTCCCGCGCCGCCGGTATGCTGCAGCAGAAGCGTTGCGAGCAGAATCTTGATGACCACGCTGTAGGCGGGGCCGCGCCTGGGCAACCAGCCGATCAACCTGCCCTCAAAAAGCTGGAACACGACGATGGCGAGAATGACGAGCTGCTTGTGAATCTCGTTCAGGGGAGGGAGCAGCGCCAGGCCGCCGAGGAAGACCAGCCAGAGAAAATCAATCCAACTAATTGACGATCGCTCGCGGTCCAACATTCTGCAGGGCTCCGGCAGAGTCTAACACGGGCGCATGCCGGTGTCGTCCGGGACAACATGGGGATGAAGGAAAGAAAACTTACTGCACGCGCTGGGGACGCGATTCGGTGTCCAGCAAAGCCTCAAAGATGGCGAGCACGTGCCGGCGGTATTCCACCATACGCGTGAAGACGTCGCGCAGGGTGGGTTCGCGCTCCGCCTCGCGATGCCATTTGAGCAGCACGGCGGGAGGCACCTCGATATCCCGGCGAAGTTCCGCGGCGGAATGCCCGCGCAAAAACAATCCATAGAAGAAAGCCGCTTCCCTCTGCGGAAAGTCAAAATCGTGCAGCGTCTCTTCGACCGGGCTGGCCGCGGGTTCAATCGTCGTGTTGGTTTCCGTCTGCATCAGCGCTTAAGAACAGAAAGGGCAGTTTACCGGAAGTTTCTTCGGCGTCAAGTGGTACGGATGGGTAGCACACAGATTTTGACAATCCGGGGACCGGAATCCCTGCAAAATGCCCTGCCATGACTTGGCATGGCATTTGGATGAGGAAGGAGGGGCCATTGATTCTTTTCGGGATTGTGACGATGCAGGGGGAGCCGGGGCAAGGCTTTCCCCTGGGTCTTGAAGGGCATTTTAAAATCTGGAAAAGCGACTATCCCGGTCTTCCGGGCTGGCGCGCAGAGCGGACAAACTCGCGCAACGCGGAAACATTGGGTCCGTAAGCGCCGATGCGCGCGGCATCCACGGGGAGTCCCAGAAGTTCGGCGCCTTCGACATTGATGCCGGCGTCATCGAGTTCGGATAGGCTGAACCCGATCGCCGGAAGCACGCGCTGCTTGCCGCTGGGATAGACAGGTCGCGGAGGACGTCGACGCTGCCAGGGCCGATTTGCGATTGCGAAGAACTGGTGCCAATCGTTCTTGTCCCACATCGCTCGCTCCCGCGTCTCAGAATTTCGGGACGCTCTAGGCATGAGATGCGCGAACTACCCTTGCGGTCGCTTTCCGGCACCCACGCGGATCGTATCGAGGCCAACCTTTGCAGCAACATTGGCCAGAGGTCCGGTATACGGCACAATCCCCTGCGGCGTCCAGCATAGACTCGGAAATGTTTCGGCCACGTTACGAAAGAGAGATTATCGCGTTGCAATCGGATTCCGCGCCTGATCGCTGCGGCGGCATGGCGCGAGTCCCGGTTTCACGTGGAACAATGCGCCAAGCTATTGTGCGCAATATGCTTGGAGTGGCGGGAGTCCCCCCGCTCCCGCGTGGCTGGGCAATCGCTTCGACTGGCTGTTATACTCGACGCATCCGGGGGCCGTCCGGGCTGTCTTATGGTATCCCGGGTGTCCAGTGGTATCCGTGGATCAGAAAAAATGTCGAAACTCGTCATCGTCGTTCACTATCATGAGCTCTGGCTGAAAGGCGGAAATCGCCGTTTCTTTCTGAGCAAGCTGCATATGGCGCTCAAGCACGCCCTGGAAGGCTTGCCGGTGGAGCGCATCCTGCGGCCCGGAGACCGCCTGCTCATCGAGTTTGGCGAGGGGGCTTCGGAGGCGGAAGCGGTGGCGCGCATCGAGCGCGTCTTCGGCATCGCATTTTATGCCGTGGCGCGAGCGGTGCCGCGCGCAGGCGAAAACGATCTGGCGGCGCTGGGACGCGCGGCCTGGGAAGAAATACGCGGCGAGAAGTTTTCGACGTTCGCGGTGCGCGCCAAGCGCAGCGACAAATCATTTCCGCAACGCACCATCGATATCGAAGTTTCCGTCGGCCAATATCTGGTCGACCAGTTGCGCGCCGCGGGGCGCGAAGCCCGCGTGAAACTCAACGATCCCGAATTGACGTGCCGGATCGAAATTCCCCCCGGACCATCCCTGCTGGTTTACGCCCGCAAGATCGCCGGCGCGGGAGGATTGCCGCCCAATACGGCCGGGCGCATGGCGTGCCTGCTCTCGGGAGGCTTCGATTCGGTTGTGGCCGCGCACAAGATGATGAAGCGCGGCGCGCATTTGAGTTTCGTGCACTTCTGGGGCGGCGGGGCCGCGCCGGGAGAATCCTCCGTGCACGTGGCGCGGGAACTGGTGAAGCGCCTGACGCCGTGGCAATTTTCAGCGAAGCTTTTCCTGGTGCCGTTTGAGCCGGTGCAGCGGGAGATTGTGGCGCGCGCGCCGGATAAATTCCGCATTCTGCTGTATCGCCGTATGATGCTGCGCATCGCCGAACGCATCGCGCGCTCCAATCGCGCCCTCGGGCTCATCACGGGCGACAGCCTGGCCCAGGTGGCCAGCCAAACGCTGCACAACATGGCCGCCGTGGGCCATGCCGTGCGGATGCCCCTGTACCGTCCGCTGGTCGGGGACGACAAAATTGAAATCATGGAAGCGGCGCGAAAGATCGGAACCTACGATATTTCCTCCGAGCCGTTCCACGATTGCTGCCCCATCTTCATGCCGCGCAACCCCGCCCTGCATGCCTCCATCGAGGAACTGGATGAAGCCGAAAAAAACCTGGACATCGAAGCCCTGATCCGCCAGGAAATCGACACCATGGCCATCGAGCGCTACCGCTATGCCGCCGGGCGCGTGGAAAAAGTGGAATCGTTCAAGTCCGCCGCTGTGTGAAGCAAGCAAATCGTATCAAGCAACGCTGACACGGTCCCCAGCCTGCATTTCTCACAAGAACTCTGCGGCATGCGATGGAAGGCCAGTGATCCGGCACGCCGCGTCCAGCAAATCGCGCCGCCGAAAACGAAACCGGGGAGCTTCGAATCGCTCCCCGGCCGAATTGCCATGCGTGATTTTTGGAAAACAATTACCAGCGCCCGCCGCCTCGATCTCCACCACGATCGCCACGGTCTCGGCCACCGCCGCCGCGCCCACCGCCGCCACCGGGTCGACCTCCACCACCGCCGCCGGGCCGTCCACCGCCACCGCCGGGCCGTCCTCCGCCTCCGCCACCGCCTTCGCGGGGGGGACGCGCTTCGTTGACGACAATATTACGGCCCATGAAATCCTGGCCGTTCAACGCCTGTATGGCGCGGTCGGCCTCTTCGTCGCTGTTGACCTCGACAAATCCGAACCCGCGCGGTTGCCCCGAAAAACGGTCGCGCACCAAAGTGACATTTGCCGCAGTGACTCCCGTCTGAGAAAACAATGTATTGATCTGCTCTTCTGTAGCCTGGAAAGGGAGATTACCGACGTAGAGTTTCTTCAATGCAAGACTCCTTCTGGCCGCGGCGATGTGGATCCACGGAACCTGGGAGTGAAGAGGGCAGGGTCGAAATCGAATGCAACATCGGGCCGGGGCCCGGATCAATTCGACGAAGGACGCGCTTCGGCTCCGGGCGAATCTTGCTCCAAATTTGCATCTGCGTCAACAAAAAGATATGTCCTTAACTATCTGTTCAATACACGCATCTAAATCAACCGACAGGCCCCGCGGAGCCAGCGAAACCAAGGGATTTGATGATAGGATGCACCATCTCTAGTTGAGGAGTTTTGCATTTCCATGCGCGGCTTGATGATGGATTTTCCGCTGGTGGTGCCGGCGCTGCTGGAGCGCGCGGGAGGAATTTTCGGCAAAGTGGAGATCGTCACGCGCCGCCCGGACCGCTCCGTGGCGCGCTCCTCCTGGAGGGAAATCTACCGCCGGTCGCGCCGCCTGGCGAACGCCCTCCAAGGGCTTGGCCTTCATCGCGGGGACCGCGTGGCCACGCTTCTCTGGAATCAATCCGAACATCTGGAAGCCTACCTTGGCGTCCCGTCGGCCG
>Ga0307374_10010847_pt1 | contig 13087 bp, 10 predicted proteins | sample OX3MG_FD_202532 | JGI IMG/M metagenome (GOLD analysis project Ga0307374, IMG submission 202532) | Soil microbial communities from Risofladan, Vaasa, Finland - OX-3 | ecosystem: Environmental > Terrestrial > Soil > Coastal area > Acid sulfate soil | place: Finland: Risofladan, Vaasa | collected...
CGAAGCGGTACCACAGAGCGCGTTCAGCGGCGCCTGGGACATAGTCCTCCCAAGGGGCGTGGCCGATGGCGGCGCGGCCCTCCACCCGCTCGGTCCAGAAGGCCATGGGCTCCATCGGCGTGACCCCGGCCGGCACTGGGTCGCGAAAGGACGGGCACTGGTCGGGGGGCGCCACTTCCGGCGCCACCAGGTCGGTGAAGTCGAATCCGGGCCGGTCCGATCCGAAGACGGCGGTGGTGAGGTGCCCTCGCTCGGCCCCGACATTCGCCACTTCAGCCCTCAGTTGTGACATCGATCGCCCCGCCCGCAGCAACTCCACCTCTATGGTCACCGGACCGTCGGCGACCTGGGCCACGAAGGTCGTGTGCAGCGTCCTCAGTCGCTGCTCAGCGTGGCCCAGCTCTCGTGCCATGGCCCGCAGGGCCAACGCCGTGACCAGGCCACCTTGGGGAAGCGGTCGCAAAGACCAAGCGTCGGCGATGGATGCCTGATAGCGGCCAGGGCCGATGCGGGTCACCGCGGTGTCGTCGGAGAAGGTTTCGGACATGGGTGGCCATTGTGCACCGGCCGGCGACCGCCGGACCCCGGCCGTGCCATGCTCTGGCGTGAGCAATTCCGGCGTGGCCACCGCGGGGTCCGCCGGCGAGACGGCCCAAGAGTCGAGCAGCGGGCAGTGGGCGGTCGAGACCCATGGTCTCACCAAGCGTTTTGGACAGAACGTGGCCGTCAATCAAGTGGACCTGCGGATCCCCCGCGGTTGCGCCTTCGGCTACCTGGGGCCCAACGGAGCCGGCAAGACCACGCTCATCCGCGTGCTGCTGGGGCTCACGCACGCCGACGCCGGGACCATGTCGCTGCTTGGCTACCCGGTGCCGAGTCACCGAGCCACGGCGCTGGCCCGGGTGGGGGCCATTGTGGACGAGCCCCGGTTCCACAACCACTTGACCGGGCGCCAGAACCTGAAGATCCTGGCCGCCTGCCGCGGGGGCACGGCGAACTCGCGCATCGATCCGTCGCTCGAAAGGGTAGGCATCCTCCATCGCGCCGACGACAGGGTGTCGAAGTATTCCATGGGCATGCGCCAGCGCCTCGGCGTGGCCGCCTGCCTGATCGGTGACCCCCAGCTACTCATTCTTGACGAGCCGATGAACGGTCTGGACCCGGCCGGCATGCACGAGATGCGCGACATGATCTTGTCGTTAGTGGCCGAAGGACGGACTGTCGTGCTCTCCTCCCACCTTCTCGACGAGGTTGAACGCACGTGCGACGCCGTGGCCATCGTCGATCGTGGCCGTGTAATCCGCCAGGGCCCGATCACCGAGTTGCTGGCCGGGTCCTCGCTGGTGGTCGACGTTGAGTGCACCGAGCCCGAGCGAGCCCGTTCGCTCGTCGCCGCAACGGCCATTGAAGCCGACGTGGAGGTGACGCCGCTCGGGCTGGTGGTCACACTGCCCGGATCGACTTCCCGCGACGTCATCGCCGAGGTCAATCGGGTCTTGGTCGAAGGCAACGTGTCGGTCTACCGGCTCCAGGAGATCCAGGCATCGCTGGAATCGTGGTTCCTGCAGGTCACCAGCCGACTGGGGGATCGCAATGACGCCACGGCTTGACACCATGGGAGCTGCGGCGACCCCGATGCCGCCGGGCGCAACCCCCGAGGCCGGCCCGGGCCACTGGAGGCAGTGGGCGCCATCTGCCGCCATGATCAGGACCAGGTTCATGGAGTTGCGACGCCGTCGCGGGCTCATGGTAACCCTGACGCTGGTCACCATCGGGATTCCCACCGTGTTCCTGGCCATCCGGCTTTTGCTCCACGCCCTGGCGCCGAAGACCTACGGCCCGGCCGGCGGCTACGTCATCTACTCAGCGATGGTGGCCGGTGTCCTTTACGTGTTCGGTTTCATCGTCGCCGCCACCCTCGGCGCCACCGCGGGATCGGCCGATCTGACCGACGGGATGTTCCGACACGAAGTGGCGACCGGTCGATCACGCCTTGCTCTCTACCTGGCCCGGATCCCGGCCGGGCTTTCAATCATCGTGCCCCTCGTTGCCGTGGGTTTCACCATCGTCTGTGCCGTGTGTGTCTTTGCTTCCCCGACGCGCCTCGTCTTCAACGGGGTGACCGTGCCCGTCAACCTTTCGAGGGTCGGGCTCGAGAACTGGGCCACCGACCATGCCGACGAGGTAATTTGCAATTTCGGCATCGATAACACGCCGTCGTCCAATGCTCCCGCGGGCTTCGCCACCGTGATCAACAGCGTCCCATGCGGCAATGGGCCCGGAGCTGTCCACGTTGGCCCCAATCCAGGCCCGGGCATCCAACTGCAACAGCAACCGACCCAGGCGCAAGTCCGTCAAGCGGCCAGCCTTATCGCCGACCTGAACTACAGGGCCTACTCCCGGCAATTCCTGTACCCGTCGAACTCGTTCATGGTCAAGAGCGGGCTATGGCTCGAGCTCGAAGCGGTGATCGGATTCGTGGTCGGCTTGGGGTTCGGATCGCTCATTGGACAGCGGACCGTAGCCGTCATCCTTCTGATCGTCCTCGAGGTGGTCTTGACGCCCATCTTGTCGAGGGCCCGGATCCCTCACTTCTCCAACCTGCAACGCTCAATTGTCGGCCTGGCCACGGCCCACCTGACGCCGGGTGGACTGCCGGTGCTAGGAGGCGGCGGCGGTGGGCCGTCGGGGCCAGGCGGAAATGCCGGTCTGCTCCCGGAGTCCACTACCGTGGCCATCTGCGTCATCGTGGCATGGCTGGTCGGATGGACCATCCTCGGCGCCTGGCGGATGATGACCCGGGACGCCTGAGCCCAACGGAGGGAAGCCGTGGGCGGGAACGACAAGTACGGCAGCCTGCCCGGCGTGGTAATGATCGGGTTCGGTTCCATCGGGCGGGGCACCTTGCCGCTGATCGAGCGCCACTTCGAGATCGATCGGGACGACATCGTGGTGGTCGCTCCTGACAGCGTCAACGACAAGCTCCTGCTCGACCGGGGCATCCGGAAGGTCACCGCCGGTCTGACGCCGTCGAACTATCTCGACGTGCTCACACCGCTGCTTCAACCCCGCAGAGCCGTCCGCACCCGTGGCGGCGAGCCTGGCGCTCCGTTCTGCGTCAACGTGTCGGTTGACACATCGTCGGTCGACATCCTGCGTCTGTGCCGCCGGCTCGGCGCCCTGTACGTGGACACCGTCATCGAGCCATGGCCCGGGTTCTACGACAATCCCGACATGGCCTTGGCCGCCCGGACCAATTACTCCCTTCGCCAGACGCTCCTGGCCGAACGGGCGGGGTCTCCAGGTGGCCCGACAGCCGTGTCGGCCTGCGGGGCCAATCCGGGGATGGTGTCGTGGTTCGTGAAGCAAGCGCTGCTGGACGTGGCCGGCAAGCTGGGGATGAAGGCGGCGGAGCCGAACAGTCGTCGGGAATGGGCGCAGCTAATGCGGAACGTGGGGGTGAAGGGCATCCATATCGCCGAGCGCGATACCCAGCGTGCTGCACTGTCCAAGACGGCCGGTACCTTCGTGAACACCTGGTCAGTGGATGGCTTCATCTCCGAAGGCCTGCAGCCCGCTGAGCTCGGGTGGGGCACTCACGAGCGCTGGTGGCCCGCTTCTGCCCGACGCCACGAGGACCCCGCAGCCCCGTCGATTTATCTTGCGCAGCCCGGTGCCGACACCCGGGTCCGCACCTGGTGCCCGACCTTCGGCCCCCAGTACGGGTTGTGCGTGACCCACAACGAAGCCATATCGATCGCCGACTACTTCACCGTGCACGAGCAGGACATCGCCGTATACCGCCCCACGTGTCACTACGCCTATCACCCTGCTGACGACGCCCTGCTGTCGTGGCATGAACTGCTAGGAGGTGGGGGCCATCACCAGCTCCAACAGCATGTGCTGAGTGAGGACGAGATCGTCGATGGGATCGACGAGCTCGGGGTGCTCCTCTACGGACACGCAGCCAACGCCTACTGGTATGGATCACGCCTGTCCATGCAGGAGACCCGACGGTTGGCGCCATATCAGAACGCAACCGGGCTCCAGGTCTCCTCGGCTGTGCTCGCCGCCATGGTGTGGGCCCTTGAGCATCCACAAGCGGGGATCGTTGAAGCAGAAGATATGGACTTCCGGCGATGCCTGGAGATCCAAAGGCCGTACCTGGGCCCGGTCGAGGGCCACTACACGCGGTGGACGCCGCTGAGTAGCCGTTCGACACTCTTCCCCGACGACATCGACGAGGAAGACCCGTGGCAGTTCCGCAACGTGATGGTCCACTGAGGCGGACAGGCGTAGCGATAAAATCCCGCTGGACGAGGGAGGCACGAATGGACACGTCGCCTGCATCCACGACGATCGGCGGTAGAGGAGCCGGGGCCGCCTCTCTTGTGGAGGCCGACGTGGACCGGCTGGCGAAGCTCGGCTACCGCCAAGAGCTCAATCGTGTGCTTTCCCTCTTCGAGAACTTCGGCGTGGCATTTTGCTACCTGTCGCCGATGGTCGGTATCTACTCCCTCTTCGTCCTGGGCGTCGGTTCCGCCGGACCTCGCTACATCTGGCTTATGCCTGTGGTGGTCGTCGGACAGCTGTTCGTGGCTCTGGTGTTCGCCGAGTTGGGAAGCCACTATCCGATCGCCGGTGCATTGTTCCAGTGGGGCAAGAGCCTCATGGGCTCCGGTTACGGCTGGTGGGTCGGGTGGATCTACGGCTGGGCCCTGCTCGTGACCGTGGCATCGGTCGATACGGGTATACCGAGCTACGTCGGCACGTTGTTCTCTTCACCACCCATGGGGCCGAGCGCTTGGCCACCAACCCGCTCGGGGTCGGGTTCGGCAACAACTGGTGGTTGGGTGCCGCCTTGGTCGCGGTGCTGGCCCACGTGTACATCTTCTACGGTTTCGAGTCGGCCGGCGACGTTGCCGAGGAAGTCGTCGATGCCACGCATCGAGTGCCCAAGGCGATCACGCGGTCGCTGTTGGTTGGCGGGCTGGCCAGCTTCATCCTGGCGGGCGCCTTGATCCTGGCCATGCCATCGGGTGCCAAGGGTTACGCCACTGCGGCTTCGTTTGCCGGCGGCGTGCCCTACATCATCCACGGCAGCGTCAACAACAGCGGTATCGAGGACTTCATCCTCTTCCTCGTCTGTTTCGCCTTCTTCAGTTGCGGTACCGCAGTGCAGGGCGCCGGCGCCCGCCTGGCTTTCTCCTATGCCCGAGACGGAGCCATCCCCGGTAGTTCGGCAGTCCGACGGCTCTCGAAGAAACGTGAGACGCCGGTGACAGCCATCCTGCTCGGCGCCATCGTGCCGGCGCTGTTCACCCTTTTGGTGCACTTCACGCCGACCAAACCGATCCATGTGCTCTTCGTGACCTATCCGGCCAATGTCAATGCCTTGACCGCCCTTGTCTCTTTCGGAGTCTCAGGCATCTATCTCTCGTTTCTACTCATCACCATCGGCTCACTCATTGCCCGACTCCGTGGGTGGCAGCCCCAGGGAGCCTTTACCCTCGGCAAGTGGGGGTACCCGGTGGTGATCCTCGCCATCGGCTACGGAGCGGCCATGTTGGTGAACATCCTCGTGCCGACTGGGATCAACAGTCCCAAAGGGGCGTTGTTCAATTACGACTGGATGACCCTCATCGTCATGGGCGCAATCTGCCTCATAGGAGCCATCTACTACGTCATTTCGCGACCTGATCGTCGAGTCGGCGCCAAGATGGTCTCGACGACGTCGGGCTGAGGTTCGCACTACCTCTGACCTGCCGTTTCCGGAGTGGAGGCGATGGGACTCGAACCCACGAACCTCTTGACTGCCAGTCAAGCGCTCTACCAGCTGAGCTACGCCCCCGGGGCGACCCGACACGTTATCAGCCCCGTTGTGCCGCCCTTCTCGGTACGATTGGCCTGGTACCCGACGGTGGGAGCGGCCGTCGGGATCACACGGCAGGGGGGCACCATGGATATGCCGACACGTCACCGCCGCAAGCCCTCGGGCCCGTCGGGGCGACCGATGGTGGTGTTCCTGTCTACGGCCGCTTTGACGGCGGCCGCCGCCGGATGCGGTGCCTCGGGTCCCGCCGCCGGCGGCGCCGGAGCATCGAGTTCTCGGTCGGGCTCGCCGATGCAGATCGTGCTGGCCTCGGTGGACAAGACCGAGGCGGCCGATACCGCCACCGTCGATCTGACCATCTCGGTGTCGGGGACCCCGTCGATCGGGGGCCTGGTGCCCTCGGCCTCGTCGGGCAGCTCCTCGGCCATCTCGCTGGCCATCGGGGCCCAGGGGGCGTTCGACTTCACCAACAAGACCGGCCAGATGACCATGACCCTGCCGGCGATCGGGGCCAGCCCGGCCTCCACTCTGCAGATGCGCCAGATCGGGTCCACCCTCTACGTGAGTGCCCCCCAGTTGTCGTCCCTCGACGGAGGCAAGCCCTGGGTCCAGGTCAACACGAACGACTACCTGCAGAAAGTGGGCCAGAGCGCCGGGCCGCTGGGCGGGTTCTCCGATGGTGACCCGACCCAGGTCCTGAGCATGCTCGACCACCTGAGCGCAGGGGTGACCAACCTCGGGCCCGCCCTGGTCGGCGGGATCGAGACCACCCGCTTTCGCGGCACCATCGACCTGACGGGGACGTCGTCGTCCCCCGGCTCCACCGTGATCAGCAGCCAGATGGCCTCGGCGCTGGGTCTCACCAGTCTCCCCATCGACGTCTGGATAGACGGCCAGGGCCGGGCGCGCCAGGTGCAGACCTCGTTCTCGCTGTTCGGGCTCACGGTGGGGGCAAAAGTCGACCTCGGCGGCTTCGGCACCCCGGTGTCGGTCGCCGTTCCTGGCGCCGACTCGACGGCCGACGGCTCGTCACTGCTCGACAGCGGCCAGCTCGGCAACCTGTTCGGGCTCGGCGGCTCGTAGCGGGCTCGGCGGGTCGTCGCGGGTTCCTGGCGCGGGCCCCCGGCGCGGGCCCCCGGCGCGGGCCCCCGTCCGGCGTTCCGTAGAATCCCGGCGATGGCCAGGGCCTACGAAGTCCAAGCAGTGGAGCAGAAGTGGCAGCGCCTATGGGCAGAGGAAGGCCCATACCAGATCGACGCCGACGACCCTCGACCGCCGCGCTACGTCCTGTGCATGTACCCCTATCCGAGCGGGGCGGCCCATCAGGGGCACGTTAGGAACTACACCTTCGGTGACCTCTTGGTCCGCTACCGCACCATGCAGGGTGACGCTGTCCTGTCGCCCTTCGGTTTCGACTCCTTCGGCCTGCCGGCCGAGAACGCCGCCATCCGCACCGGCCAGCACCCTCGGCCGTTCACCGAGGCGCGCATCGCCGAGCTCAAGCAGAGCATCAAGGCCCTGGGGGCGGTATACGACTGGCGACGCGAGATCCACAGTCACGACCCGTCCTACATGCGCTGGAACCAGGTCATCTTCCTGCGGATGCTCGAGGCCGGACTGGCTTACCGAGCCAAGGCTCCGGTCAACTGGTGCCCAGGATGCCAGACGGTGCTGGCCAACGAGCAGGTGCTGGCCGACGGCACCTGTGACCGGTCTGGCGACGTGGTCGTTCAGCGCGACCTCGAGCAGTGGTTCCTGCGCATCACGTCCTATGCCGACGCCCTGCTCCAGGGCCTCGACGACCTGGAGTGGCCCGATCGCGTCAAGACAATGCAGCGCAACTGGATCGGGCGTTCCGAAGGCGTGGAGTTCGACCTCCCTGTCGTGGGGCACGAGGACGAGGGCCTGGTGCTGCGGGTCTTCACCACCCGGCCCGACACCAGCTTCGGGATGACCTATGCCGTGGTGGCCCCCGAGCACCCGTTGGTGGACGTCCTCGTCACCGATGAGCACCGCCAGGCCGTGGAGGAGCTGCGTGCAACCACCGCCTCGGCCACGGAGCTCGACCGCACCAGCGCCGGAGCCACGGCCAAAAGGGGTGCGCGCACCGGTGGCCACGTCCTCAACCCGTTCACGAACTCGCCGATTCCCGTCTTCGTGGCCGACTACGTGCTCATGCGCTACGGCACCGGCGCCATCATGGCGGTGCCGGCCGAAGACGATCGCGACTGGGAGTTCGCCCAAGTCCATGGCCTGCCGGTGGTGCGTACCACGCAACCCCCCGACGACCACGAGGCCGGTGCGTGGACCGGCGACGGCGTCAAGGTCAACTCCGGCTTCCTCGACGGTCTCGAGGTGGGCGAGGCGAAAGCACGGGCCATCGACTGGCTCGAGGACAAGGAGATCGGGTCGCGCACGGTCAACTACCGGTTGCGTGACTGGCTTATCTCGAGGCAGCGGTACTGGGGCTGTCCCATACCGGTCGTGTACTGCGCCGACTGCGGCATCGTCGGCGTGCCCGAGAACGAGCTCCCGGTACTGGCGCCCGACGACGTCGAATTTCTCCCCGGTGGCGACTCACCGCTCGCTCGCCATGCCGGTTTCCGCCATGCCACCTGCCCCCGATGCGGGGGGCCGGCCGAGCGCGACACCGACACCATGGACACGTTCGTGGACTCGTCATGGTACTTCCTGCGCTTCTGTGACCCGTGGGCCGAGGACCGCCCCTTCGACCCGGCGGTGGCCGCCCACTTCATGCCGGTGGACCAGTACATCGGGGGGATCGAGCACGCCATCTTGCATCTGCTCTACGCCCGGTTCTACACCCGTGTCCTGATCGACCTGGGCCTGGCCCCCGGGATCGCCCCGGAGCCGTTCGCCCGCCTGTTCACCCAGGGCATGATCCGCATGGACAACAAGAAGATGTCCAAGTCCAAGGGCAACCTCATAAGCCCGGCCCGTTACTTCGACACCGTCGGTGCCGACGCCCTACGGCTCTTCCATCTGTTCGTAGGGCCCCCGGGCGACGACATGGACTGGACCGGCCAGACCGACGAGGTCATCGATGGTTGTGGCCGCTTTCTCGACCGCGTCTGGCGGCTCACGGTGGACGAGCCTGTCCCCGAGGAGCACGTCCAATGGCGCCAAGGAGAGCCCACGCCCGACGACGTGGCATTGCAACGCACCACCCACCGGCTCATCGCCAAGGTGGGCGACGATGTTGAACGCTGGTCGTTCAACACGGCGGTGGCGGCCTGCATGGAGTTCGTCAACGCCTTGCAGCGCTACCGGCGCCAGGTGGCCGGCGGGCCCCATCGAGCCACCGTCGATGAGGCCTGCGACACCCTGCTCCTGCTGCTCGCCCCCATGGCTCCCCACGTCACCGCCGAAGCCTGGGAGCGCCGGCATGGCCCCGGGGCCCGGCTCCACGCGCAGCGGTGGCCCACCTACGACGCCGGCCTGGCCCGCGCCGAAAGCCACACCATGGTGGTGCAGGTGGACGGCAAGGTGCGCGACCGGATCGAAGTGGCGCCCAACATCACCGAGGCCGAGGCGGGCGCCTTAGCCATGGCCTCCCCGGCTGTCATCGACCTGCTCGGGGGCTCCGATCCTGCCCGGGTGGTGGTGCGGCCCCCGCGGCTGGTCAACATCGTGCGCCGCTGACGCCGCCGGCCGTCAGGCCTTTCGCAGGGCTTCGAGCAGAGCGCGGATCTGCTGGCGCTCCATGCGGTACGGCGCGTAGAAGCTGATGCGGGTGACCATGTCGCCGAAGCGCTTGGCTATCTCGGCCGGGACCTCGTCCAGAGATCCCACGACGGCGAAGGCACGGACCACCTCGTCGGGGATCATCTCGGCCATGGCCGCCCAGTCCCCTCGCTTGGACAGCCGGTTGAGCTCGCTGTGGAGCTCCCCCCAGCCGTGGAGGTCGAGGACGGGCTTGTAGGCGGGTGTCGACCCGTAAAAGGCCAGTTGCGCCTTGACCGCACCCATGGCCGTTTGCATCTCGGCCTCGTCGGAGCCGGTCACGATCATGGCCGGATACGAGATCTCGAAGTCCTGGCGGCTCCGCCCGGCTACGGCCAGCCCGCGCTGTAGGGCGGGCACCGTCACCTCGCGCATGTAGCGCTCGGTGGTGAAGCCATGCGCCAGCAACCCGTCGGCCACCTCGCCGGCTACCTCGGTCATCTTCTCGCCCACCGCCGCCAGGTACACCTGGGGTACTCCATAAGGGTTGGGCCCGGCGTTGAAGAACGGCGTCATCAGGGTGTGCGTGTAGAAGTCGCCGCGAAACGCCAGCTTGGTGCCGTCGTGCCAAGCCGACCAGATGGCCCGCATGGCCTGGATGAACTCGCGCATGCGAGGTGCCGGGTGCGACCACGGCATGGAGAACCGCTTCTCGATATGGGGCTTTATCTGCGACCCGAGGCCCAACAAGAAGCGTCCCTTGGAGTACGACTGCAGGTCGTTGGCCAACACCGCCGTAGTCATGGGGTTGCGGGCGAAGGCGACGGCGATCCCCGTGCCCAACTCCACCCGGTCGGTGTGCTCGGCAGCCAGGATGAGAGGGAGGAACGGGTCGTGGCAGGTCTCGGCGCACCAGACGCCGTCGAACCCGTCCTCCTCGGCCCTTTTGGCCGTCTCCACCGCATCGCTGGGGTCGAAACCGATCCCGCCGTCCACTCGCATGGCGGAACGTTAACCCAGAGGTCCCGACCGGTGATCCTTGCCAGGGCGCCGCCGGTGGCGGAGAATTCCATGGTGGACGAATACCCCTCGACGCCGGCCGACGCCGGCGCTGTGCCCGGCACCAGCGCCGGCGCGGGCATTGGCCCCGGCCCCCGGGCCGGCTCGCTCGAAGCCGCACGCGAGGAGTACCTGCGTCTGTTGTTGCAACGGCTGGAAGACGGGCGCCTCGAGGCCTATGAGTACACCCGCCGTGTCCGTTCGATCGAGCTGGCTACCTCGGTGTCAGCCATGGCCGACATCGTGGACGCTGCGGTAGCGGCTACCCCGAGCCTCGACGCCGTGGACATGCTGCGCATGGCCCAGGTGTCGCCCATGGTGTCGGCTGCCGGCCACCCCCGGCGAGTGGCGCTGTTCGTGATGATCTTCTTCTTCGCCGTGCTGCTGGCGTTCGGCATTTGGTTGGCGGCCCATGCTCGCGCCCTCCACAGTTCGGGCACCGGTGGCCCCGCCGTGGTGCAGTGGACGGCTCAGGCCCCGCCGTCGTCGTTGGGATCCTGGCGTAGGTAGCGCTCGAGCTCGGCGGCCAGCTCGTCCCCGGTTGGGATCTGGCCCAGGTCGAGGGGGTTACCCTCGGCGGCGTCGACGTTGCGCTCGAGCTGGCGCACCAGCTCGCTGTGGTCGGGGCTCTTGGTGATGAGCTCGTCTACCTGCTGTAGCGAGGCATCGGCCGAGGTGTGGAGCATGGCCGAGTCGATGGCCAGTCCGGCCACGGCGGCCAGCCCGTCGAGAAGGGCGGCGCTGGCGGCTGGAAAGGCCATGCCGGCCACGTAGTGCGGTACCCGGGCCCACAGCCCGACAGTGCTCATCGCGGCGTCCCCGAAGGCCAGCTCCAAGGCCCCCCAAACCCCGGAGGGGACGTCGATCTCCCCCTGGACCACACCCACCAGCGGCACCAGCTCGGACGAGCCGGGAGGAGCGGTGGCGGCCAAGCGGACCGGCCGGGTGTGGGGGGCGGGCGCCGGGAAAGCACCGAGGCCGACCACCATCCTCACCCCGAGCTCCCGGGCCAGCTCGACCACACCGGACACGAAGGTGGCCCAGCGGAAGTCCGGCTCCGGGCCCACCAGGTAGCAGACGTCGTTGCCGTCGCGGTCGGTTCCGGCCCGGACCTGGATGGCGGGCCAGGTCAGTCCTTCGTTGACCCCATGGGCGATATGGGCGATGGGTCGCCGGGCCCGCTGGTCGATGAGCGTCTCGCCGTCGAAGGTGGCCACCAGCTCGGTGGGACCCGACCCAAGCAGCGCCGCCATGGCGCCGTCGGCCCCGAGGCCGGCGTCCACCCAACCTTCGAGAGCCACCACCAGGACCGGGCGCTCGAGCAGCCTCCCAGCCACGCGTTCGTAGATGGGCACCAGCGCCCTACGTGGACTCGAGGGTGCGCAGCGCGCTCTCGGCCAACTTGACCACGCTGTCGGCGAACCCGTCGACGCTGGAGCGGTCCCCGGCGGCCGCTCCTCCGACGTACCGGGCGTAGACGCCCTGGAGGATGCAGGCAAGCTTCCAGTAGCCGAAGGCCACGTAGAAGCCCAGCCGGTCGAGGTCTCGCCCCGAGCACTGCTCGTAGCGGGCGCGCAGTTCGGCCCGAGACGGGAACCCGGCCACCGTGGTGGGCGTCACGCCGAGCAGGGCGGCAGTTTCGTCGCCCGGCTCGGTCCAATAGACCATGAGGAGCCCGACGTCGGCCAGCGGGTCACCGAGGGTGCAGATCTCCCAGTCCAGCACGGCCCGCACGTTCCCCTCGTCGTCGAGCACCGTGTTGTCGAGGCGGTAGTCCCCGTGCACGATGGCGGTCCCCACCTGCGCCGGCACGTCGGCGGCCAGCGCATCGTGGACTTGGCCCACGACGGCGGCCGTGTCGGCCCCCTCGACCTCGGAGTTGCGGAACTGCTCGTACCACCGGCGTAGCTGCCGCTCGATGTAGCCGTCGCGCTTGGCGAAGTCGCCCAGGCCGACCCGGTCGACGTCCACGGCGTGCAGGGCGGCCAGGGTCTCGGCCAACGACTCCCCGGCTCGGCGGCGACCGGCGCCGTCGAGGCATTCCTCGGCCCCTCGGGCGTCGCGCACGATGTGGCCGTCCACGAACTCCATGACGTAGAAGGGCCGACCGTTCACAGCCTCGTCCTGGCACAGGCCCAGCGCCTTCGGCACCGGCACCGGGGTATCGGTCAGCGCCGAGATGACACGGAACTCCCGGGTCATGTCATGAGCGGTGGGCAGGACGTGGCTGAGGGGGGGCCGGCGCAGGGCGTAACGGGCCCCGGCCGAGTCGGTTACCTCATAGGTGAGATTGGAACGTCCCCCGGCCACGAGGGAGAACTCGAGGGGGAGCACGACACCGGGGACACTGTCGGCGAACCACTGCTCCACTCGGGGCGCGTCGATGCCCTCCACGGCGTCCCCCTCGACGGTCCCGGTCGTCGTCACGGCAGGCACGCTACCGCCCGGCCGATAGGGTCTGTGGCGTGATCGACGTCACCGATGCCACCTTCGAGACCGACGTCCTCGAGC
>Ga0307374_10010850_pt1 | contig 13085 bp, 10 predicted proteins | sample OX3MG_FD_202532 | JGI IMG/M metagenome (GOLD analysis project Ga0307374, IMG submission 202532) | Soil microbial communities from Risofladan, Vaasa, Finland - OX-3 | ecosystem: Environmental > Terrestrial > Soil > Coastal area > Acid sulfate soil | place: Finland: Risofladan, Vaasa | collected...
GTCGAGGCTGCTTCGTGGGTGACTTCAAGCGCCCGGGCATGCTCCACGCGGCGATCATCCGGAGCCCGTACGCACATGCGAGGATCACGGGGATCGAGGTGTCTGCAGCCATGGCGCTCGAGGGCGTCCACGACGTCGTCGTCGGTGCGGACCTCCCCAGCGACACGCTGATCCCGATGCGGCAGTTCAGAGTCCCCGGGGCCGAGCTCTTCCTCCAGTCCCCGATGGCCCGCGATGTCGTGCGGTACTCAGGAGAGCCCGTCGCCGTGGTGATCGCCGACTCGCGCTACATCGCCGAGGACGCAGCCGAGCTCGTCGAGATCGACTTCGAGGAGCTTCCCGTGGTGCTGGATGCCGAGGTGGCGCTCGCCGCCGACGCGCCGCGCCTCCACCAAGGAACCCCGTCGAACGTCGCCGGGGACATGGTGATCGGGCACGGTGACGTGGACCAGGCGTTCGCGTCCGCCGACCTCGTCTTGGAGGAGGTCCTCCGCATCCAGCGACACGCGGCGGTGCCGTTGGAGACGCGGGGCCTCGTGGCGGAGTTCGACGAGGCGGAAGGGTCCTTGACGGTGTGGGGCGCTGCGAAGATCCCCCACGTCAACAAGGGCATCCTCGCGCGGTTGCTCGGCTGGGAGGAGCGCAGGATCCGACTGGTCGAGCTCCACGTCGGCGGCGGCTTCGGGGCGCGGGGCGAGTTCTACCCGGAGGACTACCTGATCCCGTTCTGCGCGATGAGGTGCAAGCGCCCGATCGCCTGGATCGAAGACCGCGACGAGAATCTCCGGGCGATGAACCACTCCCGGGAGCAGATCCACCACGTCTCGGTCGCCGTTCGGGCCGACGGGAAGTTCCTCGGCCTGAAGGACGAGCTGATCTGCGACACCGGCGGGTACATCCGTACGCACGGCATGACGGTCCCTGCAATGGCGGCCGCCATGATGCCCGGCCCCTACGAATGGCCCGCGTACCACTGCCACGTCCAGAGCGTGGTCACGAACAAGACGCCGGCCGGCACGTACCGTTCGCCTGGACGGTACGAAGCGAACTTCGTACGCGAGCGGCTGCTGGACATGGTCGCTCACCGTCTCGGCATCGATCCGGTCGAGCTGCGCCGGCGGAACCTGCTTGCCGAAGACGTGTTCCCCTACGACGCCGGCACGACGTATGACGGGCACGACGTCATCTTCGACAGCGGGAAGTACGAGCTGCTGCTCGACAAGTCCATCGAGTGCTTCGACGTCGACGCGATGCGGCGATGGCGCGACGAGCCGGTGCAAGGACCGCTCCGGCGCGGTGTGGGCATGGCCTTCTTCGTCGAGAAGGCCGGCCCGGCGGTGAAGGAGTACGCCCGGGTCGAGGTCGGCGCGACCGGAGAGGTCGTCGTGTTCTCGGGTACCGCGTCCGTGGGCCAAGGGGTGGAAACCGTGCTGGCCCAGGTGTGTGCGAGCCACTTGGGGATCCCCTACGAGCGGATCAGTGTCAAGCACGGCGACACCGCCGTGATCCCCGAAGGCATGGGTGCGTTCGGCAGCCGGGCCGCCATGCTCGGTGGCGCGGCCGTCATGCTCGCCGCGCGAGACGTGAGGGAGCACGTCCTCAAGCTCGCGTCCGACGAGCTCGAGGCCGCGCCGGAGGACCTCAAGCTGGCCGCGGGAGGTGTGGTCGTGCGCGGGTCCGAGTCGAAGCGGGTCGCGTGGTCCCGGCTCGTCGAGCTGAACGGTGGCACATTCAAGGAGGAAGGGCGCTACAGCTGCGAGTTCCTCGGCTATCCGTACGGCGTGCACTTCGCCGCGGTCGAGGTCGACACCGAGACGGGTGGCATCGAGATCAAGAAGTACGCCGTGGGATACGACGTCGGGCGCTGCATCAATCCGATGCTGATCCGGGGGCAGATCACCGGCGGTGCGGCCCAGGGAATCGGAGGAGCGCTCTACGAGGAGTTCGCCTTCGACCCGAACGGCCAGCCGCTCGCGGCGAGCTTCATGGACTACCTGCTCCCGACCGTCCAAGAGGTGCCCAAGATCGACATCTTGGTCACGGAGGACGCGCCCTGCCCGCTCAACCCGCTCGGGGTGAAGGGCGCGGGAGAAGGTGGGACCGCGGCCGTCGGCGCCGCACTCGCCAACGCCGTCTCCGACGCGCTCGGCGTCGAGGTGACGGCGTTGCCACTGTCCCCGGAACGGATCGCCCAGCTCATCGGAGGCAATCAGTGAAGCCCGCAGAGTTCGAATATGTCGCACCGGCGACCGTCGAGGAGGCCCTCTCCTATCTCGGCGAGCACGGGGACGAGTCGAAGCTCCTGGCCGGTGGCCAGAGCCTCGTTCCGATGATGAACTTCCGGCTGGCCCGGCCGGAGCGACTCGTCGACCTCAACGGCATCGCCGGCCTCTCCTACATCGAGCACCGCGACTCGCACCTTGCGATCGGCGCCATGACCCGGCACCGCGCGCTCGAGCATTCGGACCTGCTGGCCGCGGGTTGGCCGCTCATCACGGAGGCCGTCGGTTGGATCGGGCACCAGCAGATCCGCAACCGGGGCACGATCGGGGGTTCGGTCGCGCATGCCGATCCCGCCGCTGAGCTCCCGGTCACGTTGACGGCGCTCGATGCCCGGTTCCGCGTCCGGTCGCACCGCGGCGAGCGCACTCTTGCGTGCGCGGACTTCTTCGCCTCCAGCTTCATGACGACGCTCGAGCCGGACGAGATGCTGGTCGAAGTCGAGGTGCCCGCGCTTCCCGAGCGGAGTGGGTCGAGCTTCATGGAGTTCGCCCGTCGCCATGGCGACTTCGGGCTCGGCGGTGCGGCGGTGGTCCTCACCACGGACGGCTCCGGCGCGTGCTCCCAGGCGCGGATCGCGTTGCTCGCGGCGGCGCCCGTCCCCGTGAGGGCGGGTGCTGCCGAGGACCTGCTCGTCGGCTCGTCGCTCGACGACGCCACGCTGTCGGCCGCTGCGGACGCGGCGGTCGAGGGGCTGAGCCCTTCGGGTGACATCCATGGCGGCACGGCGTACCGGTTGAGGCTGTTGCGGACGATGACGCACAGAGCGCTGACGACTGCGGCGAGAAGGAGTTTGGGAGAATGACTGTGGACATCTCACTCGAGGTCAATGGGTCAAGGGTGCAGGGAAGCGTCGAACCGCGCCTCCTCCTCGCGGACTTCCTCCGCGACGAGCTCGGGCTCACCGGCACGCATGTCGGCTGCGAGCACGGCGTGTGCGGGGCCTGCACGATCCAGCTCGATGGTGAGCCGGTCCGTTCGTGCCTGATGTTCGCCGTGCAGGCTCGCGGCCACCGTGTCGAAACCGTCGAAGGGTTGGCGCCATCCCCGGAGGAGCTCCACCCGCTCCAGCAGGCGTTCCACGAGCACCACGCACTCCAGTGCGGCTTCTGCACGCCCGGCATCCTCATGACGATGGAGGCACTGCTGCGGGTGACGCCGGCGCCGACCCCCGAGCAGGTGAGGACAGCGCTTTCTGGAAACCTGTGCAGGTGCACCGGCTACCAGAACATCGTGACCGCGGTGCTGGAGACCGCCCGTCGGCTCGAGCGGGACGGCAGCCCGGTCGAGCAGGCGTCTGCCCCGTGAGGTGGCCCGGCGCGAAGCCCCCGCTCCACTTGCAGGTGATTGCCGCAGTGATCCCCGTCGTCGAATGGTGAGGTTGACATGGTGATTGACACGCACGCGCACTACCTGCCCGGGGCGCTCCTCGGCGCGCTGGAGAAGCGTGAGCGGTCCCCGCGGGTCTTCGACCGCGACGGGCGCCCGTTCATCGAGTACGGGGAGAGGTCGGCGCAGCCGCTCACGCCTGCCTTCACCGACGTGGACGTCCTGCTCGAGCGCATGAGGGAGGCGGGGATCGACCATTCGGTGCTGAGCGTCACGATCCCGGGGGTCGACTGGTTCGACCTGCGCGACGCCACCGCTCTCGCCAGGGACTGCAACGCCGAGATGGCCGAGCTGTGCCGGTCCCATCCCGATCAGATCTCGGGGCTCGCGACGGTGCCACTTCAGTTTCCCGAACTTGCGGTCGACGTGCTCCAATCCGCTGTTCGTGACGGGCTGAAGGGGGCCATGATCTACTCGAACGTCGCAGGTGGGCATCTCGACGACCCGGACCGGCGGCAGTTCTTCGACGCCGCTGCCGAGCTGGACGCCCCGATCCTGCTCCACCCCACGTACCCCCTGTGCGCGCCGACGGTCGCTGTCCACGGGATGCTCGAGATCGCGGGGTTCCTCTTCGACACGACGACTGCCGCCTTGCGCCTGGTGTTCGACGGCCTCTACGAACGTCATCCGGACTTCAAGTTCATCGTCCCGCACGCGGCAAGCCTGATCCCGTACTTCGTCGGCCGCATCGATCACTTCGGGGTGAACAGGCCCGGATCGGCCGGCGACCTCACCGGTCTCCCGAGCGACCACATTCGCAGGTTCTTCACCGACACGGTGTGCAATTGGCCGCCGGCCATACGCCTCTCAATCGACTTTTTCGGCGTCGACAAGATCATGCTGGGCAGCGACCACCCGTTCTGGCCGATGTCGATCGCGAAGAACGTCCTCGACGATCTCGAACTTTCGGCGAGTGACCGGGCGAAGATCGAATTCGAGAACGCGGTGCGGCTGTTCCAGCTGAGCATCCCGTCAGCGGTGGGCACGTGATGGCACGTCTCCCGTATCTCGAAGCCGAGCAATCGACGGATCCCGAAAGCGTCGCGCGCGCCTACGCGTTCGTGACGGGCCTCGGCCGCCCCGTCGCGTACCTGTACAAGGTGCTCGCCAATCAGCCAGCGGCGCTCCAGGCGTTCCTCGGGATGTCCCACTACGTCCGCGATACGTCGAGCCTCGACAAGCGGCTCCTCGAAGCAGCGGTGCTCGCAACGGCGCGGGAGCTCGACCAACCCTACGAGCGAGCGCACCACGAACGGAGCGCGGTGGCCGCCGGCGTGCCGGCACAGACCGTCGAGGCAATTGTGAACGGTCGGACGGAGACGCTCGGGCCGCTCGAACGCGCGGTCGTCGCCTACGCGGAGCAGGTGGCCGATCACCGCGATGTGGATGAGACCGTCCTCGCCGAGTTGCGGAGGGAGCTCGGCGACGCGGGGCTCACGGATCTCGTGGTCTCGGTGGCCTGGTACCACCTTTGCGCCGCGATTCTCGGGCCGCTCCATGTCGAGCTCGAACCGGAGTACCTGGAGCCGGCGTCCGGGGGTGCGACGTGACGGTCGTCGAGCTCGAGCGGTCGGTGCGAGCGCCGTACATCGGTCGCCCGGTCCTGCGTCCAGGTGACGAGGACCTGCTCCGCGGGGTTGCGAAGTACGTCGGCGACCTTCGCCCGGGGTCGATGTTGCACGCCGCGATACTCCGTAGCCCGTTCGCCCACGCACGGATCGGTTCGATCGACGTCACGAACGCCGTGTCGTCCCCTGGGGTGACGCTCGTCGTGACGGGCCGGGAGCTGCACGAGCAGTGTCCGTTCTTGCACACCGAGATCGGCGCCGCCGACATCTTCAACCCGGACCGCCCGCTCCTCGCAGTGGACAAGGCCCGGTTTGCCGGTGAAGGGGTCCTCGCCGTCGTGGCGGAGTCGCGGTACCTGGCGGAGGACGCCATCGACCGCGTCGAGGTGGATTGGGATCCCTTGGATCCCGTGCTCGACGCCGTGTCCGCTCTGGCCGACGGTGCGCCGCAGGTGCACGAGTCCGTGCCCGGAAACTGCTACTCGCACCGGCAGGTGGCCCTCGGTGACGTCCCGGGCGCACTGACCGACGCGCACCTCGTCATTGAGAGGGAGATCAGGCACCCCCGCGTGATGGGCTCGCCGATGGAGTGTCGAGGAGTGGTTGCGGTACCCGACGGCGACCGCCTCTCCGTCTGGGTGTCGACGCAGGCGCCACATGCCGTCCACGACGCGATCGTCCGCGTGCTGGGCATCCCGACTGACCGGCTGCGCGTCGTGTGCCCGGAAGTGGGCGGGGGGTTCGGCCAGAAGGCCCATGTCTACCCCGAGGACATCCTCGTTCCCTGGCTCGCGGTCCGGCTGGGGCGGCCGGTCCAATGGCTGGAGGACCGGCTCGAACATCTCGCCAGCGCCAACCACGCCCGGGACCAAGCCGTGCGGGTGAGAGCGGGGCTGGCCGCCGACGGCCAGTTGCTCGGCATCCACGCGAAGGTCGTCGGCAACGTGGGAGCCTACGGCGTCCATCCGATGGGTCCCCTCTTGGACATGAACACGTGCTGTGGGTTGATCCCCGGTCCGTACGACGTCCGCAACTACTCGTTCGACAGCACCGCGGTCGTCACGAACAAGGCGCCCGGCGGGGCATATCGCGGCGTCGGGATGACCACCGCGGTCCTTGTCCACGAGCGATTGATGGACATCGCCGCGCGAACGCTCGGGATGGATCCGGCGGACATACGACGTCGCAATCTCGTCCCGACGGCCAGCATGCCGTACACGAGCGCAACCGGGCACCCCTACGAGAGCGGCGACTTCACCGCCACGCTCGAGGCTGCGCTCAGCGCCTTCGACTACGAGTCGGCGAGGCTGGAGCAGGCGGCGGCGCGTACGGACGGCCGCAGGATCGGAATCGGCATCGCCTCCTACGTGGAAGTGACGGCCGGAGGGTCCCGGACCTTCGTCGGCAGGGGGATGGTGGACGTCCACGCGGTCGACCGTTCCCGGATCTGGGTCGACGGGTCCGGCCACGTGCAGGTGCAGAGCACCTGCCCCGACATCGGCCAAGGAAGCCACACCACCTTTGCGCAGGTGGCCGCCGACGTGCTGGGGCTCGATCTCGACAGGGTGCACGTCCAGCACGCGGACACGAGCCAGGTCCCGACCGGTTTCGGCACCGGCATGAGCCGAAGCTCGTCCGCCGGCGCGACCGCGGTCGAGCGCGCGGCGTCCCAGCTCAGGGATCGGGTGCTGGCCGTCGCCGCAGAACGACTCGGCAGGCCGACGACCGACTTGACCATCGAGGGCACCGCAGTCCGCGCGCTCTCCGATCCCGTCCTCTCGCTCGAGCTCGCCGAGCTCGCCGGGGACGAGCGCCAGCGTGCGGGATTGGACGTCGAGGTGGTGTACGACCCCGCCCAGGCGAGCCACCCGTTCGCGGCGCACGTGTGCATGGTCGAGGTCGACGGCGACACTGGCGCCGTCTCGGTCCTCCGCTACGTGGTGGCGGAGGACTGTGGCCGGGTCATCAACCCGTTGATCGTCGACGGGCAGATCCAGGGCGGCACCGCCCAGGGGATCGGGACCGCGCTTTTCGAAGAGCTCGTGTACGCCGACGACGGCCAGCTCGTGACGGGAAGCTTCATGGACTACCTGCTGCCGACCGCAGCGGACATTCCCGACTTCGAGATCCATCATCTCGAGACGCCGTCCACCAACCACGAGCTGGGGACGAAGGGCGTGGGGGAGGGTGGCACGATCGCCGCGCCCGCGTGCCTCGCGAACGCGATCTCGGACGCGCTCGACGCCGAAGTCAACTCGCTCCCTGCGAGTCCCGAGCGCGTGCTGGAACTTCTCAACGCTTCGAAGGAGGCTTGACCAGATGCGTACGACCGTGGATGTTCCCGACGACCCGATGCTGGCGTCCGTGTGGGCAGCGGCCGAATACCGCGTAATCGGAGACGGGGTCTTCTACCCCGACCTGGTTCGCATGCGCGACTCGATCCGCTCCTGGGACGGCTGGTTGACGGCGTGGTCCTCGCTCGCCGACGAGTACGAGGAGCTCGCACGCGAGGCGGAGACCGCGGGCAACGTCGTGACGGCGGGCGAGCACTACTGGCAAGCGTCACTCAGCGTGCACTTCGGCCAATTCCTGTGGTTCCACCGTCCAGCGGAGAAGGCCGACGCACAGCGCCGCAAGGTCGAGCTCTACCGCAAGGCCGCACCGCACCTACAGCCGCCAGCCGAACGCCTGGAGATCGAGTGCGACGGTCTGCGCATGCCCGCCTTCCTTCGCACGCCGCCCCCCGGCGGCACGGTGTCGCCCTGCGTGGTCCTCATCGGCGGCCTCGACAGCACCAAGGAAGAGAGCCGCCACTTCGAGGACTCCTGCTTGGCCCGCGGGGTCGCGACGCTCGTCTTCGACGGGCCCGGCCAGGGGGAGTCCTACGCGCAGCGGGCTCTCGTCCCGGATTTCGAGCGCTATGTCAGCGCGGTCGTCGACGTCCTTCAGACGCGCCCCGAAATCGACCCGGAGAGGATCGGTGTCCTCGGACGGAGCCTCGGTGGCTACTACGCGGCGCGCTCGGCCGCGCACGAGCCCAGGCTCAAGGCCTGCGCCATCTTCGGTGCGCTTGCGAACATCGAGCACTTGGACGAGATTCCCCCCCAGACCCAGCTGGGCTTCGAGTTCGTGACCGCGCTCGAAGACCGGGAGCAGGCTCGCGCGCGGGCGAAGGCGTACATCAACCTCGGCGACCTCCCCTCGGAGATCCGACAGCCCCTCTTCGTCCTCCACGGCGCGCTCGACATCATCGTCCCGGTCGCGCAGGCACAGGAGCTCTACGAGATGGCGCCGTCGGAGGACAAGAGACTCTGGATCATCCCCGACGGGATCCACTGTGCGCACAATCGCTTCCACCGCGTGCGCCGCCCCATGGCCGACTGGCTCGCCTCGCGGCTCGGCGCGTCTCCACCCTCGTCGCCGCGCGCATAGCCATTCCGTGGACACCGCGACGGCTCGCGGCCGAATTGCTGCACGGCCGGACCTCTGCGCCTTCATCAGCCTCTCCGACGAGGACGGGCCGGGGCCGACGGTGGGCGTGAAGGACGTCATCGACGTCGCGGGCATGGTCACGACGGGCGGCGGGACCATCCTCGCGAGCGTGAAGGCGGAAAGGGACGCGGCGTGTGTCGCCTCCCTCCGGGGTGCCGGTGCGTCCGTCGTCGGAAAGACGAACCTCCACGAGTGGGCCCTCGGTCCGACCAGCGCGAACCCGCATTTCGGCGACGTGCGGAATCCCGCCGACCCGAGTCGCATACCTGGTGGGTCGTCGGGCGGCTCGGCCGCTGCGGTTGCTGCCGGGCTCTGCGACTGGGCAATCGGGACCGACACCGGCGGCTCGGTGCGGATGCCCGCGGCGCTCTGCGGCGTGGTGGGCGTCAAGCCCACCCTCGGGACGGTCGACACCGATGGTCTCCTGCCGCTGGCGTCGACGCTCGACACCATCGGCCCGATCGCCCCCGACGTCCGGACCGCGGCGTCGGCCCTCGAGGCGATGACCGGCCGCTCCGGCTCCACCACGGATGCGACGCCCGGACCTCGACGCGACCTTCGGGTTGCGGTGCCGCGGGGTTGGGTCCGCGACCTCGACGGGGACACTGCCGGCGTCTGGCGGGAAGTCGCGGGTGGCTCGGCAGAGGTGGATCTCCCACCCCTCGAGCAGTTCGTGACGGTGTTCTCCAGGATCTGCGGGTACGAGGCGGCCGCGTTCCATCGAGAGTGGCTCGAGACCTGCCCGGAGCGGTACGGCGACGACGTGCTGGAGCGCCTGCGCCAGGGACTGGCCGTGACGCGCGACCAGTACGAGGCGGCGCTGGCCATGCGGACGGAGCTCCAGGGCGAGATCTCCGAGGTGATGGCGACGGTGGATGCCCTGGTCTTACCCGCGACGGCGTGCGTCGCGCCCATGAGAGACGGACCGGACCGTCGAGACCCCCTGACGCGCTTCCTGCGCCCGGCTGCGGTCACGGGCCACCCTGCGGTCGTCCTGCCGGCCCCGACGCAGGGTCTCCCGGTGGGGATCCAGTTCGTCGGGCGGTTCGGAGAGGACGCGTCGCTCCTCGCGCTTGCCCGGTCGATCGAGCAGGCGTGGAGCGGCGGCGACGTCCGCGGCGGCCTGGGCTGAACATCGGGCAGCTGGGCTGAACATCGGGCAACTGAGAGGAGCATTTCTTGCGTGCGATTCGATTCGACTCATTTGGTGACTATGCGAACCTGAAGCTCGTCGACATGCCCGCCCCGCAGGCCGGCGACGGCCAGGCCCTGGTGCGCATGCGCACGGCGGCCGTCAACCCCATCGACGAGACGATCCTGCGCGGGCTCTTCCCTGCTGCGAAGGCGCCGCCGCTCGTCCTCGGGCAGGAGGGATGCGGCGTAGTGGTCGAAGATGCGAGCAACACGTGGCAACCGGGCACCCGGGTGCTCGTTCGCGGAGGTCTGGGAATCGCGACGGACGGAACCTGGCGTGAGATGCTGGCGGCGCCACTCGAGAGCCTGCACGAGGTCCCGGACGCACTGAGCGACGACGAAGTCGCCGCGGCGGGGACCGGGTTCATCACTGCGCTCTTCGCCCTCCGGGCCGGCGGCTTCGAGCCGGGGTGCTCGGTCCTCGCGCCGGCGTTCGGCGGGTCCGTGGGGAATGCGACCGTGCAGCTCGCCCGGCGATTGGGAGCGGACCTCGTCGTGTCGACGGCGAGCACGACCGACAAGGCCGAGGCGGCTCGCCGGCTGGGGGTGCCTCTCGTGGTCGATCTGTCGAACGAGGACCTGGTGACCACCGTACGGGCCGGGACCGGCGACGCCGGTGTGGCGGTGGCCGTCGACAGCGTGGGTGGGGCGATGACCGATCAGCTCCTCTCGTGTCTCGGGGATGACGGCACCGTCGTGTGCGTGGGCTACGTCGGGGGCCGGAGGGCCGAGGTCGACGTGTCGCAAATCGTGCGGCGACGCGCACGACTGGTCGGGGTGAGCGTCGCGAGAGCCCCTCAGGCACGCATTCGCGAGGCGCTGACCGAGCTGGCGCCGTACTTCGCCGACGGGTCCGTGCGACCCCTCGTCGGCCCGACGTTCCGGCTGGAGGATGCGCCGACAGCGCTGCGCTGCCTGACCGAGAGCCGACCGCTCGGCAAGGTCGTGCTCTCCGTCGCCGAGGGATCGTGACGTCCCGCAACCCGCGGCCCATGGGAGTGCGCGGGGCCGAGCGATGACCACCTGGATCGTCCGATGCACACCGGGTCCGGGGATCCGGGTGGCCGTGAAGGATCTCATCGACGTGCGCGGGCTCCCCACGACCGCGGGATGTGCGGCGGTCGCGCAAGGCGCGACCGAGGCGGACGCAGACGCCCGGTGCCTCACCGGGCTCCGTGCGGCGGTGACGGAGGGCCGCGCGTCCATCGCAGGCAAGGCGAACCTCCACGAGCTCGCGCTCGGGATCACCGGGATCAACCCCTGGTACGGCACGCCGGTCAACCCGGTCGATCCCCGGCGCCCTCCCGGGGGTTCGTCGAGCGGTTCCGCCGTGGCCGTGGGATCCGGCGAGGCCGATGTCGCGTTCGGAACCGACACCGGGGGCTCCGTGCGCATCCCGGCCGCGTGCTGCGGCGTGGTCGGGCTGAAGACGACCTTCGGGAGGATCCCGACCGAGGGGGTACGCCCGCTCGCTCCGAGCTACGACACCGTCGGTCCGCTCGCGAGGGACGTGGAGGGCCTCGTGGTGGCGATGCAACTCCTCGAGCCGGGCTTCGCCGAGGACTCGGGATTCGAGCCGGCCACGGTCGGTCGCCTGCTCCTGCCCGCGGCACCCGCGGTCGACGCCGCGCTCGACGCCGCGTTGGCCGCAGCTGGATCCCCGGTGGTGCCGGTGTCCCTCCCTGGCTGGGAGGACGCCGCGCGCGCCGGGCTGTGCCGGCTCGGTGCCGAGGCGTGGGCGTCGAACGGGCACCTCATGGCCGCCGGCAAGCTGGGCGACGACGTGGCTGCCAGGCTCTCCGCGGGTGCCGGCACCTCCCGGGCGGACCTCGACGCGGCGTCGACCCAGTCTGCGCGGTGGTGTGCGGAGCTCGACGCGATCTTCGAGCGGGTGGACGTCCTCGCACTGCCCACCCTGCTCGACGCCCCGCCGCTGCTCGAGGACGCGGGCGAGCTCGCGAAGATCCGCGCCACCGTGCCGATCAACGTCGCGGGCGTGCCGGCGGTCTCACTGCCGGTGCCGGCGCCGACCCAGACCGTGCCGGCCTCGCTCCAGCTGGTCGGCCCGAAGGGGTCAGAGGAGCGCCTCGTCGCGTTCGCACGACGCGTGGAGGCGGCGATCAGACGCTGACCGGGTGCCGGCCCGGGCAGCGGGAACTCGCTCGGCGCCCGCCGCCGGCCCCTCAGGCGTCGAGACGTGTACCTGCCACCGCCGCTTCGAGGGGGACCCGGAGTCCGTCGAGCACCCGGGGGACCATCACGTACGCGGAGGTCGTGACCACGAGCTCGACGTAGGTCTCCGGTCCCCACCAGCGGACCGCGCGATCGACGAGCGCGTCGGGGACCGCGCCGTCGACGAGGGCGTCGGCGAGCTCCAGCACGAGCTCCTCTTCGGGGTTGAAGACCCCCTCGGAGCGCGGCCAGACCTTCACGGCGGCGATCTGTTCGTCGGAGACGCCTGCGGACCGGGCCATCTGCACGTGATGGACCCACTCGTAGTCGGATCTGCTGCGCACGGCGGTCCGCAGGATCGCGATCTCGCGGTGCGAACGCGGCGACCGGCAGCGGTCGCGCAGATCCCAGAGGAAGTGGCGCCACGCGTCGACCATCGCCGGTGAGTTGGCCAGCGCCTTGTACAGGTTGATCTGCGCGGCACCGCGGTCGCGCAGGAGCCCGGCTACCTGGTCCGGAAGGTCGGCAAGCGGTACCGCACGTGTGTCCATAGGCCGGTCACGCTAGCGGCAGCGGTACAGTCGTGCGCGACTTGCGAGGAGAGTCGATGAGCGCCACCGGAGAAGGGAACGACGTGCCAGGTCCCTATCTCCTCCCGCCGGCACTCGAAGAGCTCGCGCCCGACGTGCAAGCCGAGCTCGAGGCTCTCGCCGCCGTCCGCGGCTACCTTCCTCAGGCGCGCGCGGTCCTTGCGCGCCGTCCCGAGGTGCTTCGCGCGCTCAACCGCCTTGACGAGGCGGTCATGCGGACCGGCACGGTGGACCCGGCGCTCAAGCTCCTCGTCGCCGAGCTGTCGAGCGCGGCGGCCGGCTGCCGCCACTGCCAGGCGCAGACGGCGTTCGCCGCGCACAACAAGGGTGCGTCCGACGAGAAGATCGCGAGTGTGTGGGAGTACGACAGCTCCCCCTTGTTCAACGACGCCGAGCGGGC
>Ga0307374_10010851_pt1 | contig 13085 bp, 6 predicted proteins | sample OX3MG_FD_202532 | JGI IMG/M metagenome (GOLD analysis project Ga0307374, IMG submission 202532) | Soil microbial communities from Risofladan, Vaasa, Finland - OX-3 | ecosystem: Environmental > Terrestrial > Soil > Coastal area > Acid sulfate soil | place: Finland: Risofladan, Vaasa | collected...
ACTGCACGCACTCGCGGCGCTGGACTACCCCGCGCACCTGCTTGACATCAAGCTCTTGCTCGAAGCCGACGACAACGCCACACGCTCCGCGGTGCTGGCGGCGCATCCGGCAGCCAACGTCGAGGTGGTGCTCGTGCCGCCGAGTCAACCGCGCACCAAACCGAAGGCGCTCAACTTCGGACTGCTGCGCGCCCGCGGCGAGCTGATCACCATCTACGACGCGGAGGACCGCCCCGAGCCGCTGCAGCTCCGCCGAGCCGTGATCGCGTTCTCGCGTGCGGCGTCGCAGGTGGCATGCCTTCAGGCACGCCTCGAATATCACAACCCACACCAGAATCTGCTCACCTCGTGGTTCGCCATCGAGTATCTGTCCTGGTTCGGATTCTCCCTGCCGGCGATCGCCGGTGGCCGTACGCCGGTGCCGTTGGGTGGCACGTCGATGCACATGCGCCGCTCCGTGCTGGAGAAGATCGGCGGCTGGGATCCGTTCAATGTCACCGAGGATTGCGACCTTGGCGTCCGGTTGTACCGCATGGGGTATCGGACTGAGTTCCTCAATTCGACGACGTACGAGGAAGCCAACAGCGACCCCATCAACTGGATCAAGCAGCGCTCTCGCTGGTACAAGGGATACGCGCAGACCTGGCTGGTGCATATGCGTCATCCGCGCCGTCTCTGGCGCGAGCTCGGCGGCCGCGGCTTCTGCGGGTTCAACATGCTGGTCGGCGCCACGACACTCACGGCACTGCTCAATCCGGTGTTCTGGGCGCTCACCCTCACCTGGTTCTTCGTTCACCCGACCTTCATCCAGAGCATCTTCCCGTCCTGGGTGTATTTCCCGGGGCTGGCATCGATGATCGCGGGCAACTTCCTCGCCCTGTATGTTGATTTCATCGTCATCCGCGCCGCCGGCCGGCCCGAGCTGATGAAGGCGGCGGTGCTCGCTCCGCTGTACTGGATACTCATATCGGTCGGCGCGCTGCGCGCGTTCCTGCAGCTGCTGATCTCTCCCTTCTTCTGGGAAAAGACCGCGCACGGCCTCGACCTGCCGCATGTCGTCGAGGCGGAGGCCTGACCGTGCAGGCAGTTGCGCTTCGACCCCGTTTCGTCGCGATGCCACGCCGGCTGGCGCGCGTGCACCGGCCGTCGGACGCGCTCATCTGGTTCTGGTCGGCCCTGGTCGCATACCTGGCTGTCGCCTTCTACGTCACGTTGGTCGCCCATAGCCAGGGTCTCGGTCAGGACGGAGTCTCGCGCGTGGCCATCGCCAACCGCATCCTGTTCAGCCGTGATCCCCACCTTGCGGCGGTCGGATTCGTGTGGAGCCCGCTTCCGGAGCTCGTCCTGGTGCCGTTGGTGGCGCTCAAGTCGGTGTGGCCCGCCCTCGTGCAGGATGCGTTCGCAGGCAACATCGTGTCCGCGCTCTTCATGGCCGGCGCGGCGTATCAAGTCTTTCGCTTCCTGGAAGAGGTTGGCGTACGCCGCTGGGTGCGCTGGCTGCTGACGGCGACGTTCGCATTGCATCCCATGATCATTCTCTATGCCATCAACTCGATGAGCGAGGCGATGTTCATCTTCTTCCTGTTGCTCGTCGCACGCCACCTGCAGCGATGGTTGCGGACACAGCAGATGTCAGCGCTCGTCAGCACGGGGTTCTACCTGGCCGCGCTCTATCTCACGCGATATGAGGCAACGGCAGCCGCCGCGGCCGTTGTGGTCATCGTCGGTTTCGCCACGTTCATGCGCACCAGAAGTGCGACGCGACGACGCGTGCATGCCGCGGTGCTCGACTCGTTCATCGTCGTGGCCCCGTTTGCGACCGCGTTTGTGCTCTGGGCTTTGACCAGCTGGCTCATCACCGGCACCGCCTTCCAACAACTTTCGTCCAGCTATGGCAACGCAGCGCAGCTGCAGTCGCGCGGGCTGTCGACGTCGCTCACGCTGGGACAGGAGCTTGCCGCCTCCAGTCAGGCGCTGCATTGGATGCTCGCGCTCGAACCATTCCTGCCCGTCGTCATCGTGGCGTGCATCGCGGTGATCGCGTGGCGGCGTGACTGGATCGCACTGGCGGCACCCGCGGTGCTCGGGGCTGTCGTCGCGTTCATGTTCTATGCGCAGGTCAGCGGCAGCGTGCTCCGGCTCCTCCGTTACTTCATCGTCGTGATCCCGCTGGTGGTGCTGATGGTCGGGGTCACGCTGGCGCGCCGGAGCAGAGCCGGCTCATCGCAGACCGCCACGCGCGGACCCGCGGAGGGCCGGCGGCGTCGCTCATTGACGTGGGTGTGGACCGCCTGCATGACGATCGCCGCAATGGTCGGGATTGTGCTGATGTCGCTCTCCATCCAGGCCGGGTACCGTGCCGTCATGGATCCGACGATCAACGTCGGATACGCGGCCGAGCTGCAGGCACTGGTACAGCGCGGGCCGCTCACCCAGGCGGAACGCGAGGCGTCGCAGCGATTCGTCACCGATCACCAGGTGAGCCGGTACGTCGACTCGCTGCATCTTGGCCGGGGCACCGTCCTTGTCGACGACTTCCTCGCCTTCGACATCGTGATGGCGTCGTCGAACACGCAGCAGTACGTCATCACCTCGGACCGCGACTTCCAGCAGGTGCTCGCCGATCCGGCGGGGAACGGAGTGCGCTACTTCCTCGTCCCGTCGGTGCAGGGGTTGGGGAAGCTGGACGCCATCAACCGCGCGTACCCGGCAGCGTACGCCGACGGCGGCGGCCTGGGGACGCTGGTGAAGCAGTTCAGCAGCGTCAGCGACGATGCGACCGACTGGCGGTTGTACCGGGTGGTCGGGGCGGGCTGAGGGCGCGTCCCCGATCGGCGCTACTGGAGCGCTGCGAAGGCGAGAGGAAATTGCGGGCCAATGTCGCATGTCCCGGTGACCGCCGCGGTGTCACCGATGTTCCAGAAGTCGTCGCCGAGCGGCGTTGGTACGGACACACCGTCCGCGACGCTGATCATCGCTCTGGCGTGCGCGGCCATCGCAGCATCGGAAGACCAGTAGTCGAGATCCCACGCGCCCCGGGACGCCCCGAAGCAGGAGCTCCACGCGGCCAGGAACCAGGGCTTGCCGAGCGATCGGCAGTACGACGACACACTGGGCACGCTGACGCTCAGGTCGGCGGTTGAGTTGACCTCGACGTCGCAGGCGGCGTTGGCGGGATCGGCCATGATCGTCTTCCAGTCGATCCCGCTGCGAGGATCGTTGATGTATGAGAAACCGCCGCTGCTGACGAGGATGTTCGGGGCGTCCGTCCCCCATTCGGCGAGCGACCGCGAGTAGAAGTCGGTGATCTGCTGGGTGGTACCGACCGAATTCGGGTAGTTGGGCGCGGGGATCTCGCCCCACAGCTCGACCATGGCGATGGTCGGGTCATCGGCATATCTGACCCCGGTCACCGAGTTCACACGGGTCGCGATGAACTTGAGATACGGACCCCAATCCGTTGTGACCGCAGGCTGTCCCGCCGCCTGCAGCGATTGGCCGAACTCGCTCAGGTTGAGGATGACGTGCAAACCTCCCGCCTTGGCGGCGGCGATGAAGGCGTCGACGCGGCTCCAGGTCGCGCTCGACTCCGTGTCCGAAAGCGTGTGGTAGCGCGTGTCGAACTCGACGAGCTCCAGCGTGTTCAGATCGGCGCGTCGGGCGAGCGCCACCTCATTGGCAGCGTTGCCGTACTGACCATACGCGGTCGCGCCTCGTTCAACGAACCGGACGCCGTCCGCGCATAACGCCGTGCCGCATACGGTGACGAAGGACGACGCCGGTGGCGGGCTCGGGCTCGGCGTGGGGCTCGGGCTTGGTGTCGAGCCTGAAGCAGGTGACGGCGTCGACGTCGCGACGGCCGTCGGTGTGGGACCCGTCGTCGGTTCAGGCTCGGGAATGTGGATGCTCTTCGGGACCCGATGCTCGACCTGGTGGGAGGGCGCGGGGACGCGTGGCGGTGCCGTCGCCTGGCCTGAGGCCGTGCTCTGCGGAGCGGCGGTCAGCTGATGCAGAGACTCGGGAATGGTGGCGCCCCACGCAGCGGTTGCGATCAGGACAACGGTCGCAGCGGACACGGTTCTGATCATCTGGGCTCCGGTAACCGGTACCCACGATCGTTCGGTAGCCCGGCTGTCTCGCGTTGAGACCCGTGGCTTTGCGTCGCCTCCTCACGAAGGCTTTGCTCTTGTCGTGGCCTCACGAAGCTTAGGCTCGCCGTGCCCCGGCGGCCGCCTCTCAGGTGGTCGGCTGTAACGGCGTCGTGACGGGCCGCTGCAACTTCGTCGTCGGATGCTCGGATTCGGCACTCTCCCGTGGGCTCGGCGTCATCGGCTGAGACCGGCACATCCTATACAACAGGGTGACGGCCTTCGCGAGACCGAAGCCGGCTGTGGAGAACGCCGGTGCGAGCCGCCGGAGGAGCGCCATCGACCTACGCAGGAGCCGACGCCTCGCGACCGCCGGTTTCGTGGCGCTGGTCGCCGCCCTCTCGGTCGTACTCGTGCTCCTGCTCGTGCTGGGTGATCGCGCCGTGACGCCGCACCCGGGCAGCGGTGAGCGCGTCAACGCATCGCCGAGTGGGACGCCCACGCCGACGCCCGCCCGGGAGCCCGCTGCCGCACACATCACCGTATGCGGCACGCATCTCTGCCTGAACGGGTCGTCCTGGTACATGAACGGGGCGAGCGTCTACAACCCCGGATTACGGCCGGAACAGTCCGGGTTCCTCAATCCGACGGGCACGGTGGCGCTCGCGCGAGGGGCCGGGCTGAACACGATCCGCATCGTCAACTTCTTCTCGGACGACGGCATCCCGTCGGCGACGCCATACGCCGAAACCACGTGGGAACAGGTCGATGAGATGATCGCCGACGCCGGCGCGGCCGGCCTGCACGTCGACCTGGACCTCAGTGACTATCGAAATATTCTGTGGAACAACTGCGTCAATCCCTACGCGTCAGACTGGACAGCGTTCATCAGGTTCGTCGCCACGCGGCGCAACACGGTCACGGGCCGAATCTACGCAGACGATCCGACGATCGCCACGCTCGGCATCAGCGGTGAGCCGCTCCCGGTGGGCACTCACACCTTCCTGGCGCCCGCAACCGGGCAGGAGTGCACGATCACGTACACGACGCAGGTGCTGACCGATTACTACGCCCGCACCACCGGGCTGTGGAAGCGTCTCGGCGCGACGGTCGCCGTGAACCCCGGTGGGCTCGGATACCTCAACGAACCCACCTCGGGGATTGACTGGAAAGCAATTTTCGCATTGCCGACGGTCGACCTCTGCGATATCAAGACGTACGGCGGCATGCTCGCGTACTCCGGAACGGTTGCGGCGTACTGCGGGTCGATCGGCAAACCATGGATCGACGAGGAGTTCGGCTGGCAGCAGTCGGATGGCGACGCGCAGCGGGCGACGGAGCTGCGCGACATGTGCCGCGAGATCTTCGCTGAGGGGGCGAGTGGCGCGAACTTCTGGAACCTCGGATACCAGGTCGCACCGACGAGCTACGACATCGGCCCGGCGACACCGGCGACGTTCGCCGCTGCGCGACTGTGCCGCCCGTAGTGTGCTGAGCGCCGCGTCAGATGTTGACGGCGTTGAAGACCGCGGTGGCGAGGTGGCTGGTGTCGTGGGATGTGACCGCCATCCCCGCGAGCAGCGAGCCCGAGAGACCGCTCAGCGGCACCGACGAGCCGGCGACCGGAGTCCAGGTGACGCCGTCGGGTGAGGTCGACGCCGAGAACATCGTCCCGCTGCGCGTGATGCTGAGATAGAGCGGTGCCGCCGGTCCGCTGAGCAGGACGGGCTGGTTCGTGACAGCGCCGGCGGCATTGCGGTACTGCACCACGAGGCCGTTGCCGGGCGTGAGCAGGAGCGCGTAGTACGCGGCTCCGGCAGTCGTATCGGCGCGCACCATGAGGCCGGCCTTGGTCCACGCGTTGGTGTTGCTCAGCGACACGAGTCGTGCGCTGACGGTGCCGTCTCCGGGAAGCGCCTGCGCGACGAAGCGGAACTGGTCGCTCGTTCCCGCGATGTCACCGCCACCCCCCTGGATCGTCCATCCGGTGGGCGTCTGTGTCTGCGTGCCGGCAGGCGTTGTGGGCCCGACGTCGACGCAGGTGTATGCAGCGCTGCAGACCCCGGGCGGTTCCGTCGACGTCGTGCCGATCTTCACCGCTGCGAGCCCGACGCTGCTCATCTGGGTGGTGTCGTGCGAGGTCACCGCGAGGCCGTCGAGGTAGTTCGTCTGCAGGGTCATGGCGACGGCGGAGCCCGGGACGACCGTCCACGTGACGCCGTCAGGTGACGTGAGCGCGGAATAGTAGGTCACCGGTGTCGCGCCACTCGTGTCGGTCCATCGCGACACCTCGAGGTAGAGCGGCGCGGTGCCCGGAGCCGCGAGCTGGCTGGTCGCCCCGCCCTGCGCGGTGCGCCACTGCACGACGACTCCGTTGGCGGGCGTGGCCAGCACCGCGTAATACGGGGACGCGGGATCGACGCTGCTGCGCATCATCACGCCGGCTTTCGCCCATGGGTTCGTCGCCTGCTGAGACGTGATCTCGGCACTGACCGTGCCGTCACCGCTTGCCGGCGTATCGATGAGGCGGAATTGGTCGCTCACGCCCCAGATGTCGCCACCGCCTCCGGAGACGGTCCACGCACCGCCGGAGAGGTTCTGGCCTCCGACAGGCGTTGCACCCCCGAGGTCCGCGCAGCTCCAGCCGGATGGGCAGAGTCCGGGAGGCGCGGATGCGCCCGCCGTCACTGCCAGGGTGTCGAAGACGATCTCGCTGGCTGTGGTCTGGCTTGTCGCATCGCCACCCCAGCCGGCGAGCAACGTGCCCGGCATCGCCAGCGCCACCGTGGACCCGGCAACTGCGGTCCACGTGGTGCCGTCTGCGGATGTGTACGCCGTGTACCAGGTGGTGCCGGAACCGTCGGTGAAGCGACCCACCTCCAGGTATGCGGGGGTCGAGCCGGGTATCACGATCTGTGCGGTGTTCGCGCCGGCCGTGGCGCGGTACTGGACGGCGATACCGTTGCTCGGCGTGACGAACACCGCGTAATACGGCGATCCAGAGTCGGTGGTGGCCCGCATCATCACGCCCGCCTTGGCCCATGCGCCGGTGTTCTGCTGCGAGACGACTCGCGCGCTGACCACGCCGTCGCCGGCAAGGTTCTGCCAGACCAGATGCATCTGATCGGCCCCCATCCAGATGTCGCCGCCGCCGGCGCTCATCGTGAGGGTGCCGTTGGCGAGCGTCTGGACGCCGGCCGGTGCTGCGCCACCGATGTCAGCACACCCGGCGACGGTCGCCGGGCAGGCGCCCGGGGGCACCGGCTCGGTGTTGCTGAAGATCGCGAAGGCGTTGAAGACGACCGGGTAAGTGGTCTTCTCGTTGTTTGAGTCCGCCGCCATTCCCGCCAGCACCGTCGCAGGCAGGGTCAGCGCGATGGTCGAACCGGGGATCGCTGTGAAGGTGACGTTGTCGGTCGACCAGTAGGCGGTGTAGTACGTCTGACCACCGGCGTGGGGGTCGGTCCACCGTCCGATCATCACGTACACCGGGTACTCCGACGACGGGCCGGGCACGAGCACCTGACTTGTCAAACCGGCTTGCGTCGTGCGCCACTGCACCGCCAATCCGTGCTGCGGTGTCACGAACACGCCGTAATACGGCGACTGGGGATCACTCGATCCGCGCAGCATCACACCGGATTTCTGCCACTCGGCATCGTAGTTCGCAGGACCGGCCGACAACACCTCCGCGCTCACCGTGCCGTCCCCGGTGAGCGTCTGCGACACGAAATGGAAGAAGTCGAACACGTCCCAGATGTCCGGCCCGCCGGCTGAGAACGTCCAGGTGCCGCCACCGCTGTATTCCTGGCTTCCGGACTGGTATCCGTTGCCGACGTCCTGACACGTGTAGCCCTGCGGGCACACGCCCGGCGGCTTCGTGCTGACGGTGGAGATGCTGACGTTGTCCCACGTCGACTTGTTCAGCGCGCGCGGGTTGGCCTGTGAACCACCGATCCCGGCCAGGGGATGCGCACCGAGATTGAGTGCCACGGTGGATCCGTTGACCTCCGTCCAGGCTGTCCCGTTCGTCGACGTGAGCAGGCTGTAATAGGTCACCGCGGGCGACTGCGTCGTATCGGTGTAACGGTTGATCTGGAACCACGTGGGCAGCGTGAGGGTGCCGACCGGAATCGTGACCCGCTGCTGGATCAGGTTGTTCGTCCGCCACTCGATGGTCGCCGCGAGATTGGGAGTCACCACCACGCCGTAGAACGGTGAGCCGATGGAGGTGTCGGCGCGTATCATCAGCGTCGTCTGTGCCGTCGCGCTGCCGTTTGCTATCGCCGTGAGCCTTCCGATGATCGCACCGTCACCGGTCATCGTCTTGTACACGTAGTGGAACTGATCGGCGATTCGGTTATTGCCGAGTCCGTCCCCGGTGAGGTTGATGCCCTCGCCGCCGCCGGATATCGTCCAGACTCCGTTCACCAGCGTCTCGTCGCCGATCGGAGAGCCCGCGCCGACATCCGTGCAGGACCATCCTGCCGGGCATGCGTGCGTTTCGTTCTGCTCGACGTAGGTCTGCGTCGGAGGCGCGATGACGAGCTTCTGGTACACGGCCGTCGTCGTCGCAGTCGGGGTCCCGGATGCAACCCCGACGCCGGCCAGAAGGGTCGTCGGCATCACCATCGTGTGCACCGTTGCACTGATGAGCGTGTAGTTCGTGCCGTTGGAGCTGAAGAGCGTCTGGAAGGTGTCGCCGTGGCGCTGCACCATCAGGTATCGCGGGAAGGCGAGCGGGTAGTTCTGCGTCAACTCCACCACGGGGCCGCCCCATGAATCGCGGTAATACATGATGACGTTGGCGACGTTCTCGCCCTCGGCCGGATATGTCGGATCCTGGAGCGCCGTGTAGAAGGGTGCGCCGGCCGCGGCACTCTGCCGGATGACGATGCCGAGCTGCGGCTGGTTGTAGCCCGTCAGGTTGCCCGCGGTTTCCGACATGTCCTGGACGGAGATCTGAAAGTCACCGCTGGCAGGCTCGGTGATGATGCGCATCTGGTCGCCCTGGCTGCGTCCGTTTCCAGATGCGGTGACGGTGACGCTTCCGTCGCTGTTGACGATCTCACTCCCGGCGATCCCGGGCTTGCCGAGGTCCTGGCAGGTGAAACCGGTGGGGCAGTTGGGGTCCGGAGGCGGTGACGCGGGGAGCGTCGCCGGCAGCGCGAATCCGTAGAACGTGCCGTTGACCGCACCCAGGTAGAGCATGCCGTTCGCGACGGCCGGCGCGGCATACGTGCCGACGCGGAGGTTGTACGTCCAGAGCGATGCGCCGGTGGCGGCGTTCAGCGCCTCGATGACCGGGCCCTGGCCGTCGAAGATCAGACCGTTGTCGTAGATGATGGAGCCGAGAATCGGCGAATTCGTCTCGTGCTTCCAGAGCACGGCGCCCGTGCCCGCGTTGAAGGCCGTGACCGACCCTCCATGACCGACGCCGCCGGCATCGCTGTTGCTCCCACCCGCGTAGTACAGGATACCGTTGGCAAATGCACCCGAGGCGATCGAGCCGTCACCGCACGTGGGACAGTCACCACCGTACGCGATCTGGCTCTGCCACACCGGCCCTGCCGCCATGTTGTTGCGGTTGAGCGTGTAGAGAATGCCGTTCTTGTTCGCGAGGCTCACCAGCTGATCGCCGCTCGCGTCCGTTGTGAGCGTCGGCGTGGTGCCCCAGTCGGAGTCGCTCACCGCCGCCTCGAAGGGCAACTGCCAGTGGTCGACGACGGCCATCGTCGTGGCGTTGATGGCGACGACCGCCTGCGAGAGCGTCTGCGAATAGAGGTTGAGCGTCCCCGTGGAGACGAAGATCTTGTTGGTCGTGGCGTCGTATGTCGGTGACGTCCAGATGCCGCCGCCGACCTGTCCGGTGGGAACCATCGGCGTGGTGCCGACCACCTGATGCGTGATCAACGACACCTTCAGGAGCTGGCCTTGAGCGAGCGGCGCATCGCAGACACTCGCCGTGCCGATGTACGCATACGGGAGTCCATCCGCTGGATCGATGGCGATGAGCGGGCTCGACCAGTTGTAGTACGGGCCTGCCACCGGACCAAGGCCCGTCGGAACATTCCAGAGGATGGCGCCGCTCGAGGCGGAGAGTGCGTACCACTGCTCCACGCCGTTCGTGTCGTTGCCGCCTCCGACGTAGACCACGCCGTTGTACACCGTGGCGGACGACGTGACGCCCATGTTCGGCGGCGCACATGGCGGATCCGCGATGGTCCCGAGGAATGTCTTCCAGATGACCGCGCCCGTATTCGCGTTGAATGCGTACTCGTAGCCGTCCCACGAGCCGACGTAGGCAACGCCATTCACGATCGCTGGTTCGGCAGCGATCACCCCGCCCGTGACCGCGGCGAACTTCTTCTGCAGGAACTGCACGTTCGCCGCACTCATCGTGGTGTCGCCGCTGGCACCCGTGCGCGCCGCATCATGCAGATACGCCGGCCAGTCCTGCGTCGTGGCCGCCGCGGCTTTGACGGTGGTGGCTGCGCGGGTCGCGGCCGGAGCCTTGGGCGCGGCGAGCGCCGCGGTGGCTCCTGTGGCGGACCAGAGCCCGGCAAACGAGCTGAGTCCAGCCAGCGCGACGGCTACCCGGCGCGTTCCGAAGGCGCGGCCTTTGGAATGAATTCCCCCAGACACCATTTCCCCTGGTCCCCTCGAGTCCCCGCCAGCTTCCACCCTCACTCGGCGGCGTGGCTCGCCATAGTATAGAGAAAACAGAGCAACCGCAGCGAGCGCGTCGACTGCGTTGATACCCTATCGATGAAGAGATCGTCGACCAGCCTCGAGAGTCGGGTGGCGAGGACGCAGGCTGTAGTAACCGCCTCCAGCCTCATTCGAGCAGCCCTGGGTCCGCGTCCATCGCAGCCCACGCGCCCTCTGGTGGCCTACTCGAGCACAGCTATTGACACCGCGTGATGCCGTGCAAACAGGAGAATGCGGAGGCTTCCGCGTCGCATCGTCGGCTCTGGGGCGGAGGATTTGGTGGGCAGCGCCGAGGTGCTGAGACAGCAGCCAGATTCACGGCACCTTCGCGAGTGAATGCCGTGGGGCATCTGCTGAAGCTGGGCGAAGGTGCCAACGCACGAGCAGCGTATTCGCCCGCTCCAGCACATCCTGTGCGTGCGAGGTCGCCCACCACATGACCGCACCACACGCGAGGCCCAACGCGAAACCACCAACGACATCTGAGACGAAGTGCACGCCGACGTAGACACGGGCGAACGCGACCACCAGGGCGATGAGGCCGACCATGAAGCCGAGTCGTCGTGAAGCGAACCAGACGCAGATGGTCACCGCTCCAAGTGCGGCCAGATGGTCCGAGGGAAATGACGCGTCGGCTGCATGACTGATGAGCGGGGTGAAGTGTTCGGCGACGAATGGGCGGGGCCGATCCCAGAGCATTCCGATGCCTGCGGTGAGGGCGACTGCCAGGAACGCTCCGAGAGCGGCTGCCACCACGGCCCTCAAGCCATCGCTGCGCAGCCACAGCGGGATCATCATGAGCGCAGCCGCGACGATCAGATAGACGGCTGCGAAGCGCATCGCGCCATCGAGCAGGCCTGAGTGACCTGAGAGGGAGCGGATCGAACCACTCAGATCGAGGGTGGAGGCCGGCACGAGCGCTGAAACGTGGGCAAGTGAGCCCACGTTACTGTCGGCAGCGGGGTCCAGCAGCCGGATCACTTACGCACCACCTGACCAATCCGACCGCATCATCGCCTGCTGGGAGGCCGGGATCGCCTGCTTCGGCAGTTATCACCGCCGGCCGGACACGTGTGGAGACGAGTGCTACGGGTGCAAGCGTCGGGGAGGCACGGTGGACCGCGCCGGCATCGCCGATCGAGCGCGGCTGAGACGCGAGCTCACTGCCCCGCTTCTGCGCACATCCGACACGGCGTTACGCCACCCCAATCAAAAGGCGGAGGGCCAGCGCGGCGAGCGCAACCGCGAGGAGGCGTTGGATCATCACACCTTGAATTCGCTGCGAGATCCAGGCACCGAGTTGCGCTCCACCAACCACGCCGACAGAAAGCGCAACCGCCCGATGGACGCCTGTGCCGCTTGCGAAGCCGCCGGTCACGATGTGCGTCACGGTGCCGACGGCTGCCATGTTGGCCAGGACGAAATGGGATGTCGCAGTTGCGATGTGAGTCGGAAACCCCAGAGCTCTCACCAGCAGGGGGACGTGGATGACGCCGCCGCCGATGCCGAGAAAACTCGACACAAACCCAACGCCCAGGCTGAAGAGCACTCCGCGGCGGACCGAAACCGTGTATCGGTGGGTATTCCCCTGGCGGTCGGTGATGGTTCGCGGGCTGCCGGTGTGAAGCGTCGGGAGCTTTCCCCGGCGGTCGCGGTTGATGATCAGCCAGACCGCCAACCCGCCGAGGAGCAGGCCCATCAGCGCGTCGAAGAGACGCCGAGGCGAGAACGCGACGACCAGAACACCGAGGACGGAGCCCGGAAACGTGGCCAGGGCGAAGGCGATGCCACTCCGGTAGTCGATCCGGCGCTGACGCGCGTATGCCAGCGAACCGGAGAGGGCGTTGAAGAAAACGACGAATAGGCTGATCGCCGTAATGGTGGTCGGACTGGCGGTCGGATAGAGAACCAACAGGACTGGCGTGAGGATGAAGCCCCCTCCCGCTCCGACGAGGGTGCCGAAGACCCCGACCAAAGCACCCAAAAGGGCAAGCAAGAGCAGGTCTTCAACCGACACTTCGCAGGAAGCATTGCACTCAGACCCAGCGGAGACGGTTGAAGATGTGGTTAACGCCGTTGCTGGATCGGGCTGTTGGTGCGCTGGGCATGCGGTGTGTCAGACCGTCTGACCTGCCTCGGAGCTCGTCGTCCGACGTGCGGAGCGCCCGGTGCGTCGTGACGATGCGTGAGCGGTGACGTCAACGGTTGAACGAAGCAGGTCGTCGCGGCGGTCGGATCGACGGGAGCCGGCCTGCGTCGACAAGCGCTCGACGCAACACGAATTCG
>Ga0307374_10010852_pt1 | contig 13084 bp, 11 predicted proteins | sample OX3MG_FD_202532 | JGI IMG/M metagenome (GOLD analysis project Ga0307374, IMG submission 202532) | Soil microbial communities from Risofladan, Vaasa, Finland - OX-3 | ecosystem: Environmental > Terrestrial > Soil > Coastal area > Acid sulfate soil | place: Finland: Risofladan, Vaasa | collected...
CGGGTCCGTGGCTCGTGGACGCCTACGCGACGAACCTGACCAACGAGACCTATATCGCGGGTTACTACGGGGCGGGTGGCAATAACAACGATGTCTTCTACGGCGCTCCGCGGCAGTATGGCCTGCGGTTGAATTACACGTTCTGAAGCGGCGACGTCCAGCGCGACGTCGCCGGCGGGCATGCGTGCTGCGGCGGAACATGACGGGGGTAGGGGAATCATCATGGCAATCGGCACAGCAGGCGGGTCTCGCAGAGGGTCGGCGCCGCGGTTGCTCGCGGCGTCCGCCGCGGGGGTGGCGCTGGTTGTGTCGGCGGCGCTGCTGGCACCGCAGAGCGCGCACGCGCAGCTGCGCTCCCAGGTCAACACCACCCGCGGCTATGGCGGTGACTATCTGGATGGGTTCTGGAACCCGATCTACGATGAGGATGCGGCGGAGCGAGGCGCCGGCCCCGACCAGGGTGATTACGCCGGGCTGCCGATCACACAGGCGGCGCTGGCGCACGCGCGCAGCTACAACCCGGAGATCCTGGACATCCCCGAGTATCAGTGCCGCCCGCATCCGGCGATCTATGGGATCCGCGGTGCCGGCGGCCTGGTGCGCATCTGGCAGACGCTGAACCCGGTCACCCAGCAGCAGGAGCGCATCGATCTGTGGCTGCGCTGGCAGCAGCAGCACCGGGTGGTATGGATGGATGGGCATGCGCCGCCACCGTCGTGGGCGCTACCCACCTGGCAGGGCTTTTCCGTGGGCCGCTGGGTCGGCGATGTGCTGGCGGTGCATACCAATCATCTCAAGGCGTCCTATGTGCGTCGTAACGGCGTGGATACCGACGATCATACGACCTTCGACGAGCGCTTCTTCCGCTACGGAAATTACATGGTCGATATCGTGATGACGTCCGATCCGGGGGTGCTGAGCGAGCCGTTGGTGAAGAGCGCCAACTTCGTGCTCTACCCGAATGCAACCATGAGCCCGTATCCCTGCCAGGCCGTCACCGAGATCCCGAGGCCGCAGGGCGCCGTCCCCGAACACCTGCCCAACCAGCAGCAGGTCGAGCAGGAGTGGGCGATCCGCAATCACGTTCCGCTGCAGGCCTCCTACGGCGGAGAGCAGACCATGTTGCCGTCGTACCAGGACGTCATGAAGAAGTTGCCGCCCAATCCACCGATGTCGACGGTGGAGAAGCAGGAGCAGCAGGTCCTGAAGGCCACGCAGCAGTAGGGAGCTCACGATGCGCCGATCGATACAGATGACGTTGACGGGCCTGCTCCTGAGCGCGCTCGGCACATGCGCGATGGCGTGGGCGGCCGATTCCGCCGCGACGCCGGCAGCCTCACCCGAGGACGGGCCGATTCATCCGTGGCACCTGCAGGGAAATGTGTGGTTGATGGCCGGGGAGCCTGACCAATCCAATGTGGTGGTACAGGCCGGCCCGGACGGCGCCCTGGTGGTCGATACGGGGGTGCCGTCGATGGCCGGCGATCTGCTGGCCGGCATCGACCGGCTGGTGATGCAGCAGCATCTGCTCGACCCGAGCGTGAAGCCCATTCACATCATCATCGACACCGCCGGTTTCGCCGATCACATCGGCGGCAATGCCGTGCTGCGCGAGGGCGGCAGCTCGCTGCTGGCCGGCAATGCGGCGTTCGACCAGGGCTTCAACCCGGGGGCGGCCGTGTGGGCCAACGAGAACGTGCAGCTGCACATGCTCATGCCCGGAAAGGATGGGAAGCCGTCGGTGGCGCAGGCATTATGGCCGAGCCAGACGCGCACCCAGGATCTGTACAGCATCTCCTACAACGGCGAGGCCGTTCAGCTCATCCATCCACATGCGGCCAATACCGACGGGGACACCATGGTGCTGTTCCGTGGCTCGAACGTGCTGGTGGCCGGCGACGTCCTGGACATGAACACCTATCCCATCATCGATACCCGCCACGGCGGCACGATCGACGGCGAGCTGGTCGCGTTGAACCGCATCCTCGATCAGGCCGTTCCGGGACCCTACGAGCAGGGTGGAACCCTGATCGTGCCGGGGCACGGTCATATCTGTGATCAGGGGGACGCGGTGGCCTACCGCAACATGGTCACGCAGATCCGCGATCGCATCCAATACTACAAGAATCAGGGCAAGACGCTCTCGCAGGTGCTGGCGCTGAAGCCCACGTTCGCCAGCGATCACCGCTGGGGCGCCACCAGCGGGGAGTGGACCACGACGCAGTTCGTGAGCGCCGTCTACCAGACCCTGCCGGCGCGGGGCGCGATGTTCTCGATGCAGGGCCAGTACGTCGTTCCGGCGGGCGCGGCGCCGGGCACGCGCGGCCGCGAGGTTTACTAAAGATGAAGAAAGTCATTGTCACCAGCGCGGTAATGCTGGCCGGCCTGCTCGCAATCAGCGACGCGGCAATGGCCCAGCGCCGGCCGCGCTCAAACGCGCCGCCGGGGCCGGTGCCGCCGGCCGAGCAGGCGGCGCCGATCGATCTGAGCGGATACTGGGTCTCGATCGTCACCGAGGACTGGCGCTGGCGCATGCTCACCCCGCCCAAGGGCGACTACACCAGCGTGCCGCTGAACCCAGCGGGCATCAAGGTGGCGAACATGTGGAACCCGTCGGAGGACGGCTCGTGCAAGGCCTACGGGATGGCCGGCCTGATGCGCATGCCGACGGATCTGCACATCACCTGGACGACGCCCGAGATATTGCAGATTGAGACCGACTGGGGGGAGCAGACGCGCCGGCTGTATTTCAAGCGCTCGGACATGCCGCAAACGGGGCCGACGCTGCAGGGCAGCTCATTGGCGGTGTGGGAGCGGCCGATTCCCCTGGCGATCGGCGCCGCCCGCGGACCGATCGACGTGAACGGCAACCCGATCCCGCCGCGCGCCGGGCCTCGGGCACGCGGCGGGGCCGGTGCGCAGGCCGTCGGCGGGGATCTGAAGGTCGTCACCGACAACCTCACGCCCGCCTGGCTGCGGCGCAATGGCGTACCCTATGGCGCCAAGACCGCCGTGACCGAGTACTACCAGACCTTCACCGATCCGCTGGACCGCCAGTGGTTCGACGTGTTCACGATCGTCAGTGATCCGCAGTACCTGCAGGCGCCGTTCGTGACGAGTTCCGACTACCGGCGTCTGCCCGATGCGTCGAGCTGGTCGCCGCATCCGTGCAAGGCCATCCAGAATACCGACGAGGACTGAAGCGCGCGGCAGAGCGGTCAGGCTGGCGCGGAGGGGGTTTGATGGGCACAGGGTTCTCAAAGAAGGTTCCCGGTCATCATGGCGCGGGTCGCGGTGCGGCGCGGGTTGTATGGGTCTGGTTTGCATGGGCCTGGTGCCTGCCCCTGGTGTTCGCCGCGGTGATCGCAGGGGCCCAGGTGCCGCCTGACATCGCGGCACAGAACCGGGCGCTGGGACTGCGCATTGACGTCCCCTCGGCGATCAAAACCTATACGCCAGTGGAGGAGCAGCCGCCCTATCCGGCGAGCGAGGCGAAGATCACACGCGATGTTGCCTATGGCGACAATCCGCGCTACCGACTGGATGTCTTCGCGCCACCGACCCCCTCGGCTCACCTGCGGCCGGTGGTGATCTTCGCCACCGGCGGGGACTTTACGCGCAAGATCGATCTGCCGGGCGGGGCGCCGTTCTACGACAACGTGGTGCTCTGGGCCGCCAAGCACGGGTTGATCGGGGTGAACACGGATCGTCGTCCGCTGCGCGGTGGGCGCTGGGAATACGGGCCGCAGGACATGGCCGCCATGATCGGCTGGGTACACGCCCACATCGCCCAGTACGGCGGGGATCCCGGCCAGATCGTGTTCCTGGGTCACGCGTACGGCTCGACGCAGCTCATGAGCTACCTGGCGCATCCGCAGTACTGGTGCTGCGGCGGGCCCGGCATCGTCGCCGCCACGATGATCTCCGCGCCGCTCAATCTGCAGCCGGCAACCTCGCCGCCCCGCCCTCCCCCTGGGGCAGGCGCGCGCGCCGGGCGCGGTTCCGGGGCCGCGCCCGGGCCTGGACAGCAGCGCGAGGGTGCGCCCGCCGTCGGGGTCACCGGCCGCGCACCGCGTGCCCGCGGTCCGAACCCCTTGTTCGATCCGCACCATTCGGACCTGTCCGGGCTGAAGAACGTCACGATCCCGATCTTCATCGGCGCCGCGCAGTTCGAGGGCGCGCAGCAGAAGCAGTCGGAGCAGGTGCTGCAGCAGCGCCTGTGTGCCATGGGGCACTGCCCGACGTTCAAGGAGTTCACCGACCACAATCACCTCTCGATCATGTTCTCGTTCAATACGCCGGACGCTTCGGTGTCCGGGCCCATCCTCAATTGGATCAGGATGGTCACCCACACGAAGTCGAACGTCGCGCCCAATTAATAACGCGCTTCAACCCAATTCGCGATGGAGGATTCCATGAGTATCGGCAACAGGATGATCTGCGCCAGCATGGCCCTGATGCTGGCGGGGGCGGTCCTTTCCAGCGCACGCGCCCAGGGCGTGGTCAGCGAATGGGCGCAGGTGCAGGCACCGCCGGCCCCAGCCCTGGAGCAGGTCACGGTCAATCCGTCCAAGACTGCGCTGCTGGTCATGGATTTCGGCCAGGCCAACTGCTCGCGCGAGCCACGTTGCGTGGCCGATGTGCCGCACATCAAGTCGCTGCTGGATCAGGCACGCGCTCATGGCGTCTACGTCGTGTATACCGGCTTCCCGGGCTTGTCCATCATGGGCGATATCGCCCCGCGCCAGGGCGAGCCGACGGTGGTCGGCCACGCCGACAAGTTCTACAACACCCACCTCGAGGAAATGCTCAAGCAGCACGGGATCACGACCGTCATTGCCTGTGGCACGGCGGCGAACGGCGCGGAGCTGTTCACGGCCTTCGGGGCGGCTGCACGCGGCTATCACGTCATCGTGCCGGTCGACTGCATGCCAGGCCGTTCGGCCTATGCGGAACAGACGGTCGTCTGGGGGATGGCCAACGACCCCGGACTGGCGCCGCCTCGCGCGTTCGCCGGTGGCGGGCGCAGAGGTGCAGGTCCGGGCGGCGCTGGTGGTCCGCCACCGGGCTACGCGACACTCACCAGCTCCGGGATGATCCATTTCGGCTGATGTCCGGGATATAAGGAGCTGTCGTCGGTGTGGTGGCTATTCATAGCATCGCTGGCGGCATGGGTGGCGATGGCTGGGCAGGCGCCCGCGGCGACTCCACCTTCGCCCGCCAGTGCGACCGGCGCCGTGGAAGTGCTGCAAGTGCGGCCTGATATCTACATGCTCACCGTCGACGGCGAGAACGTGGGATTGGAGACGGGCCCGCAGGGGGCCGTGGTCGTGGATACCGGACCGGCGAGCGCCGCCGGAGCGCTGCTCGACACGATTCGGCGGCTCTCGCCGCATTGGATCCGCTTCATCGTGGACACGAGCGCCGACGCGAACCTGATCGGCGGGAATGCCCGGCTTTCGGCTGCCGGGCAGTCGATGATGATCGGCTGGCAGCTCCTGGGACGCTATCACAACCGTCCCGATAGCATCACGGAACACCTGCTCGACACGCGCGCGCCGATCATCGCGCGCCAGGGCGTGCTCGAACAGATGGCGAGCGACCCGGGCGGCATCCGGGCTGACGAATTGGCGTTGCCGAGCGACACGTTCGCACTGCCGCAAACGCACTACAACTTTCGCATCAATGGGGACATCGTCAACGTCGTGGCGATGCCGCCGGCACACTCGCAGGCCGACAGCGTGGTGCTGTTTCGGCGTGCGGACGTGGTGGTGACCGGTGCGATATTCGACGTCACGCGCTTTCCGGTCATCGATGTGGCCCATGGCGGCAGCATCAATGGAGAGATCGCGGCGATCGATCAGATCATGAACAACCTCGCGGTCGCTTCCGGCCCGGTGGTCAACAGCGAGGATGGCACGCTCATCATTCCGCTGCATGGGGCGGTATGCAACCAGCCGGAGCTGCTGACCTATCGCGACATGCTCTATGCGGTGCGCAGCCGCGTCGAGGACCTGATGCAGCACGGGAGGAATCTCGAGCAGGTCGAGGCGGCGGATCCAGCACAAGGCTACGAGAAGCGCTTCGGCTCGGATACGGGGCCGTGGACGACGAAGGACTTCATCGAGGCGGTCTACCGCAGTCTCGAGACAGCCCAAACGCAGCAGCGCGGCCGGGGAGGGCAAGGATGAAGGGGCCCGGGGCGGGTGTGGCCGCGGCGGCTCTTCTGCTGGCTCCGATGGGCCTGTGGGCGCAGCAGCCGGCGGCGCCTCATGAGATACACATGATGAGTGCGCAGGCCGAGGCGCCATTCGATCCGACCGGCTACTGGGTGTCGATGATCACGCACGACTGGCTGTTTCGGATGGTGGTGCCGCAGCGCGGGCAGTACACGGATGTGCCGATCACGCTGAAGGCCAAGGAGTTTGCCGATACCTGGCAGCCCGGGCCGGATGAGGCGGCGGGCAAACAGTGCGAGGCCTACGGGGCGGCCGTCATCATGCAGGTGCCAGAGCAGCTGCATATCACCTGGCAGGATCCAGGCACGTTGAAGGTGCAGATCGATGCGGGCATGCAGACGCGGCTGCTGCTTTTTCAAGCCAATCCGGCGCTGGCACACGCGCCCCCGAGCCGGCAGGGATATTCGGTGGCGCAGTGGATGCTCTATCGCACGGGACAGGCCCCGGCACGTCAGCGCGCGATTCCGCCGCCAGGCGCGCAGCAGCGGGCGAATGCGCCAGCAGCACCGCCCGAGCCGCACTACGGCTGGCTGCGAGTGAGCACGACCGACATGCTGGCGGGACTACTGCGCAAGAACGGCGTGCCCTACAGTGGCCAGACGCGCATGAGCGAGAACTGGGTGGTTACCGAGGCGGACGGGGATCAGTGGCTGACGGTGACCACCATCCTGAACGACGCGGAATACCTGTCACAGCCGTACGTAGAAAACGCGACTTTCAAGAAAGAGCCGAACGGCTCGCAGTGGGACCCAACCGCCTGCACATTGGATTGAGCCATGAAAGAGAGAACGTTGGCAGTCGCGGGACTATTTACCGTCGGTTGCCTGCTGGCTGGCGGTGCCGCGCAGGCGCAGGTCGATCTGTCGGGGAACTGGGCGCCCGCCGAGGGCTTCGTCCAGCTCGTTCCGAATGGACCTCCGCCAGGAGACTTCCTCGGTGTGCCGCTGAACCCGGACGGCCGCGCGATGGCGGCGACCGCCGATCCTAATAATGAGTCCGAGGAGCTCAACCGACAGTGTCAGAACTGGCTCGTGGATTACTTTCTCGATGGCCCAGCCGGGTTTGAGATCCGACCGATTGTCGACCCGCTCGACGGCGACAATGTCCTGGCTTGGCAACTGAGTGGCTGGATCGATCGACCCACGCTGACGATCTGGGTCGACGGCCATGCGCCACCCTCATCGCGGGCGCTGCACACATGGGGTGGATTTGCCACCGGGCGCTGGCAAGGCGATACGCTGGCGGTCTCAATCACGCACCTGAGCGACGGCTGGATGCTGCGCAATGGCGCGCCGCAGAGCGATCAGGCAACCGTCAGCCTGTCCCTCGCCCGAGAGGGTAATCTGCTGACGGAGATCTTCATTCTGCGCGATCCTGTGTATCTATCCGAACCTTGGCCACGCGCCAAGACCTTCAGGCTGACGGACAACAGCCCGACCAACGGGACGGGGACTGTCAACGATTGCCTACCTGCCCAGGTGCTTCCGGGGATCTCGGACGGGTATCACGCTGCGCGATACCTGCCCGGAGCAAAGGATAATCCGGCCCGAACCTACATGGCGAAGGACTACGGAGTTCCGCAACGGGTAGCCCTCGGCGGAGCGCAGCAGATGTATCCGTCGTACCAGAAGGTCGTGAGAAAACTGTACAAGAGGCCGCAGGGATATTGTCAGGAGAATTGCGGGGGTCCGAGGCGACCCAGGCAGCCTCCAGCGCGTGCGGCACCGGCTACACAGCAGCAGCCTGCGCCAGTCGGTCGCGCCGATTGACCACCTCAGGGCAGGCTCGGTGAGCCTCATGCCGCGCGGGAACCAGCACCGTCAGCCGCTGACCGGCAGCGCGGTCTTGTCGACCACCCGGCGCAGCACGAAGCTCGAATGCACGCCGCTCACGCCCTCGATGCGGGTGATCCGGTGCAACAGCAGCTGCTGGTAGGCGTCCATGTCGCGCACCACGACCTTGAGCTGGTAGTCGGCCTCCTGGCCGGTGATCAGCAGGCACTCGAGCACTTCGGGGAGGTTGCGGATCTTGCTCTCGAAGTTGGCGAAGCGCTCCGGTGTGTGGCGGTCCATCGAGATGTACACCAGCGCCATCAGCGAAAGCCCGAGCTTGCCGGGATCGGCCATTGCCCGGTAGCCGGTGATGATGCCGGCCGCCTCCAATGCACGGACCCGGCGCAGGCACGGCGAGGGTGACAGCCCAATCTTGTCTGCGAGCTCCAGATTGGACAGCCGCCCGTCCTGCTGCAGCAGCTCGAGGATTCGGCGGTCGTAGCGGTCCATGGTCATCTGGCTCCGTGTGGTGGACTTCGGGCAATTATATGCCAGTGACCAGGCTAACGCGGGCATAAAATTGCGTGCGCGGCCTCGTGGGCATTCCTATTTGCAATCGCGTTGCTGCCGGAGCGAGCTACGCTGGCGATCGGTCCATGTCGATTCACGGAGTCGTCTGATGCAGTGGAGTCGTACGTCGCAGCGGCAGAGGCAGCCGCAGCGCAAGTACCGCCCTTTCCCGCCGATCGCGCTGCCCGACCGGCAATGGCCGGGGCGGACCCTCACGCGCGCGCCGATCTGGCTGAGCACCGACCTGCGCGACGGCAACCAGGCGCTGTTCGAACCGATGAGCATCGAGCGCAAGTTGCAGCTGTTCGAGACCCTATGCGCCATTGGTTTCCAGGAGATCGAGGTGGCGTTCCCGTCGGCCTCGCAGATCGAGTTCGACTTCGTGCGGCTGCTGATCGAAGGCGGCCACATCCCCGCCGGCGTCACGATCGCGGTGCTGACTCAGGCGCGCGAGCCGCTGATCGAGCGCACCATCGAGGCGGTCACGGGCGCTGCGCGCGTGATCGTGCACGTCTACAACGCGACCTCGAAGCGCTTCCGCGACACCGTGTTCGCATCGACCCCCGAGCAGGTGACGGAGATGGCCGTCCGGGCGGTGCAGCAGGTGCGCGCATTGACCGATGCAAGGCCGGCAACCCGCTGGCAGCTCGAATACAGTCCCGAGACTTTCTCCGCCACCGAGCTGCCGTTCGCCAAGCAGATCTGCGATGCGGTGACCGATGCCTGGGACGCGAGCGCCGGGCGTCAGGTCATCCTCAACCTGCCGGCGACCGTCGAGGTTGCCACGCCGAACGTGTACGCCGATCAGATCGAATGGATGCACCGCTACCTGCAGCGGCGCGACGCGGTGGTGCTGAGCGTGCATCCTCACAACGATCGCGGCTGCGCTGTGGCGGCGGCCGAGCTCGCCCAGATGGCCGGTGCGCAGCGCGTCGAGGGCTGCCTGTTCGGCAACGGCGAGCGCACCGGCAACGTGGATCTGGTGACGCTTGCGCTCAATCTGTACTCGCAGGGCGTCGACCCCGGGCTGGACTTCTCGGACATCAACGCCGTCGCGCGTACCGTGGAGCACTGCAACCAGCTGCCGATCCATCCGCGCCATCCCTATGTGGGTGACCTGGTGTTCACCGCCTTCTCCGGCTCGCACCAGGATGCGATCCGCAAGGGCATGGCCGCACAGCAGCCCGATACGTTCTGGGAAGTACCCTATCTGCCTATCGATCCGAAAGATGTCGGCCGCGGCTACGACGCACTGATCCGCATCAACAGTCAGTCGGGCAAGGGCGGCATCGCCTTCCTGCTCGAGCAGGAGCATGGGCTGCTGCTGCCGCGGCGCCTGCAGGTCGAATTCTCCAGCGCCGTGCAGCGCCAGGCCGATGCGCTCGGCACCGAGATCAGCGCCGCGCAGCTGTGGCAGCTGTTCGCGGCAGAATACCTGGAGTGCCGCACGCCGGTACAGCTGCTGGAGCAGCATTTCAGCGAGGGCGTCGGGCGCTCAGCGCCGCCGGCGCCGGGCACGCCAGCCGCCCCAGCCGCGACGACCCGCATGCACGGCGTGCTGATGGTGCAAGAGTGTCGCGTAGCCATCAGCGGCGCGGGCAATGGGCCGCTCGCTGCCTTCGTGCAGGCGCTCGGCCTGCCTGTCAGTATCCACTCGTACGAGGAGCGCGCCGTCAGCGAGGGGGCGGGCGCTCAGGCCTGCGCCTTCATCGAGATGAGCATCGCCGGTTCGGCGGTGAGCCGATTCGGCGTCGGCGTGCACGCCAACATCGTCACCGCGGCGCTGCTGGCGGCATGCAGTGCGCTCAATCGGTTGCTGGCCGCTGTCGAACAGGACCAGCGCGCGAGTGCTCTGGCTGCGATCGGGGCTTCCGCAACCGTCTTCGACGCGCCTGCTCACCTCACGCCGGCGCGAGCGGACGCACGTAGTGGCGCCTTCCCCTGGACGGGTTGATGGAACACGCGCTGGCGAACGGCTTCTTCGATGAACTCGCAGAGGGCGGCCTTTTTCCGTTCAGCGCGCCCGCGCGCGAACAGTGACATCACCAGCTCGTAGCTGACCGGCGGCGAGATGCGCCCGAGCACATCGGGATGCCGCGGTGAGCGGCCATGGCCCGGCCGGTCCACCACGTAGACCTTGTAGCCCTCCTTTAGGAACATCGCCGCCCAGCCGGCTCGCCCATCGGGCGCGCCGAGCCAGTCGGTGCCCTGGCCGCCGCCGCCATGGCATATCGAACGATGTCACCGTAACGCGACCGCAATACTCGGGCCTTACCATTGGATCCATCTGTAACAAGCCTTGTGCGCGAGGTTGGCTGGATCGATCTGCCTGCCTGATCCGCGGACGGGTCTGTGACCTCACTCAACATTAATGTCAGTCGGGAGACGGCTATGCACAAATCCACGCGGTCCCTTGGGCGAGCCGCAGCGCTTGGGCTCGGATCGGCTTTGACACTGTTCGTGGCTCGGTCCGCTCATGCCGGCGAGGCGGTCAACCTCGGCACGGTGCAGACCACCGCAAATCAGCAGCAGCAGGCGGCGCAGAGCATAGAGTCGGCGCCCTACCAGGCGCCCACCCAGGCACCGCTGGACGCAATCCAGCCGACGGCGGTCATCAGCCAGCAGTTCATCGACAACAACATGCCGCTATCGTCGAACTACTCGGATGTGGTCAGCATTGCGCCGAGCGTTTATGCGGTGTCCCCGAATGGACCGGGCCTCTCCGAGGCTCAGGACGTCAATATCCGCGGTTTTACCGACGGTCAGTACAACGTGACCTTTGACGGTATTCCGTTCAACGACTCGAACGACTTCACCCACCATTCGACCTCGTACTTCATGGATAACGATCTTGGCACCCTATCGCTCGATCTTGGTCCCGGGACTGCCGCGACGATCGGTGATGCCAACTTCTGCTGCACGATAGGCGTCAACTCCAAGCAGCCGCTCGACACGACGTCGATCACCCCTTACGTCAACTTCGGTAGCTTCGACACCCAGGTCTACGGCGCTGAGTTCGACAGCGGCGCGCTGAGCAAGTATGACGGCGCACGCATGCTCATCGATGGCGAGAGCCTGAGCAGCAATGGCTACTCGAGCAACATGGGACAGCGGCGCAAGAACGCCTTCATGAAGTGGGAGCAGCCGCTGGGTGCAGATACCGTACTCACGGTCGTAGCGATGTACAACCAGCTAAAGCAGAACATCGGCCTCGGCGCGACGCAGGCACAGATCAGCGCGTATGGTCCGGGCTATGGACTGAACAACGATCCGGCCAGCCAGGACTACGCGAACTATAACTACGACAACATCCACACGGATTTCGAATACATCGGCCTCGAGTCGGTGCTGGAATCGGGCTGGACCGTCGACAACAAGCTCTACACCAACGCCTACTTCCATGACGGCTTCAACGGTGAGGATCCGAATGGTGAGACGCCCAATGGCACCGCCTACAGCCCGACCGATGTGCCGGGACAATGGCTGGTGAACTACTACCGCTCCTGGGGGGACACTCTCAGGCTTTCCAAGGAGCTGCCGTTCGGGGACGTGCAGACCGGCGTCTGGGGCGACTACCAGGTCAATACGCGCCGTGTGACCGAGGAGGATTTCACCCTCGGGGAGGCCTACAACCCTGTCGGCGTGGGCACCGCCGTGCTTGGTATCGACCGGGAGCTCGATCAGTCGCTGACGACGCTGCAGCCGTTCGTGCAATTGGACTGGACGGTACTGCCAGCATTGACGCTCTCGCCGGGTGTGCGCTACGACTATTTCCGGCGCCACGTCGACTCGCAGGTCAACGTCAAATCCGGTCTGCCCCAGGTCTACACCAACACCTTCGACTCGGTACTGCCGTCGCTCCTGGGACACTATGAGTTCAGCCAGAACTGGACCGCTTATGCGCAGGCGGCCAAGGGCTTTCTGGCCCCCAATGAGAACTTCTTCACCCGCGGCATGGGCGGCGATCCGAACCAGACGACGCTGCAGCCGCAACAGACTTGGAGCTACCAGCTGGGCACGAGCTGGCAATCCCGGAGGCTGGCACTCGGCCTGGACGTGTACGACGTCGATTTCAATAATCTCATCACCCCCAAGACGGTAGGCGGCATCACCTCGTACACCAACCTGGGCGGCGCGACCTACCGGGGCGTTGAGGGCCAGGGGACGGTGTACCTAGGCTCTGGCTTTAGCGTTTTTGCCAACGGCTCGGTGAACCATACCGAGGATCAAGCCAGCGGTGCGCCGCTTCCGGGCGCCCCGATGGGTACCGCATCGCTCGGGGTGATTTACAACCTCCATGGCTGGTACGCCTCTGTGCGGGACAAGTGGGTGGGCGATCTATACGGGGATACCAATCGGTCGATCCCGATCGGCAACTACAGCACCCTCGCTGGTGCGCTGAACTATACGTTCAACGACGGTGCCGCGAATGCGCCGTCGATCAAGCTGGCGTTCGATAATCTGCTGAACTCCACCAAGATCTACGCGCTGGCCGGCTACACT
>Ga0307374_10010854_pt1 | contig 13082 bp, 11 predicted proteins | sample OX3MG_FD_202532 | JGI IMG/M metagenome (GOLD analysis project Ga0307374, IMG submission 202532) | Soil microbial communities from Risofladan, Vaasa, Finland - OX-3 | ecosystem: Environmental > Terrestrial > Soil > Coastal area > Acid sulfate soil | place: Finland: Risofladan, Vaasa | collected...
TTGGCAAAGATTCCCACCGAGCACCGAGAGCAACTGCAATCCCTGATGACCCATAATTTCCAGACCTTCAACCCGGCCTCATTCTTGGCCGCGTGACGTATAAATGCGCAAAGTTGCGCATTTTGCGGAGCGAAGCTGCAAATGTGCAAACTTGCACCTTTTCCGGAGCGAAGCTCCAGATGCGCAAAGTTGCGCATCTGGCGGAGCGGCAAATTCGCCGCTCCACGGAGCGAAGCCAGCCACCTTCGCAAATTTGCAGAGCTGGCTGGCTTGGGGCGGCACGGGTCTGCGGCGGTCATCTCGGCGCCTAAGCTACGTTGTTCATCGGCCCCGCGCTCCCGTTGGCTTGGGAGAGCGTGCGGGACCGACGGGCAATATAGCCAAAATATCTTATATGGTCAACCATATTTAATAAATATAGAAAACCTCGGGGCGTTTACGCCTCGTCTTCGTCTCGCAAACGGTTTTGCTCGCGACGCAGGGCCTTGCGCTCGGCTTTGCTCAGCGGGCGGTTGTTTCGATCGTCGGCCGATTCATCGCGGCGGTTGTCGTGCCTGGAGCGGCGAGCGTGTCGCGGAGCGTCGTCGTCATCGTCCTCGATTTCGGCAGGCCGCGCAGAGGGTTTCGCGGCCGCGGCGACGGGCGGCGGCGATTTGGCGCCCTGATGCTTGGGCGCCGGAGGATGGCCGTGAGCCGGGTCGATCTTCGACTTGCGGAACCATGAGCGCGACGGCGCCGGTTCGGCCGCGGCTGGCTCGGCTTCCGCCGCGGCCGTCCTGTCGACCTTTTCCGGCTTCGCCTTCTCGGGCTTGGCGGGCTTTTCGGCCTTGGGCGGTTTGGCGGGCTGCTCTTGCTTGGCCGGCAACAGGCCCTGGGCGTCGAGAATCACGTAGCGGGCGTGCAAGGTCATGGCGAACAGCAAGCATAAGTCGCCCGCCATCTCGGCGCCTTCTTCGACCATCACTCGCAAGGCGCCGGCGCCCGGAAAAATCAAGTCGAGCTTCGCCAAAACGGCGGCCGCGTAGCAGCCGGCGGCGACGAACAGCGAGGCCGTCGAAGAACGGCAATCGCGCATTTCCAGCGCCAAGCGAGTCCCGACGGCGCCGAGCGCAAAGCTATAAAGGCCGATCCACCAGATCGAGCCGTCGCCGTAGCCGCGCCGGCCGGTGGCGCCACTCATCAACTCCCGAAATGCTTCGTGCAGGCTGCCCCCCTCGTCCATGCTCATTACCAGCCAGCACGCGGCGGCCCAGAGCCAGATGCGATAGCGGCCGTGATAGTCGTCGGCCTTGTGGCGCCGAATGGAATACGTCACGACCGCCACCGCGGCCGCCAACGAAAGCGTGCTCGACGAGAACCAAGCCGCCAGGCTGCCTTCGGCCTCCAGGTCGAAGGCGGCCAACGTGCCGTCGGCCGTCTTGCTCGCCAGTTCGGGCAGAAAGGCGTAGAGCGCCTCGAGACCGGCCACCGCCGTGACGCCAGCCAGGAACAACAGTGCTAGCACGCCGTAACGCCGAGGGATGAGATCGGTGATTCGAGGTTGCTCGTCGAGCAAAGCTGTATCTCCATAAGGTCGCACGGCCGCCGCCGAACGGCGCCGCCGCGAGGAAGCTTTCGAGAGGGAACTCGCCGCCGAAGCCGAGTCTGGCCCGGCCCCGCCGATGACTTCTTCCGTCAGCACGCGACGGCGGCGGTCGTCGAGTTGGCTGCTGCGTGGCAATTGCATAACGGTTCCTCACTTTCGGAGTCGGCATTTTCGGGCCGCAAACTCTAATGCTGGATGCGCGGATTTTGACGGCGAAGCCGGACGCGCCCTTCGAATCCTTGGCCGCGCCCACGCAAACTACGCTTGCGCCAAAGTAGCAGGCACACTCCTGTGTGCCGTCGCCGACCCTGCGATGAAGTTTAAACCCGCTTCGGGCGACGGCACATGGAATGTGCCTGCTACTTTGGTTGCGGCCGAAGGCCGCGCTGGGGAATCCGTGGTTGAATTAAGGTAATAAGGAACATGCGTGGCCTGGGCGGCCGGGCAGAATGGGCAAGAGGCGCTTTTGGCGGAGGCGAGCCACGGATGAAACACGGATCGAACACGGATCGGATAGGGTGTTTTCCAATTCGGCTCGTCACCGGCATCTCACTTACCAACGCCACGTATATTTGCCTGGCAACGCCTTGGTAAACGCAACCCCAACCATGCTAAGGGCGATAAAATCGCTCATGGATCCTGCGGAAGAGCCTCATTCTGCATTTCATCCGTGTTTTATCCGTGTTCCATCCGTGGCTCAATTGGTTGCGGCCGAAGGCGGCAAGGCCCACGGAATCGTTCGTCGAAGAATAGAAGAATACGTGCATTCGAGGAGCGATTTCGCGGCCATTCCGGCCTGTCTTGCCTCGGTTGGCCATCCGCTGTAAAACTCGCCTCTCTGGTGCGGATCAAGGAAGCGTCTGGGGCTGGTCAAGGAAGACATTGCGCATGCCGTTCGCCGATTTGCTCGAAACGCTGGATCATCTCGGTCATCCGAGAGTTTTGGTGCTGGGCGATTTGATTCTCGATCGCTACACCTTCGGCGACGCCGAACGCGTGAGCCAGGAAGCCCCGGTCATTTTGCTCCGCGCCGACCAGCGCGAGGCCCGGCTGGGCGGCGCCGCCAACGTCTGCCACATGCTGCGCGGCCTGGAAGCCCGCGTGACGTGCGCGGGCGTCGTCGGCGCCGACGCCGACGGCGAGCTCGTTCGCCAAATGCTGGACGCCGCCGAAGTCGATCGCGGCTGCTTGCTGGTCGACCATTCGCGGCCGACGACCGTCAAGGAACGCTTCATCGGCCGCGCCCAAGGCCGCCATCCGCACCAGATATTGCGCGTCGACAGCGAAGTCCGCGACCCGATCGGCGAGCGGCTCCAGCGCGAAATCGCCGAGCGGGTCGTCGGCGAGATTTCCGCTTATGACGTGGTGCTCGTCTCGGACTACGACAAAGGAGTTTGTACGCCGCGACTGCTCGAAACCGTGATCGAGGCGGCCCGCCGCGCCGGAGTTCCGCTGCTGGTCGACCCGCTTCGCTCGCGCGATTATTCGCGCTATCGCGGGGCGACGAGCATGACTCCCAATCGGCTGGAAGCGGAGTTGGCCACGGGGTTGAAGATCGTTACGGCTGAAGACGCGTTTGTTGCGGCCGATCGATTGCGCCGCGAGTTGCGGCTCGAATTTGGCATCGTCACGCTCGACCGCGACGGCATGGCGCTGGTCGATGCCAGCGGACAAGGCTCGATCTTTCCCACGCGGCCGCGCGCCGTCTACGACATCACGGGCGCCGGCGACATGGCGCTGGCCATGATCGGCGTCTCTTTGGCTGCTGGAGTATCCGCGCCGCAAGCGTTGCGGCTGGGCAATATCGCCGCGGGCTTGGAAGTCGAAAAAGTCGGCGTCGCCGTCATTCCTCGGGCCGAGATTCGCGCCCGACTACTCGAAGAACAAGCCGCCGCTGAACGCGAGCGCTCCGTACCCGCTGCGGATTCCGCGCTCCGCGCCCCGCACGCGAAGATTCTTCCGCTCGACGAACTCTCGCGGCAAGCCGCCCGACATCGGGCCGCGGGCGAAAGAATCGTGTTCACCAACGGCTGCTTCGACTTGCTGCACGTAGGCCACGTCAGCTATCTGGCCGAAGCCCGGGCGCTGGGAGATTTGCTGATTGTCGGCCTCAACAGCGACGCCAGCGTGCGGCGCCTGAAAGGCCCGAGCCGGCCGGTGATCGCCGAACGGGACCGGGCCGCCATGCTGGCCGCCTTGGCCGCGGTCGACTACGTGATCGTGTTCGAAGCACCGACGCCCCACCATCTGCTGCACCACCTGCGGCCCGACGTGCTGGTCAAAGGCGGCACGTATCGGCCCGAAGAGGTCGTCGGACACGAAGTGGTCGAAGCCTATGGCGGCAAAGTCGGCGTGGTCGGGCTCGTGGAAGGCGTATCGACGACGGCCATTCTGGCCTCGCTCGCGGGCGAAGGTCTCAAGGGCCCGCACTTCGACGCCGCTGCTGCGGAGCAGAGGCAAACGAGAAAGGCATCCTGATGAAGATCGGCGTGTTTCTGCCCAACTGGGTCGGCGACGCGGTGATGGCCACGCCGACCTTGCGCGCCCTCAGCGAGCACTTCGGCGATCGGGCCCGATTGGTCGGCATCCTGCGGCCTTACGTGGCCGACGTGTTGGCCGGCACGACGTGGCTCGACGAACAATTGTTGTTCGATCCGCGCTCCGCCGATTCGCGGCAGCGCGGGCTGGGGTTTTTCCGGCAGTTGCGGCGGCAAAAGCTCGACATGGCGATCGTGCTGCCCAACTCTTGGCGGGCGGCGCTGTGGGCCCGGGCCAGCGGCGCCCAGGAACGCATCGGCTACGTGCGCGGCGGCAGAGGCTGGCTGCTCAATCGCAAGCTCGATCCCCAACAGGCGAACGGCCGCTTCACGCCCTCGCCGGTACTCGATTATTTTCTCGATCTGGCTTACGCGGCCGGCGCGGCCCCCAATTCGCGACACGTCGAGTTGGCGACCTTGCCCGCTGACGAACGAGCCGCGGGCGCGGTGTGGGCCAAGTTTCGCTTTCCGTCCGGCGGGCAGGTGGTGGCGCTCAATTCGGGCGGGGCGTTCGGCGCCGCCAAGCTCTGGCCGACCGGCTATTTCGCGTCGTTGGCGCGGCGGATCGCGGTCGAAGATCGCCGCAGCGTGCTGGTCGTTTGCGGGCCGAAGGAACGCGAGCTGGCCCGCGAAATCGTCCGCAGCGCCGCTCATCCGCGAGTGCAAAGCCTGGCCGACGAGCGGCTGGGCATTGGGCTGACCAAGGCCTGCATTCGCCGCAGCGGATTGCTGGTCACGACCGACAGCGGCCCGCGGCACTTCGCCGCCGCGTTCGGCGTGCCGGCGATCACGCTCTTCGGCCCGACCGACATCGCCTGGAGCGAAAACTATCATCCGCGCGCCGTCCACTTGCAGCTCGAGTTGGATTGCGTCCCGTGCCAGCAGCGCACCTGTCCCTTGGGGCACCATCGCTGCATGCGCGACTTGTCGATCGAGGAAGTCCATCGCGCCGTACGCAATCAGCTCCAAATGACGCCGCAAACGGCGGCGGCCTGAAACGAATGGATTGCGAAGTCGACGATGAGGGGACCGCAAACTGAAGACACGCTTTTCGAAAGGGGATGTGGGGATGAGGAGGAGATGAAGGAGATAGGAATCAAGGTGTGCGTGTTCGAACTGCTTAAAGGAAGAGGCGGACAGGTACTCACATGGAGGCGCGGAGCCGCGGAGAGTTTTTTCGTGTTCTCCTTCTCCCTCTCCGCGGCTCCGCGACTCCGCGTGCCCCTTCTCCTTCTTGAACCGTTCCTTCTGCATCTCCCTCATCTCCTCCTCATCCCCACATCCCCTTGAAAAATCTCGATTTCCGCTCGAACATGAACGACCCCAGCACCCAGCGCATCGATCGCCCGCATCGGACCGCGGCGCCGGTGATGCTCTCGCTGGACGCCGGGCGAATGTGGGCCAACCAAGAATATCTGCCGCAACTCGAGCGCGCCGGACTGACGAACTTCGCCTCGATCATGGCGACGCAGTCGGGCCGACTGCTGCGCACGCTGAGCGATCGCGAGAATTGGCGGTTGGAGCTCGACCGCGGCGGGCAGGGCCGCCAGGGGATGTACCTCAAGAAGCATCGCATCCGCTCGTGGACCAATTGGCTACGCGCCAAGCTGGGCGCCGGCCCCAGCGCCACGCCCGGCCGCGTCGAGGCCCGCAACGTCGAACGCCTTGAGCAATCGGGCATCGCCGCCATGCGACTGGTCGCCTACGGCGAAGGGCTGCGCCGCGACGGAGTCGCCGAGTCGTTCGTACTCACCGAAGAGCTGACGGGCTACGTGCAGCTCGATCATTTTCTGCGACAGCGATTCGAGCCGGTCCACGGTTTCGCCGCAAACGGGCAAGCTCCGCACTTGAGGCGGCTGATCGACGCCGTGGCCGACGTGGCGGGCCGCTTTCACCGCGCCGGGTTCAACCATCGCGACTTGTACTGCTGCCATTTTTTCATTCGCGAACCGTCGGCGGGCCGCTTTCTGGTGAACTTGATCGACTTGCAACGGGTCGAGCGGCGCCGCTGGCTGCGGCGCCGCTGGGTGATCAAAGACCTTGCGCAGCTCGCCTATTCGGCGCCGCGCGAGCGGATCACGCGCACCCGCCGGCTGGCGTTCGTCAAGCAATACCTGCAAACCTCGCGTCTGCTGCCCGAGCACAAGCGGTTGATTCGCCAGGTGCTGGCCAAGCAGCGAACGATGGAGCGCCGGCTGGGAGTCCATCCATGAGAATCGGCCTGGCGATTGAAAGCTTGCGACCCGAGCGAGGCGGCGCCGAGCATTGGACCTGGCAATTCGCCAACTGGCTCGCGCGGGCCGGACACGAGGTCCACGTCGTGGCGAACGGTTTCGCTGCGGAAGTCGAACGGCTCGGGATCGCGCCGCACCCCATCGGCGCCGCGAAATCTCGAGTCGAATTCGCCCAGGCGATCGAGCGGCAATTGGATTCTCTGGCGCTCGATGTAACGCACGACATGGGCTGCGGCTGGCACTGCGACGTGTTTCAGCCGCACGGCGGCTCGCGGACGGCGGCCTTCGAGCAAAACCTGCTGCTCTTGCCGCGCTGGCTGCGGCCCGTCAAACGCACGACTGCCCGCTGGCTGCCGCGTTATCGCGAGTTCCGGCAATTGACGCTGGGCCAAACCATGGCCGACGATCGCTTGTTCATCGCCTTGTCGCGGATGGTGGCCCGCGACTTCGAGCGCTTTCACGGCATCCGCCGCGAACAACTGCGGCTGGTTTACAACGGCGTCGATGTCGAGCGGTTCTCGCCCGAACACCGCTGGAAGTACCGCCAGGTGGTGCGCGACGAGTTGGGCGCCGCCGACGATGACGTACTGCTCTTGATCGTGGCCCACAATTTCCGCTTGAAAGGCGTGCCGGCGCTGCTGGCCGCCGCGGGCCGCTTGAAAGCCGAAGGCGCCCGGGTGCGGTTGGCGGTAGTCGGCGGCAAACGCCCGCATGCGTTTTCACGCCTGGCCGAGCGGCTGGGCGCGGCCGGCGTCACCACGTTCGTCGGCCCTGTCGACGACGCGGTTCCCTATTACGCAGCGGCCGACGCCTACGTGCAGCCGACGTTTTACGATCCTTGCAGCCTGGTCGTGCTCGAAGCCTTGGCCAGCGGGTTGCCGGTCGTCACCAGTCGCTACAACGGCGCCGGAGAACTGATCGCCGAAGGAGTCGAAGGCTCGATCGTCGACGATCCGAGCGACGTCGATGAATTAACCGACCGTTTGCGGCCGCTGTTCGACGCCGGCGTTCGCGCCCGCATGTCGAATGCGGCCCGGCGATTGGCGCTCGAACATTCGTTCGAGCGGAATTGTCGTGAATTGCTGGCCGTCTATGAAGAGGTCGCGCGGCGAAGAAGACGCAAAGCGGCATGAGGCGGCACGTCCCAGCGCGGCCTTCGGCCGCAACCATAGTCGCTTTTCGCGGAGCGAAAAGCGACTTTCTGAACCGTGACGGTCGTTCGCCTCAATAGACCTCGATTTGGTTGAACAGCTTCTGGTCTTCGGTTACGGCCAGCACCGCTTCTTGGGCGAGCTGTTTCAGATAGAAGGTTGCGCAGCGACCATCGAGGTAGATGCCCTCGGGTTTGATCTCGACCTGCAATTGGCGGATCGTGCCGCCCGTGCGTCGCTGCACGAGCCGCGCGAGCCGTTCGGCGAACTTTTCAGCCTCGGTCTTCTTACGCTGCGGGACGTCTGTCGCTGCGGCCTCGGTCGCTCGTGCAGCCAAGAACGGGGCGGCAGCCGAAGCGGGATAACGATATTTTTGCATTCCATTTGCTCCTTGGCGCTGCGGCTCTGCCGGCAACCTGCCCCGCGGAAAAAACTTCCATCAATGCACCGAACAATCGAGGATTCATGCTTGCGGTTGAACCTGCACGGAGTTGACGACTTCCACGGCGCCAACCACCGCGCGCACGGCTTCCTGGGCAAGTTGCTTGTGATAAAAGCTGCCCACGGAACCCGTGATAAGAAGAGCGTCGTTGCGAGACTCGACGGTCAATTCCCGCAATGGGTAGACAGGACTGCTCGTCAAAGCCGACTGCGCCCGCCGCTCAAGTTCCGGGGCGGAGATGATGGACATGACGCCTGACCCCTCCTTGGCAACAAGATGTCCTACGCTGACCAGATCCGGCTTCCGCACGGCGCCTTAAATGCCTTGAAGCGCGCTTGGCAAAACCCTCGGAACGCCACTCTAGCCGCCCCGGAGCGAAAATGTCAACCCCCTGGCTCGGCGTTTATGTGTTCGGAAATCCAATGCAGGCAAGTAGTTTTAGCGGCGGCGCAGAGGGCGGAGGCTGCGGATCAGCCGATCTTGCCAAGCTTGGCGAGATAGGCGATCACCTCGTCGGCCAAGGTCTCGGCGCTGTTGCTGGCGGCGTCGAGCACTAATTCCGGCTTTTCGGGCGCCTCGTAGGGATCGTCGATCCCCGTGAATCCCTTCAGTTCGCCGGCCCGGGCCTTTTTATAGAGCCCCTTGGGATCGCGGGCTTCGCAAACTTCCAGCGGAGCGTCGACGAAGACTTCCAGAAAATCGCCGGCGGGCATGCTCGCCCGCACGGCATCGCGGTCGCGGCGATAAGGGCTGATGAACGCGGTCAACGCGATGATTCCCGCATCGCTGAACAACTTGGCCACCGCCCCGATACGGCGGATGTTTTCTTCGCGGTCCTGGGCCGAAAAGCCCAGCCCGAAGCGCTTGGCGAACTCTTCGCCGTGCCGCTCCTTGAGCATCCCGGGGCCGGCGTTCAGGCCGTGACGCACGTTGTCGCCGTCCAACACGAAACTGTGCAATCCGCGCGAGTGCAGCTTGTGATCGACCAGGTTCGAAACGGTGCTCTTTCCGCAAGCGCTGAAACCCGTGAACCAGATCACGCATCCCTTGTGGCCGTTGAGCTGCTCTCGTTCATCTCGGGTGACGCTGTGCTCGTGCCAGTGTACGTTGGTGTCGTTAGTCATGGCGTGGAAGGCGCTCCTCGTCGAAAATCTTCGCAATTGGGGAAATTACGATGATAACGCGCCAAATGCCGGCTTCAACCTCCGAACGCCAGAATGCCGACCACCATCATCATGCCCAGCATCCCCATGGCGACAATCGAGGCCAACAACAGCGAAACCGACGACAGGGCGAAGTTGTCTTCATTGAGAAGTTCTTGCCATTGAGCCTCGGAAAAATGTGAAGCGCTAGGCTGCGCGGGCGCGTTCGAACGAGCCGCTGCATCGGTCCAATGTGTGGTGCTCATGATGCCTGCTGGGTGGAAGGTTGAAGTGCCGGAATCACATTCGCGCGGCAAATGGCATGCCAAAGTGTGGAGCAAGCTGCCGCCTGCGATCATTCAAGACCTAAAAACGCAGAGGCAAGCTGCGGGGAGCAATGGGTTGCGATGAATCAATCATCGCAAGCATAGGCGAGCGAATTTCCAATGCTGGACGCCAGAAGCGCGCCGCCTGGAGCGCGCGGCGCGCTCTACTGCGCGCATTACTCCTTCAAGTGATACGCTTTTGAGTTCTATCTTTCTTGGCTTAATCGCCTCAGTCACAAACAAACAGGCCGACGACTGTTGGAATGGGCAAATTGTACATTCCCGCACGTGAGCGGCCTCAACTGCACACTCTGCGATTGTCGAAACCAACGGCGGATAGATGCCTGAGACCAATATTCACCAAGTGGCAGCTCGCTCATCGGGCCGCATCCACAAGCATCGAGAGAGTTCATGCACGGCAAACACATGATATTGGCAGCGTGGCCGTACAGTTGCGGGTAGTGATGTTGTTTGAATGAGGATTTTTGGCATTTGGCACGTGATTTTTATTGCCCTGGTCAAACGATCTGCGATGCCAACCCGGATAAGGTCATAAAAATCGACTCTAGCCACGTTGTTTTTACAGGCCGTGATAGGTCAGGTGATCGCAGGAACTTACCTGGCCTGCATCGCGGATACGAATATCCGACCAGCGAACTGGCAGCAGCATAGAATTGCGCCCTGGCATGCTGCTGGCCGTGGGCAATTCTATGCCTTATGCCTGCGACATCAGTAAGCCAAGGCTGGTTGTACACGAAAACGGTGTGATGTCTGCCGCTTGGGATGAACGCCTTGCATCTTTTGATGACTGTATGCGTCTGATACCAAGCGATATATGGTGCCGGTTTCTTTTTGCTGCCATGAAACTTCAGAACTGCGTTTTCAGCCGCCTGTATTCCACGATAACTGCCGATCACACTCGCTGGTCCGTAGACTACTGACTCGTGACCGGCCATATACCGATAAAACGTCGATTCGAGAAATGATTCCCACGCAATGAAGATTCTTAGGAACGCGAGTTCATAGAGTGCTTCAAGGCGATGATTCGGCCACTGCTCAAGAACAGAGGCTTTTGACATGGCCGCCACTCGCGTAATCTCCCCAGCCCTGGCCAAGTCAATCATCTTTTGTCCATCCGTGGCGAAGTCGGCGTCAAATTGACGCATCGGCCTATTCATGCGGAACCGAACGCTTCGGAATAAAGTACCTTAAATCGCACCGTGCGAGGCTCTATGTTAGTGGCCTGAGCCATAGCAGCCGCAAAATGGCTATATTTTTGTGGAACGGCCGCAGGATCTTCGCGGGCTTCCTCGATTATTTCAGACAAATCAAACACGGCAGCCCGCAATGCTTTCCTGTCCTTAGACGAGATTGGCTTCGCGGATCGCTTCACTCTCTGCATGCCGGGAAGGCCAAACAATCGGTGATACACAACACAATAGAGCGTGTAAAAAAATGGAACGCCTCGAAAATGCGTGTCTTTAAGTGTTCCCTCAAATGATGTCGCGATTTCACCAATTACCTGGCGAAATCGTTTGTCATCCCGTTGTCGCGTCGGATAGACCCTGTCCCATTTTTTGTAAAAATCTCCGATCGAGTTCTTTTTATGCTGCATTCCATCGTTTCCAGCAATTAGTAATTCGCTGGTCAATTCAGCTTCCAGCATTCGCGCAATTGCGACCTCGCCAAAAATTCGATTATTTCGCCAGAATTCAAGATGATCGTATGCCAGCTTGTAGACTGTTCTCTTGAACTTTCCAAAGAATCGACCGTTTCGCAATTCTTGTGGGTTCAGGCCGACACTGTATGTATTCAGCCTCGCGAACACGTCAAGCACGTCTGTATCCTTGATGTCACCGAACGATTCCGTTGGGAAATTGGCCATGCTAATCTTCTGCTGATCCTTGACGCTCAAGTCACCGTACCACTTGCCTGACCACGGCGCCTCTAATGACTTTGACAATCGAAATACCCCGTCAATGAAATCAAGCACTGCGCTAAGTCTTTGCTGGCCATCGACTACCTCTTTTATTGGGTGAAGCTGCTTGGGCTTCGGTACTTGTCGCAGATAAATCGGCGGTATAGGCATCCCGCGCAAAAGGGTATCAATGAAAAATGACTTGGCCTGCGTTCTCCAGACTTTTCGTCGCTGGAATTTCGGCGCAAGTATTAACAGGCCGGCTTCACGCCATTGAAGAAAGTCGGATGGGCTATAAATGCCCCTGGTCGTGTTGTAAATGTCCATCTTCCTCTCGCGTGGATTCTGCGAACCGGAACGCGCCGCCGGTGTCCATTGGGCTATGCTGATTTCTCTAATGCTCATTGGCCACCTCCGCAAACGCAAGCTTTTTGCAGCTTTTCGGATAGTGGTCCGCGCCTTGGCGGCGCAGCGGTCTTATAAACCGCGTTAGGAACCAGCGTATGCTGGTTGGGTTCGATTCCCCCGCTTTCCGCTCTTAGCCCTTCGCCTGCCGCTTGGCAGCCGCTAGGAGCGTTTTCCTCGCCCAGGTTGATGTTTTGCCGCCTGCGGCACGCTCCAGCATCTCCAATTCGGCGGCCGATAGCCTGATTTGGAATCTGATTTCGCGCCGTTCTTCGTCGGCCTTCGGTGGCCTTCCGCGTTGAGTATCCATGCCGAGATTGTACAGACGAAAAAATCTCGTTCAAGCCCCTTGCATGCCGATTAACTGTCTGTACAATAAGTGAAGTGAAAGAAAAACCCCGAACCTGCTGATAACAGGCTCGGGGCGAACAATCCGGCTGGTCGCCAGATCGTCTCTGGTAAAGCAATTCTAGCGACCGGCCCCTACCAAGGGAAAGGTTGCTATGGCTAATCGCATGAGCATTGAGAAGCGGAACACGATTTTGAGGCTTTTGGTCGAAGGCAACAGCATCCGCTCGACCTGCCGCCTGATGCGAACCGACATTCACGGCGTTTTGCGCCAACTGGTCTGGGCGGGCGAGCATTGCAAAACCTTGATGGATGATCGAATTCAAGGGCTTACCCTCCGGCATGTCGAATGCGATGAAATTTGGACGTTTTGCGGGAAGAAACAGGCTAGGTTGACGACTGAGCAAAGGGAATTGGCGAACGACATCGGCGATATTTATCTCTGGACCGCCCTTGACCAAGACACGCGACTAGTTGCCTCGCACGTCGTCGGCAAGCGATCGGCAGATATGGCTCGCCGTCTGATGCTTGACCTGCGCCGCCGTCTGGCAGGCAACCCGCTTCCGCACGCCAGCGACGCGCACGCCTTCGCGGCTGGCGTCTATCCTACACTCACACAAATCTCGACGGATGGTTTCGCGGCATACCCCGAGGCCGTTGACTTGGCGTTCGGCCCCTATGTGAAGTTCGGAACGATCATAAAGGAATACCGGAATGCGAACATCGTTTACCAGCCGAGCGAAATGGTTGGCACGAAGCGCACGGGCCGCCGTGGCATAGGCCCCGACCAAGAGCGCACGATATGCACGAGCCACGTCGAACGAAACAACCTCACGATCCGCACGTTTATGAAGCGGTTCACCCGGTTGGCTCTTGGGTTCTCTAAGTTCAAGTTTCGCGGTTTTCGCCAGGCAATTTCGGTCGAATTGAAATCGGCCTCCGTGCCAAAAACGGGTAAACCTGTGGTGAATTCAACTTCCCAGGCAACCCGCGG
>Ga0307374_10010855_pt1 | contig 13081 bp, 15 predicted proteins | sample OX3MG_FD_202532 | JGI IMG/M metagenome (GOLD analysis project Ga0307374, IMG submission 202532) | Soil microbial communities from Risofladan, Vaasa, Finland - OX-3 | ecosystem: Environmental > Terrestrial > Soil > Coastal area > Acid sulfate soil | place: Finland: Risofladan, Vaasa | collected...
CGATCTGCCCGTCTCTACAATCATCGAAGCCGACGACGTCGGCACCCAGCCGCGGTGCCCATCGCAGCTGGAGTCAGAATCCCGGAACTCTCATTGAGGGTGGATCCGTTTTCGGGGTCCCGTCACTTGACACCCGAGCATGCCTCGCAGTGCGGACGTAGTCCGCGCAACCGAACTTGATGCGCGAATGTGATGTAGCTGCGCGGAAAGCCGAGCGCCTGGACCTCGTCGTAAAGGGATGTCGCCCAGACATGCGGGTCGTCGCGGAGCCTGACCGCGACGTAGTCCACGAACGGCGCAAACCAGTCCGCGCCCGCCGGCCTGCGATGACCAGGCTCCCGCTCTCCCTTGATGTAGGCGCGCACCGTCTTTCGGTCGCGGCCCATGTGTCTTGCGATGGCGGCGATCTTCCACCCTCGCCGGACGAGTGCATTCAGTTCCACGGTCTCCTCCTGTGTGAGCATGTGCTGGGACTCCTGCTGTGACGGTTGCTAGAACACCGTCATCGTGGCGGGAGTCCCGCCTTTTCCGACTACCCGAGTAGCCGGGTGCTCACCTCTAGGGGGTGGGGAATTTCGTTGATCGCCTGTGGGGAATCTATTTGATCCCCGTCAACTCGATGCCGAGAAAGCGCAACTCGGCCTGGTAGTCGTCGCTCATGAACTGGCTGCCGTGGTCGTGGCGCAGCTTGAGGCCGACGCCGATCTGCTCGGCATAGCCACCGAAGACCAAGCTGACGCCTTGCCGGATGGGTTCCAGCGCCTCGTATCGAGTTCCCCGCCGCGCGGCATGGATACCCAGACACTCCGAGCTGCAGTGGTCGACGGCGATGAAGATGCAGGCTTGACCTTCAGCGGTCAGCGTGCTGGTCTGGTCGGTGCCCCACATCTCATCCGGCCGGTCGGTCGTGATACGCCCGTTGTGCGACGTGACGACGGCCAATTTGAACGAGCGCGACGGCGACAGGAGGTTGGCCAGTCTCATCAGCCGCAGCACCCGCCGCTTGCACACCCGAATGCCCCGGAAGCCGAGCTGAGCCCACACCTTCCGATACCCCTCGCCGAGCCAGGGCGAGGCCTTGATCACCTCTCGGATCAGCGCCGTCAGCTCGGCGTCGCTCCATCTGGTCTTGGGTCCCCGCTTCCTTGGCTGCGGTGGTGGAGATGTCTGTCGCGTCCGCTCCGCGTAGACGCTCGAGCGGGCTACCTCCCAGACCCGGCAGACCAGGGCCAGACCATAGCGACGACCGACGGAGGGCGAGACGGTCCGGCTCATGTCCTCGACCTCCGAGATGCCAAAGGGAGGTGCTGCTTCAACCTCCGCGCTTCTTCGTAAAGGAGTTCGTTCTCCATCGTCAGGTCGCCGATCTTGGCTTTCAGGCGCATCACGTCTTCGTCACGCGCGTCCGGCTGCCGCGTCTTCAACGCCGCCTGACCGCCGGCGAGAAAGTGATCACGCCATCCCGCCACCGTGGCTGCGGTGACTCCGAGCTCGCGGGAGACCACGTCAATGTCCTCTCCTCGGAGCAAGCGAAGGATGGCCTTGGTCTTACGACGAGCTGAGAAACGACCGCGGTCTTGGTTGTTTGCTGCGACGTCTGCTGGTTTCACGGACACCTCCTGTCATAGGGAGACTACCTCCCAAACAGGTGTCCACGGAAATAGGGCGCCGGGGGAAAGGGAGCAGGTGGTGCCACAGACTCGTCGAGAAAGGTGCTGCGGGTGTGAGGCTACGACCTCACCCGAACGCGACCTCACCCCAAACCGCAAGGCCGACCCGGTTGCAGCCTGATCAGCCCTGACGCTTAGATGCCTCCGATCGCCTAGACCTAGAGTGTAGCGGTGGCAGTTCCGGATACTCGATACGATCCCAATACGCAATCACATCTTCTCCAGCACGTGTCACATGTTCGACCATGAGTTCGCGCGCACGGATTCCGTCCCCTTCTCTGAGCGCCGCGATAATCGGAGGGTGGTCGCGCACGGTTCGCTCGATCCATCCCGGGATCGTCTCGTAGTATTGACGAGGGATGAACCGTGTTGTGGCGCGCAAGAACCACTGGAGCCGACCAGAGTCCGAACTCTTGTTAAGCAAGCGGTGAAATAGGAAGTTGCGCTCCTCTAACTCGATAGCCAAATGGCGGGTGCGCGTCGGGCGCGAAGCGAGCCGATCTATCTCTTGCTGAGTGGAAGTCATTAGATCTAGGGTTGCTAGAGTGATGTCGTCTGCGGCCCGACTAGCGAGTTCGCCAGCGACAAAGGCATGGACTCTAAAGACGTCTTCGAAGTCCAGTCGCCGGACAGGGCGCGCTCTAAAGCCTCGACGCGGGAGCACGTCCACCAAGCCCTCTATCGACAGAGCAAGAAGGGCCTCGCGCACGGGCATTGTGCTGCTTCCAAGCTGGCGCGCTAGCTCATCTACCCGCAGTCGCTCACCAGGTGCGTATCTCCCCCTCAGTAGGGCTGTGCGGATAAGCTTAGTGGCCTCCTCGCCCAGCTTAGGGCGCACCTCCAGCGGCTTGACTTCGGAGGCAACAATCGTCATTGAAGCTCGCTTTCAGAGTGACTGCCGGCGCCAGCACCAATGGCGAGAGCGACTAGTTGTCGGCGCAGGACCTTGCCATTGGAGTTTCGGGGAAGCGTGGCGACCGATACGAATCGTTTTGGCACCTCGTACGTTGCCAACCTAACGCGACAATGGCGGCGAAGCCCTTCCTCATCCATATTTTGCCCAGCCCGTAGTACAACGAATGCTGCGACCTCCTCGCCCCATTTTTGGGAAGGCACCCCAGCCACCGCAACGTCCATTACCGATGGATGATCGCGAAGTACTTCTTCGACCTGGATTGGGTACACATTAGTGCCGCCCGTAATAATCATGTCTTTGATGCGCCCCACAATGTAGAGATACGATTCGTCGTCTGCTCTCGCCAGGTCGCCGGCTGAAAAGAAACCCTCGGCAGTGGTGGCAGCCGCGGTAGCCTCTGAGTCAGTCCAGTAGCCACTCATCAGATATGGCGACCGGCTGAACAGTTCGCCTACTTCGCCAGGTAATACTGGCTGCCGTTGGTTATCCAGGATGCTAACCTCAGTAAGTTGCCAAGGAGGTCCGACGCTTCCAAGCTTGCGCCGTTGGTCGGCCGGTCGCAAATTGGCGACAATCGACGCTTCGGTCGACCCGTAAAACTCGTGAACGTCTATTGACGGCCACCGCTCCAGCACCCAGGTCTTGAGTTCTACCGGCAAAGGAGCCGCGTTGAACATGAGGGTTTTGAGAGACTTGATCGGAAACCGTTCAAGGGTTCGCTCGCCGAGGCTCCTTATCATGTGAGCGTGGGTTGGCACCAGAAAGGTGCTGTGGGTCTGGCTGCTATCCACGAGGTAGAGGAATCTTTCGGGATCGAACGATCGAAGAATCACCAAGCTGGATCCTGCGTACAATGCACCGTATCCCAGCGTGAAGCCTCCACCTAAGTAGAGGGGAGCCACAGCTAAACTTCGGGTCCGTGGGCCCCACCCATACTCCGCGGCCGCCGCCAAGAACGTGAGACAGCGGGACCGATGGCTGATCTCGACACCCTTTGGGCGACCAGTTGTACCTGACGTATAGAAGATTCCAAAGGAATCGAGTTCAGATAGATCCAGGTACGGATCAACCGAAGATGCGATGGCCAGTTCGTGCTCATAGTCAGGGGCGGCCGACCCACCGTCCAAAGCGAGCGCAACGCGCACTAAACCCGCGTCCAAATCGTCGGCCACCAAGTCAAATAGCCGCTCCTCGCCGATGACTACAGAAGCCCCTGAGTGGCGTATTAGATTCTCTATCTCCGGTGATGACTGTCTTACGTCCAGTGGAACCATGATCGCCCCAGTTTTTGCAATGCCGGCGGCAATCTCGGGCCATTCCAACCTATTTCCGGAAAGGATCGCTACTCGATCGAAGCGCTGAACTCCGTGCCTGAGCAGTACATTTGCGAGCCGGTTACTTCGGTCGTCGACCGCAGCAAAGGTTAGGGCTCGGTCGCCGTCAGCGACTGCGACCGCATGTGGGGTGGCAATGGCGAAGTTCCGTACCCCGCCGGCGATATTGAGGGGGGCGCCCCCAGGCTTTATTCCGATGACTCACTCCTTGGTTTCTCCGCTTCGTCTTGGCGCCGGCGTACTAAGTAGACGTGGGTGCCTTCGAGGAGCTCGAGCCCATCTTGATTGACTACAGTCACCCGCATGTGAAGATAGCCGCGTTTTGGGCTGTCGGCGGCTATTCGAAGGACCTCCATTCTCGCCTTGACCGTGTCACCGATGAAGGCCGGCCGCCTAAAGGTAGACGACTGCTCGACGAATCCGATGAACGTTCCGCCAAGTTCCCTGTACAAGTCAGAGGCACCAAGTGCCGTAAGGGCATTCAATAGTAAGCCGTGTGCGACGCGCTTGCCGAAGCGATGGCGTGAGGCATAGTCATCATCTAGATGAAGAGCGCCAACGTCGCCGGTGAGAGCGGAGAAGAGAACGAAGTAGGTATCAGTCATGGTTCGGCTCGGCGAGGTCCATGCTTCGCCCACAACAAAGTCGTCTAAGAACCTCCCCGGTCTCGGCCCGACGAGTTGCTTCATTTCTTCTCGGAACCCCGCTGCCGGCGACGCTCAAAGAATGCGCGGGAGAGTTCTGCGGCTTCTGGGTATTGCCGAAGTTGTGCACTGAGCGTACATTCGTACGCGTAGCCCTCTTTAAGCCCCATGGTTTCAGTCCGGTTAAAGCCCTGTTTGGCTAGTCGAATCGCTGGTGCGAATTTTGCCGCGATCGAGTCCGCGATCTTCATCGTCTCGGGCATAAGCTCATCGTGGGCGACTAGTACATCCACGAGGCCGATTCGATGGGCCTCTTCAGCGCCGATCCGCCAGCCCGTGTACATCATCAATCGCGCTTTACCCTGTGGCACCAATCTGGCTAAGTGTTTTGCCCCTCCGAGAATTCCCACATCGATCTCGGGGAGCCCGAATACTGCTCTTTGGCTTGCCACCCTGATGTCGGCTGACGCCACAACCCCCATCCCGAAACCAACCGTGACTCCATTAATGGCGCACAGTACCGGTACAGGGAACTCGTAGATCCGGTCTTTCAAACGCTGAACGATCGCCGTGTTCGCTTCAGTCGTCTCAGGTGTCAGATCCACAAAATCGTTGACGTCTGTGCCGGCTATAAATGCCTTGTCACCAGCTGCAGCGATCACCAAACAACGGATATCCGGGCTAGCCAAACTGCTGACGATTTCATCTAGATGTGCGATTTCTGCGAACCTAGGCGCATTGACTGGGGGTTTGTTGATAGTAATTGTGACGACACCGTTCGGCGCCGTTGCGATGTCGAATATGTCCAACTATTCCATCCTCCTTTCAATAAACCAATCAGGTACAGGCAGCAGCGAATTCTTCAGCTGAAAGTCCGAGCTCGTACATATATATTTCTTGGTTATGTTCCCCGAGTGTTGGCGCGGAGCGAGGTTCTGCAGCAGGGGTTACAGACAATTGGCAAATCGGCCCGGGATACGTGAGATTGCCGGCGATCGGATGCGCAATCTCCCTGAAAAAGCGCCGAGAGGCTAGTTGCGCCGAGGCCAAGAGCCCCGGTACATTGTTGACTATCGCAACTGGGATTCGCCGACTTTGAAGCGCTTCATAGGCGTCATGCGAGTTCAGTTTGCTGAAGGTCTCCGCAGCGAGGCGGTCGATCTCATCCGCGTGGAGGCGCCTCGTTCGGGGGTCTCTCCACCGGGGATCGGCCATCCATTCCGCATCGGGCATGAATGCACGAGCTCCGTCCCACATTGCATCCGTCGGCAACGTTCCGACGAATAACCAAGCGCCATCCCGCAGCTGCTGCATGCCCAGACCATGGACAGTTGGGTGCTTGGTTCCCATCCGACTGCGGACGGTACCATCCAAGAAGAAATCGGGCACCGTCGCCTCAAGCACAGCGATTACCGCTTCTTGCATGGATACCTCAACTACTTGGCCCACGCCGCGGCGGCGAGCCGCGAATACAGCGATCAATGTGGACGCAGCAGCTTGAAGCCCCGCCAGATGCAACGCTTGATACGCGCCCGCTTTAAGTGGAGGATGGTCAGGTTCGCCTGTAATGAATGCGAGCCCTCCAGCGGCACTAGCGACCAGGTCGCCTCCCAGGTCGGCGGTTCGGGGCCCAGACAATCCAAAGGGCGTGATCGATGCTAAAACCGCACCCGGTTTTAAACTGCCTCTGACCCAACCAACCGTGTCCATATCGCCTTCTGACTCAAGAATTACGACATCCGCCGTTAACAAGAGTCGTTTAACCACCGCGACTCCGTCAGCGTGTTCGATGTCAGCGGTTACGCTTCGCTTATTCGTATTGAGGGCAAGAAAGTAGCCCGCCCGCTCAGGGTCCCCGCGCACAACGGGGAAGGCGGCCCGCAAGGAACAGCCGCCGGGCGGTTCCACCTTAATGACATCTGCACCGAAGTCCGCCAGCAGCTTCCCGCAGAAGGCACCCGCCACGAAATCCGCGAGTTCAACTACCCGTAGGCCGGCGAGCGCTTGATCAGTCATTAGTCCCCAACTCAGCCAGTATCTCGTCTCCGTGCTCGCCCAAACGAGGGGGTGGCAGTCGCAGTGATCCTGGCGTTTCGTGGAGCTTCGCCAGCAGCCCCTGGGACCGAAATCTGCCTAGCGCAACGGTATCGAAGTCGATCCAGAAGCCACGATCTCTAAGATGTGGATCCCGCATTAAGTCAGCAATGGTTGCCACGACTGGGGCGCGCACATTGCACATGCGAAGCTTTTCGGCTAACTCATCAGCATCTTGAACGCCAGTCCACTTGCGAATCTCGCCATCCAGGTCGGCACTGTGAAGCAACCGTGCGGATTGGCTTGCGTAATGAGGGTCTAAAACCCACGGAAGGCCTACTGCAGCTTGGAAGCGTTGCCATTCCATTTCACCGTGGACTTCCAGAGCAATCCATCGATCGGCACCACGGCAAGGATAGATTCCGTGAGGTGCGGAATCGCAAGAACGGTTTCCCAAAGCAACTGGGACGTGCCCCGTAAGTTGCCATTCCAGTATCGGCCCAGAAAGCATAGAAGCTGTGGTCTCCAGCATTGACAGGTCAATCCACTGACCTCTTGAAGTCCGATCGCGGTAGAGAAGAGCCGACATCACTGCTAACACGCCGCTCACCGCCGCGGTGGGGTCCGGGTAGGAAACACCAACCTTTAGAGGCGGACCGCCCTCATAGCCGGTAATCGACATTAGACCGGATTCCGCCTCCACCTGTTGACCAAAAGCGACAAAGCTGCGATGGGGGCCGGTGGCGCCAAAACCAGAAATCGAGAGCATTATCACACGACTATTTCGCTCGCATATACTCTCGTAATCGAGCCCAAACTTCTGCAGGACCCCAGGGGCGAAGTTTTCAACAACAACGTCTGCCGATGCTACTAATCGGCGCGCTATGTCGAGATCATGCGAATCGGTCAATTCGAGATTAATCGACCGCTTGTTTCGATTGTATTCCAGATAGTGATAGGCGGCGTCTGGATCGTGCTCCCTACCTTTTGGCCAAGGGCCAGTGATTCGAGTAATGTCGAGTCGTTTGCGTGACTCAACCTTGATAACGTCCGCTCCGAAATCCGCGAGGATTCGACCGCACATCGGACCCGCCCAGGCGTGGGTGAACTCGATAACGCGAATTCCCGTCAGTGGACCGTCAGTCATTCATTCGCTCCCGCCGATAAGGGACTGAACCCTGCACTGTGGGAGTAGTGATCTCAGCAGGCTCGGCTTCATCGGTTGCGCCGCGAGGAACTTCGGCATGGCGGAAATCACCCGCCCCCATCATCTCGGGCCAGAACAAGCAGGCAGACCGATGCTCGGCAAAATCAGTTAACACAAGCGGCGGGTGGGCTTCGCGGCAGGCGGTACGCACCAACGGACACCGCGTTTGTAGTGGGCACCCAAACGGGGCGTTGATTGGACTTGGTATCTCGCCCTCGAGCTGGAAGGGATCGAAAGGCTGCTTTGGATCGGCATTAAGGACGGCCGACAACAGCGCCTTTGTATACGGGTGTCGAGGCGAAGTGAATAGTTCCGCAGTCGGACCATCCTCTACCACAGAGCCTAAATACATGACTGTGGTTCGGTCGGCTATGTGGCGAATGGCGGTTAAGTCGTGAGATATGAACAGATACGTCAACTTCAGCTCACGTTGGAGTCGCTGAAGAAGACTGATAATATCGGCTCGAACACGGATGTCTAGCAATGATGTTGGCTCGTCCAAGATAAGCAGCTCGGGATTGGTCGAGAGTGCACGCGCAATCGCGACCCTCTGGCATATGCCAGCACTCAATTGATGCGGCCGGCGCCCCAGAATGCTCGGCGGCAGATCGACCAAGTCGAGAAGCTCCCGCACTCGCCCAACAACCTGGCTTTGGGGTAAAACGCGATGGAGCAATATAAGTTCGGACAAGATCCCCTTAATTGACATACTCGGGTTAAGAGAGCCTTGGGGGTCCTGGAAGACCGCCTGGATTCGTCGCCTTATCGAGTTCATCTCCCGCTCGGACGCCGCGGCAAGATCGACACCTCCAAACTCGATATGGCCGGACGTACACGTGGTGAGATTAAGAATGCAGCGAGCCACGGTTGTCTTCCCGGATCCCGATTCCCCGACGAGCCCCATTGTTTCGCCTGCCTCGACTGTGAACGCCACACCGTTTACCGCACGCAGCGCCCGTCCGCCAGATAACGGGTAGTCTTTAACGAGATCCACAATTCGAAGGGTTATCGGCATACGCTCGGTCGCGCTAACCTGCACTTCTGCTGCATCCGAAAGCTGAATCCGACTCAGGTTGACTGACTCAAGTAGCGCGGCCGAGTACTGATCCCGAGGTGCTGCGAAGAACTGGCCCGCTCCCCCCTGCTCTACAACTCGGCCCTCGCGCATAACCATGACGTCATGGCAGAAGTGGGCGATTATGCCAAGGTCGCGGGTCACAACGATCAGACCGGCATCCATTTCGTCTACCAAGTGCTTGATCGTGCGCAATACCTGCAGTTGTACTGTTGTATCCAACCCTGCAGTGGGCTCGTCCGCCAGTATGAGCCTCGGATTGTTGGCCAGTGCGATCGCTATCAGAATTCGCTGGGCCATTCCACCAGATAGCTCGTGCGGATACGCCTTAGCAGCCCATGCCGGATCCGCGATGTCGACGCGCGAAATAAGGTCGAGCGCCTCTCGGTTGGCAATGGCAGAGGACACCGAACGATGTGCCCTGATTACGTTGGCTATTTGATTCCCGACCGGTGCAAGCGGATTGAGCATTGCACGGGCTGGCCCAGCAATAATGGAAAGTTCCGAGCCCCGAAGCTTCCTCAGCTGCGAGTCAGCTTCACGCAGAAGCTCACGATCCTTGTATCGAACGGAGCCAGAGACCACGCTCCCGCGCGGCGACATCCCCAACAACGAGTAAAGCAACACGGTCTTTCCAGCGCCGGCTTCGCCGACGATCCCCAGGCTCTGACCCTGTCGTACAGTGAAGCTCAGCCCTCGCAGCAGAGCACTTCCAGACGCAGTGGCCACCATAAGTTGGTCCACGGCCAGCAGTTGGCTCATCCATGGCTCCGCGGGTCAAGGAACCCTCGGAATCCATCTCCGACCAGAGCGAAGCCGACGACGGAGATGCCTAATGCAATGCCCGGGAAGACTGATGGCCACCACTGGCCTGTGACCATATCCCGCGCGCCGATGGCAATCATCGATCCCCACTCCGGTGTCGGGATTGGTATGCCAGCTCCGATGAATGAGAGGCCAGCCGTCAACAAGACTGCCCACCCGATGGTAACGGACGCCTGGACCAGTACAGGTCCAAGTGCATTGGGAGCGACGTGGTGGAAAGCAATTCGCAAGTGCGAACTACCGCCGGAGCGGGCCGCTTCAACGAAAGGCCGCTGTCGAATTGAGAGAGTTTCCGCTCGCGTCAACCGGACAAATACTGGGATATTTACAAAGGCAATGGCGGCAATGACGTTCTGGATTCGCGGACCCAGCGCTGCCACAAGCGCAAGCGCCAGGATAAAGACCGGAAAAGCCTGAAGCATGTCCATTGACCGCAGTAGAACCTCGCTCAGCCACCCGAAAGGTCCTCGCCTGCCGCTAAAGTAGCCCGCCCAGAGGCCCAGAGGCACGCCTACGCCGATGGATATTGCCGTAGCAATTAGTGCGATTGCTATGTCCACACGAGGCGCCGCGACGACTCTCGAAAGTACGTCGAAGCCATTATCGTCAGTGCCGAGCCAATAGTTCGGCGACGGCGGCTGCAACGACACGGCAGGGTTTGCTTGCACCGGATTGTGAGGCGCGACCAGCGGCCCGACAACCATCATCGCGCAAATTACCAGGACGATGGCGAGACCCGCCTGGAAGAAGGGACGAGCTCGAACGTAGGCGATCCAGGCTTCCACTACGGCTCAATCCTTGGATCGATTGCGAAATAGAGCAGATCTACGGTGAGGTAAATCAACACGGAGAAGACTCCCGCAATCAAAACGAAACCTTGAACCGGCCAGAAGTCTGCGTTGGCGATTGCCTGAACCGCGTATTGCCCGGCACCCCCCCATGAAAACACCTGCTCGACAAGGACGGCACCACCAAGCTGAAAGCTATAGATAAGACCGATCATGGTCAACACAGGGGGTAAGCTGTTCCGCAAGGCGTATCGCGTCACTTGTCTATCACGAAGTCCGAGCGCACGTGCGTACTCCATATACTCGGAATTGTGAACGTTCTCCACCATCGAACGAGTCATCCGCAGCACAGGCGCCCCGATGACAAAAGCAAGTGAAAGAACCGGCAGTATTAGATGCTGGAGAGCGGAGCCAAGAGCTACCCAATCGCCTGCAACGACCGAATCGATCGTCAGGAACCCAGTCACCCGAGGCGGCGGGACCACCGACATATCGAGACGACCCAACGGCGCCGGCGCCAGCCCGAGCCACGAATAGAAGACAAAGATCAGAATGAGGCCGATCCAAAACTCAGGGAGGGCACCCGCAAGAAGTCCGTATACAAATGCGCCGCTTCCGCCAATTTTCCGGCGCCAGCGCCCACCGGGCCGACCAAGTAGCAAGCCGAGAGGAATCATGGTTACCATCGCCAGAACGGTGGAAATCGTTATAAGTTCAAGGGTCGCAGGCAACCTGGTCAGCAAGTCGCTGGCGACGGCATTTCCCGTGAAATTACTATGGCCGAGATCGCCGTGCAGAACGCGTTGCAGCCACAACCAGTACTGAACCGGCACCGGCTGTGTAAGTCCAAGCTGCTCACGCAGATTTTGAATTTGGCCTGGTGTGGCCATACTTCCTAAGATGGCGGTGGCTGGGTCTCCAGGCAAGAGTCGTATTAAGTAGAACGTGATGAAGGAGATCCCTAATAGCTGCGGCACTAGAAAAGCCAATCTTTTGACGAGGTACCGCAGCATGCGGGAGTCAAACCACGACCGGAGCGTACCCGAGCGCGGGGCTGACCTTGTCAGCGGAAGCGGGCCCTCGAGGTCGTGAGCCCGACTGGCATCTACCATACCCGACCTGTTCCTTTGACTGCCCTAACGGTACGCGCCACCTTCCTCCCAACCGAGCGCGCCAAAGGTATCTGCGTCATGTGTGTAGAACCACCTGGCCCCGAGCTCTTGCTGCAAGGCACGCAACTGACGTCGACTCTTGACGTATTCGCTAAACCACCAGCAGATCCCAGGAAGGGTCATATCGTCAAGCAGCTCCTTAGCCGCGAGCGCGTCACCGGTCATTATTACGGGTCCAGTCTCCTTCAATTGAACCAGCAGACTCTGGTGGCCGGGTGTATGCCCAGGCGTGCGGAACATGCGAATGGTTCCGTCGCCGAACAGATCAAGTTCCCCCTCGATTAGTTTGTATTCGAGTCTATCGCCTGCTATTTCGTGCGTCGGATACTCACGAATCATGGATGGGATGTCAGGGTCGTGCGCATACTCGTACTCGTCTTTCTGACAGATGAACGTCGCCGTCGGGAGGTCGAGGTTGCCGCCGACATGATCGCCGTGCAAATGAGTGTTTATGACGTAGCGCACATCAGAGGGTTGAAGATCGATACTACGCAGGCGAGCCTCGACTTCCTGTCCGGCGCGCATTTCTGGAATGCCCAGCCGGTTGGTGCCCCAAGTTGTATCGCGAGCGTCAATGATTCGCTTGTTCATCCCGGTGTCTACGACCACGACACCCTGAGGATGAAGAATCACACCCCAGGTCACCGTCCCCTTGATCTTCTCGCCGTACCCGACGCCAATCGTTCTGATGGAGCGATCGAGCGTCGTGGTGGCAGAGTTAAAGCCGTAGAAGACCAGGTCGGCAGTCATTAGGTTTCCTCCGTCACGCTACGGGCCCATCCACCGAGGAAAAGATATGAGATCAAAAATCAATTGTCAACCACCGCTTGAGTGCATTGGCGAAAAGTGCGGGAGTCCCTCAGACCCCGATCGACTGGCGGGTCCGGATGCTTGGACAGCTGATGGGTTTCGACTAAGCATCGCCTTGATTGCGGGCACGCGAACATCGAGGCTTGGACGCGGTTTTCAGCCAGTCCGTGGCTGGCTCCTCTGTAACGCCCCTTTAGAAGAGGTCTCCCGTTAACGATGTCCGGTCAACTCGCGTCACGCTGCCCGAACGTACTGGTGAATGAGACCACCGAGGCGATCGAGCCGGACGACTTTGGCTGTATCAAGTTCGCTGCACGCCTCCGCCGCCCGAACTGGCGTCCGCTGGCCGAGACCTTGGTTGCGGACGAGCCGTGTGATAGTGCTCAATGAACTCTCGCAGCACACGCTCGAGCTGGCGCGGCCCGACCATCAGTAGATGGTCTAGCATCTCCCTGCGCACAGTCCCCACCCAGCGCTCGGCGTAGGCGTTGGCGTAAGCCTTCGACTACAGGTGGTTCCGAGAGTTCGCGGCGATTTCGCGTCGTCCATCCCTTCCACCCGCTGACCGGCCGCGAGTTCGAGCTGGTGAGCTACGCCCACACGTGG
>Ga0307374_10010857_pt1 | contig 13080 bp, 16 predicted proteins | sample OX3MG_FD_202532 | JGI IMG/M metagenome (GOLD analysis project Ga0307374, IMG submission 202532) | Soil microbial communities from Risofladan, Vaasa, Finland - OX-3 | ecosystem: Environmental > Terrestrial > Soil > Coastal area > Acid sulfate soil | place: Finland: Risofladan, Vaasa | collected...
GCCTGCGCCTTCTGTGCTTCAGCCAGCTTTTCGTCCCGTTGCTTCAAAACTTCCTGCAAATCTGCCAGCTCATGGGCCTTCTGCTCAAGATCGGTAGCGGCAGCCAGTCTGGCTTTCTTGGATTCCTCAGCGGCAATGCGAGTGCGGTCTTTTGCGAGCTGTTCTGCGACCTGACTCGCGACCTGTTCATCTAGCTTGCTTTTTGCCTCAGAAAGTTCACTTTCTTTCTTACGCATCGCTTGCTCACGCGATGCAATGTCACGATCCTTTTCAGCAAGCTGCTGTTCAAACTGCTTACGGGTGCTTTCAATCAAAGGAGCTGCAAGCGATTCAGTTAGCTTTATTTCAGTGCCACAGCTCGGGCATTTAATAGTTGGTTCTGACATGATCCCTCACTTTATTGCAACGAGCGAATAAGCGCATCGCAGTTGTCCTTGATGACCGTAGAGTAATGCTCAAAAAATTCGGATCTTCGCCTGCCGGGGTAAATATCCTCTTTAAGAGCTGAATTTTCGTCTTCAACCACTTTTTGTAAACCCTGAATTGCCGATTTGATCCTTGTCGCCATTTCGACGCCCAATTTCTTGAGCGGCGCCGGGCTGAACCCGGCGTCATCACCAAACCTGGCCCAGGCTTCACGGTTCAATTGATCCGGCCTGGATTGACCCCCAATCTTCATGGCCATGTCTTTTGACAGGGCCGGATAAACCGTGGTGCAAACGAGATCATAGGCAGGCGCAAGACGGGGGCGCCCACCTTCCGGGTCATGCAGCAGCGCAAAATTCTTGGCGTGTGCATCGTTATTCCCCAGGCAGATATTGAAGAACAGCCGATTCAACAATTCCAACCGATCCTTGGCCGGTACAGCAGTATTTTCGTCCACAATTGCAAAGCTGGCCTCCCAGCCGGGCCCGCCGTGTTCTTCGTATTTGTTTGCCGCCGGCACGCCGGCGATCTGTGCAAAGTCTTCCTGGTGTAGCCGCATCAGTTTACCGTCCCTGGTTATTCGGTCGTAACGATGCACTGCGTAGGCCGCGGCGTACCAGAAAGGTTCCGCCGCATTGAGTCCGCATTTTTGAGCCAGCGTGGAACTCAGGAGTTCGTTATACGCGCTCAGCTCCACCGCATTGTGTAAATCCCGAATGTCGGGTTTGAGGATCACGCTGCCGGGCGCGCCCCCTTCACAGAGATAGGGTACCCCATGATCCAGGTGGATCAGTAGTTTGTCCTGCGCGCCGGCCAGGGAGAGGCGCAAACCGGGCGTGGTTTGGATGCTGGGCCGCGCGACGGGGTTCAGGACCCAGCGGCGCAGATCTTCCTCGGCCGTCGTCTTATATGCGCCTTTGCTTGGCGTCCATCCCGGGTCGTCCTCCAGGGTGACGGCACCGGCACATTCGGAACCGAGGGCTTTCAGCAAGGCAAAGTCATTGATCTCGTCAATGCGCAGCTGCCGGCAGATGGCCTGTCGCCAGCTACCCTCGGGCAGCAGATTGCTGAAGAACGGACGACACTCGGCTTCCTCATAGGGCTCGGCGCGGACCGGAAGATTGACCGACAGGGGCGTCGTCACCCCGGGCTCATAAGTGAGCGTCAGTCGGCCGTTTTGTTCGTCCAGAAACCCGACCCGCCGGTCGGACAGGAATACCCAGAGACGGCCGGCCATTAGCTGGCGTCTTCCACGAAGAGGCGCAAACCGACAGACCGAGCGATTTTGAGGGCAGCGCCAATCGACGCGCCGGGCTTACCCCGCTCCAACTCCGATAGAAAGCGGACGCTGACGCCGTTTGCAGCGGCGCAGTTGACCAGGGTCAACCCCTGTCTTTTCCGGGCACCACGGATGGCCTGCCCAAGATCGGCGGGGGTCTGGAGGTTGAGATTGTCTTTGATTTTTCCCATTGAGGAAAAATATAGGTGATAAAGCCACGAAAGGCAATATTTATCCCGTTTGGGATAGCTTGGATGCGATCTAGTAGAGATTGGCCCGTATTGTCCCTAAAGGGATAATAATCGCTGGGCCTGCCAACTTAACGTGTCGGCTTTTTGCTGCTTTTCCGACAGATTATCCCGGCATATCAGCCTGACCGACCCTACACACCATGTTCATAACTCGCGCCACCCCAAAATCAGACGCTAATGAGCTATAACTCATCGGTACGCTCAATACCGGAGACCAAATATGACTACATCGAAACGTGATGCCAGCAAAGCTGGCAAGCTTCTGAAAACCAGCCATTCGAAAAGCACTCGTTCTGTTGCAGCTTCGGACTTAGCGCAAGCAAAACGTCATAAGCGAACTGGGCGCAAACCCAAGCGATAACACAAACACATTATTCAGTCTTATACGCAGATTAAGAGAACGGACAATGCGCTTATTATCTCGATTTCTATATGCCATGGCGTGGTTGTATGGCGTCTGCATCTTTCTTTTCATAGTCGTGGCAGCGTTTTATTCACATGGTCCAATTTACGGGTTTGGTGATTTAATCAAAGGATTTCTGAACCCGCTTTTTATTGTCTATTTCATACCATCGATTATTTTAGTTATCCTTGCTGACAAAGCATCTGCTCATGCAAATGTCAAAGCTTTGCCCAATCGAACTGTTTTAGAAAAGCATTCACGAATTGCACATCCTAATAATAAACCAGACCTACTAGATTTTCCTGGTCTTTATATGGTCAAAGAGGTACATGAGGAAAGCGCTTGGTTTGGCGGTAACGAATTCGAGGGAAAACAATTTAAAGTAATAAATGCTACACGCTCGTTACACGCCAATGAAGATAATGCCTGGATAAGCTGTTTCCTAGATGAGGTTGGTACAGGCAATGGGAGTTTTTACCTCAGCGGCTGTAAACTTGAGAAAGCACAATAGAGAATCGGGCGAGCATCCTTCGATTCCTCTTCTGATCTTTATCAATGATTAAATTCAACAGTCATTCCGCAGAATCGGAATTGACTTGATTAGCTGGAGTAGTCTTTTAGAACGCATATGACTTCGGGAGAAACTCATGGCATTACACTAAGTCCGCGAACCATATAAGAACATAAACTAAGCCTCTCATCAGGAGAGAGCTTTTCGAGCTTCTCAGCAATGTGTTTATACTTGTCTGGCAACCCTTCACTCATTCCGTATGTTACGGAATGATACACCCAGAGCATGAAACCTTCCTTGCCAAGATCGCCGCTACTTCCAATATCGATGTACGCGCTTTGCGCATGCATCAGCAGATCCAAGTTATCCACTTCATCAAAGATGATGTGTGACTTTGCATCGCGATCCGCATGTTTAAGAAAGTTTGAAATCTTGTTTCGCTTAGACCAGTATTTCTTTGCCACATCGGGCGGAACCGAAGCGCGTATATCTTTGAAACTTGAATCTACTGTAATGGGTACTTGTTCAGCCAAATCCTTAATCCATTTCATTGCTTCTGAATCTTCAGTGAGATAGCTTGGTAGAGTTCCACGTCTGTAATCACGAACACAATAAAATATCGCCGTCAGATAATTGTCACCGACCTCATCACGGCCGCGCTCGACCTTGAGATCACTTAGGATATGGTACGCAGCCGAAGCAACCGTGTGTATGGCTAGCGCGTCTTCACCCACAAAAAACATTCGAATCGCCGCGCGGAGTTGCCTCTGAGCAGCGGCCAATTTTGTCACATGAAGTTGCGCGCTCGTCATTTCTGTTGTGACGTCCAACGCCCAGCATCAGCAGCGGCGTTCGGTGCCGTCCGCTGCATACTGTTGTTAGCGGTAGAATGCCGTGAGGACTTCACTTGCCCACACCTCTTCTGGTTTGCCTTGTGGATGGGCTGCTATTACGTAATGTGTGTTGTCACAGAACGCAACCCGCTCTACATAGTGGAACTGAGCACCTTCCTTAAGCTCGCATGTCGAGAGAAATGGAGCCACCCAGTCGGCGCCGGTAAGAAACAACACGCGAGATGGACGATACGTGCGGAATTCCAAGTTTAGCAGCTCGGCACAACCTGAGAACTGGATGTCACACAAGACGTTACTCGGATTACCACCCCCGGCGGGGGATACTTTGTAGAGATTCGACCATACAAGGTGAGAAGGCCAGTCCGGAGCCTGGACGTCCGCAATGCCAAGGCCTTGTACGACGCTCCGGATAGAACGCCAGAAGGCCGAGCGCTTGGTGTTGTAGCCTTGACCGGCGCCCCAGCCATCCGTAACCCAGCGCATGGGACACGCGCCGTTTCCGCGAACACTCTCCTGAACAAGCCGAGCGTACCGGTCGGCTTCAGCACCTGTACTGAGCTGACCGGGGGCTATTCCCTCCGTCCATCCATTGACAGCACGCCCCACGACCATCAAGTCATGATCGTAGGCGTGACCTGCCATCGCGAGAAATCCAGTGATTTCGCTGGACGCTAACCGCTCAGCCTGTCGTCCGATGGCGCTCAGTACTTTGGACGCAAAGAGTTCTCTCTCGGGATCAGTCGCCACCTTGTTCTCTCGTGCCGCTAAAGTTTAAGTCCATTTGCGCGACAGAAACGGAGCGAAATGAGTGTCAGTTGGAGTGATTTATTTTGGCTTTGCATATGTTTCCAGCTCCCAGACTGCTAATGATCTCTTGCCAGCTATTTTCTTTAATTCCGATATGATCGCTTGATATGTATCTATATCCTTTATTTTTGTCCAACTCGTGCGGTGCTTATTCGGAAGTTTTTTTATTATGACGCTATCCAAAGGGCAGTGCGGAGGTTCTGGTATTTTTTTCAAGCACCACATTATCTTTAAATAGAGATTAAATGCCTTTTGAATAACACCTATGGGTATAGAACCATCTATTAGCGAATTAGACCATTGTTTATTTATTGAATTTGCTATTGATTTGATATTGGAAACGTGAGATTTCTCTGAGACTCGGTTTTTATATTCCTTGAGCTTTTTATTTATCTCTATTTCAAGTAATTTCTTGATACACTTCTTATTAGAGTCCGTCGCATTTTCAGAATAGACTTTTGCTCTTTGAAAAGCGGCATAAACAGTAACTTGCCAGAGTGAGCCCATTATTACCTCATCTTTAGTCATTGCTAATTCCCCATGTTAAAAGGCCATAACTAACGTTAGATGGATGTCGGTGACATTCAATATCACCGATGGTGGCATAACTCATATTTTTTAGTAGCACTGATAACCGCTGATTTCCATATATTATCCCACCGTTACTTCGGCTTGTCGGATTCAACTGTGCGCATGAATATATGCCGTTACCGGGCCGCGGGCAATATGCGCACAAACGGTCCCCATGAGAGACGGATTACCAGCGGCGGAATTCAACCATAATTAGGTGTCGAGAAAGGCTTGCTCAAAGCAAGCCCCTCTCAGCAAAGGAAACAGCCTCAACACCGCCGATGACGAAATGGTCCAGGGTGCGAATATCGACGAGGGCCAAGGCCTCCTTGAGACGGCGCGTCAGGCGACGATCGGCATCTGACGGTTCAGGCACGCCAGAGGGATGATTGTGAGCGAAGATCACTGCCGCTGCGTTGTGTTGTAAGGATTGCTTTACGACTTCGCGCGGATGAACCGAAGTACCGTCAATCGTGCCGCGAAAGAGTTCCTCGAATGCGATGACGCGATGACGGTTATCCAGGTACATGACGCAAAACACTTCGTGCGGTCTGTCTGATAACCGAGTGATCAGCCAGCGGCGGGTGGCAGCAGGATCAGTCAGCGGCTCGCCGCGTTCGACCCGCTCACGCAAGATGGATTCCGCGAGCTTGACGATTTCCTCGGCCTGTGCCGGTCGCTTCATCCGGTAATTACCTTCTGCATCCCGGACAAAGGTTTCGGTCGACTTCATTTTCGATTTCATGTGACGGTCTCCGTCTGGTGAATGACGGGGCCGAAAAAGCCGGGGACCGGCCAGTGTCACAGGTCGCGAAGCGCCGAAGGGAAACCTTGACACGATCAGGCCTGGACTCGGCTAGGAACCGGGACTATTCATTCACCCAGGAGACTGGCACAGCAGAAAATAACCGAAGCAAAAAAACGGGATGCGGGATAGTGCAAAAATGAACGGCATCGGGCCGTTGATAAGATTCGAATCGTTGCGTGATGTGAGCGGCGCGATTCTGCACAGAACCTGCTGGCACTACCCGCTACTCATTAACCCGGCAGTGCCGCACAAGGATTAGTGCGTGATGGGTTCCAGGCATTCGCGGCCGGCGTGCCGGGGACTGTTGACATAGGTGCTGACAGGATAGGCATCGAGATCATCGTGTGAATACGGGACGAGCAGTTCCTTGAGCCGTGAAGGCTCCGACGTGTTCAGCCAGGCAAGGCACGCATCGGCATCGAGAATAACCGGCATGCGGTTATGGACCCGGGCCGCAAGCGTATTGGCGTCGGTCGTTAAAATCGCGTAGCTGTCTTCGATCACGTCCGCCTCATCGTGCCAGCGGGTCCAAATGCCGGCGAACGCAAACAGCGCATCATCCTGGCGATGAAATACATACGGCTGTTTGCCGGTGCTGGTTTTCTGCCATTCATACCAGCCGCTCGCCAAGACCAGGCAGCGACGGTTGATGGTCGAATGTTTGAACATCGGCTTCTCGAATACGGTTTCCGCCCGCGCGTTGATCTGGGCTTTGTTCTTGTCCTTCATCCACGCGGGCCGGAAGCCCCAACGCAGATCCTCGAAGCGTGGCGTCCCATCGTGCAGCCGGATGACGGGCGCGAGCTGTTGCGGCGCGATGTTGTAGCGCGGGGCGAATTCCGGGACCACCACCGCGAACGGCTCAGGCAGCGCGGTCTGATCGGAAAACCTCACGGTATAGCGTCCGCACATTGCGCGTGGAACCTCCAGAAAGCGGCTCGGGTGACCCGGAGTCTAGCGCGGGATACTCCTTAAGTCCTTGCCGGACGGGGCATCCCGGCCGGACCCCGCCATACAGTATTGACCCCGGTTTTCGGATAGCTGTATGAATATACAGTCCTTCGCTTCAGACAGCCGTGGCCGCCATGCCTTCAGACCGCTTTGTCCCCTGGTCCCGCGCCATCGCCCTGGTGGACATGAATGCATTTTTTGCGTCCATCGAGCAGCGTGACTTCCCGGAATTGCAGGGCCGTCCCATCGCGGTCACCAATGGCCTGACTGGAACCTGTGTCATTACCTCCTCGTATGAAGCCCGGCAGTTCGGCATCAAAACCGGCATGCACCTGAAAGAAGCCCGGCGTCTTTGCCCTGACCTCGTGCAACGCCCCGCCCGCCCGGAACGCTACTCGGTCATTTCAACGTCGATCATGGAGGCACTGCAGACCGTCACACCCGACATTGAAGTGTTCAGTGTCGATGAAGCGTTTCTCGATCTGACGGCGTGTCAGGAAGTGTTCGGAAGCCCGGTCGAACTCGGCAAACGCGCCCGCGAGGTGGTGTATGAGGCATCGGGGCTGTTATGCAGCGTCGGTGTGTCGGGTGACAAGACCACGGCGAAGTACGCCGCGAAGCTCAAGAAACCCAACGGCTTCACTGTCATCCCACCCTGGGAAGCACGCGCACGACTGCACGACGTGCCGTTAACGGACCTGTGCGGTATCAAGCAAGGCATCGGCGGGTTTCTGGCAGCGCGCGGTATTCACACCTGCGGCGACATGCAACGCCTGCCGATCAGTGTGCTGGCGCAACGCTTTGGCAACCTTGGCCGGCGCATCTGGCTCATGGCGCAGGGTCTCGATCCGGATCCGATCCACACCACGATACCGGCCCCGAAAAGCATGGGCCACGGCAAGATCATGCCGCCGGCAACACGCGACCGCCGTGTACTTGAAACCTATCTCTTGCACATGGCGGAAAAACTCGGCGCGCGCCTGCGCAAACACCGCATGGAAGCGCAGACGTTCTTTGTCGGTCTCCTGAGCGATGGCGGGTATATCGCACACAAATACAAAACCGTGAAGCCTACTGATGATGGCCGGGAGATATTCGGGCTTTGCCAAACCTACCTGGCCCAATTCTGGACCGGTTGGGGTGCGCACCAAGTTCAGGTCACGGCACTCGATCCGAAGCCTGCGAATACCCAGGAAGACCTGTTCATCACGCGTGATGAGAAAACGACCCGCCTCAACGCCGCCATGGACAAGATCAACGCACGCTACGGGGAATTTACCCTCGCGCCTGCTTCACTGCTCAAGCGCAGTGACATGCCGAACGTCATCGCGCCATCGTGGAAGCCCAATGGGCATCGACAGACGATCTAGCGATGTGTGTTGGCGTCTATTACACCCTCGGCAGCCGCGAGATGCGGGTGCTCTTTTCCAACAAGTCAGCACAGCTCCCCGTTCACACTAAAAACGGCATCACCCTCATGCCCTGGGGACGCCGATCCAAACAAGCTGGAAAACTACCGTTGGGTGCTTGTGCTTACCTTGATGCCATACATGCCGGCAACTGGGACCCCTATCAACCGAAAGCGGTGCGTCTGTGGGTCAAGAGCTTTGCCGAACAAGACATCGAAGGCCGTGTGCATTGGCACGACATCACGGAGGGCAAGTGGGTTAAAGGTTTGGTTGCCAAGCATGGCACCGAGCGCCGCGTGTACGTTGTCACGCTCACGCCGATATTGGCCGAGACGCCCTACGAAAGATGGCCATGTATCGAAAGCGGATAATTTGGTATATGCATGTGGTCAAACATATACATGCCACATTCAATCAGTGGGAACCAAGAAATATCGGGGCCGATGTGGTGCACACAATGCTATACACCACACCTTTCCCCGCACTGCTTATTGGTTTGCGTGCTAAACATTTTCTCAGCAAGGCTCAAGCACAGGTGACTCGGACTGAGTCGGAGCACCTATTGCCGCCAACATCGCATCATGTATGTGCGCTGCCATATGTACCCGGTAGAGTTCACCGTCGCGATAACACCCGACTTTAATCAAATCGTATAAAAACGGTGAGCCGTGGACTTGGACCGGCCACCATTCATACCAATGAACGCCGCGCGCTCCGTGGTACTCAGGCGCACCGGGCTCCAAGTAATTCGGCAGTTCTTCCTGATCACATATCGACTGGACAACAGTTCTCCAGTGCACCTGAATGCTTGGGGCAAAGTCATCCTCTTTCTGGTGCAGCTGCTCAACAACCACCAACAGTCGGCGTTGCTCATTGGGGTCCTCTTTAACGCCATCACGCAACAAATGATAGGCACAATAGGCGGTCCCTATCGGGGTTGCATAACCTGCCCTACCTTGCTTCTCAAGGATAAACATATTGATCACTCCTGATTGACAAACCAATCATCAAAATAGGTAAAGAACTTAAACGGTTCTCGATGTCGATCTGTAATCTTGATTCCCTCCCCTCGCCACTTGGCGCGATTGATTTCAGAAAATGCACGTTCGACCCGATTGCTAATCGTAGAATTCGGCGACAAGTAATATATCCAGTCCCATTTACCCTGCTTGCGCGCTTCAAGGTGCGCTACCAATATATCTGCGTAGCGTTTGACGGTCTTTACCGTCCGTTCGACTTCGATGGCAACTTTCTGCCCATCGGGGCGAACGGCAATTGCATCAGCATATTTCGCTGCGCTTCTAGAGAATTCATCGCCAGCTGGAGTCCAGCACCAATCAGCCTGTTCCGCTCGCAGTTGCAGGCGTTGAACATCGATCGAATGCGCCAGAGTTGCCGGATTCACCTTTGAAAGCTCAAATGTTTTCGCTTGTATTGATTCACCGTCAGGTGCCGCTATAGCGGCGCCATGCGGAGTGATCCCCCAGATATACACAGATGAACCAAAATCTCCCCTGATTTCGGCTTGGCGCACCAGTCCTTGGCGCGCCATGCTGGTTAGGGTGGTGTGTATGGCCTGCCGTGTGCCGAGCCCAACAACCTCCATCAAGACGGCGGACGTAGACCAGGTATTGATCCTGAGCCAACGCAGGACCTTGTCCTGCTTGATCTGTTGTCGTCGTGCCCGCTCTGCAGCATCGTGGATTAGCGTATCGGTAAACCCACTCATAACAGATCAGCACCGTTGCCATCAGTACTTACACGGTCCTCATCAACCGCCAACAAAGCATCTACCGAATGTTGTCTGCGTGTGATACGTGTTGCCGGCACTGGTGAAAATTCTTGCCGCTGAACGCCGATAGGGCTCGAAAACACCAGCTTAGCCGGGCCAACACCGAGCAGCACGGCGCATCCGGACGGGAGCTGGTTGATCATGTTGGCATCAATGGTTGCACGCTGAACCTGTTGAACGCGGCGGGTTTCGTGCTGCACTTCGGCCAGCGCCGGGTTGCGTTGGATTTCGGCGCTTTCGACGTTGATCAGGATTTTCCCGGTTTGGGATTCAATCCAATCCACCGTCCGTGGCTCAAGTTGCCGGTAACAGAATCGGATTGCGCAGTTCGTGTTCACCACACCTTCAGTGGTTTCCGGGTTGGCGTCGATGCACACCATGTCTTTAAGCGATTGGTAAGCCAGAATCAGGTTGCAGTTTCGGTCTGCAATCATTCCGAGGCTGTTCAACACCGCAGTTGACAGCAGGTGCTTAACTTCGTCGAGAAACATCGTGACGTGTAACCCGACGTCACGCGGACGTCTCCGAATAAGCTGCACGAGCCGCTGCACCACCATGGGTTGCAGCATCCGGATATCTTCATCTAAATCCGATCCGGCGATGTACAGGACGCCGCCATGAGTCAACACATCTTCGAGATCGACACCAGCCCGCGTCTGCACAGCGGGAATGTCGGCTAATTCATCCATTAGCTCCAGGAGTCCTTCAAGTTTCTTGTGATCCTCGCCTGCTGCCTCTCCGAGCGCGTCGGCCAACTCCGGAATTGACCATGGTTCTGCACTATTCGCCATTGTGGTCCGCCTCAAATGAGCGCGTTCAGCTACCCGGTAAAAATCGGCGGCCTCACCCTTGCGCCCAAGCTTGAGGCCAGTCGTCAGCAGTTCCATCGTTTCACGCGGAGTGCAGCCTTTAAGAAGATTGAATTGGGCGCAATCCGCTCTGAGATCGATATAACGAAAAGGCAGCCCTGCTGTGACGCATTCAGAGTGGAGTACTGAGGGCAGCCATTTATCCGCCCCGACTTTAGGGTCGAAGACGACTACTGCCTCACCTCTCCGTATGGCTTGGGCCAGTAAGTTCTGGGCGATCCGCCCCTTCCCAGTACGGGTTGGTCCAACGAGCTGAGTGTGCGTTTCATGGGCAATTTGCGTCGATAACGTGACAGGCTTTCTGTTCGAATCCAGTCCCAAAAACAGTGCCTCGTTCCGAAGACCTGTTTGAAAATACCGGCGCGGATCGTATTGGATCGGCTTTGGCAGCAACTCTGATACCGTCCGCGCATCAGTTAATCCATCGTGTCGTGTCTTCCGAGTCCGACGCTCCAGAACAGCCACATACCGCGGCACAACGGATCTGGTCAGCCAGAAGATGAGTGCAAGCCCAGATACGAGTCCAACGGCACTCCCGATCAACAACGGGTCAATCATCCGATCAAACACCGCATCGAGCTGCCAAAGACTCATATTGGTTATGTAACGTCTTCCCCACCATGCCGCCAGCATGAACCCCGCTCCATAGATGCTGGTCGCGATTAGCATAGTTATGAGCAGTGCACCGATCATTCGGATAAGTGCAGAAGTCCAGGCACCAGAATGCCGAAGCCAGGTAAGTAATCTGAGGGCGAGTAACAGCAGCAGTATCAGTAACGCGGCAATCACGCCGATATACCAAGCGGCGTGATGCAAAGCCATAAAGCGCCACAGCAACAGAAAAGCTGCAGTCGATAACTTAAACACAATCGGTAATGAATACATCATCTTTCCTCTTGATTTAGGAGCGCACCCATGCGCGTGTTGAAGCCAGGCGTCCAACCTGGCGCTTTCGGTCGGACGCACAGCCCAAGCTGTGCGAGGCCAAAGGTTCGCCCCAGCGAACCAATGGCCGTTCCGATCTGCGCGACGTGCGTTCAGCGCCATCGCGTAGACGCGGTGCCCCAGCAACGCGCCGAGGCCATGAGCCGGGCCCCAGCCCGGCGAAAACGAGTGCGCGCCGCCCACGGCGCGCACGAATGTTGGCCGCCGCCGTCGAAGCGGCCACCTGGCCGCGCGCGACCCCCGGTGGCGACGGGCGGCGTTCAGCCGCGCCGAAGGTCAGCTGCGAAGCAGCTGGCCGTAGGCCAAGCGGAGTGCGGCGCCAGCCGCGCTCTGCGCAGCCGGCGCAGCCGGGGGTCGCGCGCGGGAGCACGCGAGACGGCGGCAGGTGAATGTCAGTGGAATCGGTCGTCCAGACCGGTGAAGCAGACAGAGGGGCGCAAGCCCCTGGGGCCCCGTTGACGTTCAGGAAACGGGCGGCGGTGAAGCCAGCAACGGCGGGGCGTTCAGCCCCAACAGCGCGGGCGAGGTCGCAGACCTCCTCATGCACTAACGGACCGTTCAGGGGAGTTGCGTGAGGTACTTTGATTTTGCGCGCCGAGAAGGCCCGCTCGCTGACGAGCGTCGTTGACGCGCTTCGCTGCGCGTGGAAACCGAAGCCGTCAACGAAGACTGCCAACGAGGGTGCGACGGAGTGGGGCAAGTAGTCCCACACCGTCACGACGACACAACTCACTTGCGACGACAACAACAGCGTTGGCGAAACGGTTGCATTTGATGCCGATATGCGACCGATTATAAAAGCTACCCATATTGTGCAAGCATATCGGCCACGTATCGGGCCAATACACGACCGTTCGCTAATCGCGATATGCGTATACCTGCGAAACGGTCGGATATCGGGCTGTATTCGGATACTGTGTCGCATCACAGATCCCCTGACAATTTTTTCAGGAAGGCTAGTTGATCGGAGTCTGGCTCAAATGGACGAAGTTCCTCCACGATACTTCCTTGAATATGAACCGTATTAACAGAATCTTGTTTTAGCTGCGTGTTTGAAAGACTGCAACTGAGACTACCCTGCTCGATCAAATATCCAATCGCTGCCAGATAGACCAGTCGCTTTGACCGCTTCCGCGCATCGTATTTAATCAAGTCCTGAAGTAATGACCCATGACTATCGTCAACCGTGACACGCATATACATTT
>Ga0307374_10010859_pt1 | contig 13078 bp, 10 predicted proteins | sample OX3MG_FD_202532 | JGI IMG/M metagenome (GOLD analysis project Ga0307374, IMG submission 202532) | Soil microbial communities from Risofladan, Vaasa, Finland - OX-3 | ecosystem: Environmental > Terrestrial > Soil > Coastal area > Acid sulfate soil | place: Finland: Risofladan, Vaasa | collected...
TTCGACCGATTTTCACAGGAGGTAAGCGATGGACACGCCAGAAATCCTGATTCTCACCGGGGATGCCGGTGAATCACTGGAAGTCATGTATCCCTACCAACGGCTGCGGGAGGAAGGCTACATCGTAAAGATCGCCGCACCTACAAGGAAGAAAGTTCACTTTGTCGTTCATGATTTCGAGCCGGGATTCGACACCTACACCGAAAAACCGGGTTACAGCTGGGATGCGGACCTCGCATTTTCCGACGTGAATCCGGCGCACTACGTCGCACTTGTGATCCCCGGCGGACGCGCCCCCGAATACATACGCAATAATAAGGATTGCCTGCGCATCGTCCGGGAATTCATGAAAGCTGAAAAACCCGTCGCGCAAATCTGCCACGCGCCGCTGATTTTGCTTGCCGCGGGCCTGCTGAAGGGCCGCCGCACCGCCGCCTATCCTGCGCTGGAGCCGGATGTAATAGCCGGTGGCGCAGAATATGTGGACGCCGAAGTCGTTATTGATGGATCGATGGTGTCCTCGCGCGCCTGGCCCGATCATCCCGCGTGGATGCGCGCATTTGTCGCCCTGCTCAAGCAAAAAGCGCCCTTGCCGGCGCAGAAGGCCGCGCACTAGCCGCCGTAACCGCAAAAAACAATGCCGCAGCAACACGACTATTCGGCCATGCTTCAAGTCGCCTTCTCGGAGGCGCAACAGGGCCTTGCGGAGGGCGGAATTCCCATCGGCGCGGCCATCTTCGATCGGGAAGGAAAACTCATCGGCAAGGGCCATAACCGCCGCGTGCAGAATGGCGATCCTTCGATGCACGGCGAGACCGACGCCTTCCGCAACGCCGGCCGTCAACGCAGCTATCGCGAACTGATTCTGGTCACCACGCTGGCGCCGTGCTGGTATTGCAGCGGCCTGGTCCGGCAATTCGGGTTCGGCACGGTGGTGGTGGGCGAAAGCCGCACTTTTCAAGGCGGCATCGAGTGGCTGCGGTCGCTTGGCGTGAAGATCATCGACCTGGATTCGCCGGAATGTTTTGCCATTCTGGCGGGTTACATCTGCAAAAATCCTGAAATCTGGAATGAGGATATCGGGCAGGAATGAACAGGGCAAAGCGTCTCCGGGCGGAGAAATGGAGTGGGCCGCCGGGGTTTGCGGCGCCATTCTTCAGGGGATCATAAAAAAGCGGCATCTGAAAAGCGGTTCCACCGGCACACTATCGAAAATTCCAATCGCAAGGATACAATAAATTCCCCGTTCTTCTGAACGGTTCGCGATTGACGCGGCAACCTCCAGCGGCCTATAGTGGCGCATTTTTTAGAGGTGCCATTGGTGCTCGAAGAGCTGTTTCATCTGACGGAAAACAGGACCACGATTCGCCAGGAACTTCTTGGCGGGCTCACCACGTTCATGGCCATGGCCTACGTCGTGGTGGTGAATCCGCGCATTCTGGGCGAGGCGGGCATGCCCGTCGACGGCGTGCTGTTCGCCACCTGCGTATCCGCGGCCATCGCCACGCTGATCATGGGCCTGTGGGCGAATTATCCGATTGCCCTTGCGCCCGGCATGTCGCTGAACGCCTACTTCACCTACTCGATCGTTCTGGGACGCGGAGTGGCGTGGCAGACGGCGCTCGGCGTGGTCTTCCTGTCCGGCTGCCTGTTTCTGCTTCTCACACTCACCAACGTCCGGGAACACATCGTTAACGACATTCCCGATTGCCTGAAATACGGGACGGCCGCGGGCATTGGATTTTTTATTGCGTTCATCGGGATGCGCAACGCGAAGATGATCGTCGCCAGCACGGCCACGTTCGTCACGCTCGGCAAATCGTCGGACCCGCAAGTTCTGCTGGCTGCGCTGGGATTGATTCTGATCGCCATCCTGATGGCGCGGCGCGTCGGGGGCGCGATTCTCATCGGCATCGTCGTCATTGCCCTGATTGGAATACCGCTGGGCCTTACAACCTGGCCCGCGCATATCTTTTCCTGGCCGCATCCCTCCGGCACTTTCCTGAAGCTTGATCTTCGCTCGGCATTCCATCTCGGCCTGGGCGACCTCATCTTTGTTTTCTTTTTTGTGGACCTTTTTGACAACGTGGGAACGCTGGTGGGCGTGTGCGAGCAGGGCGGATTTCTGCGCGACGGCAAATTTCCGCGCGCCAGCCGCGCCCTGCTGGCCGACGCCTTCGGCACGATGATCGGAGCGCTCACCGGCACGTCCACGGTCACCAGTTACATCGAAAGCGCCGCGGGAGTGGCCGCCGGGGCGCGAACCGGCCTGGGCAACATTGTGATCGCCGCGCTGTTTGTTTGTGCCATGTTCTGCGCGCCTCTGGTGGCCGCGATTCCCACCTATGCCACCGCCCCGGCCCTGATCCTGGTGGGCGCGCTAATGTGCGGTTCGGTTGGAAAAATTCGCTGGGACGATTTCAGCGAAGCCTTTCCGGCGTTCATGACGATTGTCGCTACGCCGCTGACGTTCAGCATCGCCACGGGATTGAGCCTCGGTTTGCTTTCCTACACGTTCGTCAAAGTGGGTTCGGGAAAATATCGCGAAATCAGCCCGCTGATCTGGGTCTTGTCAATTCTCTTCCTGCTGCGGTACGCCTTCCTGGGATCGGAATAGGCAAACAATATCCGGCGGTTTTGCGCCGCGTCACTTCACAGGAATGAATTTGGGGTCCCTTCCCAAAGAATCCTCCGGCTTGGCAATCAGAGGATTAAGCCATTCGATTACGGCGGCGTAGCCAAGGCTCGCGGGATCATGCTGCAAGTAGCCGGAGACAACCGCGAGGACAACAAAGCCCTCGCGCAGTTGGAAACTGAGGGTTGCGTCGCCCAATTCGCGGCGAATCACCCGCAGAACGTATTCTTCCGCGCTCATGCGATGGGCATAGCGATGATAGTTGCGCAATCGGGCTCCCGCGCGGATTCGAAGAAGTCCCAATCGTTGCGCCAGTTCGCGCCGGGCCTGGTAGAGTTTTTTTCCAATCCCCTGCCTCTGCCGATTCGGCCGGACCATGACTTCGGCGGCATACAGAGTTCTTCCGTGAACCGGATCGTGATTGGTGAACATCCCGCGATCGGTGAAGTCGCGCCATGCCGTGTCCATTTCGTAGTCGTCCCAATAGACAATCAGGCTGGCCGCCATTCCCACCACGCGTTGCGACGTCGTGTCGATGGCCACAAGCTGCCCCTCCGGAAAAACGCGCAGGTGAGAGGCAAGTTGCACCGGCGTCCATGTGGGGGTTCCGGGGTACACCGCGCGCGTCAGTTCGTCGATTCCCGAAAAGTCGGCGGGAACCGTTTGCCGCACGATGATTTTCGATCGCTGTCCGGTCATATTTTGAGGATTTCGGGATCGGCGGAAATTTCCGAACTGCGCGCGCTGTCCGTCAGGGTCAGCACGGTGCCCGACTGGCGGGAATCACGAATCGTTTTCAGGTTCAACTCGCCGATGACCATCATTTCCTGGTTTGGATCGCCCTCAGCCAGGATGCCGTCGCGCGAAAACGGGAAGTCGCTAGGCGTGAGGATGGCCGCCTGGCCATAGTTCAACGACACGGCCGGAAACATGGGAAGCGAGCCGACCGTATGCGATTGGATGACGTACATCTGATTTTCAATCGCGCGCGCCTGCGCGCAATATCGCACGCGCAGGTACCCCTGGCGGTCATCGGTGCAGCTGGGAACGATCAGGAGATTGGCTTGCTGGCGGGCGGCGGCGCGGGCAATTTCCGGAAATTCCACGTCGTAGCAGATGGCGATGGCCATTTTCCCCAAACTGGTCTCAAATATTTTCAATCGGGATCGCGGAGACACGTTCCAGTCTTCTTTTTCAAACCGCGTCATGTGAAGCTTTCCCTGGGTCGCGTATTCCCCCGACGGGCTGAACAGGAACGCATCGTTGAAAACCGCGTCATCCTCCAGGACCGGAAGCGTGCCCCCCACAACATAGACCTTATGTTTACGGGCTAACCGCGTCATTAATTCCAGATAGACTTCCAGATGCCCGGCGAGGTCGCGGATCTTCGCCCGGATCGGCTTTTTGACGTCACCCAGCGTCAGCAGTTGCAGCGTGAAATATTCCGGGAAAACGACCAGATTGCATTCGTAATCCGCCGCCGTTTCGATCAGCCCGGAAACCTGATCGCGAAACTGGTCCAGGGATTGCACGGGCCGGATAAAATACTGCAGTGCCGCCACTCTCAGTCGATCCATCGTTTATCTCCATTTGCACAATAGCAGGCAATCACGCGGGCGTCACTGCCCATCTCCCGCGGCCCGAGCATTTCGGACAGGCCTTTTCGCATTTATAAGTGGGGAAATCACGCCCCTGGTGCGTTACGATTCCGACTGCGAATATACTGGAACATATTTCCATTGGCAGGAAGATGAAATTCACGACCCACAATTCGCCAGAAAAATGCGGCAGGAAATCCTAGTTGGCGCATGTCTCCCATCGCCTGTCGAACGCTTTTCAGGGCGCCCTGGCCGGAGGCGGCGATCCAGCCACTTCCCCTCTGTATGTTTTCGGACCGTTCCTCAGCCTGATCGTGGTTGCGGGAGTCGCTTCGGTCACGTTTGGCGCAAGTATCTGGCTGGTGGTCCTGACGGTCGTCACCGTCTCGCTGATGTACCGGCAGGTGATGAACTGGGTCACGGACGGCACCGGCGGCAGCGGGCTGAATGAGGAGGAATTCGGCGCCTGGGCCGTGAAAGTCAGCGCCGGGATCACCTTCGTGGAGTACACGCTGACGTTCCTGGTGAGCATGGCCGCTTTGGTGACTCTGGTGGCGGACCGTTATCCCCGGCTGGATGCGCGCGTACTGGGCCTGCAGAATCGAACCATTCTTGCGATCCTGCTCAGCCTGTTCACCGGGTGGATGGTGAACCGGGGGCCGAAGACCGCGGCCCGAACCTTCGGCCCGGCAACGTTTGGTGTTCTGCTGCTGTTGTGGGCCATGGTCGTTGCCACAGTGTGGAAGTTCGGCTTCCATTTGCCCGACCTCAATTTCCGCGCGTTTTTGCCACCTTATCTGAACTTCACTCTGAAAGGCTTTTCGCGCCTGCTGGCGCTCATGACGGGCGTGGAGGTATTTGCAAATCTCGTCGCGGCCTATGAGGGCACGCCGCGACAGAAGAGCCGCAAGGCTTTCTCCAGTCTGGTGATTATCATGGGCTCCACAGTGGTCACGATGCTGATCGTGGGCCCGGCGATCTATCGAGTCTCGAATCCCACGAACGAGGCCGTATCGGTTTTCACGCAAACCATGGATGCGCTGCTTCCCTGGCCGCTGCCTTATCTGGGTACTCTGATCGGCATCCTGGTGCTCGCCTCCGCCTGCGCCGCCAGCGCTCAGGGACTGCAGAATCTGGCGCTCGGACTTCGCTACCGGCACTTCATCCCGGCCGCACTGGGCCAGCGCAACAAGTTTGATGTGGCCCCCATGCCAGTCTGGATCGAAGTCGGACTGGTGGTGACCTGCTACCTGTTCCTCGGAACCAATGAAGAAACCTATCTGGCGGTCTATGCCATTGGCGTCTTCGTTCTGCTGAGCATGACGGGCTGGGCGGTGCTCAAGCGCATGATCCGGCATCTCCGCCAAAAATTATCGCCCGGCAATATCGGGCAATTGCTGGGGTCGCTGCTGGCCGCGATATTGACGACGGGTGCGACTCTGGTGATTTTCTGGGAACGCTTCGCCAACGGCGCATGGACCTATCTGATCTTCCTGCCGGTTCTCTACGCTACATTTTCGGTGTTCCGCGCGAAATTGGGAGAACCCGTGCCGCTCAGCGAACATCTTGGCCGGCTGTTTACAGGACAGTACCTGCTCCCCTACGAGCGCAAGAACCAGGACGAGAAAGACGCTTTTTTCCAGGATATTGCGGTCCCGCTGGACGGACAACCTTCGGCGGAGGCAGCCCTGTCCATCTCGCAAGCCCTGTGCCGCAAATTGGGATGCCGCATGACGCTGATTTCTGCCGGACCCGGCAGTTCGTCCGGGAGGCATTCGATCGGTCACGCGGAAACACAGACATCCGCCGAGGAAACGGACATTCGAGGATATCTGGAGAAAATCGCCCTTCCCTTGAAAAAAGCGGGGATCGAAGTGGACTCCATCTATTCCCCCGGCCGCCCGGAGATTGAAATCCCCATCCTTGCCCGCGATGTGGGCGCCGATCTGCTGGTCCTGACCACGCATTTTCGGTCAGAGCTGGAGCGGCTGTTCCTGAGCGACACAACCACACGAATTATCCGGCGTTCGCCGGCGCCCGTGCTGTTGATCCGTCCTTCCGAGGCACAGCAAAACGGGCTGCCGGAATTGCGCCGTCTTCTTGTGTGCCTGGACGGTTCTGAAAATGCCGAGAGCGTGATACGTTTTGCCCGGGCCATTGCGGCAAAATTCGGCAGTGAGATTCTCCTGCTGGCGGTGCCCGAAAGCGATTCCGAGGAGCCCCGGTTAAAACAGTATCTCGAAAACGTGGCCAAGGCTCTTTGCCGCAGAGGCCTGAAGGCCAAGCCAATTGTTTCCGGTACCGGGCAGGCGAGAACGATTGTGGAACTGAGCGAATCCGAGGACGTGGATATGATCCTGCTGGCATCGCAGGGGCGCGGCGGGCTGGATCGCGCCGTCGAAATCGGAAGCGTCGCCGGGCGAGTCATGCAAACGGCCCAACGGCCCGTTCTGCTCGTATTTGTGTCGCCTCAAAAAGTTTGATTTCATTTATGGATCGAGGCTTGGTCCGTCCCCTTGCCCGGCGATGAATTTGCAACCATGAATTTCAACCCCCGGGGATGGGACAATTGGCAGTAGAAGTAGCCGAACAGGTGATTCGAGGAGGAACATCGCGATGAAAAGTTCTAAGGCGTTTATGATTTCCGTATGGACTCTTTTGCTTTTAGGGCTGGCCGGCGCGCTTCTTTTCTCATCCAGCTATGGCATTTTTCTGAAGCGCCAATGGACCGGCAGCCGGTTGCAACATATTCTGACCCAGCCATTGGTCCACATGGGCAAGAGCCCGATCACACTGGCCTTCCTGGCGGAGACGGTACTGTTTCTCGCCCTGCTCGGCTTTGCCGCTAGCCTGACGCGCAGCCTGCTTCAGAATCGCGTGCTGTCCCACACTTCCCTGGACACCGGGCAGCAATTCGCGTACTCCCGAATCGCGAGTTACATTTTTTATCTGCTGGGCCTGACCATTGGCCTGCAGACATTGGGCGTAAACCTGAGCAGCCTGTTGGTCGTCGGCGGCGCGGTCGGAATCGGAGTCGGCTTGGGCTTGCAAAACCTCGCCAACAACTTCGTTTCCGGACTCGTTCTGCTATTCGAACGGCCCATCAAGCTAGGCGATCGCGTGGAAGTCGGCGGCGTTTTGGGAGACGTCGTGCGCATGGCGGGGCGCAGCACCTGGGTCTGCACGAATGAAAATGTCGTGATTATCGTCCCCAATTCGGAGTTCATTTCCAGCCGCGTGGTCAATTGGACCGCCAATGACCGCCGCGTGCGCTTTGCAATTCCTGTCGGCGTGTCCTATGACGCCGACCCGTCCAAAGTGCGCGAAATCCTGATGACAACGGCGCGGGGCCACGCTGACGTGCTTCACGATCCCCCGCCCGACGTGCAGTTCCTCGGCTTTGGCGACAGCGCCCTGAACTTCGAGCTGCGCGTATGGACCGTAACGCAAGTGCAGACGCCAAAAATGCTCGCCAGCGACCTGTACTTTGCCATCTTCGACGATTTCCGCAAGGAAGGCATCGAGATACCCTTCCCGCAACGGGACCTGCATTTGAAATCGGTTTCCCTGCCGATCCCGATTTCGACGGTCTCATGATTCGAAATAACAAACCGTCATCGCATCAAATGTTTTGCAGACCGATGTTTGAGAATCGCTGCTTTCTGGACCGCCGCTTTTCGGACCGATGTTGTGCGCATCGGTGCTTTGTGGACTGGTGCATTGTGGATCGCTGCTTTGTGGGTCGCGGCTTCAGCCGCGACATCAAAATCCCAAGAAAAACCGGCTTTAGCCCCTGGAGCACACACCACCCGACCCGTTAAAACCGAAAGGATCGGAAAAGCTAATCCGTTCCCGCACCGATGACATACCGCAGTGGTATCATCTTGCCGTGACCGTTCGTCAAAAGGAAAATCGCGAAAGACTGGCCCAACCGTCCAAAGGAAAACTTCATGGCTCTTGCCGGAGTCCCGGATGGAGGCAACGGATAAACGGCAAATGTTGGCGGCCGCTGTTGTGCTTTGTGTTCTTACTTGCCGCGCCGAAACTATGGGCGCAAGGCCCACCGTTTCAAACAGACGATCCGGTTCCGGTAGACCTGCACCATTACGAATTCTATATTTTCGGCAGCACGGACGGAACTCCGGTGGAAACCGATTCCATCGGTCCGGGTTTCGAATTCAACTGGGGCGCCATACCCAGGGTGCAGATTCATGCCATTCTGCCTTTAGGTTCCATCAATCCGTCGAACAATCCTGCCTACCTTCCCGGTGGCGCCGGCCCCAGTGCCTTTGGCCTCACCGATATGGAATTGGGCGCCAAGATCGCCTTCATAAAAGAATCGAAGTACTTTCCCCAGGTCGGCACCTTTACGATGTTTGAAATCCCGACCGGCAGCTACGACAAAGGACTCGGCGTGGGGAAGGTTTATTACAAACTTCCCCTCTGGTTCCAGAAGAATATCGGACGCTGGCTCCTGGACGGCGGCGCCGGCGAAACGATCGTCCCCCAAACCGATTACCGCAACTTCCCGTATGGCGGATTTTTGGTGAAGTACGCCTTTGGCGAGCGGCTGGAATTAGGCGCCGAGGTATTTTCCCACGGTGGCGAGGGCATCGCCACCCCGCAGTCGCAAGCTTCGACGATGATTGACGTGGGCGGCTATTACCACTTCAAGCATCACCCGGGCGAACAGTTTCTGTTTGCCTACGGCCACTCTGTTGCCGGACAAACGGAAAATTACGCCTATGTCGGCATGTACTGGACATGGGGAAACGACAAGAAGAAACCGGACGCGAGCAGCGTCTGGTTACCAGCGCCGCCCCACGCAACAGAATTTCCATGGCCTGCGAGTTGACACCGGCTTCGCGTCTGACTTGTAGGCAAGAAGATAGGGCGATGGGCCGGTGGGCCAGCCTTTGAACTTCCGGGTGGCCGATCCTTTGTGGTTCTTGAAGGGTCGGAGGGTTTTGTTCTTCCTTCTTTTAGCCTCAACTCAATGGACAGGGTCAACGCGGATCAATCTGTGTTAGAGATTCGAGTAGAAGGAAACACTGCCGCCGGGGCCAGTTCTTAATGAGTCTGTTGCCTATGGAAAAAAGCGAGCACCACAGGCCCGACCCTTTAAAACCGAAAGGGTCGGCCACGCGAAAAAGCTAAGCCGCCCACCCAGCGATCACGTACGCGAGTAATATCCTACGACCGTCATCGCACGTCGAGAGGAAAAACTCGCAACGATGGACCACACGCCAGTTCCAGATGATCACACCAAAAGTCCCAGCACTCAAATAACTTGAACATCGGGGCACCCGCGCAGCACCCAACACAGGCTGAAGCCTGTGCTACCTCTCCCCCACATCGAACCGCCTCCAGTGGCACAGGCTTCAGCCTGTGTGCCTTTGCTTATTTCCTTTGGGTGGGCAACATAACCTTTGAGGCGCATTTTAAATTCAGGGTGCCCAATCTTTCGCGGTTTTCGACGGTTGGAGAGTGTGGTTTTGACTGATTCGATGAGGATGTCGGCTCCTTTCTATCGAGCCTTGCGTTATGCACTACCAAGTTCAAACGCCCTGTAGGAGCCACCATTGTCATCGAGCCAGCCGTTTGCACTTGGTATCAAAACGGTGGGAATAATCAAATGTTTCGCGGCACCACTTCACTTCTGCATCGAACCCGTAGAACAATGCGGGTGACCTTGCAAAATATTCTCGGGCAAAATGCCTGTGTTTTCGCACAATTCCTGATACCACTTGGCATTTTCTCTGCTAACCCGTAAAATCTAAACGCTAGGGGCGGTTAGCTCAGCGGTTAGAGCGTCCGGTTTACACCCGGAAGGTCCGCGGTTCAAATCCGTGACTGCCCACCATTTAGGATTCATCCCAGCGGGGCCGTAGTTCAGTCGGTTAGAACGCCTGCCTGTCACGCAGGAGGTCGCGAGTTCGAGTCTCGTCGGCCCCGCCATTTTTTTTCAAACGTTCGGCGCAGCGCCTTTTTGTAAATCGGGCAGCTGCGCCCGATTCTGCGCTCTTCACTTCCCCCGGAAACAGCCTGCGAAATTCAGAAATACGCTTTCCAACTCTTTACATTGCCGGAAGCACGTGATATTCAGAGTTGGGTTTTGCTCGCGTTTTTTCCGGCGAAGCAAGCGCATTCCGGTATAGGCCTTCATCTCTCAGCTCACACGAGGAAGAAAAAATGTCAAAATCAAACAAGCAACAACCTTCAAAGAACCTGGTGCAACGGCGGGAATTTCTCGGCGGCGCGGCCACCATGGCGGGCGCATCGCTGATCGGGCGCGCCAGCAGCTCGCCGTGGCTTGGCGTGCCGGCAGCTGCTCTGCCCGAACAGGAACCGCCGCCGGTGATGCATGCGGCCACCGAACGCCGGATGCAGCGCTGGCAGGCGCAGCGCTGGCTGCTCGACGCCGTCGTTCGAACGGTGGGAATTGAATGGGATCAGGCACGCGTCGCCTACACGCTGGGGCCCTGCGGGCCGGACGCTACGCCGGACTTCAACGGTGTGCGGGCGCGCGTGCACAAGTTCAACGATATGTCGCGCGAATACACTCGCGCCGCCGTGCACCGTGAGAAAATGGCGCGGCAGTTGGAAGCGCATGAACGAACCGTGGCTGCGCGCGAATCCTATTTCATCGCCGCGCTGCTGTATGGAAGCGCCCAATGGTCGATCTTCGAAAATACGCGCGAGAACATCGCGCTCAACGGGAAGAAAGTCGCCTGCTACACCAAATATATCAAGTATGCGGACCACAAAATCCGCAAGGTGGAAGTTCCGTTTGGCGGAAAATCCCTGCCGGGATATTTGCATTTGCCGGCCGCGCGGGCGGCGGGCCCGATCCCGGCCGTGTGGTCCATCAGCGGAATGGATAGTTTCAAGGAGCTGTCCGTCGCTCTGTACGGGGACAAACTGCTCGAACGCGGCATTGCCGTGCTGGCGCTGGAGGGGCCCGGCCAGGGCGAGTGCAACATCCGCGACATCCACACCACGGCGACAAACTGGTTGCAGGCCGGCCCGGCGGTATTGTCGTGGCTGCGTTCGCAGCCGGAAATCGATCCGGACCGCATCGTCGTGCAGGGCGTCAGCATGGGCTCGTACTGGGGAACGCAGGTCGCCTCGGTTGACAGCCGCCTGAAGGGTTGCGTGGTGCGATCCGTGTGCCACCAGCCCGGCGTGAACACGCTTTTCAACATGGCCTCGCCGACCTTCAAACTGCGGTTTATGTATATGTCGGGCTATACGGACGAGAGGCAATTTGACAAGTTCGCGCAAACTATTTCCCTGCACGGCACATCGGAAAAGGTCAAGTGCCCGTACCTGGTCATCGCCGGCGAGGACGACCAACTCAGCCCCATCGAATTCACTTACGATTTACTGGATACCGTTACGGCGCCCAAACAATTGCTGCTCTACGAAGGCGCCGAACACGGTATCGGCGGCGTGCCATCTTCCAGCTTGGGGCCGAATCCAGCCACATTCCAGGCGGACTGGATCGTGGACCGCATGAACAGCAAGCCCATGCAGGACAAGCATATGAAAGTGGATGCTTCCGGGCAGGTGCACGAGTCCACATTTGCGGAGGCGCGCGAAGCCCTCTCCATCCCTCTGCCGCTGTAGCTGGAAGGCTGGGGTCCACCATCTCCAATACTCAAAACGTGCGCGGCGAGCGCGGAAACAAGACACACTCGCCACGCACGCGGCGAGGACCACAAAAGTAAAGCCGCTGGGGCCGCCGCATTTTGCTCCACTCCACCGAATGACTTGCAAAGCAGGAACGGGCGAGGTTTTGCCGGGCGCGAGTTACTTTATTCCGAGGTCCGCGAGAATCTTCGGATTTTTCTCGTCTACAGCCAACAGGTCGTGGCACGTGTCACAATCATTGGGGATCGTTTTGCCGTCAGCGGAGACGTGGTTGCCGTCATGGCAACGGAAGCAGCCCGGAGAATCCGTATGTCCCAAGTCATTGCTATAAGTGCCCCAGGTGACTTTCATCTGCGGAAAGATGTTGTGTAAGTAGACGGCTTGCACGCCACGGATGGAACTTTCCAGCTTCGCATCTTGGGATGCAACGATCTTGGGATAGTTCGTCTGGTAAAAACTCCTCAATGCCTCGGCAATGCGTTTCCTCGCCGTGTCTCTATCCGGATAATTGGGTTTAATCGCCAGCAATGCCTCTTTTTTTATGTAGGGAAGGTCCGCGCTGATGGATTGCCCGGCCAAGGCCTGGTTCAGGGCCGCGTTCGGCAATTGGAAAGTGTGTGCCGGGCGGTTGTGGCAATCCAGGCAATCCATCACCCGGTGCTCGCCATGCGCGAGCTCTGCGGGTGTCACTTTCGTATCGGTCGAATTGAATACCGTCACCTTGCCTTGCGGGTCCACGTAGGTTACTTGGGGAATCACCTGCCGCTTGCGGTCGGTGGCAACGTATGAAATCTGGACTCCGGGATCAAGATGATGGCCATGAATTCCCACCATGCCCGTCGTGTCGGGTCCGCCGACTTTCATGACCAGCACCGTCTTTAAGACAGAGTTCTGCTCGTCATCCTGATAGTGGGTGCGAATCAACAGTTTGTTGCCGATAAACCGCTGCGGCGAATGGCACTGTTCGCAGGTCGCCCGCGCGGCTCGCAACTGGTCGAGCGGGGGCGGAATCGGGGTTGGATAATCATGGAACGTAACGGCAAAAACACGTTTCGCTCCCGAAACTTTTGCGCGCACAAACCATGAAGCGCCAGGACCGATGTGGCATTCCACACAAGCGACATGGGAATGCGGAGAATTCAAATAGGCCGTATATTCCGGCTGCATTACCGTGTGGCAAGCTTCGCCGCAG
>Ga0307374_10010860_pt1 | contig 13077 bp, 7 predicted proteins | sample OX3MG_FD_202532 | JGI IMG/M metagenome (GOLD analysis project Ga0307374, IMG submission 202532) | Soil microbial communities from Risofladan, Vaasa, Finland - OX-3 | ecosystem: Environmental > Terrestrial > Soil > Coastal area > Acid sulfate soil | place: Finland: Risofladan, Vaasa | collected...
CTGGACCGGATGACTCTCGCCTCGGCGCCAATCGCGAGACAGAAGCCTGTCCCGGCAAAAGCGACTTTCGCCTGAGCGACCCTATTCTGTCTCAGAGACTTAGCGACGGATCAAGCGGAGCGCCGCGGAAGGTATGCGAGCATTCGGTTGCCTAAAGTGCCCCGCGAAAAATGCCCGTGAAATAGGGCGCGAAAAGGGGCAAAGCGAAAGTCGGCGAGAGATTCGATGCCCGTAAACTGTCGACAGGATTGGCTCCTCAGGCTGGATTCGAACCAGCAACCCTCCGGTTAACAGAATAACGCCGGTACTCTCTGATGTTGGTTCTTCGTGCGTCTGGCTCGGATGCGCGGGCGGTGGTACCGGGTGTTCGGCGAAAAATTGTTCACTGATTGTTCACTGCCCGCGACAACGGACAGGCGGCGTCCGCGCAAGCAGCCCGACCTCTGCCACACTCGGCAGGAACCGAGGCGGCTCACCCATTTCCTGTTGATACACGAAACGCCGCAGCAGCTGAGCGCCCACCGCCGATGGACCTGTCAGCACGCCCGCGCGACGTGAATCCAGGTGACGGCCACGGGCAGATCCCGTAAGCTGGACGTAAGAGGAGGTCGGTCCATGGCAGCCCTTGATTGGTCTCAGTGTCAGGCCGTCGAGAGTGTCCCGGGAAAGGTGAGCGGCGCTTGGGTGTTCAAAGGCACCCGGACACCGGTCGGTGTCGTCTTCGAGAATCTCGAAGACGGGCTGACGATTGACGAGGTACTGGAGCAGTTCCCGGTCACCCGTGACCAGGTCAGGGCCGTCCTGGAGTTCGCCGCCCGCAGTCTCGACGCGCCGGTGTCAGCACGCTGATGCGGGTCCTGTTCGACAACGGCACGCCGCGTGGCGTAGCAGCGGCTCTGACCGATCACGTCGTTGAGGAAGCCCGAACGCACGGTTGGGATACGCTACAAAATGGCGATCTGCTGGACGCTGCTGAGGCGGCCGGCTTCGAAGTCTTCGTCACCACCGACCGAAACCTGCGCTATCAGCAGAATCTGACCGGGCGGAAGATCGCCATCGTGGTTCTCAGCAAAGGGCGATGGCGCCTAATCAGGGCCAAGCTTCGTGAGATCGCCGCTGTCGTGGCGGCGGCGACGCCGGGTAGCTTCGCCGAAATTGACATCCCGACTGCGTGAGATTGTCCCTGCGGGTACATGCATTCGGACTGACGTTCTGAGCAGGCCTTACCTACTGTCCCTGCTGACAGTTCCGCTCTCGTTGGCCAAGGATGCACCACACCCCCCGCCGGGTTGCCGCACGGGACGCCGGCCCGCTCGTCTTCGTCCTGGAAGTCGGCGGGCTCCATCACCGGTACGACCGCCGCGCCGCGTAGTCGGTCGCCCCGTCACGTCGTCGGCACCCGCGCCCGCGATCGCTGCTCCTCCGACGATGACGCACGGAAGGACAGCGCTTCCAGCGCCGCAGATGACGATAGGAAGCATTAGGCAACATAAGGTCCCTTCTCGGACCCGGATCCCGGTGCCCTCTGGGTGTCCTCAGCGCGCGGGACGGCCCGTCCGAACCCCTAGTACGGCGCAGATTACTGCCCTGACTGGCAGGTGATCAACCACAATCGACTTGGCTGCAACGAGGAGACACCGAGAAGAGACACCGACACGGCACACCTCGGCCGTGTCGGCGGACTGGCGGACAGTGGTGGAGCAGCAGGGGTCAGCAGGCCTCGCCAGAGCTGTTCACGATGGACGGCTCCAGATCCGGCGGGGTGCGCGCCGGCCGCGGCGCCGGGATTTCCGACGGGAGCCCCGGGTGGCGCAGGACCCGGCCGATGACGGCGGCCGTCTCGATCAGCGCCACCAGGCGCAGCCGCCCGCCGCACCGCGGACACGCCAGCACATCGAATCCGAAGGTTCGCTGCATCAAGGCCGCCCAGCGCAGGCCGCGCGCCCGCGGCGCAGATTCCCGCTCACCGGCCGCGCGCGCCTCGCCGGGGCCCGGGTCACGACCGGCACGCTCGTGCGGGACCACCTCAGCCCGCCAGGCAGAGCGGGCCCCCAGCACGCCGTAGTACAGCAGCAGGTTGACGCGCGGCCGCGGCACCAGCACCGCCAGCCGCTCGAGCAGTTCCACCGCGTGAACACGAGATGGGTCGTCCCATCGCGCCACGGCCGCTTCAGCGCGAGCCGCACCTGCCCCTCAGCCGTCCGGGTCACGCGCTCGGCCGCGACCGGCGGCCGCAGCGTGTATTCGACGTGATCCCGCACGATCCGGTACAGCACGTCGCTGCCCGGCGATCGCGGCTCGTAGGCGGGCGAGGATCCGCGCATCCGCCACGGCGGCGCACGTGGCATGCCACGACCCGTCCGGCGAATTCCGGCGCATATGCGCGTCAGCGCGCCGAACGATGGCAGAATCTGCGATCGGCGGCAGCCGAGGCGATCGCAGGACACATCACGATCGAGTGGCTGGCGAGATCGACGAACGAGGTCGGTAGGATGCCTGGAAAGAAGACGCCGAGGATGGTCGGGCCGACCGCGCCAAGGTACCGGACTTCGCGCTCGTATCGAAGTCATCGATCGAAGGCTTGTCGGCTGAGCGGGACCCTGGGCTCAGAATCCAGTCCTGGGTCTGTCATCGCCTCGCCTTCTTCGTCGCGCGCTCTTCGTCGCGCGCGCCGGCAGCGGCCTCGAGGAGTTGCGCCATCCCGGAGAACATTGCCGCCAAGCCCACCCGAGACGGTGCGACGAACCGTCAGGCCTGAGACGAGGCGCGTGATGTCGTCGGCCGATGGTATCGGCTCCGATACTGGCACCGTTTCGGCCGGCGCATCGCGCGATTCATCGGCGGCCGCCATCACCGCGTCAATGGCACCCGCGGCCGTCGCGTCCTCGGCATCCGTGCTGGCGGCGCGAATCTGGGCCGGCTCGAGCGCCGGCGCGACGATCCGCTCGATGCGGCTGAGAAAGCTGCCCGATCGTGCGAAGACCACTTCGTCGGACGTCCCGTCGAACAGCCCCGTGAAGAGCGCCTGCTTGGATCCGACAAGGTCCGCAATCCTGGACTCGATGCCGGGCTCGCTCACCAGGTTGTAGACGTCGATCGGGCGGCGCTGGCCGAGGCGGTGGATCCGGCCGATGCGCTGCTCCAGCACCGCCGGATTCCAGGGAAGCTCGAGGTTGATGCAGGCGCTCGCGGCCCGTTGCAGATTGAGGCCGACGCCGCCGGCATCGGTCGCAAACAGCACGCGGCAGGCGGGATCGTCGTGAAAATCCACGATGTTCTGGGTGCGCCGCTTCTGGCCCTCCGCACCAGTGAAGAACGCCGCTCGGACGCCCGCACGCGCGAGCGGGTCGCGCGTGGCCCAATAGGCGAGCCGGAGCATCCGCCGCCACTGACTGAACACGACGACTTTGCGACCCTGGGTCAGCGCGAGTTGAGCGATCAGCTCGCGCAGTTCCACGAGCTTCGGGCTTGAGAGGCCTTGCAGCGTGAAATCCGTGGGCCGCTCGATCCGCGACAGGTCGGGCCAGACGCTCTCGAACCGTAATTGGGCGAGGCCGTTGGCGATGATGCGCTGCGTCGTGAGCAGCGACATCAGACGCAGGAACTCCGCCTGCCCGAGCGGTCGCCGCTTCGCGCGGCCGAGGATCTGCGCGATCGGCAGATTGAGCGCGTCGTGCTCGTCGATCTGCTCCGGCGTCATCTCGATCGGCATTCGTGTATCGGTCCGCGCCGGCAGCTGCGAGAGCACCTCTTGCCGCACGCGACGGACCATGCACGTCGCCAGACGGATCCGCAGTGTGTCGAGATGCCGCGCGCCGCCAATCTCCGCCTTGCCATCCACGAGTGTCGTGTGCCAGGCAGCCAGGCGCCACTTCGGCTCCAGCGCGAAGTCGTCGACCCACTCGACAATCGACGCCAGCTCGTCGAGCCGGTTCTCCATCGGCGTGCCGGTCAGCACCAGCCGGTACGGCGGATCCAAGCGCTTCACCGTGAACGCCGTCTTGGTCGCCCAGTTCTTGATCCGCTGCGCCTCGTCGAGCACGACTATGTCCGGTGCCCACTCGCGAACGACCTCGATATCGCGAAGCAGCTGCTCGTAATTCGCCAGCAGGACCCCCCGCCGACGCGCCTCGAACGCGCCGCGCCGCTGGCCGGGCGCGCCCTCGACGATGGCGGCCGGTGCGTCGGTGAACAACTGCCACTCCCGCAGCCATTGCGGTTTGAGCGCGGCGGGGACCACGAGCAGGCCGCGGCGGACGCGGCCGGCGTGCCAGAGCGCATGGCAGGCGGCGATGGCCTGCGCGCTCTTGCCGAGACCCATGTCATCGGCCAGGAGCAGACGCCCTCTGGCCAAGAATTGTTCGACGCCGTCGCGTTGATAGCGATAGAGCGGTTGCTTGAGGCTCCGCAGCGCACGCTCCAGCGGCTTCCGCGCGCTCGCGGTCTCGATCTGGTGTGTCAGGCGGGCCCGCTCTTGTTGCAGCAAGGCATGCAGGGCCGGCTCGCCGTCGCCGTCGCCGAGCACCGCGAGCAAGCGATCCACCAGCGCGAGCCTCGGCTCCGATTGCTCGGGAACGACGATCCCCCATGCATGTCCGGCAGCCGGGCGAACCCAGCGCCTCAGATCGCGCGCCGGCGTGCCATTGACCCAACGAACACGCGCCAGCCAGTCGCCGGGTCCGGTCAGCGGGCGGACCGGGTCCCAACGCAGGGACGACGTCGCGGGGGCCGGTTCCCGCTCGCGGCGCCTCCGCGCCGAGCGGGCATGCTCGAGGACCGCCACGAGGTGCTTGCAGAGACCCAGGGAACCCCGGAGGAAATCGGCGCAGTCGCAGCTTCCGTCGAATGGATCGAGCTGACGGAGCAACACGCGGTACGGCCGCGCGCGCGATCCGCGGCGACGGGCGGCGTAGAGGCCCAGCACCTGGTGCCGTGGCCGTGCCGCGATTTGGATATCATCGATATGAGCGGAGGCGCAACGACGCAGGATCGCCTCGAGCGCCTCGCGTTGAACCGGCCAGTCGCCTCCTCGCGTGACCGCGAAGACGTGGCGCACGACGCGATCGGGCGGCAGGCGACCTGTTCGCCGATGCGCGCGCGCCAGCAACGTCTCGTAGGCCTCGCGCTCGGTCATCACGGCATCCGGCACCGGTTCGGCATGAGGGCTCGGTAATCTGGGACGATCAGTCTTCAGTGGCATCGAGCCCAGCCCTCCGAACGCCGACCTCGTTCGGCTCCAGCGCGAAGAGTCGACGCACGGCGTCGGAGACTCGTGCCTGCAGGTCAGGCGACAGTCTCCCGAGCTCCCACCTACTGAGGCTGGAGGTGACCGTGAGAAGGCGAGGGCTTCTGATCGTCGCCACCTGCGGCGTCCGCTCCTGCAGGCGGAGGTAGGCGATGTTGTGCGTCGGGTCGTAGCCGAGCTGCATCGTCAAGCTCCTTCCGTACCAAAGTACTTCACAATGATGGCGATCACCAGCCAGCCGCCGCCTTACAGGACCGCGCAGGCTTCGACCTGCTTCGACGTATAGCGACGGCCGCGCCACTCGCCCTCGAATATGAAGTTCCGTCGGAAGCCTGTCCGGCCGAACTTCGCCGAACACTACTCTCCGCCTTCAACCGTGGCCACCACCTCCGGTTCGGTGGCACCGCGCTCCCGCCAGACGATCCCGTGCGTGCGAGTGAAGGCGAACCGTCATGCAAGACCCTTGGCTGACATCTGCGCATGATGCGGGAGCACCAAGTGACGGAGAATCGTATCGAGAATGCCGTCGAGGTCTCGAGCCAGATCCTCCGCCAGGAAGCGCAACACGAGGTAGCCGTTTTCCTGGAGGAGCTGGTCCTTCTGCCGGTCTCGACGATAGGCCGCCGCATCGCCCAAGTGCAAGGCTCCGTCGATCTCGATGGCCAGAGGCGGCTCTGCACACAGCAGGTCGACTTCCGTCCGGCCGCGGCCGCCGAAGGGGATCGCCAGTTCGGCGTTCAGCCGGAATCGTCCACGCGTGGCTTGAAGTGTTTCGAGCCGCCGATAGAGAAAGGCCTCGCTCGCACTTCGGGCGCGCCCGGCGCCCTCCGCGTCTGCCGGGATGGGCTGCACCGCCGCCACGAACAAGCGACCGAGCGGGACATCCACGCCGTCGCGCACGAGTCGGCGCACGCTCGCCGCGTAGTCGCGCTTCCAGAGGGGATCCGAGGGTAGCAGCACGTCCGCGGGCCACCCCGGAATCGCGCTGGCCGGCAGGAGGATTTCGTAACCAAGCGCCTCGTATCCGTGGCAGCGGCGGTCGAACATCCGGGACAGCATGGGCACATTGAGGTCCGCGTAGTCGTAGACCCGAACGTCTCGCTTGCCATCGCAGAGCCGATGCAATCGGCCCACATATTGGGCGACCGTCCCGCGCCACGAGATGGGAAGGGTCAAGAACAGCGTATCGAGGCGTGCGTCGTCAAATCCTTCGCCAATGTACTTGCCCGTTCCGAGGAGCACACGTTCTTCATCTGCTGGTATCGCGCCCACGTGTGTCGCCACGGCCTCCCGCTCCTTCTTGCCTCGGCCTCCTCGCAGCGTGACCACGTGGCGGACGCGTCCGCTCAACTCTCTCGCAAGCCATGCGAGGTGCTCCTGACGTTCCGTCAGAATCAACGGCGACCGCCCGGCCCGCACGGCGTCGAGCACATCGTCACAGATGGCCCGATTGCGAGCTTCGTCTTGAACGAGCGCGGCGTACAGGGACTGGAACAGCCGTCGTTTGTCCGATCCCTCGAGGTCAGCGGGGACGAAGGTCGTTGGCCGAACGATGACGCTGTGGCTGAATGGCCGCAGGGCCGCCTGGGCCCTGGCATCGACCCGATGCCGGACGGGCCCGCACTGCATGAAGATGATCGGGTGGTGACCGTCTTTGCGCGTGATGGTCGCCGATAAGCCGAGCACGAACCGTGCCTTCACGCGACGGGCCACCTGTTCGAAGCTCTGAGCCGACAGGTGATGGCACTCATCGACTACCAGGTGGCCGTAGTCGCCCACGCGGTCATCGACGACGCCTCTGCGGGCCAAGTTCTGGATGATGGCGACATCGATCCGCCCGGTCGCCTTGTTCCGGCCGCCTCCGATTCGTCCAATTGACGACTTCGGCACGTTCAGGAATGTCGAAAGACGCTCGACCCACTGGTCGAGCAGTTGACGCCGGTGAACGAGCACCATCGTGTTCACGCCGCGCTCGGCGATCAGCCACGCGGCCACGACCGTCTTGCCGAACCCGGTCGTGCCGGCGAGCACCCCGGTGTCGTGCCTCAGCAGTGCCTCGGCCGCGCGCTGCTGGTCGGGACGAAGCGTACCTTGAAACGTGGCGTCAATCGTGTCGCCGCCAACTCGCTCGTCGCGAACCGTGAACGACACCTTCAGCTCGTTCAGCAATTCGCGGAGTTCGTCGAGACAGCCGCGCGGCAGTCCGATGTGCAACCCGTGATCCTCGGCACTCGAGATGACCCGCGGTTTGCCGAACGTCGGCAATCGCATGGCCTGGGCCTTGTAGAATTCGGGATTCTGAAAGGCCGCCAGCCGAATCAAGGCGTTACGGAGGGAGGGGCTGAGCCCTTCCTTGGCGATGTAGATCTCGTTGCCGAGAACCAATTCCAGCGATGGCGGGAGATTGCCCCTGTCGATCGACGTCCTCAGGCGCCTCGACGGCGAGGTCTTCCAGGGCTGCGCGTCATCTTCGTCGACCGGCATGCGCAGGCCGACAATCTTTCCTCGGCGCTCGCCCTCCGAAACGAGCGCTTCAACAGCGGCTCGATGCAGCTTCCGGATGGTGGACAGGAACGTCCACTGATCGGCGTACGGCACCAGATGATTGTCGATGAACAGGCTGTTGCCGTGCTCGCGGGCCGTTTTCTGCAACGGCAAGGCGATGAGATTCCCGAATCCTCCGTGGGGCACCGTGTCCTGGCTCGGGAAGAACCGGTCGTACGATTCGAACCCGATGTCCGGCCGACGGTCCATGGACTCAGTCAGCACATACGAAGCGAGCCGCCGAGCCAACACCGCGGGAATGGCCTCGGCGAAGAAGAACCAGACATGCGCGCCTCGCCCCGAACGCGACCGCTCGAGCGCGACGGGGACGTTCATCGCACAGCACGTCTCCACAACAGCGCGGACGTCATCTGTCCAACTCTGCTTGTCGAAATCCATCGCGAGAAAGAAACAGGTCTCGTCGAGGAGCATCGGGTACACACCCGCGACGAATGCTTGGCCGGCATCGTCGCGGCCGGACAGGTGCCAACGGATGACGGTCTCGGTGACCGTCAGGAACCGGCGATTCGGGCACTCCGCGCACTTGATGCGCGGCTTCTCGCAGATTCCACGCACCCACTCGTTCGCGCAGGCAGGCGCATAGCCCGAATGGCCCGTCTTGCGGCTTTCGTAGCGGCGAGGGTACACGTCGTCTCGGCCGCGGAACAGAGAGCGAAACAACGCGATCTTCTCGTCAGAGGACGAGTGCTGAGTGACGATGAGCGGGAGCGACTCCACTCGCTGACTTGAAGCTGGAAAGATCATCGTAGCGTCGTCCACGTCGACCGGTCATCCACATTTCAGGAGCGGCGTCAACAGCGCCGCGACCGCACGTACCGCCTGACTGCGCGCGTCGCGGTTCGGCACTGGTCAAGAGGCGAGAGTGCACGCGAGAACGAATTCAGCGACGCTCGCGAACGTTGAAGCACGCGGCGGTTGCCAGTCGCCTCGCCGATTGCCCCGAGAGCGCGCAGCCGCGATGGCTCTGAGTGGGTTGAACTTAACACGGCTTGAGCAAAAAAAGTGGCCGAGACGGCGGCAAGCCGAAGGTCACCAACGAGTTGCGAGAAATGTACACTCCGGCTGCAACCGGATGCTCAGCAGCCAAAAATTGTTCGCAGGGGCGATCGCCGTAAGTTGTTGCAGGTTGGCTCCTCAGGCTGGATTCGAACCAGCAACCCTCCGGTTAACAGCCGGATGCTCTACCATTGAGCTACTGAGGAACAGGTGGGACCGAGCGGACTTTCAAGTGTAGCGAAAAGCGGTGCAGCGGGTCAACGCGTCGCGCGCCTCATACGGGCGCCGCGCGCGGCCGCCGCCAGGCCCATCGCCGACCCGGCCGGCCGACTCGCGTCGACCCGCGCCACCTACTGAGCTAATCGGCCCGGAAACGGTCGCGCTTGAACCGCATCCCGGGCTCAGTATCTCCACGTCCAGTCCCGCACCTCCGGCAGATCGTCGCCGTGGCTCCGCGTGTACAGCTTGTGCTCCACGAGCTTGTCCCGCAGGAACTGCTTGAAGTGCGCCCCGACCGTCTGCAGCCGCGGCACCCGATCGACGACGTCCCCCGCCAGATGGAACCGGTCCAGGTCGTTCAGCACGGTCATGTCGAACGGGGTCGTCGTCGTCCCCTCCTCCTTGTACCCGCGGACGTGAAGGTTCGCGTGGTTCGTCCGCCGGTACGTCAGCCGGTGGATCAGCCACGGGTAGCCGTGATACGCGAACACGATCGGCCGGTCGGTCGTGAACATCGAATCGAAGTCGCGGTCCGACAGGCCGTGCGGATGCTCGCTCTGCGGCTGCAGCGTCATCAGATCCACCACGTTGACGACCCGGATGCGGATGTCCGGGAAGTACTGCCGCAGCAGGTCGACCGCCGCCAGCGTCTCGAGCGTCGGCACGTCGCCGGCGCACGCCATCACGACGTCCGGCTCCACCCCCTGATCGGTGCTCGCCCACCCCCAGATGCCGATCCCGACCGTGCAGTGCTCGATCGCCGACCGCATGTCGAGCCACTGCAGGGACGGCTGCTTGCCGGCCACGATCACGTTCACATAATGCCGGCTGCGCAGGCAGTGGTCGGTCACCGAGAGCAGCGTGTTCGCGTCGGGCGGCAGGTACACCCGGACGATGTCCGCCTTCTTGTTGACGACATGATCGATGAAGCCGGGATCCTGGTGGCTGAACCCGTTGTGATCCTGCCGCCACACGTGCGACGTCAGCAGGTAGTTCAGCGACGCGATCGGCCGCCGCCACGGAATGGTCCGGGTCACCTTCAGCCACTTCGCGTGCTGGTTGAACATCGAATCGACGATGTGGATGAACGCCTCGTAGCACGAGAAGAAGCCGTGACGCCCGGTGAGCAGGTAGCCTTCCAGCCACCCCTGACACAGGTGCTCGCTCAGCACCTCCATCACGCGGCCGTCCGGCGACAGGTGATCGTCGGTCGGCAGGATCGGCTCCATCCACGCCTTGTCGGTCACCTCGAGCAGCGCGGTCAGCCGGTTCGACACGGTCTCGTCGGGACCGACCACGCGGAAGTTCTGCGCGTTCGCCTTCATCACGTCGCGCAGGAACTGCCCCATGACGCGCGTCCCCTCGGCGATCACCGTCCCCGGCGTCGGCACCTCGACGGCGTACCGCGCGAAATCGGGCATCAGCAGGTCCTGCAGCAGCAGCCCGCCGTTGGCGTGCGGATTCGCGCCCATCCGCCTCGCCCCTTTCGGCGCGAGCGTCGCGAACTCCTCCCGGAACGTCCCACGCTCGTCGAACAGCTCCTCCGGCCGGTAACTCTTCATCCACTCGCTCAGCTGGGCCAGGTGCGCCGGATTCGTCCGGACCTCCGGAATCGGCACCTGGTGCGCCCGGTACGTTCCTTCGACCGGCACGCCATCGACTTCCTTCGGCCCGGTCCACCCTTTCGGCGTCCGGAGAATGATCATCGGCCACCGCGGGCGCTCGACGCTTCGTCCAGCGCGCGCCCCCTCCTGGATGGCGGCGATCTCGTCCAGCACGGCGTCGAGCGTCGCCGCCATTGCCTGGTGCATCATCTCGGGCTGATCGCCCTCGATGAAACGCGGCGCGTACCCGTAGCCGGTGAACAGGGCGGCCAGCTCATCGTCCGCCATCCGGCCGAGCACGGTCGGGTTGTTGATCTTGTAGCCGTTCAGGTGCAGGACGGGGAGCACGGCGCCGTCCCGGGCGGGGTTGAGGAACTTGGTGCCGTGCCAGCTCGTCGCCATCGCGCCGGTCTCCGCCTCGCCGTCGCCGACGATGCAGCAGACGACCAGGTCGGGATTGTCGAACGCGGCGCCGTACGCGTGCGCCAGCGCGTAGCCGAGCTCGCCCCCTTCGTGGATCGACCCGGGCGTCTCGGGCGCCACGTGGCTCGGCACGCCGCCGGGGAAGGAGAACTGACGGAACAGCTTCCTCATCCCGTCGGCATCCCGCGTGACGTTGGTGTAGAGCTCGCTGTAGCTCCCCTCCAGATAGGTGCTGGCGACGAGAGCCGGTCCGCCGTGGCCGGGACCGGCGATGTAGATCATGTTCAGGTCGCGCGCCGTGATCACCCGGTTCAGGTGCACGTAGATGAAGTTCAGCCCGGGGGTCGTCCCCCAGTGGCCGAGCAGCCGCGGCTTGATGTGTTCAGGCTTCAGCGGCTCGCGCAGCAGCGGGTTGTCCATCAGGAAGATCTGGCCGACCGACAGGTAGTTCGCCGCGCGCCACCAGGCGTGCATCCGCCGCAGCTCGTCCGTCGTGAGCGGCGCGGCCGCCTTGACGGATTCCTGGAGCGTCTTCGACTTCGCCATGGCACTCGCCTTTCTGCTGGGTTCGGGAGGGGACTTTCTTCACTGTACCTCAGTGCTCAGTGCTCGGGGCTCGGGGCTCGGGGCTCGGGGCCTTCGTAGCGCCGGGCTTCAGCCCGGCCCCAACGGGGTTCAGGCCTTCCTCATGGCCGAGCTGAAGCTCGGCGCTACGACAACTGCCCGACAGCTGAGCTGGAGCTCGTCGCTACGACAACTGCCAGACAGCCGAGCTGAAGCTCGGCCCGACGACGGGCGCCGCGCAGCCCACGGTCGAGCCTTCTTACACACATTTCACCGGCGAGCCGCGCAATCCTGCGCCGCGATGGGGTAAATTGTGCAGTCCGGCGCGGGAGGCGACCCGTCTGGCTCACTGGCTTATTGGCATCCTGAACTATCGAGGGACATCAGAATGAACGCATCGACTCGACGGCACAGCGGCAGTGTTCTCGCGACGGCGCTTGCGTGCCTGGCGGCCTGCGTCGCGTGGGCCGCACCGGCCCGCGCGCAAGGCAGCTTCGCGCCGACCGGCAGCATGACGGTCGCGCGGGACCTCCAGACGGCCACGCCGCTCGCCGACGGCACGGTCCTCATCGCCGGTGGTGAGGATGAGATGCACGTGTTCGGCGCCTGGAACACGGCCGAAACCTTCGACCCGGCCACCGGCACGTTCACGGCGACCGCCAACACGATGTCGTCCGAGCGCGCGGAGGCGACGGCGACACTGCTCGCCGATGGCAAGGTGCTCATCGCCGGTGGCTGGTACATGGCCTGCTGCCAGAGCGGCGGCAGCTACGGCCAGCAGCCGGTCGCCACGGCGGACGTGTACGACCCGGCCACGCGGACGTTCACCCAGGTCGGCTCCCTGGCCACGGCGCGGTACGAGGCCGCCGCCGTCCGGCTGGCGGACGGGCGCGTCCTCATCGCAGGCGGCTTCACGAACATCAATTACGGCAGCGGGCCGACCTCATCCGCGGAGATCTACGATCCGACGACGCAGACCTTCTCTTCGGCAGGCTCGATGACGCAGGCGCGCAACGCGGAGACGATGATCCTCCTGCCGAGCGGCAAGGTGCTGATCGTGGGCGGCGGCGGCACGGCCGCCCAGCAGACAGCCGAGCTGTTCGACCCGACCACGGGAACCTTCACCGCGACGGCGAATCCTCCCGTGCAGGCGGAATCGGGCGCCAGGGCGTTCATGCTGCCCGACGGCACCGTGCTGCTGATCGGCTCGGGCACCGGCACGGAGATCTACGACCCGGCCACCGACTCGTTCACCGCGGGCGCCCCGACGCTGGCCAATCACGACTACTGGGCGGCGATCGTCCAGCTGACCAGCGGCAAGATTCTCCTGGCCGGCAACGGCAGCGCCGAAGTCTACGATCCGTCGACCGGCACGTCGGTGTCGGTCGGCAATCCGGGCGTCGGCAGCCTCTTCCCCGCCGGCGCGCCGCTCTCCAACGGGCGCGCCCTGATCACGGGCGG
>Ga0307374_10010861_pt1 | contig 13075 bp, 12 predicted proteins | sample OX3MG_FD_202532 | JGI IMG/M metagenome (GOLD analysis project Ga0307374, IMG submission 202532) | Soil microbial communities from Risofladan, Vaasa, Finland - OX-3 | ecosystem: Environmental > Terrestrial > Soil > Coastal area > Acid sulfate soil | place: Finland: Risofladan, Vaasa | collected...
CGGCAGCGAGCACCAGGAAGTACGCCGACGAGAACCACTGGAGGTCGGACTCCGACGCGTGCAGCGACTTCGCGAGCGTCGGCAGCGCCACGCTGAGCACCGTGCCGTCGAGCCCCACCGCCAGAACGCCGAGGCTCACCGCCGCCAGCGCCCACCACCTCTGTGCTCTCTGCGTCTTCATGGCAGTCACCTCTTTCTGAATGCTACTTTCATATGATGGTAGCATTCATGGCGACGCGGCGCAATACGCGCCGGCGCTGACTCGGCATCCCGACGGGGCGTATCCTCCGTGCACGCATCGGAGCGGCACGGGCATGAGGTGGATGAGATGACAACCAAGTACCTGCTCTCGGAAGACGAGCTCCCGTCGCACTGGTACAACATCCTTGCGGACATTCCCGAGCCGATGGGCGCCTTCCTGAGCCCGCGGACGCTCGAGCCGCTCACACCGCCCGACCTCACGCCGATCTTCCCGATGGCGATCATCGGGCAGGAGGTGTCGACCGAACGCTGGATCGAGATCCCGGATCGCGTGCGCGAGATCTACAAGCTCTGGCGGCCCACTCCGCTCTACCGCGCCAAGCGGCTCGAGAAGGCGCTCGATACTCCGGCGAAGATCTTCTACAAGTACGAGGGCGTCTCGCCCGCGGGATCGCACAAGCCGAACACCGCGGTGGCACAGGCGTACTACAACGCCGAGGAGGGAATCAAGCGGCTCACCACCGAGACCGGAGCCGGCCAGTGGGGCTCCGCCCTCGCGTTCGCGGGCGGGCTCTTCGGCCTCGAGGTGATGGTCTACATGGTGAAGGTCTCGTACCAGCAGAAGCCGTACCGCCGGGCGCTCATGGAGACCTGGGGAGCGAAGGTGCTGCCCTCGCCCACCGATCAGACCGAGTTCGGCCGGAGCGTGCTCGCCAAGGATCCGGACTCGCCCGGCAGCCTCGGCATCGCGATCTCGGAGGCGGTCGAGGACGCGGCGACACGTGATGACAGCCACTACTCCCTCGGATCCGTCGTCAACCACGTCCTGCTCCACCAGACGGTCATCGGCCAGGAGGCCAAGCGTCAGATGGAGATGGCCGATGCGTACCCGGACGTCGTCATCGGCTGTGTCGGCGGTGGTTCGAACTTCGCCGGCGTCGCCTATCCGTTCCTCGCCGACCGCCTCGCCGGCACCACCAAAACCCGGTTCATCGCTGCAGAGCCCGCAGCCTGCCCGACGCTGACACGCGGTCTGTACGCGTACGACTTCGGCGATACCGCCGGCATGGGCCCGGTCGTCCCGATGTACACACTCGGGCACAGCTTCATTCCGGACAGCATCCACGCCGGCGGGCTCCGGTACCACGGCGATGCGCCATCCCTGTGCCTCCTCGTCAAGAACGGGCTCATCGAAGCACGCGCATACAAGCAGAACGAGTGCTTCGCCGAGGCGGTGCGCTTCGCACGCAGTGAGGGCATCCTGCCCGCGCCCGAGCCGTCGCACGCGCTGCGCGCCGTCGCCGAGGAGGCAGCCGCCGCCCGCGAGGCCGGCGACGAGCGCGTGATCCTCTTCAACCTCTCGGGGCACGGCCACTTCGACCTCGCCGCGTACGACGCGTACTTCGCCGGTCAGCTCAAGGATGTCGAGCTGCCCCAGGAGCGGCTCGACACCGCGCTCGCCGAGCTGCCCAAGGTCCCAGTCGGCGCTGCCTGAGGCCACGCTCTGTCACCCGCACAGGTACGCTGACCTGTGACCGACCATGCCGTGGTGGATCGCGGTCTCACGGACGCGGGTGCCGGCCCGCGCCCGCACGGCCTCGGGATCGCGGTCGTCTTCGACTGGGCGCTGACCGCGCAGCTGACGACCCAGGCGCTGGCATCCGCAACCCGGAACCTCGGCCTCACGCCGAACCCACTCATGATCTCCGGCGCGCTGCTGGCCGCGGCGCTGCTCTTCGCGCTCGGCGAAGGGGTGCGCCGCGGGGTCAAGGCGCTGCGCCTCGTCCAGGTGGGGCTGATGGCGGTGATCACGGCGATCGGCGTCGTGTCACTGGTGCAGCTCATCATCGGGCCGCGCAGCGGTAGCCTCGCCTTCACCACCGCGATCGAGCTCAGTTACCCGCCCTGGGTGCTCTGGCGGCTGCTCACTCCGCAGACCGCTGCGTGGTTCGCGCTCCCGGGACGGCACAAACGCGCGCCCCTGACATCCGGCTGGAAATGGGTTGCGGTGCTCGCGATCTGGGCGATCGCGTGGGGCGTCGTCGTCGCGTGGGCCGAGTCGCTCTAGGGTGTGCCGAGCAACTGGCTCAGCGTCACGGTCTGCAGTCCTTTGCTCGTGAGGTAGGCGACGATCTCCGGCAACTCCACTTCCAGCAGCTCAGAACGGATCTGGGCATCGGAGAGCGTGGCAAGGTCGGGGTGCGAGAACGTGTGATTGCACATTTCCACCCGGCCTTCCGCGATCAACACCCTGATCCGGGCAACCTACGGTGCGAAGTTCATGGCGTACATGCCGTTTGGGCAGAAGGTGGCGCTCGCGCCGGTCAACGCAAGGTTGGTGACCAACGTCCCGATGCAACTCTCACAACGCCCGTCGTCGAACGTCAGGGCGACCTCATTGCTGCTCCTCGGTCCTTGATAGACCGTGAGTGCATTGCCGGGGACGGCCGGCGGAATCGGTGGAAGGGTGGGAATCGAGCTCGGCTCCGGGCTCGGCGCAACCGTGGGCGCGGCAGATGCAGAAGGCGTTTGACCTGGCGTCACGTTCGCAGCCGCGCATCCGGTCATGGCGAAGGCAGTGACCGCCACGAGGGTGACCCCCAAGCGTGCCTTCACGAAGCCACGACGGTGGTGCGGGGTCATAGCCCGATGTCCGGAGTCACCCTCCCGATTGTCCGCTCAGCGCTCCGTCGTGTCGCGCACCACAGCAGTGACGAGGGGCTGGCCGTCGACGCTCACGTCAGCGGGCGTTCGGGCTGCCCCAGCCGGGTGAGCTCGTCCTGCTCCGGACTGCGCTGCACGGACGGCTTCCTCCGCCGCGCCCGCTCGACACGATTTGCGGTGATCATGCGTGTGACGAGTTCGCTGAAGCCCACATCAGGCCCGAGGGGTTGCTGTCGCGGAGTCGTCTGGCGGCCGGTCATACCTGCACCCTGAGACGGATTCCGGTGCAACCGGGCGCATCAGCCATGGTCGCAACAGCCTCCGCTCAGATGCGTTGCACACGGCTATGTCCGCTGGCGCGCACTGGACTCCGACGGATTCGACGCGCTCCGTAGACTGAAGCGGGTGCCCCTACGGCATACCTATCTCTTCAGCGTGGACCTTGAAGACGTCCGATTTGCGATGACGGATGGACGTCGGTATCGAGAACGGGTGCCTCGCAACGCCCACGCATACCTGGACTGGCTCCGCAAGCACAAGTTCACGTGCACGTTCTTCGTCGTGAGTGACGTGGCCGAGGCCTATCCGTCCCTCATCGAGGAGATCGCATCTGAAGGACATGAGGTCGCCTGTCATGGCTACCGCCACGTTCCGCTCGATCAGCAGAGCGCAGAGGATTTCAAGCGCGACACGGCCCTTGCGATCGAAGTGCTTCTCAAGACCGGCGCCAAACGCGTCGAGGGCATCCGCGCGCCAGTGTTCTCGATGACAGAGGCGACGCAGGACCGCTACCCGATCATGGAAGCACTGGGATTCACATACTCGAGCTCCGTGCTCCCCGCCCGCAATCCCCTCTACGGGTGGAAGGCCTTCGGCACAGACGCGCGGCGGGTGGGGACGAGACTCGTCGAGATCCCCATGTCCGTTGCGCGGGTCGGACCGGTGACAGTGCCGCTCGCCGGCGGGATCTACTTCCGCAACCTTCCGGAGCGGCTGATCACCCGACGCGCGACGCAGTACCAGCGCAGCGGCATTCCCATGAGCGGGTACTTTCACCCGTACGACATCGATACCGAGCAGGAGCACTTCATGCATCCGGGGATCAAGAACAATCGCGTGTTCAACGCACTGATGTATCGCAACCGTCAGAGCGTGTTCCGCCGGCTCGATTCGCTCGTTGCACATGGCTTCTCGGTGTCGACGTATCGGGACCATGTCGCGGTGTGCTTTCCCTAGATGTACGAGCTTCGGCAGACCGGCACGTCTCCCGGTGAGATCGGGTTGTACGCGGATCTTCTCTCCGCCGTGTTTCCCGCGACTCATCACTTCAACGCCGACTTCCTGACGTGGCAGTACAAGCTCAATCCTCTCGGACCGGTGGTGGGATTCGATGCGTGGTCCGGCCGCGAGCTGGCGGCACATTACGTGACGATTCCCGTGCAGTTCGCGATAGCCGGGCGTCTCACCAAAGGCCTGCTCTCGCTCAACACCGCAACCCGACCTGATCACCAGGGGAAGGGCCTGTTCACGTCGCTCGCGACAAAGACGTATGAGCTCGCGCGGACGCTGGGATACGAGTTCGTCGTCGGCGTCGCCAACCAGAACAGCACACCGGGATTCCTGAAGAAGCTCGGCTTCTCCTTGATCGGTCCGCTCGACGTGAAGATCGGCATCGGACGGGTGCGCTCGAAGCCTCGGTCCGCGTATGCGCTCAACCCCATCTGGAGCGACGAACACCTGCGCTGGCGTTTGCGCAATCCGTCGCGGACGTACCGGGCGAGGGGCGGCAACGTCTTCGCGAGGACCGGCACGATGGGCATCAGCGCAGTGCTGTGCCTCAACCGGAGTCTCCCGGGTCGCGCCGCGCGGATCCCGGCCCTCGGGCTGCAGACCTGGATCGGCATCGATCGCAACGTTCGATTCCGCGGCATCTTCATCGACCTCCCCGAGCGCTTCAGGCCATCGCCGCTCAACTGCATCTTCAAGGACCTCGGGAGCAGTCATCCCGTCTTCGCGCACGACGACGTGCACTTCGAGCTGATCGATTTCGATGCGTACTGAGTCTGCGCCGGCGACACGTGACCGCCGGCATGCGCTGCGGCGGCTGCTGGCCCTCCCGGAACTGGACGGCATCGACGCCGACAGCCCGCGGCGTCTCGAGGTCCACGCCGCGGTGCTCCAGCGCAAGCCGATGCTTGCCGGCGTCTTCCGCGAATGCCACCACGTCATGCGCCGTCTGGATCGCGCCACGTTCGGTGACACGCCGGGCCTTCGAGTCGAGATCGGCTCGGGTGTCGCCCCGATCGCCGCGACGTTTCCCGATGTCCTCGCGACCGATGTGGTTCCGGGAGCAGGCCTGGACAGGGTCATCGACGCGCAGGACATGGATCTGCCCGACGCTTCAGTTCGTGTCCTCTATGGCCAGAACTGTTTCCATCACTTCCCGGACCCGCGCAGGTTTCTCGCCGAGGCTGAGCGTGTCGTCGCGCCGGGCGGAGGTGTCGTGCTCATCGAGCCGTACTACGGGCCGCTCGCCTCGGTGGTGTTCCGGCGGCTCTTTGCGTCGGAGGGCTTCGACAAGAAGATGCGGGGATGGCAGACGTCGGCGACCGGACCGATGGTGGGCGCCAACCAGGCGCTGTCGTACATCGTCTTCAAGCGCGACCGAGCGCGGTTCGAGCGCGAGATGCCGGGCCTCGAGCTCGTGTCGAGCTTCCCATTGGGCAACTACGTCCGCTACCTGCTTTCGGGAGGGTTGAACTTTCGCCAACTCGCGCCGACAGCGTCGGTACCCGCGCTCGAGCTCCTGGAGATGGCGCTGCGTCCGCTCCGTCACACGCTGGCGTTGCACCACGTGATCGTGCTGCGCCGCCGGCCGGTGTCGCCTGCCTCCTAGACCTCGATTCCTCGAGACCGGCGGGCCGCCCGGCCGGTGGAGTTGCGAGCCGGAGCCTCCCGACCATCCAGCTCCCGATCAGCGCTCCGAAGCTCCGCCTCCGCGCGCTGCAGGCGCTCCCCGAGGAGGGCGTTTGCCTCGCTGAGCTCGCGGATGGACTCCTGCTGTCCGGAGAGGGAGATCGAGAGCTGCAGCGCGATCACCAGCAGGAAGGCAAGCCCCACACCCGCAAGCAGCCCCGTCGGGGTCACCGGCAGCGAGGGGGAGATCCCACCGATCAGCAGCAGCACGATGGCCGCCAGGACCAGCAGGAGCGATATTGCCATCCAGCCCAGCGCGTATCGGAGCGAGAGCAGTCTCCGGCGCGCGAGCACGAAGACGATCGCGAGGAGGCCGACGCCTCCGAGTGCGACGAGCGCCGACTGGACAGCGACGGTGCTCATATGGCGACCCGCCGCAGCCCGGCGGCATCCTTGGCCCAGGCGAGGGCGGCCGTGTGCGAGTGCCGGAGGTCCGGTGCCCCGGGCCAGTGCACCACCAGACGCCCTCGGTGACCGGTCCATCGCTCGGGCTCGGCCCAGGCGATCTCCAGAACCTCGTGCGGCAGCACTCCCGTCTTGATGACCAGCTCGGTCCGGTCGGGCAGCATCTCGACAAGACCGGCGAGCGTGCACGGTTTCGTCGTCCCCAGCGCGACGACCACGTCCAGGAGCGATGCGATGGCCGGGATGTGCGGACCCAGGCGGACGCCGGCGTTGACCTCCAGACCGATCCTCGCGTCGGGGCAGTGGCGTCGGAGGTCGTTCAGTGCGGCGCCGATGACGTCGATGTTGCCGGTCGCCGTGGCGAGATCGACGACGTAGGCGTCGACGACAAGGGCTCCGCGGTATGCGCGCGGAATCCGCCCCAGCTCTGCTCGAAGCAGCAGCAGTAGCGCTTCCCATGGGCGGCCGGACCCCGACAGCGCGCGTGGGGGAGCCACTCCCAGGGCCGCTCGCCCGAGACGCACAGCGCCCAGCTCGCGAATGAGCGCGAGCGGCCCGCGGTTGGTCAGCGATCGGAAATGACCAGGTGCGTCGGGCAAAGCGATGATCGACTCGGGCGAGAGGTCGTCGGGGTCGACGTGCTCCGTCAACGTTCCCGTGAGCGCAGGGCCGGGCCACGCGTCAATGAGCCCGAGAGGCGCCCCGCGGAGATCCGGCATGACCGCTCGTGAGTCCTGCCGCACGTGCACTTCCTCCCTCATCGTCGTGACGGCCGGACGAACGATGCGTTCTCCGCTGCGATACGCGTGCGTGATCAACGCCTCGACGCGAGCCGCAAGCGCGGCCGAGTTCGCGCCGTCGTGGTGCCGAGCGAGGAGGTCCTGCTCAGCCCAGAACGCGCCCCCCGCCTCCATCGGTGCGAGGTCGAAGCCGCGATCGGCGTCGAGCTGATGCACCACGTGCACATCGCCGCCGCCGACGAAGGCAACGCACGAGGTGGTGCAGACCAGGTATCCCCGGTCGGTATCGATGCGAAGGTGGTTCTCGGCGAGGTCGAAGCCGGGGAGATGCCACGCTGTCGAGAAGCGCCCATGGATCCCGCCTGCTCGGAGCTCGAGCGATGCACCGTCCTCCGCGCTCCGAGCTCCGGACATGACGAGGATCGCGTTGTCCACGACCGCCGACCCGAGCAGCAGGTCGATCATCGCCAGCACGTGCACGCCGAGGTTCACGAGTGCCCCGCCGCCGCTGATCCTCGGGTCGAGCTCCCACACCGCTCGCTTGCCGTCCGTCGCTGCGTCGATTCGTGACACGAATGCGTGTGCCTCGAATGACACCGGCATCCCGTACCGCCCGGCCCTGAAATCCGCGGCAATCGACGTCAGGTGCGGCAGCAATCCGGCGAGATACCCGGTCCCGACGTATCGATCGGGGTGCGCCGCGATCGCCGCGGCAAGCGCAGCGCGATCGCGTTCCGACGCCGCGACCGGCTTCTCGATCAGCACGTCGACACCTGCCTCGAGCAGCTTGGTTGCCAGTGCCACATGGCTCGAGGGCGGTGTCCCGATGATCGCGACGTCCGGGCGCAGCGCCGTCAACGCCTCGTCGAGATCGACGAACGCCGCCACGTCCTTGCCGGCAAATGCCTTGAGCCGTCCGGCTGCGTTCCGGTTGAGGTCGACGATGCCGACCAGCACCATGCGCTGGTGGTGAGCGGCGGTGAGTGCATGGACCAATCCGATGCGTCCCGCGCCGACGAGGATCAGACGGCGCGGCCGCGTCGCGTCCACCGGCGTCTGCTGCGCCGCCCCGGCCGGAGTGCGTCCGAGCAGGCCGAGTCGTTGCATGTCTCCAGTGGTGTCCATGGGCCGGAAGGCCTCGATGCCGTCGATGTTCTCCTCGCTGATCGGCGATGGCAGATGCAGCCGTGACGCGAGCCGGACTGCTGCTCTGGCGACGCCGATCGAGACCGGCACGCGCACCGTTCGCACGCCAAACCGTTCGAGCGCGCGAGCCTGGACGAGTCCGCCGAGCTCGCGCACGGTGGGATCTGCCAGTTCGACGAGCGCCGGTGGTTCGACGGCATCCGCGAGGTCGAGGAGCGCAGCGCACAGCGTGTCAACGTGGATCGGCTGCGCTCGTGAAGCGGCGCCGCCGATGTCGGGGAAGAAGCGGAGCCTCGCAGCCGTTCGCGCGGCCCGTCCCATGAGCCCATCGTCCGCGTCGCCGACGACCAGACCCGGACGCACGACCACGACACGGGTATCCGTCGTGAGCGCGCGCTCGACGGCGAGCTTGGATCGCCCGTATGCGGAGCGCGCTCCTGCATGCGCCGACTGCGAGGACACGAACACGAACCGACCGACGCCGGCTTCGGTCGCAGCCTCGAAGACCCGCAGCGTCCCGAGACGGTTCACCGCGTCGACGACCGAGGGCGCCGCAGTCGTCGACGCGACAGCGAGATGCACCATCGCGGAGACTCCTCGCATCGTGTCCGGCTCCGGCCGGGCAGGGAGCTCGAGGAAATGTCGGTGCTCCAGAGGAACATACGGCGCGCCGGACCACGGGCGCCTGCTGAAACCGACGACCTCCCACCCGCGCGCGAGTGCCTGCGTCGCAAGGTGACGCCCGATGAACCCCGTCACACCCGTGATCGCGATCCTCACGCCGAATCGTTCTCCCAGTGTGTGTGCTGCACGGCACGTCTCCCGCTCGGACGGTAGCTCTGCACGCGCAGCGCGCTCATCACGCGAACCACGTACCACATGGAGCTGAAGGTCGAGGCCGAGGACACGCCGGATGCGCGCGGACGCATGTGCACGCCGACCTCGACGACCGTGTGGCCGCCACGGCCTGCGCGTGCGAGTGCCTCGACTGTGTCGCTCAGATACTCGGACGGGTAGTTCGCCGCGAATGAGCCGAGCAGCGTGCCGCTGATCGCCCGGAACCCCGATGTCGCGTCGGTGATGTGCGCACCGGTTTCGCGGGACGCGGTATGTGCGAGCCGGGACATGGCCAGCCGGCGCCCGAAACCCACGTCATGCGGACGCCCGTCGGTGAAGCGCGATCCGATGACCAGGTCCGCGTGGGTGTCGGCCATCGCCTGCAGGAGACGCGGAATCTCGCCGGGATCATGCTGCCCGTCCGCATCGCACTGAACCACGGTCACGAACCCGTTGACCACGGCAAAGCGGAACGCGCATCGGAGCGCGCCACCGACACCGAGGTTGACGGGCAGGTGCAGCACAACAGCGCCCGCGAGCTCCGCGACCTCGGCGGTGCGGTCCGAGGATCCGTCATCGACGACGAGCGCGGCGAAGCCTTCATGCCGCACCTCGGCGACGACGGTCCCCACATTGGATTCCTCGTTGAATGCCGGGATCACCACGAGGACATCGCTCGTGCCGTCACCGCGATGGGATCGGGAGAGGGTCATTGCGGTCGTGCTCCGATGGTGCGTTGCCCTCGAAGAGAAACCGCCGCCCGGCCGGCGATCCGACGCGCGCCGAGCCGGCGCCACAGCCACGGCGCCAATCCCAGCCCCAACAGTGTCAGCACCCCGATGCCGAGCAGGAATGGGTAATGCGCGTACGACACGTACTGGAAGACGACGGTGTGCTCCCCGGGACCGACCGTCACGGCGACGAATCCGGGAACAACCATGTACGGGTTCACGGCTTGCCCGTCGACAGTGACGTGCCATCCCGGATCGAATGTCGTTTTCAGCACCACCGCAGCCGTTCGATTCGCGGTGACGCTCGCCGCATAGAAGCCGTCCTGTCCGTCCTCGACCGTGTCGACGCTCGTGCCGGCTGCCGTCCTGGACGCAGCGATGATCGGCTGCGTCGGCGACGCCGCGGGGCCACCGCTGAACGCGACGGTGGCGAGGTCGCCATGCCGGAATGCCGCTGATTGCAGGAACGGTTGCATCTGCGTCGCCATATCGGCGCGGTTCGCCTCAACGACTCCGGAGGTGTCGACAACCTGCACATAACCCGACGTCGCGACGGCCCAGAGGCGGTGCCTGCCGCTCGAGTCGATCAACGTCGCAGGTACCGGCGGTTGCATGCCATCCGGCATGACGATGTAGCGAACGCCGTAGAGCTGATACTGCGCCGGGTCGTTCTGGTTGAAATACGCCTCGTTGTCGGCAACGAGCGACGGTGTGCGGAGCGTGAAGCCGACCTCGTCCACGCTGTTGTCGGCAAGGTACTCGTAGACAGGCACCTGGCCGATGTCGTATTGCGCACCCCAATTCCCAGGCATGCCCGCGTAGGTCCGCCCTCCCCCGCCCGACTTGATGACACTCAGCAGCACGCCGAGCGCCGCGCCGTCGGTCTGGTCGCTGTCGGCCTGGAACGCGATGGTCGCGGAGTTGCTCGCAGCGTATGCCGCACGGTTCGTCCATGCGGGGAGCGTCAGCAGCACGGCAGCTCCCATGAGACCTGCGGCGATGGGAACGATGCGGACCCGTGGCCTCCACGATCTCACCAGACTGACAGCGGACTCCCCGGCCCACGCGATCCCGACACCGGCGAGCATCAGTCCGGAGAGCTGGACTCCCACGAGGTAGCGATGCAGGAGCACGTCGCTGCTGCCGGGCAGCAGGTTGATGATGAAACCGAAGGTCGGACGTCCGGAGAACAGCACGAGACTGAGCGTCATGAGTCCGAGCAGCACACGCGCACGAGCGTCGGTCCGAAAGCGATACACGCAGACGGCGGCGCCCAGGGCGACCAGCAGGCTCACGATGGGGAACCGGCCGTTGTCGAAGAGCTGACCCGTGAACAGCCAGCCGAACACCTGGGGTGCGCCCCATGAGTTGAGCCAGAAGGTGTTCTGGTTGAACTCGCTCAGGTTGGAATACGCAGCGCCTGAGATCAACGGCACCACGACCCACGACGCAACGAGCGCAGCGCCGCCAAACACCACAACGGCGCGACCGATGCGCTGGAGCACCCCTCGCCAGACGACGATGACGAACACGCCGATCGACAGCAGCGCGAGATATCCCGTGAGGAAGTGCATGGCGACCGTCAGCCCGACGACAAGCGCTGCGAGGGCATACGTTCCGCGACCCATTCCGTTGACCGCGCGCCAGCTGAGCCCCCACGCAACAGGGAGCAGGAACATGCCCCATTCCTGAGACCACAGCCCGTTGCCGAGCCACGTGTAACTGAAGGATTCGTAGCCGTAGCCGGTGACGCTCACGAGGAGCGGGGTCAGAAGCGCTGCACCGCCGGCCGCCCACGACGACCAACCCAGCAACCTGCTGCCTGCGTACACGCTGATGGGAAAGAGCGCGAAGAGCAAGAACCCCATCCAGCGCTCCGTCGACATCGTACCGAAGGCGAGCGAGAAGTATGCGGTGATGAGATGCGGCAAGCTCTGATAGTGGGAGAACTGCGGATCGCCGAGACTCAGGAACGGGAACCAACCGTCCAGTGGGAGGATGTTTCCCTGGTGCATCTGCTGCACCGCCCACGACACCATCTCAAAGTGACCGGCCTCGTCGTTGACCGGCTGGACGTTCGTCAGCTCCGCGGACAGCGTCACGAGGTTGAACGTGCACGCGCCGCCGACGAACAGCCACGGCGCAAACCTCAGCAGCGATCGCCGCGATGTGGGCTCTGCGACGCGCGCGGAATCCACGGCGGGTACGGGGATGGTGCGAGGTCGCGGAGGAGCGATCACGAAACGTTCAACAGCGACTCAGGCCTTCGGCGCCGGCGTCGACACCGCCGGGGAGTGCGGGATTCGCGACGCAAGCGACGGGTCGATCACAACCGCTTTGGACCAGTCCGCGCGCGCACCGCTCGCGTTACCTTCGGTCTGCAGGATGAACCCGAGGTTGAGCCATGCAGCTGCGAACCCCGATTGTTCGGACACGACCTTCAAGTACAACTCCTTGGCGCTCGATGGATTTGTCGGGGCAGTGTCGACAGCGAGGTTGAACAACGCGTCGGTGAAGGTGGGATCGATGACCACCGCCGCCGTGTACTCCCCCACTGCCAGCGACGTCTTGCCATGCCGGTCGTAGACCGTGCCGAGGTCGTAGTGCGCTACAGCGCTGTTCGCGTCCAACTTGATCGCCTGCTGGTAGTTGTCCTGCGCGGTCGTGAGGTCACCGGCGAGTTGCGCTTCGAGACCGAGGGCGACGAGCGTGGTTGCGGTCGGCGGGGTCCCGCATGCTGCGAGCACGGTCGCCAGCAGGCCAAGTCCCAACGCGACGCGGGTCGTCTTCACGCGCGGCAGTCACCCGTGCCATGCCGGCGCCGGCGAGACCACCGCGAGGTGGTCTGCGCCGGTCCGACACAGTGGCATTGCGCCTGGCTCGGGGCGAACCCGGCCGGTGGCGATCATGCCAGTGAATCAACCAACTGCATCGAAGTCAGAAGTTGTTAGTTGCCGATGCAGACAAACTTGACCGCGTCGCCGATTGTCTGGGAGTTAGGGGTGAACGATGTTCCCGACCCGTAGTTGAATAAGACATTGTCGCCCGCTACCGCGGTATCCGATCCGTAGCACGTGTAGCTCGCCGCACTCGTAAACGCGCCATTCCCCGAGAGGGTCACGGCCGTCGCGGCTACGCCGGTCCCGAACACCTCATGGACTCCAGTGGTCGCCGTGCCGGTGGTTCCGGTCACCGGAAAGGTCCCGGCTGCGCCGGTGGGTCCCGCGGGGCCCGTGTTACCGACAGGTCCCGTTGGTCCTGCAGCACCCGTGGGTCCAGCCGCGCCGGTGGGTCCAGCGGGCCCGCCCGATGGCCCGGTCGGCCCTGTGGCGCCCGTCGGTCCAGCGGTCGGTGTGGCTGCGTAGTAGCCGAAGT
>Ga0307374_10010863_pt1 | contig 13075 bp, 13 predicted proteins | sample OX3MG_FD_202532 | JGI IMG/M metagenome (GOLD analysis project Ga0307374, IMG submission 202532) | Soil microbial communities from Risofladan, Vaasa, Finland - OX-3 | ecosystem: Environmental > Terrestrial > Soil > Coastal area > Acid sulfate soil | place: Finland: Risofladan, Vaasa | collected...
CCATCATTGTATGGCTTGCTCCACTTCATTGATAAAAGTATCTTCCTGAATCACGGTCATTATTTTTGAAATATCCGTGGATGTTATTCTGTCAACTTCGAGAGTTGGCACGCTCGCGCGGATATGTTCGTGCGCCTTGCCGCTGCCCTTGCCGGGCTTGAGTGGCGCGAGGAAGTCTATGCCTTGCGCCGCGCAGAGCAGTTCGATGGCAAGGACAGTCTCAACATTTTTCACAACATTCCGCAATTTTAGCGCCGAAATCGATCCCATCGAATTGTGATCTTCCATGTTTCCGCTGGTTGGTATCGAATCGACGCTGGCAGGATGCGCGAGAACTTTATTTTCGCTCACGAGCGCGGCGGCGGTGTATTGCGCAATCATGTAGCCGGAGTTCAGTCCGCCGTGCTTCGTGAGGAATCTCGGCAGCCCATTCGAAAGCGCGCCGTTGACGAGCCGCTCCGTGCGGCGCTCCGAAATACTCGCAAGCTCCGAGAGGGCAATCGCGAGATAATCGAGCGCGAGAGCAATGGGTTCGCCGTGGAAATTCCCGCCTTCCAAGTGAGCGCCAGTCAACAAACCACCCCCTGCCCCCGCCTTGAAAAGGCGGGGGTTCTCAGTATCAGGAATAATCAGCGGATTATCCGTTGCCGAATTTATTTCGATCGAAAGCGTCCGCTCTACGAATTCAATCGTGTCGCGCACCGCGCCATGTACTTGCGGGATGCAGCGGATGGAATACGCATCCTGCACGCGGGGATCGTTTTCAAGATGCGATTTTCGAATTTCGCTTCCTTCGATCAAGCGCAGCATTCGCGCGGCAACAAATTGCTGCCCCTTATGCGGACGCGCGGCGTGAATGCGCGGGTCGAACGCGCGGTCGGTGGTGCGCAATGCTTCGAAGGACATCGAAGCCGAAATGTCCGCAATATCCGCAAGCTGTTTCGCGCGATGAAGCATGAGGCAGCCGATGGCGGACATCATCTGCGTGCCATTGATAAGGGCCAAGCCCTCTTTGGCCTCTAAGGTAAGCGGCTGAATGTTTGCGTTAGCCAAAGCTTCCTTGGCGGACCTATCCGTCCTATAGGACCCATTCGTCCCATTGCCCACGGTAACCAAACCCTCACCCGTCAGGGAAAGCGCCAAATGCGCGAGTGGCGCGAGATCGCCGGAAGAACCGACGCTGCCGCGCGAGGGAATCACCGGAAGAATATCCGCTGCCAGGAACTTTAGCAATTGTTCGATCACCACAAGCCGCACCCCGGAGAAGCCCTTCGCCAGCGCATTCGCGCGAAGCAAAAGCATGGCGCGAACCACCTCCGGCGGGAGCGGCTCGCCCACGCCCGCTGCGTGCGAACGCAAAAGATTTTGCTGAAGCTCGCGGAGTTCATCGCGCGGAATTGTCACATTCGCGAATTCGCCAAAGCCCGTGGTTATGCCATAAATCACTTCGCCCCGCTCGACCCACTCCTCGACCAGCTCGCGCGAGCGGGCGATTTTCGCCTTCGCTTCTTCCGAAATGCGAATGTTCGTTTCTTCGCGCCGCGCGACGCGAGCGACCTCTTCGATCGTAAGTGAATTTCCATCCAGTGTAATCACGCTACAAAAATACGACGGTTTACGTAGGGACGCGCCGCGCACGTCTTTTCTGGATGCCTGAAGGTTGGTGGGAAAAATAAAAGTACGTGTGCGGCACGTCTCTACATTCCATCGCGTATTTTTGTAGCGTGAAGTTTTACCACAATATCCGAAAACTCTACACTCCCACAGGTTTCGTGGCGCGGCGCGGCGCGGAAATGCAGGAAATCGAGGAGATTGATAACGCCGTTATTTTCGTCGGCGATGACGGGTGCATCCTGAGCGCCGGATCATTTATCGAGGGTGAGACTCAATCGCCATCCTATGGTTCGGACGGAAAGGTTACCATCGATCGCATCGACTGCCGGGGTCTCATTGCCCTGCCCGGCTTTGTCGATTCCCACACGCACTGTGTCTTTGCCGGAGAGCGCAGCCAGGAATTCGCCCTGCGCGCCGAAGGAAAATCCTATCAGGAAATCGCAGCGATGGGCGGTGGCATTCGCGCTTCCGTTGAGCAAGTACGCGCCGCAACCACTGAGTCCATAGTAAAACACTCCAAGCCTTTTATCGAACGCGCGCTACAGCTCGGCACCACCACGATGGAAATAAAATCCGGCTATGGCCTCTCGACTGAAGCGGAGCGCAAGCTCCTCGAAGCTGCAACTCGCCTCGGCAAAGAAACGCCGATGGAAATAGTTAGGACATTCCTCGGTGCCCATGCCGTACCACTTGGCGAAACCCAGGAAGGCTACGTCCACTCCGTCCACTCCATCCAACTGCCCGCCCTGCATGAGATGGCCGAATTCTGCGATGTCTTCATGGACGAAGGCTATTTTTCCAAAGAAGAGACCATCCAAATTTGCAGCAAAGCGAAATCGCTCGGAATGAAAATAAAACTCCATGCCGATGAGCTTGCCGAAACCCACGGCGGGAAAACTGCCGTGGAACTCGGCGCGTATAGCGCGGATCATCTTCTCAAAGTGAGCGATGAAGGAATTCGCGCACTCGCGAGAAGTGAACACACCGTTGCAACGCTTCTGCCGATCACGGCGATGAGCCTTCGCGCGACTTATGCTCCGGCGCGGAAGTTGATCGAGGCTGGCGCCGCCGTGGCGATCGCAACGGATTGCAACCCCGGCAGCGCCATGAGCGAGAACATGCAGTTCGCGTTCACGCTGGCGGTGATCGGAATGCAGATGACTCCGGCCGAGGCGCTCACCTCCGCAACCTTGAACGGCGCCGCCGCGCTGGACCGTGCCAAAACGCACGGTTCAATCGAGCGGAATAAACTGGCCGACTTCGTGTTGTATGATATTCCACGACTGGAATACCTGCCGTATCACATTGCGGTGAGCGATGTGGCGGCAGTGGTGAAACGCGGCGAAATCGTTTCGGGGAATTTGTAGCTATGAAACAAGTTTTATTTTTACTTGTCATCGTTATTTGGGGCATTCTGCAAGCCCGGCGAAAGGCCATGCGCGAGCAGCAGCGGAAGCAGGCGGAGCAAAGCCGCATTCCGCAGGAGCGCATTCCGAAGGAGATTATCCCGCAAGCTCCGCGGGCGGTTCCGCGCACCCCGCTTGGCGCGGTGACAGCCGAAGAGAACGAATCGCCGGCCGCGCGCTTCATCGAACGCGCGCGCGAGGGCGCTCGGACCGCGCTCGGCGCCAATGAAATGCCGGATGATGTCCGGGCGATGATGGAGGCTTCCCGGCGCTCGAAAAAGAAAAAAGCCGATGAAACGCAGTCGGAAGTGGTGGAGGAAATCGTTGCGCCTGCTTCGGAAAACGCCTACGAAGCGGTCGCCATTGCGAAGCGCCGGATTCCACTGGATAAGGATGCTTTGCGAACGTTTGTCGTCACGCGGGAAGTGCTGGGTCCGCCGCGTTATCGCAAGCCGCACCGTCCCGGCATACGCGGGAGATAGCAACCATGCCCATCGAACGCTCGCAAGTCGAGTTTACCAATGCGCCGATGGTGCGCGAAATGCTCGAACGGAAAAACTTCGACATCACGACGTTCCTTTCCGTGCTCCTGCTGCTCACCGCGGGATTTCTCGCCATTTATAGCGCGACCTACGCGGCGCACATGAACAACCGCTTCGGCTCGCAGCTTCTTTTCGCGGCCGGCGGTATCTCCGCCATGATTCTTATGGCGCTGTTGCCGGTACGGTGGTTTCAGGCGATTGCGTATCCGTTATATGCGATAAGCTTGGGCCTGCTCGTGTTCGTCGCGCTCAAAGGACGCATTGTGTATGGGCACCGGAGTTGGATCGCGGTCGGCAGCTTTCAATTTCAGCCCTCGGAAATCGCCAAACTCGCGACGATTTTTGCCATCGGCGCTTTTTTAAACAAAGGCCGCGATCTTTCGAAGTTAGGGAATATCCTCATCGTTTGCGCGATGGTCTTCGTGCCTATCGCGCTTATCCTGAAGGAACCCGATCCGGGCACGGCGGTCATTTTTGCGGGACTGCTTATTTTGCTATTGTTATGGGCCGGCGCGGATTTATTTTTGCTGGCCGCAGTGGTGCTTCCTACGTTCGTCGCAATACTTTCGCTCTTTGGGGAAACGCCGACCGTCATTTCCGTCCTTGCCGGCGGGGCGATCCTCTTTTTTATTTTTCGAAGAAATCTCGTGGTCACGATACTCACGTTTGGAATCGTGATCGCCGTCGCGTTCTCGACAAATTTCATTTACGAGCACTTGCATCAATATCAGCGCAATCGGGTGCAGGTCGTGCTGAATCCGGAGTTGGATCCGTTGGGAGCGGGCTATAACGTGATCCAAACTCGCATGGCCATTGGCTCCGGCGGCCTCACGGGAAAAGGATATTTAAAGGGGACGCAAACCCAGCTTCGTTATGTGCCGAAGCAATGGACCGATTTTATCATCAGCGTGCCGGCGGAGGAATTTGGATTTATTGGTGCCGTCGTTATTCTCCTGCTCTATCTTTTTGTGATTTTTCGTGGAGTTGCGATCGCTTCCAGTGTGCGCAGCATTTTTTCCAGCGTGACCGCGATCGGCATTGCCGGAATATGGTTCCTGCATGTGACGGTGAACATTGGCATGGCGCTTGGCCTCATGCCCGTTATCGGAATTCCGCTTCCCTTTATGAGTTACGGCGGCTCGGCACTACTCACCAATCTTTTGATGGCGGGGATTCTGATGAATTTGTATCGGAACCGGAAAGTGCTGTTTTAGAAATGTAGCGCAAACTTTAGTTTGCGACGTGGCGGGAGGGTCACAAACTAAAGTTTGTGCTACACTTGTCGGCGTGGCGGGATTTGAACCCACGACCCCTACTACCCCAAAGTAGTGCGCTACCAGGCTGCGCCACACGCCGTTTTTCTTAGTGCCGAGTATTGAAGTATCCTTGGATACCTAACAGGCCCGCTAACGAATTACAAGGATATTTGTTCCCCCGCATGTGCTCGATGTAAGCTCTGCTTGCATCTCCGGGGAGGGGCACCCCGAACGCTCCATCTTGTGCAGGGGGCTTTTTAGGGGAATCTCCTGTTTTTTCCAGAAGCTTTAGTGCCCGCTTCTGCGTTTCCAAACTCTTGGCGGGCATTGGGCCTCCCATATTTTTACCTCATGGCACGATTAGCAAAACTACAAAAGACCGTAAAGGACATCGGACTCGATGCGCTGCTCATCACGCATTTGCCGCATATTCAATATCTCGTCGGCTATAGCGGCTCGAATGGGCTGCTGATTGTTCCGGCGCAGGGCAAGCCGCATTTCTTCACCGATTTCCGGTATAAGGCGCAGGTCAAGCTCGAAGTCGTTGGCGCGAAGGTTTCGATCGTCGATCGCGACCGGACGATTCCGGACGCGCTCGTCGAGAAGCAGCTCTTCAGCGATTACGACCATCTCGGTTTCGAGAAAAATCACATCAGCTATTCGATGTACGATTTTCTTCGGACAAAATTTCGGCACGTGAAGCTCGATCCGCAAACGGAAGTGATCGAGAAGCTGACGATGATTAAGTCCGAGGACGAAATTGGCGCGCTCCGCAAGGCGGCGGAGATCGCGGACCAAGTGTATCAGAAGGTGCTGCCGGTTATCAAGCCGGGCGTATCGGAACTCGATGTCGCTGCCGAAATTGCGTACCAAACGCGGCTCTGTGGCGGCGAGCGCGAGGCATTTACCATTATTGTCGCGAGCGGGGAACGTTCCGCGCTTCCGCACGGCGCGGCGAGCGATAAAAAAATTCGCAAAGGAGAGCTTATTACGCTCGATTTCGGATGCGTGTACAAAGGATTCAATTCGGACATGACGCGCACGGTCGCGCTCGGAAAAATTCCGACGGAACTGCAGAAAATTTACGAGATCGTTCGCGCATCGCAGCAGCGGGGGATCGATAAAGCCGCGGCCGGGATGACCGCCCGCGATCTGGATTCCGTGTGCCGCGATTATATCACGCTGCACGGCTATGGCTCGAAGTTCGGCCATTCGACCGGACATGGGCTGGGCATCGAAGTCCACGAACTGCCAAAAGTTTCGCAACGCGGCGAACGCTATAAGCTCGAAGCGAATATGGTGGTGACGATCGAGCCGGGAATTTATTTAGACGGCCTGGGCGGCGTGCGCATCGAGGATGATGTCGTCATCCGCCGCGACGGCTGCGAAGTGCTGACGAATTCGCCGAAGGAACTGCGGGTGCTATAATAGGTTGATTCATAATTTGGGTCCCATAGGACGGATGGGACGTATTGGTATTTGTTACTCGCTAAGGTCCCGCGCTATCGCTTCGCGCTGCTCGTCCGTCAGGCGCGTGAAGTGATGATAGTTTGGATGCCGGATCATCAGGCTCACGTCCGCCTGACCAAAGCGAAGGCGTTCGATGTCCTGTTCATCCAGTTTCCAGCGAATATATTGCACCGCTGAAATCCGGCCCTCTTCGGATTGCTCTTCATCGAACATCGCTTCGATTTCTTTCTCGCCGATCACAAGATAGACGCAATGCTCGGTCATCCCGACCAGTGAATCGAGCGTGGACCTGATTTTTTCCTTCTCCGTAATTTCGATCAGGAGCGTGGCCGAAAGCTCGTCGTGCGAGGGAAGTAATCGGCTATAGGTATCGATCTCATGCTGGATTTGCTCGTCATGAACCATCCGTTCGACGCGCATCATCTCCTGAATCTGAAAAAGCACGGTGTCGCGGTTCTCGAAGACGAACGTCATGACTGGCCCGACATGAATGCGCCGGTGTTTCTTCGCTTCGATCATGCGCGCGCGGTATTCGGGGCGCTGCTTCTCGTATTCGGCGATATTGAGAATGTCGTTGATGTAGATCATTGTCTGAACTATGATTTATGTGATTTTTGTGATTGACTCGATGATTATTGTCTGAACTATGATCTATGTGATTTTATGATTGGCTCGATGATGTTTTCGGGGCCTTGTGCGATGAACCACGAAGAGTCGTCAAATCATGTTCCAATCATAAGAATGAAATAAATCATAGTTCAGACTTTTCGGTACTTCGAATTAGATAGGCGATGAAATTTCAAACTTTTTGCGCCGAAATTAATGAGAAGCCCCGTTTTGATATTGTATGCTTCGAGATAATTAATTGCTTGTGCAAGATGCACGTCCTGGAGTTCCGTTAAAGCCTTCAGTTCAACGGAAATTCGGTTCTCGACAAGGAAATCCACACGTCGTGTACCGACGCGCTCGCCTTTGTAATAAATCGGCATGTCGTGTTCGCGAGAAAAGTCGATACCTTCATCACGCAGTTCGATTTCGAGTGAGCGCTGATAGATCACCTCCTGAAAGCCGTTTCCCAGCGCGGCATGAACCTTCATCGCGCACCCAATAATGCGTCCCGTTAATTCGCTATCATCAAATTGATTATTTATAAACGAAGAATTACTCATGCAAAATAAAAAATCATGTTCCAATCACAAAAATCAGATAAATCATAGTTCAGACAGTCCCATCGCCCGATACACAATCTCTATTGGATGCAGCGCCCGCTCCCCCGTGCCTTCTTCGATGTGCAAATGCGCGAGTGAACAATCGCTGGCAACGGTTGCGGGTTTATCTTTCTCGATTGCCTTGAATAGCTTTTTGCCGACGTCGAGTGAGATTTCGTAATATTCTTTCTTCGAGGACCACGCGCCATCGTGCCCGGAACATTGCTGGACCATCATCACCTGAACGCCCGGAATGAGCTTCATCAAATCGCGTGAATTAAAGCCGATATTTTGCACGCGCAGGTGACACGGCAAATGATAGGTAACCTTTTCGCTCACCGTGACCGGAAACTCAAGCTTTATTTTCTTCTCCCGATGCAGCCGCATGAGATATTCGCAGGGATCCATGATGGCGGCCATCACGCGCTGCGCGGCGGCTTTATCGGTCGCGTAGTTCTCGTATTCGAGCCGAAGCATCATCGAGCAGCTCGGACTCATTCCGATGATTTTCATTCCTCGATCGGCGTAGGGAAGCAAACGCGCGATATTGCGATCGACGACTTTTGTGACCTTCGCAATATCGCCGGTTCCAAGCTCCGGCATCCCGCAGCATTCCTGCTCCGGAATTTCGACTTCTATACCGAGTTTTTCCAGAATCTCCACATACTGCTTGCCGATCCAGGGTTTGTTCTGGTCGATCATGCAGGTGTAAAAGAGCGCGACTTTCTCCAAAATCTCCCCCGCCTTTTCAAGGCGGGGGGCGGGGGGTGGTTGTGCGATTAAGGAGCCAACCACCCCCTGCCCCCGCCTTGAAAAGGCGGGGGTTCTTTTGTTCCACCAAGAGCGGAAGGTTTCCTTCTGGTATTCGGGAAGTTTTTTCCGCCGGTCGATACCCGCGACTTCTTCGAGAAGAACTCGTCCGAGCTTATTTTTTGCCCCCCAATTCATCACGCCGGGAATCGCCGCGCCGATTTTTCCGGAGCGGTCGGTATCGCCGGTGATCTCATCGCGGAGCTTCTGCTTCAGCGTCTTGCCATGCTCTTTAGTCTTGATCGCGTCTGCGCGCAGGAGCAAGCGCGGAAAATCGAGCATGTACTCGTGCGGTGGAGTGTACGGGCACTTTGGATAGCAGAGCTTGCACTGATAGCAATAATCGACCGTGTGGTCGTAATCCGATTTTGCGAGAGGGTGAACCGGATTTTCCGTATTGCCCGCCGCAGTAAGTTTATCATCTTCGGCATCGATGCGGTCGAAGAGATCGGTAAACGGCGGGCACAGCCCGTCGCACAGCCGGCAGCCGTGGCACACCTCGACGACCCGCGTGAACTCGCGCTGGAGATCGGCGGAGTCCCAGTAAAGAGGGTCGTGGGTGTCAAAAACCATTGTGATTCCCATAGGGCCTATGGGTCCCATGGGTACTATGATAATGCACTGTTGCTCTTAAGCTACGATGCTATCGCTGGCTTTTTGGAATCTTCCCGCATGGGATTTCTCAGCGCGGGCGAGCGTCTCGAACCACTCGGCGATTTCGTCGAAGCCTTCCTGGCGCGCGGTCTTGGCGAAGCCGGGGTACATCTCGGTGTACTCGTAGGTCTCGCCGGCGATTGCGGCCTGAAGATTCGTTTTGGTATCACCGACGGGAAGTCCTGTGGCGGGATCGCCCACTTCGGAAATATATTCCATGTGGCCGAACGCATGTCCGGTTTCGCCTTCGGCGGTGTCGCGGAACACGCCGGCTACGTCGGGCTGGCCTTCGATATCCGCCTGCCGCGCGAAGTAGAGATAGCGCCGGTTGGCCTGCGATTCGCCCGCGAAGCCTTCTTTCAAATTGTGGAATGTCTTGCTGTTTTTGAGATCTGCCATGATTGTTTTAAAAAAATGGATGTTGAAATTTCATTGAATTGTATGATAACAATTCCTCGGGCGGTTTCATTTATGATTTCGAAGGGAATTACGTAGCGAACAATCCTTCGCTTCCTTATTGTTATTCAACTATGCGAATTGCTAAGTACGCGATTTTTCTTTTGACTTTGGCGGGATGCTCGCAGTCGGTTTGTAATCCCTGTGGGGGTGGAAAAGTAAGTAATGCTCAAATTACTTTTTCTGATCGAGGTCAGCACTTTGTAATTGACGACAATTTCATTTATCCTGTTTCTACGATGATTGCCAGATATGACCCGTCAGATTCGACGTTCACTATCTACGGAGACGGGGGAGATAGTACAGGGAATATTGGTGCGCAAATTTCATTTGTACTCCGAGATCTTCCCTATCCATCGAAAACCCAATACGGATTACCTGACACGGGTACTTTTTTGCTTGACCTGACAGTCCCATTAGTGTTTTTGGTGGCAATAGACAGTCCTCCTCTTGAAGGAAGCGCAAGTGTTGCATTGTGGCCCGATACCGTTGGAAACCTAACCAATTATACATGGTTTACGGATTCGATGCACACTGGAACATTAAAAATAACGGAAGTTGACACCGTCAATAATCTTTTTAGTGGTACCTTCAATTTCCTGGCCGTTGATACATCAAAAGGAAGTTCCATGGCTGACACGGTGCGTATCGATAGTGGAATCATCTCCAAAATGAGGTTAGATTAATTTTAATGCCCATTTCCCTTTCAACCTGGAAGCACGGCTTCCAACCAAACCGAATTACCTATGATGCGCTCCAAAGCGGCAAAAGCGCGCTCGATGCTGTGGAACTTGGCGCGCAATATTGCGAATCCGACTTGACCTGCATGTCCGTAGGCCGCGGCGGGTTGCCGGATGCGACCGGCGAAGTGACGCTCGATGCCTCCATCATGGACCACGCGGGGAATTGCGGCTCGGTTGCCTTTGTGCGGAATTACGAGCATGTCATTTCCATCGCTCGGCTCGTGATGGAGAAAACGCCGCACGTTATGCTTGCAGGCGAGGGCGCCGAGCAATTTGCAGCACAAGAAGGATTTGAGAAGACGAATCTCCTCACCGAAAAAGCCAAAGCCCTTTGGGAAGAGTGGAGGAAGCAGCCGGATAAGATGCATGTTCGATTGCGCCGAAACGAAGAGGGCGATAATGAATATGTTTTTGTGCGGTTGGGCGAGGAATCGCATGATACCATCGGCATTCTCGCGATGGATGAGTCTGGTCATCTCGCAGGAGCATGCACGACGAGCGGGCTGGCCTTCAAGATGCGCGGTCGTGTGGGCGATTCGCCGATCATTGGCGCGGGGCTATACGTCGATGGCGCGGTCGCGGCCGCCGTTGCCACGGGCGATGGCGAACTAATGATGCGCGCCTGCTCGGCATTCAGTATTGTCGAATGGGTGCGGCAGGGGATTGAACCGAATGAAGCATGTGAGCACGCCATCGCCCGCATCCGGCGCGATAAACATCTCACCGATGATATGCAGTGCGGCCTCATGGTCATTCGCTCGGATGGCGTCTGGGCTGCGGGCGGGCTTCGTTCCGGATTTCAACTCGCCGCCGCCAGTGAAAGCGAATCAAATAGAATGCATGATATTTTATAAGATGTCATTGCGAGGAGCATTCGGCGACCGAAGGGAGCCGAACGCGACGAAGCAATCTCACGCTTGAGATTGCTTCGTCGCGCGATTCTCCCTCCGGTCGAATCACGCTCCTCGCAATGACGGGTTGGGATGCGCTCCCAATTCGTAATTACCCCGGCTGGCATTCACTTTGAAACACCCTATGCCATGAACGACGACCGCGAGCATTCTCAGCCGCGCAAGCTCACCATGCACAAGCGCACCACGAAGACGACCGACGGCAAGCGGCAGTTGATTTTCTATACCTTTGAAACTGAGAACCCCCGCCTTTTCAAGGCGGGGGCAGGGGGTGGTTCTTCACCGGCTATGGATCCACCACCCCCCAACCCCCGCCTTGAAAAGGCGGGGGAGTAAAGGCTATGTCTGAACTCCGCTGGAATCCGCTCTTAGGCGAATGGCTCGCGACCGCAACCGAGCGGCAGGAACGCACCTTCCTTCCGCCAGCGGATTATTGTCCGCTCTGTCCGACCAAGCCCGGCGCATTCGAGACGGAAGTTCCGGAACCAACCTACGACGTCGTCGTCTTCGAAAATAAATTCCCGAGCTTGCGGCGCGATCCGCCAACGCCGGCGGTCGAGGCTTCCGATTTGTATCCCGTTCGGCCCGCGCAGGGTGTGTGCGAGGTCGTGCTTTATTCTCCCGACCACGATGCAACGCTTGCAGGGCTTCCAGCGCGGCAATACCTAAAGCTAATATTGGCATGGACCGATCGTTACAAAGCATTGAGCGCACTCGATTTTGTAAAATATATTTTTATTTTCGAAAATAAGGGGAAGGAAATTGGTGTTACGCTGTCGCACCCGCACGGGCAGATATATGCTTATCCCTTCGTGCCGCCCGTTATACAGCGCGAGCTGAATCAATCTCTTCGGCATCATGAAGCTACAGGCGAATGCCTGCTCTGCGATATAATGCAGCGCGAAATCGAGGATGGGCGGCGAATTATTTTTCAAACCGATCACTTCGTTGCGTATCTGCCATTCTTCGCACGCTGGCCGTATGAAGTGCATATTTTGCCGAAGCGCCATCTGCAATCGTTCCTCGATTTCAACGAGGCCGAGCAGATTGATCTCGCGCTCGCGATGAAGCAATTACTCGTGGCGTATGATGCGGTATTCCACAAGTCGATGCCCTATATGATGAACATTCATCAAGCGCCGGTGGATGGAATGCCTTATGATTATTATCATTTCCACATCGAGTTTTATCCGCCGCTGCGTCAAGCCGATAAACTGAAATACCTCGCCGGCAGCGAGACCGGCGCCGGAGTATTTATCAACGATACGCTCGCGGAGGAAAAAGCGGAAGAACTGAGAAACCTTGTGAAGCCGGCGGAATGGTAACCCATAGTCCTAAACCGTCATTGCGAGGAGAACTCAACGACCGAAGGGAGTTGAGTTCGGTTGCGAGGCACGAAGCAAAGCAATCCGTTGATGTTACGCGGGAGATTGCTTCGTCGCGTTCGGCTCCCTTCGGTCGCCGAACGCTCCTCGCAATGACATTTAAAATGGCTTAATCAGAGGTTCATTAATTGAATCACCTTCAAAAAATTTGCTTACATGGTAAATCCCGAGAGCGTTCGATCCGAGTTTGCTGCGTGCTTTGGCGATGCTGAAGGCGTCCGCCTTTTTCGCGCGCCGGGGCGCGTTAATCTGATTGGCGAGCACACGGATTACAACGATGGCTTCGTGCTTCCCTGCGCAATCGACTGCGATACTGTCATTGCCGCCCGGCCTCGCGAGGATTCCATTATTTCCGCGTACTCGACAAATCTCCATGAGGAGGGATCGTTCGATCTCGCGCATGCCGCAGAAATCCGGAAGGGTTATTGGCTGAATTACATCGAAGGAACCGCGCGGGTACTGGAACGAAAGGGATTTAAGATCGGCGGAGCGGATATTGTTCTTGAATCCGATGTGCCAGCCGGCGCGGGACTTTCCTCGTCCGCGTCGCTCGAAATGGCGGTCGCTATGACGCTGGTGCGGCTCGGCAATCAGCCGATCGACCGCAAGCGCATGGCGCT
>Ga0307374_10010865_pt1 | contig 13074 bp, 9 predicted proteins | sample OX3MG_FD_202532 | JGI IMG/M metagenome (GOLD analysis project Ga0307374, IMG submission 202532) | Soil microbial communities from Risofladan, Vaasa, Finland - OX-3 | ecosystem: Environmental > Terrestrial > Soil > Coastal area > Acid sulfate soil | place: Finland: Risofladan, Vaasa | collected...
GCTGTGGAGCGAGACGATCGAGACGCACCGCCAGGAGGTCCGCGATGCGATCATCGAGACCACCGCCGCCCTGGTCGGCAAGGATGGTCTGCGGTCGGTGACCATGTCCCAGATCGCTGAGGACACCGGGATCGGTCGGGCCACGCTGTACAAGTACTTCCCCGACGTCGAATCAATCCTGGTCGCCTGGCACCAGTCTCACGTGACTAACCACCTCGACCATCTGGTGGCACTGCGGGACGAGACCGAGGATGCGGGCGAGCAGCTCGACGCGGTCCTCGAGGCTTACGCCCTCATCTGCTACGAGATCGCCCACCAGAGCCACGGCGCCGACTTGACGGCCCTGGTGCACCGAGGCGAGCACATCGACCGCGCCCAACTCGAACTGACCCACTTCGTTCGCGACCTTCTGGCTGAGGGAGCACGAGCCGGCCTGGTTCGGAGTGACGTCGCGCCTGATGAACTGGCCGCCTACTGCCTGAACGCCCTGGCCGCGTCCAGCAGCATGCCCTCAAAGGCAGCCGTCCGCCGACTCGTGTCGGTCACGCTCGCCGGTCTCCGCTCGTCCACCCAGTAGCCCGATACGCGATCTTCCCTCGGCGGGGGCGGAACGGACCAAGTCCCGGACCGGATGTCGATGTCACCGGGACCGCCGAACTTGCATCTACCTCGCGGTGGTTTCCAAGCGGAGATCCTGCGAACGCTCTGCCCGCGTCATGGAAGAGACCAGGACTACTGGTAATGCTCCAGTCGATGCACCAAGGCATTCGACCGTCTTCCTTGTCCATTGACCACGCCGATCCAGCCAGGCCTGATCCATGAGGCCCGACGTATCAAGACGAGGCGATTTGACTACGACAGACTGTCTTGTAAAGCTGCCGCAGTGTCTAGTGCCCCCATCTTGCTCATCGAGCTAATTCGGCGACCACCTATCCGGCCCGACGACCGCACTCGAACACGCTCAATTCGGGCGGGACGTCAGGAGACGGGCCAATGAGTGCCACGGTGTTGACGAACGCCAACGTCATCACGTGCGATCCCGAGGGCAGCGTGGTGAGGGCAGTCGGGTTCGACGACGGAAGGATCGTGGCGGTCGGGGATGAAGACGCCGTGCGCTCACAGGTGGGGCCGGGCGCCGAGATCATCGATCTCCAGGGCGCCACGGTGCTCCCAGGCCTGATCGACACCCACCCGCACCTGATGCACTTCGGCACGCTGGCCGAGCCGCTGGTCGATCTCGCCGACGCCACTTCGCATGCGGACATCGCTGATCGGATCGCCCGACGGGCGAGCGATGTGCCGGCGGGGGAGTGGATCATGACCACGCCGGTCGGCGAAGCCCACTACTTCATCCGCCGCTCGTATCGTGATCTCGCCGAAGGTGCGTTGCCCGACCGGTCCGTTCTCGACCGGGCCGCTCCGGACCATCCGGTATTCATCCAGGCGTGGGCGCCCGTTACCCCGAACGTCTGCGCCATGAACACCATCGCACTTCAGCGGTTGGGTATTGATCGAGACACGCCCGACCGGGTCGAGAACGTATGGATCGAAAAAGACGCTGCAGGCGAGCCCACCGGGCGTCTTCGTGGATCGGTGACGAACTACTACTGCGACAGCGAGTTCTTGAACGATTTGTTGCGCCGGTTGCCGATCCTGCAGATCGAGGCGGTCGTCCCCGGGACCGAGCGTGCAATGCGGGCAGCCAACGCCATGGGGGTGACGACCATCTACGAGGGACACTTGATGGTCTTCTCCCTCATCGAGGTCTACCGCTGGATGCGCAACGAGAACCGGCTCACGACCCGCGTGCTCTGTTCGCCCGAAGCCGAGCCGTTCGGGGTCCCTTGGGCGGAACCGCCGTTGGACCTCGACCAGTACGTGGCCCGTCCGGCCCGAGCCCAAGATCTGGTCGACCGGAGCGATGACCTGTTCCGTATCGACGGGGTGACCGTCTCGCGCTACGGGCCGTGCGGACCGGGATTCATCCTGATGAGCGAACCGTATGCGGGACCGTATGGGGAGGCTACGACCGGCCGGTCTTTCGTGGACCCGGACAAGATCGAGCAGGCCATCCGCTACTGCGACGAGCACGAACTGCGCCTCAATGTCGTGACCGCCGGGACCGGCGAAGGCGATCTGCTCCTCGACCAACTCGAAGCGCTCGGGCACACGCCGCTCGCCACCGACGGGCGGGCCTGGATCTTCCAGAACTTCTACTTCGCCGATGACCAACGAGCGCGCCGCGTCGCCGCGCTCGGGCTCGACGTCACGACCAGCGTCTCGTTCTCCTGGGGCAAAGGTGAACTCGTACGAGACCGCTTCGGCGAGCGCCTGCTGGCCGACCTCATCCCCCTGGCCAGGCTCGCCGAGCACGGCATCCACGTTGCTTGCGGATCAGACTGGGGACCGAAAAACGTCTTCGAGCAGATCGCCCTGGCCGTTCAACCTCGCTACGCTGCCGGCCGGCGGGCGGCATCGGAGGGAGTGAGCCGACGCCAAGCCCTTGCCATGTGGACGAGCGATGCCGCTCACGTTCTGGGTTGGGATGGCATTGGATCGCTCGAAGCGGGCAACCACGCCGACCTGGTCGTCATCGACCGAGACCCACTCAGTTGCCCGATCGATGCGCTTCCGAACACTGAGGTCGTTGCCACCTTGTTGGCGGGCGAACCAGTCGGCGGTCGCGACCTGCATGGCTAGCGGCAGCAAGAGGAGCGGGTTACCGTCGTGCGTCAAGGAGATCCCGGGGAGTGCGGAGCCGTCTGCGGAAAAGATGGCTGCCTCTCCGGAGAACGTATTGGGTGAGCGAGTACGGACCCGCCCCGTCCATAGGGGGACAGGATCACGTTCGCCCAGGTTAGACGGCCTTTTCATCGTCCAGCCACAACACGGCGCCTATCGGTACCGTCCCGGACCCGGTTTGGAGCTAGCGCGAGTATCGGGCCGGTGCCACCTCCGAAAGGTCGGGCTAGAGAACCTCTGTTCCGGCCGTCTTCAAATTTGAGGCAAGTTTTGGTTGATCGGTCTTTGGTGAAGGTGCACAATGGTTGATGGTTTGACCTGCTCCTATCGGGAAGATGACCCTTTGAGGCACCCGGGCTGCGCAGTGGGCGACTGGCTTGACATAGTTGGCTGCAAAGACGGCCTGGTGAAATCTGGCCAGGCATCGTCGGCGGCGGGACAGTCGCGTTTCATCCGAGGTCAGGCTCGGACCTAACGTTCTGTCAGATCAAATGTAAGTCACTCACCGATGGGTTGTCCTCGGCGGTCCGAGGCTGGCCTCATTGGACATCTGCTTTTTACCTGCGAAGATATGCCTCAACTGGGTCGAAAGGCTGCCGCGGCGCCGTCTGTGGCAGCGATTTGAACCGATGAACATGAGGAAGGTTGGGCGCATAGGCGGCGACGTAGCCTGAGTCACATGCCCACAGCCGGACGTTCGCCGCGCCAGGGGCGTGGTCCTCTTTGGTGCGGAGTCATCGCCGGTCCGCTGTTCGCGGGTGCCTTCACGGCGATTGGGGCGATCCGGGAGGGGTACGACTGGCAGCGCTTCCCGGTCAGTTCGCTCGCGATTGGTCGTCGAGGATGGCTGCAGCGTGCCAACTTCATCGTTGCCGGCGCGCTCTACACGTGCACCGCCCGAGGCCTAACCCGCTGCCCGGCACGAAGGGTCGGTCCCCGTGCAGTCCCGGCGCTGGTGGCAGGTGTCGGCATTGGACTGATCGGCTCTGGCGTCTTCGTCACTGATCCGGTGGGGGGGTTCCCACCCGGGACGCCAGGCGAGGAGAGGTCGCATGGCGCTGACACCACCCGGACGGCTTCGACTCGTGAGGGCCTGCTGCACGACCTCTGTGCGATTCCCATCTTTGTCGGCATACCCATCGCAGCACTTGCCAGCGCGGCCAACGCGGTGCGCAACAGAGACTACCGCTGGGCCTGCTACTCGGCGGGATCGAGTCTTATGATGGTGGCCAGCTTTGTGATCTTCGGCAGGGCATTTGAGGGTTCATCAGACCTTGCTGGCAAGGGCGGAATATTCCAGCGGATCTCGATCGCATCCGGGATCGGATGGTTGACCGTTCTGTCGCTTCGAGCCCGTTCCTCACTGGCTGTCCTTGAATGAGGAGGCCACGTCTCGAACCCAGAGATCAAGTCTCGACTCTGGGCCGAGTCCTTCCGGCACCGAATCCGAAGGTCCGGTAGTAGTAATCGACCTGTCATCGACACCGATATGAACCTACGACCACCCAGAATTCCGGGCCGCTGGGCCTTGGCGCGCGTTCTGCCTCCATAGAGCACGGCGCTGGTCCAATTGCAGGCCGAAGGAGGATGGCCCAGGTCAGACGGCACTTTCGTCGTCCAACCACAGCACAGCGCGCACCGGTACGATCGCCGGCTCGGTCGTAGTTAACGCGAGTATCAGGCCGGGGCCACCTCCGACGGTGGTCTTTCGGCGACATCGCTGACCTGGGTGTATACGTCCCTCAGGGCACTACGTCCCGATTGGCCGGCGCGCTCGCGGCGATTTGGATCGCCGACCATCACGTCACTTCTCCATGAGTTCCACGCCATTTCGTCTTGACCGAGAACGGCTGGCGCGGTGTTCTTCGCCCTTGAGCATCACACATGATCGGTAGGCTCGGCCGCCCGAAGAGGCCACGATTTTGGGGGAGGAGGGGAGCGACGGTGGACGTAGAGACGCTGTATGAGATGGCAGCAGCGGCGGCGCGGAATGCCGAACGGAACTGCATCCCGTCCGACGGTCCGGGACCGTTTGATTCCTATGGGGGCTACCCGGCCTACATAAACGAGTACAACCGGCTCGTTCCGCTTGTCTGGCAGCTGTTCGGAGAAGAGGCGCAGGGACTGTTTCCGCAACTGAACCTCGGAAGCCAGATGAATCCGGCTGACACGATCGGAGCCATGTGGAAGACCCACGCCGAATTGGCCGCAGCTCGTCTCTCGGCGCTCGCCGCCTACCTCAAGACCAAGCAGGGGACCAAGAAGCGTGAGAACGATGAAATCGTGACGCTTCTGGAGGACAACTTGCGACCGGCCATGTTCACCGATCCCGAGAACGAGCGGCAGGTGCAGGATGCGGTCGAAACCATATTCCGCGTCCGGGGCCTTGATTTCCGCCGGGAGGCGCAGACCGTTCCGTATTCCACGAAGCGTTACATCCCCGATTTCACCTTTAACGCGCTCGGTCTGGCCGTGGAGATCAAGTTGTGCAACCGGGCCGGTCGTGAGAAGGAGATGATCGACGAGATCAATGCCGACATCATCGGCTACCAGGGCGGCTACGAGCGCATACTTTTCGTGATCTACGACCTGGGATTCATTCGGGACGTCGCCACCTTTCGGTCAAGCATCGAACTGCAGGTCGGTGTGAGTGTGATTGTGATCAAGAAGTGAACCCGCTATTGGTGCGCCGGTTAGAGGTGTGTGGACTTTGCTTGGCTATCCACTCGAAAAGGGACGACGAGGTCTGGTGATGTCGAATCGATCCCGAAGTCCATGGAGGCGAATTGATGACGCCACGCACGAATGACGTTCGCAATGCGATGCTCTTGTGGCTTTCGCTCCACGGGGACCGCCAGCCGAACCCAGAGGAGTTCACGTCGTCGAAGGAAAGCGTTGTAGCAGGAATGCGGGCTACGACGGAAGAGATGCTCACTGCCGTTCGAAATCTCGCTGCCCACTCATTAGTTACCGGCGTAACCGTCAATGAGTTGGACTACCTCTTGAGGATCCACCTCACGGATCTGGGTCGGATTGTGGTCGACGACCATGACTGTGACGTCAGCCGATGGTTACGGAGACAGGGAGGGGGCTACTCCGATCGGTCAATTCACGTGACGAATTCCGGCCAAGTCGCGATCAACAGCACGGGTGTGGTGCAGGTCGAGGCGGCCGTGCAGATCGCCCTCGATGTTGACGGGCTGATCTCTGCTGCCCATGCGGTCAGAAGTTTGCTTCCACAGCTCGATCTGACCGCCGAAGACGTCGATGAGGCCAGAAGAACGGCGAATGAGATCGTCGAGGGCGGACAGAGCGATCACGTTGATCGGGGTCGCCTGATCGCCGCTGGCCAGCGACTGCTTCCGATTTTAGGCCGTGCGGGGACGGCCGTAGGTGGCGCAGCCCTTGCCGACGGCCTTGTCCAGGCATTGCACGCAGCCGGGATCTAACCGTTGGCGGAACGTCGCGCGAGCCTGATTAGGAATTAGGTAGGCGCGCTCAGAGCCTCGGGCAGCGTGGTTACGGGCGAATCCGTTCCCTCACTGGCGTTTCCACCCTCGTTCGCAGCTGCTGCCGTACCTCATTGTGGATGTCCGCCTGCACCGATGCTCCGACTTCCAGCGACACGGCAATCCCATATCGCGTTTCCGTCGTCGTTGACCCGACGTCGACTCTGCAATCCACGTCGATGGCAATGGAGTCGCCGTCGTTGAAGACGGTCGCACGACGTCCGTCCAGCACTTCATGTTGTACCGTTCCGCGTACGGCCGCCCGACGGTCTGCTTCTACCGGACCAAGAGCGAGGGCGTCATGCACGTCGCCAAACCGGAGCCGAGCGATCCGGTACTTCTGCGTGCGCGGATTAATCGCAGAAATCCACGCAAGCGTGACGGTCAGCCGGCGCCACTCGGCACTGGCTCGCAGTGCCCGAGGAAGAGGAAAGCGATAGGTATGACGCTGACCAGTCTTGATCGTCGAGCCACCCAACAGAACAGCTCTCCTCGTGGCTGCGGTTGCTAACCGATCGTCCATCACCACGCCGTATCCGAGAACCTTGGTCACCGAGTGCCGCAGCCCATTGCCTTCCAGCCCAAGGTCATCGACGACCCGTGTCTTGAGAGTTCCCCACGAAGAGGCATGGATGAGTAAGGCCTTCGCCATGACCGGATACAAATCACTGTTCGGTAGCTCACCATCGATCGCCCCCGGCGTCTCGAAGGCCTCCAAGATCCTCGCAAGAGACCGCGTCGCCAGGGCGGCGGCGTTACTAGTTCCGCACGTGAGAGCTAGGCCGTTCAGTTCGCCCGCCAGGCCGGGGGCAGCGACAGAAAGCCCTGCTACCTCGACGTCGTCCGCTGGCTCAAGGTGAATATTCGTCGCCTCGCCGTCTGGGACTGGCATGCGGTACACGAGACGTCCACCCGGTAGGAGGACTTCCGGCTTCACCGCCCGCCGATAGCCGAACCCCATCGAGCTGTACGTGGCGGGCATGCCCTCGGGCAGTGGATCAGCCAGATGGTTCGGGAGGACCCGCGTGACCCCCGCATCGGAATGAGCAGCGCCGACGGTTATGGCGTTGATCGCCTCCGCAGGAGCCAATAGACGTCGACGCCTCTCGGAGTTCCGCATGGCGCGGAGTACGTTCGCCTGAAGGCCATTGTCAGGCGTCGTCGCTCCTGACGGCACATCCAGGGAACTGTCCGTTCCGAAGTGATTTCCGGCGCTGACAACGATGAGCACGTTGTACCGGTGCGAGAACCAGTCGATGAGTCGTGCCTGCGGACTCATTCGGCGGATGAACTCCTTGGCAGAGTCTCCGACGGACAGGTTCACAATCCGCACGTCGTCCGTCGCTCCCGCAGTCTCAGCGCCCGGATCAAGCACCCGTCGCAGTGCGCGATGAAGGATGTCTATGAAGAGGGCGTCCTCGGGGAGGACTTCCCAGTCGGTGAGGACCGGATGTGGCTCCAGGATAGGTCGGACGTACACAGGGCGCTCGAGTGGTACGCCACCTGACCCAAGGGGTCCATGCACGATCAGGGAGGCCATCGCCGTGCCGTGCCGTCGTTGTGCTGCCGTGTACCGCGATGCGACGTCATCTGGGTCATCAATGACGAGCCGACCAGCCAGGGAGGTGTGATTACCGAGCGGCAGTCCGTCCAAGAGTGCGACCCGCGAGCGACCGGATGGAGCAGCCGAGTCGGGGAGTACCGGCGCGTCGGCGGTGGCGTCGGGTACTGCGAACGCATGCTGTGGAGCTGGCAGTGCGAACATGATGTCCTCGACCGAGAGGACTTGAATCGAGTTCGCGCCACTCGCGAGGACAGTTTCGACGGCAGCGCGCGGTACCTCGACCAGTAGACCGTGATACCGGATATCGTCGATGACTGAGCCGGAGATGATCCGTCCATTCGATCGCGCCAGGGCTTGTTCGACCTCCCGGCGGGCGGCATCCCGCCGACCCGAATCGGAGCGGTACCACAGCTCTATCTCGGCCCGCATGGTCTGGGAACCGGCGTCGCGGGCATCCTCGCGCCATTGTTCAAGGAGACCGGTCTCCCTGATCCGATCTTCTGGTCCCCACCGCCTGATGTTGCGCAATAACGCGAACACTTCCTTCAGCGGGTTGAGACCTCTTTCAAGCGTTATGGAGTTATTCGCTTGCCACAGTTCGAAGAGTCGAATGAGTTCTCCGAGTGCGCTCGCATTCGACATGACCATGTAAAGATGCTGCGGGACGCTGTCGTCCGTCGCGTCCCCTTGCTTATCGGTGAAGTAGAAATCATCGTCGGGATCGATGGGGTCGTCTTCGACGTCGAAGAGGAACTCAAGCCCAGGTACCTTTGATGCGGCCGTATAGAACGTGTCGACGGCTCCGGCAAGATCGAACACAGCGACCAGCTCCGGATCGTCCTCCGGCGTCGTGTCCGACAGGTCGACGCGTTGATTCGCAAAGGCCGAGTTGAGGGCCGCGAATTGGGGGGCCAAACGTTCGCCCTGTCTCCCCGACGACGGCCTTTGAGCGGGGGGTCGAAAGGGCGTGTTCTCGACCTTCGGTATCGCCAGAACGTCTGGTGAGCCGAAGGTGAGGAGTGGCCGAGTGTCTGTCAGTGGTGCTTCTGCGTCCGCCACTGATCAATGACCTGTTGTGCGATGGCCCGGGTGTTGCCCTCTGGCATCGCCAGGACACTGCGCCGGCGGATATCGAGGGCGACCTGTTCCAGGTCGGCATAGCTCGCACCGTGGAGCTTGTCAGCCATCGTCCGAGAGGCCAATCCAAGGTCGCCGCCGAGCCGTTCCCGCAGGACGTCCAGGAAGGCGACGGCTTCGGTGCGGGTTGGAGCGGGTAACTCGACTCGGAGCTGGAAGCGACGCCAGGCTGCCCGATCGAGCAGCTCAGAGTGGTTGGTGGCGGCGATGACGATGACGTGGGACGGCAGTCGATCGATCTGCATGAGCAAGGTCGATACGACTCGCTTGATCTCGCCCGTTTCGTGGGCATCCGACCGCTCCTTGGCGATGGAGTCGAACTCATCGAAGAAGAGCACGCACCGTCGGGTCCTCGCGAACTCAAATACCTGGTCAAGACGAAATGCCGTCTCCCCTAGGAAACTGGAGACAACCCCCTCGTACCGAATGATGAACAAAGGCAGGATCGCCTCAGCGGCGATGGCCTCAGCGAGTGAGGTCTTTCCGTTGCCCGGAGGGCCTTCGACAAGGATGCGATTCCGGGGCTCGAGGTTGTAGCTTCGGAGCAGGTCACTCCGGTGATGCTCCTCTACCACCTGCGTAACGAGGGCTCGCACCTGAGGGCTGAGCTGCACGCTAGCGAGGCGGCGGCGGGGAACCACCTGGTGGAGCAGTTCCCCGAGATTCTCCGCGAATGCGTCGTGGTGGAGGAGGTCCGACGAGCCTGCCGTCGTGATCAGCTCGGTTAGCCGGGCGGCCACGACGTGGTGCTGGTTTGCTCGCTCTTCGGCGATGATCGCCTCAACCAGCGTGCGAAAGCGGTTTTTGTCGCCTTGGCGCTCCGCCTCGACGAGGTCGATCAAGAGGTCAGATCGCGCCATGGTCAACCCCGTCTGACAAGGCGAGAGGTAGGTCGACGTGCATGGCGGGGGCTGCCATCGACCAACACCGTCCTGTCATCGCTCGTACCATCCTCGTCCTCTGAGAACTAAGCCTCCGCTTCCACGGATCGCTGCTTCTAACACGGTACAGATGATGACATGAGGGTGTCCTCCCTGAGCGGATGGACCGGCCTTGACCAGGGACGACACCTGGCCGGTCCGGCGTTGGGGCCCTCTGACCTCTAGGTAGTGGTTGGCCCGCTTCTTTGCCGTCATGGCGCCCATGGGCGCTCTACGCCGAGCCGGCCATGATCATGATCACCATCTTGTGGACGGCGGCAGTGTCCGGAGGCGTGCTGTCCCGGTCGGCGAACCGCAGATGTGCCGCCCCTATGAGCGTGGGAGCGAGGGTGTCGATGTCGGCATCGGCCGCGATGCGGCCAACGTCTCGCTCCGCGGTCAGGTAGGAGGCGATCATGGCCGTCCCTTCGGCGATCAGCGGGATGCGGGCGGCCCCGGCTTTGCGCAGTCGGGCGCGCAGTTGGTCTCGGGAGATGACGAGTCCGACGATCGCCACGGCGAGAGGCCCGAACAGGGCGATCAGGGTGTCGGTGAGGTTGTCGGCGACGGTGCCGGTTCCAGCGGCGTCACGGAGCGCGGCGGCATGGGCGTCGAGTTGAGCGGCGCGATCGAGTACGAGCTCGGTGAGGAAAGTGTCGAAGTCGGCGAAGTGCCGGTGCATGACGCCCTTGGCCACGCCTGCTTCGGTGGTGACTGTCCGGCTCGTCAGCGCGCTGGCCCCTTCATGGAGCAGGACTCGCTCGGCCGCGTCGAACAGCAACCCGCGCGCATCTTGAAGAGCTATCCCCGTCGGCACCGCACATCTCCTCCTCTGCGCTCGGTCCCTACCTGCCGCCGAGTGGGCGTGCGCCCGTTTATAGTGGGCATATGACCACTCTACCGCCGCAGTTCTCGGCCTCTGAGTCTCATCTCGCTCGCCAGGTCGCGGAGTCCTTCGGCACCGACGCCGAGCGCTACGACAGGAGCCGGCCGAACTACCCGCAGGCCATGGTGGACGCCATCATCGCAGCCAGCCCCGGGTGCCACGTCCTCGACGTGGGCGTCGGCACCGGTATCTCCGCCCGAGGATTCCAGGCGGTCGGCTGTCAGGTGCTCGGCGTCGAGCCCGACACCCGGATGGCTGAGTTCGCCCGCCGGGGCGGGATCGAGGTGGAGGTGGCGAAGTTCGAGGAGTGGGACCCCACCGGGAGGAGCTTCGACCTGGTCATCGCCGGGCAGGCGTGGCACTGGGTGGACCCGGTCGCCGGCGCGGCCAAGGCCGCCGAGGTGCTGGGCCCCGAGGGACGCCTCGCCGTGTTCTGGAACGCCTTCCTGTTCCCACCCGACCTGGCGGATGACTTTGCTGCGGTCTACCGGCGGGTGCTTCCCGATTCGCCGTACTTACGGGGAGAGGCCAGCGGCGTGGAGGCGTACTCGGCGTTTTTCGCCAAGACGACCGAGGGGATCCGCGAGGCGGGCAGCTTCGGTGAGCCCGAGCAGTGGCAGTTCGATTGGGAGCGCTCCTACACCCGCTACGAGTGGGTGGACGCGGTGCCGACGGCTGGCGGATTCAACCTGTTCCCGCCGGCTGCTGGAAGGTATCGGGGACGCGATCGACTCAGTTGGGGGCGCCTTCACGATGGGGTACGCCGCCGTGGTGGTTACTGCAGCACGAGCCGCTGCCACTTGATGGCGGCAACATAGGGTCAAGGCTGGGGCACCGATCCCGGAGGGCGGCGGTAGTAGTAAATGCTACCGATGTGAACCTACGACCACACAGAATTCCGGGCCACTGGGTCTTGGCGAGAGTTCTGCCTAGACCGCGTGCGGCGCTGGTCCAATGGCGCGTCGAAGGAAGATGGCGCAGGTCAGGCGGCACTTTCGTCATCCAGCCACAGCACAGCGTGCACCGGTACGGTCGCCGGCTCGGTCGTAGTTAACGCGAGTATCAGGCCATGGATATCTCGTAGCTACAACTGGTCGTTGAGCTGGGGCGACGTTGGCGTCGCCGAGTGTGTCGGCGACGTGTCGCGTTGCAGCGACAGCGATTTGAATCCACGAACTCCTACGGCTTGAAGAGCGTCGCTCAGCCCCGCGGAGAGTCCCGAGGGTCGTCACGGCGGACGAGCGGTACCAAGGTTCGGTTTCGGGCACCGAACCCGAAGGTCTCACCAAGCAGCGCGTTTCTCGGGACCCCGGAAACGGCGGAACTGATCTGGGCACCGACGCGTGCCCGAACCGCGCCGTCCCTTCTTCCTACCTCGTCAGACCCGCCTGCGCGGGCAGGTCCGAGACCGGCTGACCATCGTTCCGGTCACGGTCGGAGCGGGGCCATGGTGGCGTGCATCTTGACGAATCGCATCACGGGGGCGGTTTCGATGTGGTTGAGGCCGTCAAGGGCGGTCAATTCGTCGGTGAGGTACTCATAAAGCGAACGGTCGTCTGGACAGACCAGCGCCGCCAGAAGGTTGGTGGATCCGCTGGTGGCGGCGACAAAGGGAAATTCGGGCCGGCTGGCCAAGGCTTGTCCGATGTCTCTCAGATTTCGGGGGGCCGCAGACATCCATAACAGGGCCTGAGGGCGATTCTCAAAGGCGTCGCTGGCGAGGTCCAGGTCAAAAAACAGGACGCCTGAGGCAATGAGTTCTTCGACTCGCCGTCGGACGGTCGACTCGTGCCAGTGCGTGCGCGCTGCCAGCTGCCGATAGGGAGCGCGGCCGTCGTCCGCAAGGGCTTGGACGAGCGGCCAGTCGGAGTCCTGCACCTTTGCCTTCGGGCGATCGATCGGCGGACTGTCCCGTGCCGAAGAGAGGAGTTGGGCAATCTCTCCAGGGCTGAGGTCGCTCGGCCAAGGGGGAGCCGACAAGCCGGTGGCGAAAAGGTGGAGGAGACAGTAGGCCTGGTAGTCGACGACCTGTCGACCGACCGAAAGCTGGCTGAGCAGCAGTGGAGTGCCCTGTTCGCCGTCGCGTGAGCGAATCAGGCTGAAGATCTCGGTTCCCCCCGAGGTCAACTGCACCCAAGAAGTATCCGGATGCTGCGCGAGCTTGGTGGCGACGGTCGGTGCGGATCCCGGAGCGCAACGGATACGGACGGCCCAGTCGTACTGGCCGAACCGCTGGGAGTCGAGCTGGCCCACCACACGAAGAATGCGATCGTCGAAAAGACGCCGGTAGCGACGGGAAACAGTCGCCTCGGAGGA
>Ga0307374_10010867_pt1 | contig 13073 bp, 15 predicted proteins | sample OX3MG_FD_202532 | JGI IMG/M metagenome (GOLD analysis project Ga0307374, IMG submission 202532) | Soil microbial communities from Risofladan, Vaasa, Finland - OX-3 | ecosystem: Environmental > Terrestrial > Soil > Coastal area > Acid sulfate soil | place: Finland: Risofladan, Vaasa | collected...
GCGGGCTTTGCCAAGACCTGAACCAGATCGGGGCCACCTTCCCAGGCACAGATTTACCCGTCGTCTACGCCGTCGCCATGCACCATTCAGAGCTTGCCGCTTGACCTACGATGTCCAGACATCTGAAATTAGCTGGCGGCGGCCGCCTCGGCGATCCAGGCCGACTCGTCACCCCGGAAGCGGCCCCAGAGCCAGCGCTCGCCGAGGTCGGCTGCGAGGTCGGTCGAGTGGCTGGCCATCCAGTGCTTGACCGGCTCGAGCCTGGCGGCCTCAGCCTCCGCCCGGCGGCCCTCCGGTACCCAGAGGGCGTAGCCAGAACCCCACCCGTAGGCGACCATCCGACCCTCGGCGCTGACCAGACAGGGCCCGCCCTCGACCCAACGACCCGCCTCCTTCGGCAGTTGTAACGCCCACCTCCTCCCAGAGATGCGCGAGGACATCTGGGTGGGTCGTGAGCTGGCTGACCGGCGGGTAGTAGGCCGCCTTCTCGCGCGGTCGGCGGCCCAGATTACGGGCCGCGAAGTAGTCGACCACCCGCCGGTTGGCGGGGTCGGCCAGGTCCAGCACTAGACCTGCTCTATCGGCTCGTCCCGGAAGGGGCCCCCGTCGGCCCTGGCGACGAAGGCGTTGGCGTCGACCGCCTTGCCCTCGACGCAGGAGACGATCAGGTAGTAAGGGCCCGCCCACGAGCGCTCGGCGTCGAAGACCGAGGCCCGCGCGGGGTGGTCGGGGTGGGAATGGTAGTAACCGAGCACGTCCTCCCCGTTGTCGTCCGCGGCGCGCTGGACGCGGATCATGTCGCGCGGGTCGATCTCGTAGCGGTCGCGGGCGCGATCCACCACGGTGTTGCGGCCGCGCTCGGCTCTGGTGACACGGCCCGCCCCGCGGGGCCCGATCAGGAAGCCACAGATCTCGTGCGGATAGCCCTCCTCCGCGTGCGCATTGACAGCTGAAAGCACCTCCTGGGAGATTCTCATCGGCGGTAGAGGCCGGTGGAGAGATAGCGGTCGCCGGCGTCCGGGAAGATGGTCACGATCACGCCCTCCTCTATTTGCGCGGCCAGCTTGGCGACCCCCCAGAGCGCGGCCCCCGAGGAGTGGCCGACCAGCAGTCCCTCGCTGCGGCTGAGCCTCTTCGCCAGGTCATAGGCGGGCTCGGTCGGACTCTCCCAGACCTCGTCGGCGATCGACCGGTCCCAGATCGCCGGGATGATCGAGGTCGGCAGGTGCTTCATGCCCTCGAGCCCGTGGAACTCCTCCGGCATCAAGGCGATCGCCTGGATGGCCGGGTCGTGTTCCTTGAGCCGGCGCGTCGTGCCAACGAAGGTGCCGGTGGTTCCAAGGCCGGCCACGAAGTGCGTGATCCGCCCCGCGGTCTGCTCAAGGATTTCGACCCCGGTGCCGAGATAGTGCGCCCGCGGGTTGGCCAGGTTCGAGTACTGGTCGGGGTAGAAGTAGTGGTCGGGATCGTTGGCGACCAGCTCCCTCACCACTCGGATGGCGCCGTCCGAGCCCTCCATGGGGTCGGAGTAAACGATCTCCGCGCCGTAGGCACTGACCAGCTGCTTGCGCTCCTCGGAAACGTTGCTCGGCATCACGAGCTTCACTGGGTAGCCCCGGGCGGCGCCGACCATCGCGTAGGCGATGCCGGTATTGCCGCTGGTCGAGTCGATGATCGTCCTGCCCCGTCTGAGGACGCCCCGCCGCTCGCCGTCCTCGATCATCGCCAGCGCGGCCCTGTCCTTGACCGAGCCGCCGGGATTGAACCACTCCGCCTTGGCGTACACCTCCACCCGGGGGTGCTCGGACTCGAAGAGCCGGACCTGGATCAGGGGGGTGTTGCCGACCAACTCCAGCACGCTGCCGGCCGTCGTCCGATCGCGAATCATCTTCACCAAGTCTACGAACCGGCCTTGCGGCGCCGGGAATTCCGCTCTGGATATCGGGTCAGATGACGTGGATCAGGACGATGCCGATCGCGATGAACACCGCCCCGGCGCTGTAGCCGATAAGACTGCGGCGGAGGATGCTTCCTCCCTCCGGGGCCAGGATGTTGAGGACGGCCTTGCCGACCAGCAGGCCGCCGCCCACCGCCGCCAGCGATGGGTGCGTGTTGGGTGTCGGCAGCAACGAGCCCATCAGGACGCCGAAGAAGAGCGTCACCTCGGCCAGCTGGACGGCGGTATAGATCCGCATTAGGGCTCCAGCGCCTGCAAGAAGTCGGCCACGATGTCGTCCTGCTCCTCGATCCCCGCCGAGATCCGGAGCGTTCCAGGGTGGATGCCTAGGCCCGCCCGCTCCTCCGCCGTGAAGGACCGATGCGAAGTGACCTCGGCGTGCGAGACCGTTGTCTCGACGCCCGCCAGGCTGGCGGCGAAGCTGACCATCCGAAAACGGTCGAGAAGCCGCTGTACGGCCGACCGGCCTCCCTCCAGCCGGATGGCAAGCATTCCGCCAGCACCGTCCGGCAGGAGCCGCCGGGCGAGCTCCTCTTGCGCCGAGCCGGGAAGCGTCGGGTAGTGAACAGCCTCCACCGACGGGGCCTCCTGCAATGCCTCGGCCAGGGCGAGGGCGTTGGCGCTCATCCGGGCCACCCGGAGCGGCAGCGTTCGCAGGCCCCGGACGGCGAGCCAGGCCTCGAAGGGACCGAGCGTGGTGCCCAGGCGGGAGCCGCGGGCGGCAGCGGCTCGGATGGGCTCGGCGGCACCCACCGCTACGCCCGCCACGAGGTCGGAGTGGCCGCCGATGTACTTGGTCGCGCTGTGGACCGATATCGTGGCGCCGAGCTCCAGGGGGCGGCAGAGGATCGGTGTGGCGAAGGTGTTGTCGACCAGGACCGGTATCCCCCGCTCCCCGGCGAGGGCGCAGATCGCCTCCAGGTCGGCTACTCGCACCAGCGGGTTGGTGATCGTCTCGCAGACCACCAGCCCCGCTCCATCGAGGGCGCCGCGGACCGCTTCCAGGTCGCGGAAGTCGACGATCCGGGTCGTGTAACCGGCCGGCTCCAGCTCCTGCCGAAAGAGCACCCAGGTCCCGCCATAGAGGTCGAGCGGCGCCACGATCAGGCAGGGCCGGGGAGCAAGGGCACCGATTGCGACCAGGATCGCGGCCATTCCCGAGCTGGTCGCGACGCCCGCCTGGGCGCCCTCCAACTCGGCTACAGCGTCGGCCAGCATGGCGACGTTCTCGTTCGAGGTCCGGGAGTAGTAGTGGCCCGGCTCGTCGCCGCGGGCGACCGCGTCATAGTCCTCCAGGCTCTCGTAGACGTACACGGCGGTCTGAACGATTGGCGGGCTGAGCGGGCCCCGGGCCCGCTTGGGGTAGCCGGCGTGGACCGCCCTGCTGCCCGCCTTCACGCGCTTACCGTGCTCAGCCCGATCCGAGCCGATCGCCGCCGGCGTAACGGGCGCCGGCTCCCAGCTCGCTCTCGATGACGAGGAGACGGTTGTATTTGGCGACGCGTTCCGAGCGGGCCGGGGCGCCCGTCTTGATCATCCCCACTCCGGTGGCGACCGCGAGGTCGGCGATGGTCGAGTCCTCGGTCTCACCGCTGCGATGGGACATCACCGCGCTGTAGTCGGAAGTGCGGGCGAGCTCGATCGCGTCTAGGGTCTCGGTGAGGGTGCCGATCTGGTTCACCTTGATCAGGATCGAGTTGGCGACACCGCGTTCGATTCCCTCCTGGAGGCGCTTGACGTTGGTGACGAAGAGGTCGTCTCCCACCAGCTGGACGTGGTCACCCAGCCTCTCGGTGAGCTGCGCCCAGCCCTCCCAGTCGTCCTCGGCCATCCCGTCCTCGATCGAGACGATCGGGTAGCGACCAACCCATTCCTCGTAGAGGTCGACCAGATGGCCGCTCTCGAGCGTGCGGCCCTCACCGGCGAGCTGGTAGCGACCGTCCCTGAAGAACTCGCTGGCGGCCGGGTCGAGCGCGATCGCCACCTCCGGCCCCGGCTGGTAGCCCGCCTTGCCGATGGCTTCGACCAGCAGCCGGAGCGCCTCCTCGTTGGATTCCAGGCGCGGCGCAAAACCCCCTTCGTCGCCGACCCCGGTTGCGATCCCTCGCTCGTGCAGCACTTTCTTCAAGGCCTGATAGACCTCTGCCACGGCCCGGATCGCTTCGGCGAAGGTCGCCGGGCCAACCGGGCAGATCATGAATTCCTGCAGGTCGAGGTTGTTGTCGGCGTGGACGCCACCGTTGAGCACGTTGGCCAGCGGCAGCGGCAGGAGGCGAGCCTGCGCGCCGCCGAGGTATCGGTAGAGCGGAACCCCGACCGAGGCGGCGGCGCACCGAGCCGAGGCCAGGGAGACGCCGAGGATGGCGTTGGCGCCGAGCCGTCCCTTGTTGTCGGAGCGGTCGAGGTCGATCATCGCCTGGTCGAGCCCCGCCTGGTCGAGGACGTCGAGGCCGATGACGGCCTGGGCGAGGTCCAGGTTGACGTTCTTGACCGCCTTCAAAACGCCCTTGCCGCCGTATCGACGGCCGTCGCCGTCGCGCAGCTCGACCGCCTCGTGGACCCCGGTGGAGGCGCCGGAGGGGACGATCGCCGTCCCCACTCCGGCATGGGTGCGCACCGTCACCGAAACCGTCGGATTGCCGCGCGAGTCGAGCACCTCGAGCGCGGAGACAGCCTCGATCGGTATCACCGGCTCGATTCTAGGGAGGGTGACCGCAGCGCGTTTCAGGCCGGCGGGGTGGCGAATCCGTAGTCCATCAATTTCACGCCGTCGCCGAACATGATGTCGGACCCCATCAGCACCAGGAGCAGGTGGCGGCCACCCCGGGTGGCGGTCGCGATCAGGCAACCGCCGGCGTCGTTGGTGAAGCCGGTCTTGAGGCCGTCCGCCCCCGGGTAGACGTCCAGGAAGTGGTTGATGTTGTGCGGGTAGAAGGCCGGATGGGTAACCGTCGCGGGGATCACATAGTCGCGCGTTGCCGCGATCGCCGCGAGCTCGGGATAGTTCCGGACGATGTAGGCGGAGAGCACGGCGAGGTCGTAACTCGACGTGTAGTTGGCGGGGTCGGTGAGTCCGTTGGGCGTGCTGAAGTGGGTGTCGTGGAGGTGCAGGTAGGCGGCCTTGGCGTTCATCAGCGCGAGGAAGCGGTCGATGGGCACGATCCCCGTTCCGAGCGCCAGCGCCGCGTCGTTCCCGCTTGGCAGGAGGGCGCCGTAGAGGAGGTCGCGAACGGTCAGCGTCTCACCGGCGGTGAGCCCCAACCGGCTCGGCTCGGCGGCCGCCGCCTCGCCGGTGACGGTTACCGGAGCGTCAAGCCCGACGAGGTCGGTCGCGACCACCGCCGTCATCAGCTTGGTGAGGCTCGCCGGCGGGCGTTGAAGGTGGGCGTTGGCGGCCCACAGCACCCGGTTGGTGTCGAGGTCGATGAGGATCGCGCTCTTCGCGTGGAGGCCGAGATCAGCCGAGGGCGCCGCAGCCAGGCTGAAGCTCGGGATCGCCTGCTCGCGAAGGATGGTGGCAGGCCGCGTAGTCGCCGGGGGAGCCAGTATCGATGGCGCCTTCACGAGCGCCGGAGCATGAATGCCGAGCAGCCCAAAGGGGAGCTCCAGGCTCGCGTGGGCCGCGACGCCGGCGCCACAGCCCGCGGTCACCAGCAGCGCCAGGGCGAGGGCAATGAGGTCACGCCGCCGGCGAGCACGACCTCGGTCGTACCGGCGCTCCCTGGGAGTGACGTTTGCTAGGACGGGGGAGCGAGCTGACAAGCCCGCCGCAAGGATAAGGGCCCGGAGGGCCTCCAGTCCAGCGTCAGCCCAGCTTGGAGATCACGGCGTCGGCCACCTGCGAGGTGCCGACCGCGGTGGGATCGTTGCGGTCGACCTTCATGTCGTAGGTCAGCTGCCTTCCCTCCTTGATCACCGCAGCGATCGCTGCCTCCATCCGGTCGGCGGCGTCGGTCTCGTCCAGGTGCCGGAGCATCAGCACCCCTGAGAGCATGACCGCCATCGGGTTGACCTTGTTCTGGCCGGCGTACTTGGGTGCCGAACCGTGGGTCGCCTCGAAGACGGCCGCGACGGTCCCCATGTTGGCTCCGGGGGCAAGGCCGAGGCCGCCGATCATGCCCGCGCCGAGGTCGGAGATGATGTCGCCGTAGAGGTTCGGGCAGCAGAGGACGTCGTACTCGTAGGGCCGGAGCACCAGCTGCATGCACATGTTGTCGACGATACGGTCGTTGAACTCGATGTCCGGGTAGCGCTCGGCGACCCTGCGGGCGGTGGCCAGGAAAAGGCCGTCGGTGTGCTTCATGATGTTCGCCTTGTGGACGACCGTCACGAGCCGCCGGCCCATCCGCCGCGAGTACTCGAACGCGTACTGCACCACCCTCTCGGTGCCGCTGATCGAGATGGGCTTGATCGACAGGCCGCTGTCGGGCCGTATCTTCTTGCCCGACCGGCGGGAGATGTCCTCGATAAGGAACTTGCAGTCCTCGGTCCCCTCCTCGAACTCGATCCCGGCGTAGATGTCCTCGGTGTTCTCGCGGACGATCACGAAGTCGAGGTCGTCGCGGAGGTTGCGGGCGCCCGGGTAAGCCTTCACGGGCCTCACCAGCGCGTAGAGATCGAGCTCTTGGCGGAGGGCGACGTTGACGCTCCTAAAACCGGTGCCGATGGGGGTCCCGATGGGGCCCTTTAGGGCGACGTGGGTCTTCCGGATCGAGTCGAGGGTGCGTTCGGGGAGCGGCGTCCCGTACTCCTTCATGGCGGTCTCGCCGGCGGGCTGGACGTCCCACTCGAACTTGACGCCGGTCGCTTCGAGAACCCGGACCGACGCGTCGCAGATCTCGGGGCCGACGCCGTCTCCGGGCAGCAGGGTGACAGCGTGCGTGCTCAAGGTTGGTTCAGAAGCCTCCCAGATAACGGAGCCGGCGGTCGGCTACTTCTTGAAGTAGTCGGCGTTGATCTGGATGAAGTTACGCCACTCCGCCGGGAGCTCGTCTTCGGGGTAGATCGCGTCTACCGGGCAGGGGTCGACGCAGGCGCCGCAGTCGATGCACTCGTCGGGGTCGATGAAGTACATGTCGGAGGCGTCGTCGGAGTGGATGCAATCGACCGGGCAGACCTCGACGCAGCTGGCGTCTTTGAGGCCGATGCAGGGCTGGGCGATTATGTAGGCCATCGCGACCGGAATGGTATCAGGCGGGCTGCGCGGCGCCCTGTTCCAGCCGGTAACCGTAGCCGGGCACGGCGACCAACACCCCGCCGCGGTTGGGCCCGTCGCCAAGCTTGGTGCGCAGCCGGCGGACGAGCTGGTCGACGCGCTCGGTAGAGATCTCCGCCGCGAAGCCGTAGACCTCCCTCATGATCTGGTCGCGAGAGACCGCGACCCCGGCGTTGTGTGCCAGGTACTCGAGGAGGCTGAACTCGAGCGGAGCCAGGCTCAGGGGCTGGCCCGCGACGGCCACCGTCCGGGCGGCGAGGTCGACCTCGACATCCCCGAACCGGTGCATGCGCTCCTCTGCCGGCGCCTCGGCCGGCCTGGGCTCGCTCAGTACCCCCACCTTCCGGATATGTGCCTCCAGCCGCGCTATCAGCTCCCGGATCCTCACCGGCTTGGCGACGTAGTCGTCGGCGCCCGCGTCCAAGCCGCGAATAGTGCTTGCCTCGTCGTCCCGGCCGCTGACGAAGATGATCGGCACCACGCGATCGAGCGCCCGCAGGCTGCGGCAGGCCTCGATGCCCGGGATGTCGGGAAGGACCCAATCGAGGAAGACGGCCACCGGCTGCTCCCGGGCGAAGGCCTCGATCGCTTGCAGGCCGCCGCCGGCCCGGATGACGGAGAAGCCCTCCTGTTCGACCAGGTCGGAAATCAGCTCGGCGGTGGCGACGTCGTCCTCGACGATCAGCACCGCGCCTCGAGAACCGGTCATCTTGCCTCGGCATATTAGGCGGCGAGGCCCGGTTCCGATACGTTTTTCGAACTCGGGACGGTCCCTAGGCGTTCAATGCCGGGTAGGCGGCCGCGGCCAGCACCACCAGCCAGGCCAGGAGCGGGAGCCCTGAATACCAGCGCAGGTGATGGTGACCGTGGCCGGTGTCCCCGGCTGGGGCGGCCGTCGCCCGCTCGGCCGCGAGCACGACTAGCGGGCCGAGGATGCCTAGCAGAAGCACACGATCCAGCTGAAGCGCATCTTGGATGGACGGCGGCGAATGGTGGCGTCGCTCGGACACGCTTCGACTCCAAATCGGGTTAAGAAATAACCAGAGCCGCAGCGAATTGGCGATGGCTCCTATAACCGCTCCGCCGACAATCCGGCTTTACTAGCGCGCATGGCCGATCAGCCGCCTGAGTTGCTGGAACGGATTGGCGCCACGACAGCCGGGGAGGTCTGGCGGGCCCGCTCGGCCGCGGGCAAAGAGGTTCTGGCCTCCCAGACCCGGCTCGCCGACGAGGGCTCACGAGAGGCAGGCCTCGACCGGCTGCGGCGAATCGCGCGCGTCGCCGATCGGCGGCTGATGCCGATCCGTGGCTGGTGGGCCGATGCCGCTGGCGTCTGGGTAGTGTCCGACCTCGAGCAGGGCGTGGGGCTGCCCGACCTGCCCGGCGGCGGCTTCCTCTCGCCCCAGCAGGCGGCCGCGATCAGCTTCTCGGTCCTGGAAGGCCTGAAGGCGCTCCATTCCGAGGGCCTGAGCCACGGCGACCTGACACCCGAGCACCTGCGCGTGCTGCCGGACGGCGGCGTCGTCCTCACCGGGCACCAACTCTCCACGCTCGCCCTCCCGAGCCAGGAGGACCTCGCCGCCGAGATCCGCCAGGCCGGCAGGATCATCTGCCAGGCGTTCGGGATCACGCCCGAGCGGACCTCGGGTGCGCCGCGCGCGATCGAGCACGCCGCGCCAGCACTGGTGGTGACGGCCCGGGCGATCGCTGCGGGGTCCATGCGCGCCGACGTCGGGTCCGCCCTGACCGCCATGCGGGAGACAGCTGGGCCGCTGGCGAGCCCGGAACGCCTGGCGGCCGGTGGCCTCGAGCTCGGCTCGCTGGTGGGTGGCAACCGTGGCGGCAGCCCGGGAGGTGAGCTTCGCTTCCGCAGCCTCAGCGCGCCCACCGGAAGCGGCAGCTTCGCCCATCGACCGCCTCCAACTCCGCCGCCCGATCCCACCCCGCCACCCCCTTCGCCACCCGCGCCACAGCCGCAGCCCGCGCCGGCACCGATCCCGGCGCAGCCCGTTGCCGCCGCGGCGCTGTCACCAGCGCCGGACCCCGCGCAGCCGGCGGCTCGCCGCTCCTGGGAGGAGCGCCAGGCGACGCCGGCAGAGGACTACGTGGAGGAGCGCCAGGGCCCGAACTGGGCCCTGATCGGCGGTGGCATCCTGGTCCTGCTCATCCTCGCGCTCGGTATCTGGTTCGGGCGCGGGCTGCTGGGGGGCGCCTCGAACACTGCCTCCAACACGCCCGGGCCCACCGCCGGGTCCTCCTCTCGATCGGCGACGAGCAAGCCACCGGCCACCGGCAAGCCCGTGGGCACGCCGACGCCGGCTCCCGGCGCCCTCCCGACCTTCGCGCCGGCATCGGCCGGCCAGGTCAAGGACGTCACCATCAAGCAGTCAAGCCCTAGTTGCTCCCCTGGAGTCTCCTGCACCTTCGAGGTTGTGGTCGACGTCAACTCGCCGGGCACCAGCAGCGCAGTCACCTGGTCCTTCAAGGTCTTCGACCCCTGCTCCGGCAGCACTACGTCGATGGATGGCGGTTCGATCACCCCTGTGAACGGGCCTTGGACCAGCTTCGACGGCAACACCGCGATCACCTTGCCTTCCGCGAAGGGCCAGCTCGACGTGGTCGCCATCAGCGGTCCAACCGACGTCGCCGCCTCGTCGCCACTCCAGGTCGGCGCCGGGGGCTGTTAGCTCCTCTAGGCCTCGACCTCGGAGCCGTCCTGGGCCCAGCGGGTGTGGAAGGAGCCCTCGCGGTCGAGCCTGCGGTAGCCGTGAGACCCGAAGTAGTCGCGAAGGCCCTGGATCAGGTTGGCCGGGCTGCGCTCCCGGCGGTAGCCGTCGTAATAGGCCAGTGAGGACGCGAAGGCCGGGACCGGGACCCCGATCTCGATGGCGATCGTGACGACCCGCCGCCAGGCGTCCTGGGCCGAGGCGACCGCATCGCGGAAGTAGGGGGCGAGCAGCAGGTTGGGCAGCGAAGGGTCCGCCGCGTAGGCGTCCTTGATCCGGTCGAGGAACCGTGCGCGAATGATGCAGCCGCCGCGCCAGATGGTCGAGATGGCGCCCAGGTCGAGGCTCCAGCCGTATTCGGCCGCCGCCAGCGTCATCTGCTCGTACCCCTGCGCGTAGGCGACCACCTTGGAGGCGTAGAGGGCGTCGCGGATCGCGTCAACCAAGCCCGCGTCGCCCTGCCGGCTGCCGTGGGGCCCGCGAAGAATCCCGGAAGCCCGCCGGCGCTGCGTCCGCTGGGCGCTCAGAAAGCGAGCGAAGACGGCCTCGGTGATCCCGGTCAGGGGGATGCCGATGTCGAGAGCGGACTGAGAGGTCCATTTGCCGGTGCCCTTTTGGGCGGCCTCGTCCACGATCCGGTCGACCAGGGGGGTGCCGTCCGCCTCGCGCTTGTCCAGCACCTCCGCCGCGATCTGGATCAGGTAGGAGTCGAGGTCTCCCCGGTTCCACTCCCGGAAGATCGCCGCCTGCTCCTCCGGCCCGAGTCCGAGCGCCTGACGGAGCAGGTCGTAGCTCTCGGCGATGAGCTGGATGTCGGCGTACTCGATGCCGTTGTGAACCATCTTCACGTAGTGGCCGGCTCCGTCGGTCCCAATGTAGGTGCAGCAGGGAGTGCCGTCCACTTGGGCGGAGATCGAGGTCAGGATCTCCTCCACCTGGGAGTAGGCCTCGGGAGTCCCGCCGGGCATGATGCTCGGGCCCTTGAGGGCTCCCTCCTCCCCGCCCGAGACGCCGGTACCGAGGTAGCGGAAGCCTCGGGCCTCGACCTCCCCGCAGCGGCGCCTGGTGTCCTCGAAGAAGGAGTTGCCGCCGTCGATCAGGATGTCCCCCGGCTCCAGGTGCGGCGTGATCTCGGCGATGGCCTCGTCGACCGGCTGGCCAGCTTTGACCATGACCAGGATCGCACGCGGCCGCTCGATCGCGGCGACGAGCTCGGCGACCGTCCAGGCGGGTGTGAAGTCGCCCTCGCCGGCGTGATCAGCCATGAAGGCGTCGGTCCTCGCCGCCGTGCGGTTGTAGACGGCGACCGGCACGCCGCGGGAGGCGATGTTGCGGGCGAGGTTGGACCCCATCACCGCGAGGCCCATGACACCGAAGCGAGCCGCCATGGACGGAGTCTAGGGTTACTGCGATGAGCGACGATTTCAACGAGACCGGCGAGACCCAGACCACCCCCTCCGGCCTGCAGTACGTCGACACCCAGACCGGCACCGGCCCCGAGGCCGCCTCCGGGCAGCAGGTGACGGTGCACTACACCGGCTGGCTGACGAACGGCTCCAAGTTCGACAGCTCACGCGACCGCGGGCAGCCATTTCGCTTCGGGCTCGGAGCCGGCAAGGTGATCAAGGGCTGGGACGAGGGCGTCGCCGGCATGAAGGTTGGCGGCCGACGAAAGCTGATCGTGCCTTCTGGACTCGGCTACGGTGAGCGCGGCGTGGGGCCCATCCCGCCGGGGGCGACTCTCGTCTTCGCGGTGGAGCTGCTGGGGGTCGGCTAGGGACCGGCAGCCGATTTCGGAAGCAGACCCTCCTCGCTGACCCTCTGGTCTCGCATCTCGGGCAGCAGCAGCGCCAGCAGGGCGATCCCGACGACGCAGGCGACGCCGCCCGAGACCACCGAGAAGACCGGGTTGACGAGCGCGGCGACAGCGCCCGCCTCGAGATCGCCGAGACGCGGGCCGGTCGTCACTACCATCATCTGGAAGGCGCTCATCCGGCCTCGCATGGCATCGGGGATCGACAGCTGGAGGATGGTGCTCCGGAAAATCGCGCTGACGAGGTCGGCGCCTCCCGCCAGCGCCAGTAGCGGCAGACCGAGCCAGAGCAGCTTCCCGGCGAGGCCGAAGCCGGCGATGGCGACGCCCCAGATCGCGATGGCGATGAAGACGGCCATCCCCTGGCGCTTGACGCTCCTCACCCAGCCCGAAAAGAGCGAGCCCACGAGTGCCCCGGCCGCCGGCGCGGCGTAGAGGAGCCCCAGGCCGCCGGCGCCGATCTTGAGCACGCTCAGAGCGAGGGCGGGAAAGACCGCGGTGGGCATCCCGAAGATCATCGCCACCAGGTCGGATGTGAAGATCCCGACCAGCAGACGCCGGCTCGCCACGAGTCGCAGCGCCTCCGCTGGGGCACGCCAGCCAAGCACGACCCCGTGGTCCGCCAGTGGCGGCTGCGGTGAGAGCCTGAGGATGAAGAGGACGCCGGGAAGGAAGCAGGCGACGTCGAGCCAGTAGGCCCAGGTCACCCCGGCCTTCGCCAGCAGCAGCCCGGCCAGGGCCGGACCCACGATGGCCGAGGTCTGCTGGAGGGCCTGGCTCAACGACATCGCCGATGGCAGGAGCCGGCCCGGCACCAGCCGCGGGATCGTGGCCGCCCGCGCCGACTGGTCGAGGGTCGATGCGCCGGCGCCGAAGGCGACCGCCAGGTAGACGAACCCGAGCGGCCCGCGCAGGCCGAGCGCCGCGATCGCCAGCGCAAGGGAGGACAGGGCGACCAGCGACTTGCCGATGAGCTGCAGCTGGCGCCGGTCGAATCGGTCGGCCATCGCTCCGCCATAGAGCCCCGCGACGACGATGGGCACCGCCTGGAAGAGGCCCAGGAGGCCGACCGCAAGCGAGGAGTGGGTCAGCAGGTAGACCTGGTAGGGGACCGCGACCACCACGACCTGGCGGCCGAGGGTGGTCGCCAACTGGGAGAACCAGAGGCTGCGAAAGTCTCGCGACTCGCGGAGCGGCGTGACGTCGACCAGGAGCGTTCCGCGAGCCACCTTCTGGTCAGGATCGCACTTCCGTCGAGGGCGGCTCCGGGCCGCCGGGTGGCTTAGGCGCGGGTCGCGTTCGGGATCATCATCAGCTGGCGGTGCCCGCGTCCCGCATCACAGGTCGGGCAGTAGGCCACCG
>Ga0307374_10010868_pt1 | contig 13073 bp, 12 predicted proteins | sample OX3MG_FD_202532 | JGI IMG/M metagenome (GOLD analysis project Ga0307374, IMG submission 202532) | Soil microbial communities from Risofladan, Vaasa, Finland - OX-3 | ecosystem: Environmental > Terrestrial > Soil > Coastal area > Acid sulfate soil | place: Finland: Risofladan, Vaasa | collected...
AGATCACGGCCCAATCAGCCTTCACGTGTTTGCATAGGAGTTGACCAGGATTTCCAGTGTATCGCGTCCGGCGGTGGGCCACCGGAACTGCGCTGCGCGTTGTTTGCCGAGTTTAACGAGATGCTGGCGAATCGCTGGATCCAGAACTTGACGTAATCCTGCATTGATCGCCGCAGAATCCAGCGCATCTACGACGATCGCCGCGTTGGCGACGATCTCGGGCAGCGATCCGCGATCCGAGACGAGCACAGGCGTGCCACAGGCCATCGCCTCAAGTGCCGGGAGGCCAAAGCCTTCATAAAGTGAAGGGAGCGCGAGTGCTGACGCGCCCGAATAGAGCGCCGGTAGGTCGGAGTCGGGAATACGACCCGGCAAAACGATGCGACGGCGATGACGGGACGAGGCGATGGCTCGGTCGATCTCGTACATTTTCCAACCTCGACCGCCAGCCAGCACCAGACTAACCTCCGGGTCAGCGTCGGCGATCTCCTCGAATGCTACAACCAGGCGCACGAGATTCTTACGCGGATGCAGCGTGCCAACGAAGAGGATGTAACGACCGGGCGTGCCAATCGTGTGGCGCACCCGCATGACCTCGTTTGGCTCCGCGGGGCGGAACTGTTCATCGATCCCATGATATACGACGCTGATGCGCTCGGGAGGCACGTGGTAGTGCTCGATAAGATCGGATTTCGTCGCTTCGGATATCGCGATCACCTTGCGCGCCGCGCGGACGCTCCATCGTGTCGACCAATCGAGATAGCGTCGGGATAAATCGGTATGCGCCTGCGGTTCAGCGAGATAGCCCAGATCGTGGATCGTTACGACGGTGGCCGCGGGATGAAGCGGAGGCACGACGTGCGCCGGCACGAAGAGCACATCGACCGGATGCGCCACCAGTTCAGCCGAAAGGCGCAGATGCGTCCAGAGGCGCGGAAACGGGATTGGCCGCTGTTCGGTATCGGCGCGTTGCGGCAAATTGAGCGGTCGACGCTGATTCAAGTAGAGTCTGATGCGGTAGTCTGCTCCCTGATCGAGCAGTTCGGTGAGGATGCGGAGCGAGTAACGCTCGGTCCCCGTCGCGCGTGCGATGGCGGCGCGGCTCGCATCGATTCCGATGGTGAGTTTCTTCATTGGCGGTTTCGTTCGTGCAGGATTTGGCAGATCGCATCGGTCACCTGCTCCACGCGTATCGCCACCATACAACCGGCCCCAACCGGTCGATTGAGCGCGAGATTGCCGCATTTCGGGCAGGACATGCCAACTTTGATCACCGGATGCAACGCCGGATCGCCCCATGGTCCGTATATCCTGACATCGCTGGGACCGTAGAGTTGCACCGTCGGCTTGCCGACCGCCACCGCCAGGTGCAGCGGTCCGCTGTCGACGCCAGCGACCGCCAGCGACTTCTCAAAGACTGCTGCGAGTTCACCGATCGACGTTTGACCGCCCAACGTTTGGACTGGTAAGCCGGTCAAGGATGCGATCCGATCTAAATATGGCTTTTCGGACGCACTTCCCGTGAGTACCGCCGCGATCCCGCGGCGGTCCAACGAGGTCACGACATCGGCCCAACGCTCTGCGGGCCATAGTTTGACCGGTGCGCCGCTTCCCGGATGGATCACGATATATGGCCGCTCGACGCCGCAGTTCGCTATTATGCGACCGGCGCTCGTTCGATCGTCGTCGTTGACTTCCCAGCAAAGTGGATCGCTGTCATCATTCGCCGGCGGCAATTTAACTGCGCTCCCCAATCGCTCTGCCGCGAGGTCGAGTATCGTCGTATTCCGCGCGACCGAATGCATTCCGGCGACGTCAACTGCGTCGGTAAGCAGACCATGCATCTCGGGATGTTCGCTGCCGACGATGATCGGAACCCCTGCCTGATGGGCTGCGAGCGCGCCCCACCAATGGTCGTCGCGCAGGATCACCGCTGCCTGGGGGCGTTGGTTCCGTTGCAGCGCCGCGGCCTCGAAGAGAAGTCGGTAAGGCTCTGCGGGGCTGCTGCTCACCGCGCGCGTAAAGCCTGGAAAAGGGAACTCGACGATCTCGTCGACGTTCGGGTCGTTGTCGACGATTGTGCGTGACCAGGGACCGATCATCAGGGTGACATGCCAGTCAGGAAGTTGCTGCTTCAAACGTTTGAGGCCGGGGCGTAAAAAGAGCACGTCGCCGAGATGATCAGGGCGTATGAGCCAAATACGCTTGCGTTCGGACTGGTACGGCGGCACCCGTCGCTGCTTCAACGCGCGACGCGCCATCGACCGAGCCATGCGGCGGATCACGATCGACCGATTTCTGGAGTCGGCCCCAGCGCCCGTGCACAGGCGGCCAGCACTTCGTCCACGGTGACCGCGCTGATGTCCATCGCGGCATCTGCTCGCCCATGCCAGTTGCGGAGGTCGAATTGCGCGTGAGATCGTTGGGTTGTTGCTGAAGCACATACCTCAGCACGCGGCCCGAGCGGTCGGTATCGTTCGGGGCTGGTCGGACCGAAAATCGTGATCGTCGCGGCGCCAACCGCCGCTGCCAGATGGCTCATCCCACTGTCGTTCCCGATATACAGTTGCGCTTGCTCGCACACCGCACCAACCTCGTCGATCGAAAGCCGACGACAGAGATTGGTGACGGTGCCGTCGGTGAAGTCGATGCTCGTCTGCACCGCGTCCCGGTCCGATTCGGCCCCGATGACGACAACGCTCGCCTGATAGTCCTGGATCAAACTCGATGCCAACTCTCCGAACATGATCGCGGGCCAGCGCTTCGAGAGCATCTGGACTCCCGGGTTCACCGCCCCCCCCGGGTGAATGACGACGATCGGGTCGCGCAGCCCATTCAGCAGCTGTTTCGCTTCTGTTCGTGCCTGTTCCGATGGGTGATACTCCGGTTCGGACCCGACCGGGGACGCGCCGATCGACTCAGCGACCGCCAGATAGAGTTCAGTTACGTGCATATCTGGTTGAGGCGTCACTCGATGGGTCAGTCCTATGCCGCGACCAGCGCTATCGATTCCGGCGCGAATCGGGATGCCCGCGAGAAGCAGCAGACCGTTCACCAACGGCGATCGATCGAGACATACGCCCGCATCGTAATGGCGGTCCCTCAAGCGGCGTGCCAAAAGGGCATACCGCGCCGTGGTCATCTTGTCCGGATAGCGAAACGTCGAGGTGACATTCGGGTTGCCGATGAGCGCAGGGGCGCACCATTCGGTGGTCAGCATGTGAATCGACGTCTTGGGAAATGCGCGGCGCAGCGCGCGCAACGCCGGCGTCGCCATAAGCACGTCACCCAGGCAGCATGGCTTGATGACAAGCATGCGCGAAATCGCGCTCGGATCGATCGGAACTCGTCGCGACGCCGGACCGGTCAGGCGATCGGCCGAGCGCGCGGCGATCTCGATCAGCCGTTCACGCGGCCGACCCTCAGGTTTCATCACCGCTATCAACGACGGCGAACATCAACTCGCCGCGAACGGCTATCTGGCCATCAACGGTTGCGGTCGCCGTCCCCATGCCGACGCCTCGCCGCATTTTGCCAACGACGACCTCGAGCCGAAGGACGTCGCCAGGGACTACCTGCCGCTTAAAGCGCACTCCGTCGATACCGGCGAAGAGCGCCATCTTGCCGCGATTTTGTTCCATCCCGAGTAGCGCCACCGCGCCGACCTGCGCCAATGCTTCGACGATCAGCACACCCGGCATGACGGGATAATTGGGAAAATGCCCCTGGAAAAACGGATCACCCATCGACACGTTCTTGATCCCGACCGCGCGCACGCCCCACTCGACCTCGATGATCCGATCGACGAGCAAGAACGGGTAGCGATGCGGGATGATCTGCTGGATCTGCTGTGCGTCAAGCAAGGGGCGCTCCTTTGTCTCACTGGCGAGGACTCGCATGGTTGATGGAGTCTAGGATCGGCTGCTTCGCACGTCAACCCACGCTGCCGGCAGCATCCGGCGGACATGTCTGGCGCCGCGTCAGGCGAAATCGACCTCGCGACGCCAGAGCAACTGTTCGCGCGATGGTCCGAGACCGATCATTACGACGGGCGCGCCGATGATCTCTTCGAGGCGATCGATATAGCGTCGCGCGTTGGTTGGTAGTTGATCGTAGCTTGTCAACTGCGATGTGTCTTCCTGCCAGCCGGGGAGCGTCTCAAACAATGGTTTGACCCGTCCGTAGGTCTCGGCGATTGCATGCGGCGAATGCACGACCTGTCCGTCGAGTTCATAGCCGACACAGACTTGGATTTCTGGCAGTGGATCGAGAATGTCGAGCTTCGTGATCGCCACATGGGTAACGCCGTTGAGTCGGGCGGTATAACGTGCCGCGACGCCGTCGAACCAGCCGGTGCGTCGCGGTCGACCGGTCGTTGTGCCAAACTCGGCTCCGCGCCGGCGTAGCAGGTCTCCAGTTTCCTCGTCAAGTTCGGTCGGATACGGACCTCCGCCCACCCGCGTGGTGTATGCCTTGTAGACCGATACAACGTTGCTGACTTGCGTGGGCCCGATTCCGGCCCCCTGGCAAGCGCCGGCCGCCGTCGGCGAAGTGGACGTTACGTACGGATAGGTGCCATAGTCGATGTCGAGCATCGCAGCTTGCGCACCCTCTATGATCACCGACTTGCCTGCATCGATCGCGTCCTGCACCATCATTTCGGACGAAACGACGCGCGGCGCGAGCTTTTCGCCATACGCGGTGAACTGCTCAAGGAGTTCGCTGATATCAAGCGGTGGCTGATTGTAAAGGCTGGTCAGCAGAACGTTTTTTTCGGGGATGATGAGGTTCAAGCGCTCGACCAGCGCACGCTCGTCGAGGAGATCGGCCATCCGAATTCCGCGTCGACCGGCCTTGTCGGCGTAGGCTGGCCCATTACCGCGCAACGTTGTCCCGATGTTGTTTGAACCGCGCTGTGTCTCCTCAAGCTGATCCTGTAGCGGATGGAACGGCATGATGATGTTGGCTCGATCGCTGATATAAAGGCTGCTCATGTCGATGCCACGACCGGTTAAATCCTCGATCTCATCGAGTAGGTCGGCAGGTGGGATCGCGACTCCTGCGCCGATGACGCAATCGCAGCCCGGGTAGAGCACACCAGATGGCACCAGATGAAACTTGTAGATTCCGGCCGGAGTCTGGACGGTATGACCAGCGTTGGTACTGCCGTTCGGGCGGACCACCATATGGGCTCGAGCGGCGAGCGCGTCGGTGACCTTACCTTTGCCTTCGTCTCCCCACTGTCCGCCGATGATAATGGTGACGCCCACGTCGATCCTCCCGTTCCACACACTCAACGGTCCACGGGCAATAACCCCGCGGACCGTCGATTACTATAACACGTGGAAAAGCCGCGACCCTTCCACGCGGAAGGACGCTACGGTCTTTCGAAAACCTCGATCAGACCTTGGCTATGCGCGTCTCGCGAAGTTTCTCGAAGAGTTCGATCTCGTGCTCCGTCAGGTGCGTTGGCAGCCGGACGTTCACCCGTGCAAGCAGGTCGCCGTGATGAGGAGCGTTGACCGACGTCATTCCCTTGCCACGCAGCCGAAACGTTTGCCCGTTCTGTGTTCCCCTGGGAACACGCAGTTCGACCGGTGATTCAAGCGTCGGTACACGGACTTCGCCGCCAAGGATCGCCGTGTAGAGCGGGACATCGACTTCGGTCCGGAGGTTGTCGCCGTCGAGTTCGAAGCGCGGGTCGGGCTTGATCGTCACGTTCAGATATATGTCGCCGTTCGGCCCACCGGCAACGCCTGGTGCTCCCTGGCCCGCGACTCGGACTTTCGATCCCGTGCGTACCCCGGCAGGGACTTTGACTTCGATCGTCTTGGTACGCCGGATCTGACCGTCGCCGCCGCACACCGGGCAAAAATTGTCGCCCTTCAAGCCAGTGCCTTGACACGTTTCGCAGCGCTCTTGAATCTGAATATCGAAGCGCCTGGTTGTCCCCGCGTACGCCTCATGCAGGTTAATTTCCAGCGTATATTCGTGATCTTGACCACGTTGCGGCTGTGGCTGAGCGCGCCGTCGCGTCGACGTTCGCCCATTCGTCGTCTTACCGAAGGTATCGCCGAACAATGTATCGAAGAAGTCGGAGAAGCCGCCCGAATCGCGTTGCTGCTGGCTTCGTGAATCTCGTCCGCCGGTTCGGCCACCTGAATACCAGTCAGAAAAATCCCCGGTCGTTCGAGTAGTATCGGTCGGTTCGGCCTGCCGATAGCGCTCCCAGTCCGCACCGAAGCGGTCATAGCGACTCCGCTTCTCAGGATCTTTAAGCACTTCGTAGGCTTCGTTCAGTTCCTTGAAATGTTCCTCGGCCGATGCGTCAGTCTTGTTGACGTCGGGGTGTAGTTTACGAGCCTTCTTGCGGTAGGCCGACTTGATCGCCTTCTCATCGGCGTCCCGGGGCACTTCCAACGTCGTGTAATAGTCTTTGAACTGCATTGACCCTCGGCTCAATCAAAACGGCGGATTTCCGACACCGCCATTATACCGCCTTGAGTCGAACAGTGTCAAACTTCCTACTCGATTTCGCGATAAGACACGCAACTGAATCAGTTCCCGGGATTAGCACTGATTGTTCCGCCATTTATCCCAGGGCCAACCGCACCCGAGGGGCCAAGTCGGCGCCAGAGTTGACCGTAGAGATGGCTCAACATCATGTATGCGAGGAACGAGGTGAAAATGTAGCCAACGAGACACAGGATGAGGCCGAAATAAGCGGCGATCCCGAGCGCGTAGGCCATTGCTACCGCCAGTAGCAATGGCACCAGATTTTCACGCGCCTCGATGAGTATTTCGCGTACCTGGAACGCCGCGCTGAACGAGTTACTCAGCGCGACCCGACCGACGATGATCGGGGAGATGAACGCTACGATGATCCAGAGCAAGAAACCGAAGGCAAATGCGCCGAAGGTGAAGATCCCCGCGAGTGACGATGCAGCGTTGTTTGAACCGCTGAGCGCAATCGACGGGATCGCGCCGCATCCTGCCAAAATGATCAATAGAATTGCCCAGATAATCAGTGCTGCGGCCGCCTTCAGCCCCCGCATGAAATCGCCGCCGAAGTCGTTCCAATCGGGCAGCGGCAGATCGAAGCCGTTTGCCACGTTCGTGGCGATGCGGATCCAGTAGCCGACGACGATGAGCGTGCCGAAAACCGGTATAAGGGAGAGCAGTCCTCCGATCAGAACCTTCTTGATCCAATTGGGGTCCTGAAAGACGTACGATATTGAGCGACCAATATCCATCTGGTGCCTCCCTTGGGCCGCGAGCTCGATCCGTCAATTATCTGCGTACGGACAGTGATAGTAGCAGGTTATCGGGGCCGCGTAAAGGATGGCGCCAAACATTCAGACTTACTGCAGATCAAGTACCTCTCGATACGCGTCTGCGACGCGTCCAGCGAGCTGTTCCCAGAGATAGTGAGTCTTTACGTTTTGCTGCGCGGAACGGCCAAGTTCGCGACCGAATGCTCGATCGATCAGAAGCCGAACGACCGCCTGTGCGATCAGCGTCGGTTCACCGAGCGGAGCCAGAATTCCCGAGATGCCATCCTGGATGAAGGAGGCGTTTTCTCCGACGTTCGTCGTCACGACAGGGATGCCGGTGGCCATAAGTTCAAGAAGCTTAACCGAGCACTTTGCGCGGTTGACGAGATTATCGTCGAAGGGATGGATCGCCACGGCGCTGGCCGCCGCCAGATCCGGTATTTCTGCCGGATCTGCCCAGCCATGCCATCGAATCGCCTCACTGAGACCCGCCTGTTGAGCGGCGACTCGTACGGTGATCTCGGCCAGACCATCGGCCGATGCTCCGACGATGAGGAGCATGGCGGTCGGGAACGACTTCCGGACCTCAATCAGTACGCTTACCACCATCGCTGGCTCAAATTCGATGAATCGCGTGTAGAGAAGGATGACAGGTCCGTCACCGAGATCGAGCCGCTGTTGAATTCGGCTTGCTTCGCTGCTCCGCCGGGAAAGCAAGTCGAATCGCGCGCCTGTTAGGCCGTTTGGGATGTAATGGACTCGATGCGGTTGCGCGCCCAGCGCCAGCGCGCGGTGTTCAAGTTCACGGCTGGCGACAGTCACCGCCGCGGCTTGCCGGGGCCAGGTGCGTTCCTGCCAGTCGAAAATGCGACGCTGAATCCGAATGTACCCACCGATCTCGTTCCAACCTCCGTCGCCTTCCCAATCGTCCATATCGACGATGACCGGCGTCCTCCGGCGCAACCGGCGCGCGGCGATGTCCCCGAATCCCTTCGGTTTGAACAGATGAATGAGTTCCGGCTGCATGTGTCTGGATCGCCGAATCATCTCCGTCGTGGCAAACGGAAATGCGATGGGGTTGGTCACGTTCGTGTTCACCACGGGTACGCCACCCTCCACCCAACACTTTCCTGCATCTTGAGGATAATCCCAGGGTGTGGTGATGAGACGAAACGTCCAATCGCTCGATGGCAGCGCCTGAGCCATCGCCAGCGCCCGGGAGCGTAGCGTCGCTTTGGGGCGCAACCCAAACGTGCCCAGCATCAATACCCGCCGTGGGCTCTCAATCGGCATTCGAAATTCTCTCGATGATTACGATTTCAGTTGCTGCTGCGATCACCCCGCGATAGCGCCGCGGAAAGTTCGAGCAACAGATTCAGGTTAATCGGCTCAATTCATATACGGTCGAACGACGGTGACGAGCTTCCCCTGAATCTCGACGTTGTCGGCCGACGTGTAGATTGGTTCCATAGACGAATTGGCCGGCTGCAAGCGGATACGGCCTTCTTCGGTATAAAACCGCTTGAGCGTCGTTTCTTTTTCCGCGCGGAGCCAAACTGCGACCGTCTCGCCATTTTCGCAGCTGTCCTGGTGACGGAGAATCACCAGATCGCCGTCGTTGATTAGAGCATCGATCATCGAGAGACCTTTGACCCGCAAAGCGAAGAGTCCTTGCGCTCGATTCCCGACCAAATCAGTACTAATCTCCAATTGCTCGGTCAGTTCGTCCTGTACAAAATCATCAAGAACCGGAATCGGAAGGCCGGCGGCGATCTGTCCCACCACTGGTACGCGGACGATCTGTCGTGTCTTAGGATAGCGGCCGACGACCTCGATGCCGCGGGAGATATTTCGGTTCCGCCGGATCTGGTTGCGTTGCTCAAGGATGTTGAGGTTGTAGTCGACAACGCTGGTGGATGAGATATTGAGGTCCCGCTGGATCTCGCGAATCGTGGGTGGATAATTGTTGTCTTCCAAGAAACGCTCGATGTACTCCAGCATTGCTTGTTGGCGACGCGAAAGGTTTCGTGCCATCTGTTGCCCTGCCTTTGTCATGCGTGGCCACGAATTGGGCCACCTTTCAAGCATTATAGGTACGAACAGATGTTCGTGTCAATGTTTGCCCGCGTAAGAAGGCTGATGGGTCGATGAGTAAGAGTCTACGTTTCGGTGGCGCGGTTCGGTTGGAGGGTTCTGAATGAATACGGTCGACATTGTCATTGTTGGCGCGTTCCTCGGAATCTTCACAATGGCGTTCTTCGCCGGTATCGGTCGCTCAGTTGCCGGGCTGTTCGCCCTGATCATCGCGGTCATCGCAGCGGCTATTTTCTACAAGGCAGTCGGAGTTACCTTGACGCACGTGTTCATCCCGATCGACGCGGTTATCGCACGCCTCGTTGCCTTTTTGGTCCTGATGCTCGCTGCCGGGGTGAGCGCTGATTATCTGATTATGCGTTCGTTCCGAATTTCTCGCTTGCGCAGCCACCTGTCGCTCGAACTTCGGGGCGGTGTGCTGGGAATCCTCGGTCTGACGCTCGTTTCGGTGATCGTTGCGGCGTTGATGGTAACGATCTTAACCCAGGTTTCAAACAACACGGTGCAACAGTTGCCCTCCGGATGGGGGACCAACTGGATGGTCGATGAATACGATGGCTCGAGTCTCATCGGACCCGTGTTGCGCCTTTCGCCATATATCTACCAACCTATCGATACGATCACTCTGGGAATTGAGCCCTCGATTCTCCAACCACCGAAGTAGCAAATAGTCCCGGGGATTACTGCAAAACCGCGCGAATCGTTACTTCGTTTGTATGGAGAGCGGCCGACGCGGTTTCCCGACAGATGATTTCCGTCTCATTGTCTGATTAGATTCGTTTGCGGTCTGGAATGCGCCTGGGCAGGTCTGGGCTCGTATCCTGGCCCCCGCGTGCTTACGCCGAGTTGCACATTGTGCTTGCGTCTCCGTTGAGCATCCTGATGAAGGGTTTGGAATTGTCCGTTGATACCGCGCGCGTGCTGGAGTTCCCACGCGTCCTTGAAATGCTTTCCCGTCGGTGCCAGTACTCCGTGGCGGTTGATCGCGCGCGCGAAATCGGTCCTTCTGGTGATGTCGACCAGGTTCGATATCTCCAGGCGGTCACGCGCGAAGCGGTCGCGCTGCTGAATGGGAACCCGGGCTTTACCGTTGGCGGGGTGCGCGATATTCGAGAGATCGTTGAGCGCGCGAGGGTCGGTATGTTGCTCGCTCCGGGCGACCTGCGCGAGACGCTCGACACAATCCAATCTTCCGCGGCGCTCAGGCGCACGTTCTTTCAAACCGGCGCGGCCGAACGCTTTGTCTTGCTGGCTGAGTTCGTCGAGTCGATTGCCCAACTCCCAGCGCTAGAGGCGGATCTGTCCCGAACGATTGGTTCTCGCGGTGAGATCCTGGATTCGGCATCCACGGCATTGAACGATATCCGGCGCGAGGTGCGCGTGGCGCATCGCCGGTTGCTCGATCGCTTGAATCGGATGGTCGCGGACACCGGCCCGAACAGCGCGATCCAAGAACCGATCGTCACGATGCGTGAGGGGCGCTATGTCATCCCCGTTCGTGCCGACCGCCGCAGTCAGATTTCAGGCGTGGTTCACGCGACATCGGCGAGCGGTCAGACGCTTTTCATGGAACCGATGGACGTCGTCGAGATGAACAATCGCTGGCGCGAACTTCAGATGGCGGAGCAGCACGAGATCGAGCGCATCCTGCGTGCGCTGTCGGATCAGGTCGGTTCGTACGCGAATGAGTTAATTCAAAATGTCGAGGCCGTGGCCGCTATTGATCTTTCACTCGCCAAAGCGCGTCTGTCATTTGACCTGAACGCGAAGGAACCGAATATTTTCGGTGGCCCCGACGACAGCGCAAATCCGCCTGCTCAAGCGGTCAATTTGCGTCAAGCGCGGCATCCGTTGCTCGATCCTACTTCGGTCGTACCGATCGATATTCGCCTGGGCGATGGGCAGCGCGTGCTGGTTGTTACCGGCCCGAACACCGGCGGTAAGACGATTGCGCTGAAGACGGTCGGACTGCTGGCGATGATGGCCCAGTCGGGTTTGTTCATTCCGGCGGCTGATGGATCCGGCCTCAGCGTATTCGACGGCATCTTCGCTGATATCGGTGACGAGCAGAGCATCGAACAGAGCCTCTCTACTTTTTCGGGACACATGACCAAGATCATCGCCATGCTCAAGGCGGCGGACGCGCGGAGCCTTGTGCTGATCGACGAGATCGCCGCCGGTACCGATCCACAAGAGGGATCCGCACTGGCGCGGGCGATTATCACTGCCTTCCTGGAGCGCGGATCGCTCGCGATTGTTACGACGCATTATTCGGAGTTGAAATCGTTCGCCTACGTCACGTCAGGCGTCGAAAATGCCAGTGCCGAGTTCGATATGGCTACTTTGCGGCCGACATATCGCCTGATCACCGGCGTTCCGGGCCGGTCGAACGCGGTCGCAATCGCCCAACGACTCGGGTTGCCCCGCTCGATCGCCGAAGCGGCTCGTAGCTATCTCGAACCCGAGGCAGAACAGGCGGATGAGCTTTTGTCGCAAATCCAGCATCGGCGCGGCGAAGCCGACGAACTGCTGCGCCGCGCTGAAGCCGAGGTCGCGCGAGCGAATCAGATCAAGGACTCGGCCCAGGAATCGTTGCGTGAAGCGGACTTGATCCGAGCGAATGCACGGCAGGAGGCGATCGATGACGTCGCGATCGAACTGCGCGAAGCGCGTGAGTTGATTCGACAGGCGCGTCGACCCGCCGTTGTGCCGCAAATCGCCGACGCTGATGCACGTTCCGTCACCCCGCCTTCACCGGCCGAATTAAAGCGTGTCGAAACGCAGATCCAGCAGGCGGCCCGGCGCCAACGACCGACTTTCGCGCGTCCCGAGCCGATTCGCGTCGGCGATTGGGTATCGGCATCGAATCTGGGCATTGAGGGCGAAGTTGTTGGGTTCGCCGATGGCGGTGAGACCGTCGAACTGCTTTCGGGTTCGTTTCGCCTCACTCAGCCAATCGGAGCCGTGCGCCGTGCGCCCCGCAGCGAGCCAGAAGGGCGAAAGCGCCGAGTTTCGCCACTGCCGTCGGCACCGGCGGTTGATTCCGAGATCCATCTGCGCGGGATGCGGGTACATGAAATCGAGGAAGAACTCGATCGCTACCTCGATCTGGCGGCGCGCGCCAACCTTCCGTGGGTGCGTATCGTTCACGGCAAAGGGACCGGAGCGCTTCGGTCACAAGTGCAGGATGTTTTGAAACGCAACCCGCTGGTTGACCATTCCGAGTTGGCAGAAGCGAAAGCGGGTGGCGATGGCGTGACCATCGCGTTCTTGAAGGATTGAGACATGGTTCGTCCTGAGCATCCTGATGATCCGCTGGTGAAGGTGGCGACCGCCCCGAACGAGATGATCGCCTCGTTGTGGTCTGGATGGCTGGAGGAAGAAGGGATCCACTCTCTAGTCAAAAGTGGGGGATCGGGACCGGCCTATTTTGGCACGATGATCAACGAGCACTTCATCTACGTACTGGAGCGCGACGCTGCTCGTGCACGCGAGATTCTGGACGACACCGGCGAGCCGCTCGAATAGTCGAGCGTTAGCTGGCGTTCGCTAGTACCGTCGCGTCACAATCTTCCACTGCTCCGACGACTGCCAGAACCGCTCGCCAAACGTCGACGTTCGCCTTCGCCAGCGTCAATCTGATCTGGTTCGGGGTGACGAAAACGCCGGGCCCGATTTCTTTACGTAGCGTTGCCTGATTGAGAC
>Ga0307374_10010869_pt1 | contig 13071 bp, 15 predicted proteins | sample OX3MG_FD_202532 | JGI IMG/M metagenome (GOLD analysis project Ga0307374, IMG submission 202532) | Soil microbial communities from Risofladan, Vaasa, Finland - OX-3 | ecosystem: Environmental > Terrestrial > Soil > Coastal area > Acid sulfate soil | place: Finland: Risofladan, Vaasa | collected...
CTGGTACTTCTAGACCCTGATTGGCCGTGAGGGCATGCGCAGCTCGGCAACAGACGAGAACTGGCAAGACTTGCGTTAGCTGTCGTTACAACATCCCCAGCTTCTGGCGAACGTCAGCGGACGCCCGAGTCCGGCGAAGTGGGGCACCTAGTGGTGAGGGGCGCGTTCAGTGCCGGAAGGGCAGGATCGGCCCGACCGACGTCGGTAGTGTTTCGAGATGGAGCCAGCCGACTACATCGAGGTTTGCCGGACGAGCCATCGACAGTTGCTTGAAAGGCTGGCGCCTCTAGCGGATCCCCACTTCCGTGGGCCGAGTCTCCTGCCTCGATTTACGCGAGGGCATGTGGTCACCCATCTCGCCAACAAGGCGAGGGCCCATGCCTGGCTCTTCGGTGGACCAGCAGTAGGCGAGGTCCGAAGTCTCCATCCCGCTGGGTACGATGCCGACGCGGCGGCCGACTTGGGCGCTGGCCGGTCGGCGACCGAACTTCGCACCGACCTCGAGGGTTCGTTTGACCAGCTTGAGGCGGCATGGATCGCCCTGGACGCCGGATCGTGGAACGAACTGGGCGAGATGACGGCCGGCCCCCGGAATATGGTCGAGATCATTGCTCATCACCTGAGAAACGTTGAGGTCCATCACGTGGATCTCGACGTCGGCTATTTCGCCTCCGACTGGCCCACCCAGTTCGTCGAGGGCGAGCTCGCGAAGCGCCTCCGCACGCTTCCCGGACGAGCTGGTCACGCAGATCTTCTCGCCTGGCTCCTCGACCGAGCGAGTGCGCCGCACCTAGCGCCTTGGTAGCTGTCCCTTGGGGTGAATCGGCAGGTGGCACGGAGCCGGCGTGATCAGGGGCATCCCCTGCGGCAATCCCTCAGGACACTGGGAGCATCGGCCTGGTCGCCCACCCATAACCGCAGTTCCCGCACCGGTGCATGTCGTCCTGCCCCGCCGGACTTTGGCAGATGTGGGTATGACCCGCCAGGCGACCCATTCGGACGGCGTTGGTTCTTTTGCACGTTCCCTGGTCCGAATCGGAAGCTTCCACGCTCCCAGGATACTGCAGGGCGCCGACCGACTCCGGGTGATCGGGGCACCCATGCGATGATGACCGCTTCACTGTTCGGGAGGTGGAAGGTATCGTGCGGTTGAGGCGAGAGACGCACTGGAGGTCCCGACCATGCTTGATCCCGATCTGCTGGAGCTGCGACAGCAGGCAGAGCGAGGAGACCAGGACGCGATTGACCAGCTTGTCGAGCTGGCTGGCGAGCGAGGCGATCGCGACGAGCTGCGACGACTTGCCGCCAACGGACATCAAGATGCAGTCGAAATGCTTTCCGAACTCGACGAGAATCCAACAGACGAGGACGAGAAATAACGCCTGCAACACCGACCACGTTCGGCGCCAGATCGCCCACTGAGAACCGGCACCGTTATGGGCTAGTCGCTGCTTCTCACGCCGACCGCTCCAAATCGGCACGCTGTTGCCATCCAGGTCAGATGCGAAAGACGTCCCGGGTCGCCGATGAGAAACGGTTCAGTCGGATTGCCGACCGGGGTGGATCCGTGGCCAGTCGGCGGGCCACCAGTCTCCCTGCGGATCAGTGGTTTGCCCCACCTCGATGATGTAGCCATCGGGATCTCGGATGTAGCAACGGATCTCGTACTTGTGCTGCTTCGGCGGTGTCAGGAACTGCGCGCCCCTGGCGCTCCATTCAGCGTACGCGGCGTGGATGTCTTCGACCCGGATATTGAGGAAACTACTGACCCGGTCAGGGTCGCTTGGCGTCTCAAGGGTGACTGTGGGCTTGTCGTCGGTGGGACCTCCGCCGACGTTGATGATGATCCAAGTGTTTGCGAGGGCGATATTGGTTGGCTCTGGGCCGAAGACCACCGTGCCGCCAAGTACCTCGGTGTAGAAGCGCCGGGAGCGCTCGACATCATCGGAGACGATGAAGTGAGTCACCACCATTCGCAGTGCGAGCTGTGCGAGCTCGGCCACTGGACACCTCCACCCATGGGGCTCATCCCCACCGGCGGTGGGTTCTGAAGCCTTCAGTCAACCAGGCCCACAGTGCACCCGTCGAGCCCTGCTTCCTGGGCAAGCCGGCCAGAGTGGGCGCTTCTGAAAGGCGGACCCGGCACGTCCACCGAGCCAACGCCGACGACGCTGGGCTCGTCACCTGAACGTCCTTCTCTCCCGGTGTTTAGATCAGGTATTCCGGTAGTCAGTCGCTGATTCTCTGGGCGGCGATCCACGTGAATGACTGAGTGGCACCGCTCGGCGTCGTATGGACCTCCCGGCGTTGGTCGACCAGCATGAAGTCGCTTCCCAGCGTCTCAATCAGTTGATCAGAACTGTACCTGGTCACGGGAAGTCCGGAGCACCACTCCGGCCCGTCGGGCGCGAACGTGGCCATGACCACGTATCCCCGTGGAGCGACGGCGCGGTGCAGGAGATCTCGGTAGACCCCGACCTCATCCCCGGACAGGAAATGGAGGACCGCCCGGTCGTGCCACAGGTCGTAGCGGCGTGTGGGTTCCCATGTCAGCAGGTCATGAGCGATCCACTCCACTGGTTCATCGGCACCCACACGTTGTCGGCTTGCCTGCAGCGCGGCCTCGGAGATGTCCAGAATGGTGAGGTCGGCGAAGGCCTTTTGCAACAGCGCATCGACCAGGACCGACGCGCCTCCCCCGAGGTCGATCACAGCGGCCTCTGCCGAGATGCCGAGAAGGTCCACGAGTTCAAGAGACACCATCGGCTCTGTCTGGTACCAGCTAACGGTGTCGACTTGGTTGCGTTCGTACACCGATTCCCAGTGCGCAACCCGCTCGCCAGAATCAGGGATCTGGTCAGTCACGTTTACAAGACTAGGACCCTTAGGCAGTCCCAAGCCACCTGTTCAAGCGACATTGATAGACCCTGAATGCCAAGCTGTGCTCATGCCGAAGGCAGCCGACCAGCCGACGATTCGTGGGGCCCGCCCGGAGGAGTTCTGCCGGCTCCGGGAGATCGAGTTCGAGTGCGATCTCATGTTCGAAACGGTTGGGATCGGGCCGTTCACCAACGACGATGCCGACAACCACCTGGCCCAGTCGGCAGTGGTGCTCGTCGTCGACGACCCACCGGTGGGGTTTGGCTGTGCGGAGATCGTCGATGGAGTGGCCTACCTGTGGCAGCTGGCCGTCCTTCCGGCGCAGGGCCGACGGGGTCTGGGCACCGCGCTGGTGGCCTCTGTCTGTGACTGGGCGCGAACACAGGGACTGGGAGCAGTCACGCTGACGACCTTTCGGGACGTCCCATGGAACGGTCCCTTCTACGAGCGACTCGGATTCCGAGCCCTGGCCGAACTCACGCCGGAGCTCACCGCCATTCGCGACCACGAGCGTGCCATCGGTGACGACGACTTCGGGCCCCGGATCGCCATGCGCAAGGACCTCTGACGGGTCGAGACCCGACAGGCGTGGGGCGGAGTGGACCGCCCCGCCTCGGTCAAGCGGGAGGAGCCCACTCCAGATTGAGGACCCGCCGCACCATCGGTTCGAACGTCGCCAGCGGCTCGCTCCGGTAGTCGGCATCGAAGGACACTTCGTCGTAGCGGGCGCAGAAGTCGACCGTCTGGTCATAGAAGGGGCTGGTGACGAACTGGTCCCGCTCGTTGGGATCGGCTCCCAGGTGTTGGCCGATGAAGTACATCTGGAACACCGGATGGTGGGCCAGCATCCAGTAGTTGGCGGTGGAGACGAAGGGCTTGAGGACCGCGGCCATCACCTCGCCGTGGTTGAACGGCCCGAGGGACTCGCCCACATCGTGGAGCAGGCAGCACACCACGTACTCTTCGTCCCGTCCATCGGCGAGGGCGCGGGTGGCGCACTGGAGGCTGTGCTCGAGGCGGTTCACCGGATAGGTGGCGTCGGCGGTGAGCCCGGTGAGCATCCGGAGCAAGAGGTCGGGCAGTGCCTTGACGTTCTCCTCATGGACTACGGCGAGAAGGGCGAAATCGGCATCGGTCCCCTCGTCCATCCGCCGGAAGTGCATCTTGTCCTCGGCCACAGTGTGATTCTATTGCCAATGTCGCCCACGACTGGAGCTTCGGCGCAGTTGAGTGCGTAGCCGGGCGACCCGGCAGATGACAGACACCCGGGCTCTACGTCTTGCCGCTCTCGTCATCTGATGGCGGTATGACGACGCCGGCGAATCCAAGCAGGTCGATGATGGTGGCGTGTTCCACCATCCAGTTTCCGTCCACAAGAACGGCCCGTCCCTCACGCCCGTCGACCATTCCGAATCGCTGACCTCCGACCTCGACACCGAACCAGACAACAGCTTCATCGGGGCGCAGGAAGAGCACGTTATCGACGACGATCTGGGCTGACGATGGGTCGGAGCCGGGGATTCGCATCGCTGCCTGTTTCAAGGGCTCAGCAAGGTTCTTCCCCCCGTGGATATGAACCATCGTGGCTCCATCCTCACCCACCTGGTTGTGGTGCGCGTAGGCGAACTCGATGGCCTGACGAGCGGCATCCACGTCGTCGGGGGGTGGTCCGGTCGCAATGTGCTTCGACCGTCGGGCGGACTTGAGAGTTTCAGGAGTTGCACGATGGGGATGCATCGTTGTGTGCATGGCCCCGAGCACCGCCCTTTCATCGGTCCGGTCCACGTCGCTCAGGTCCACTCCGCTCTGTTCGGCCATACCGATGAGTTGATCGATCCGGCGCGCAACGGTCGTGCCCGAAGGTGGAGTGAACGTAAAGATGGATTCGGCGATTGGAGCGTCGATGACGATGCCGCTGAACTCGGACACCGAACAGGGCTGTTCATCCAACTCACCGACATGGCGGAGGATCATCCCGGTCGCAGCATCGAACCAAATTGTGTGGTCGATCCCGCCCAACCTCAATCCGAGTGACATGTCAACACGGTGAGCGGTTCTGGAAGCAGCTCGAGCCGCCACCTTCAAGCATCCCCGACCTGCCACCTCATCCTCTACTGGCTCGTCAAACTCCAATGCGCCAAACAGGCTCCTGCCGGGAGCAATCAGCATGCCCAGCTCGGTCGAATCGAGATCGGGGGTGCCTTGGTCAGTCTCCGTCACGTGGCCATTCACGCCTGTCCAACGGTGAACTCCATCGCTGACATCGATTCGGTCGTCGCGGTCGATACGCCACTTCGCCGGCCGCTCCAGCCAAACCTGGAGGTGCTCATCTGATGTCTCCAGAGGTACGCCGAAAGAGGCGAACCCCACCGACCCGCCCAGTGACTTCGAATGACGAGCCTATGTCTGCCGGATAGCAACCGCGGCGGGGGTGAAAAGACTGCCGCGCCGCCTGGGGTGTAGAAGGGGATGCATTCCGATCTTCACCAGTGCCCAGTGAGACCCGGCTCGCAACATCGGTGCGAAGAGGATGTTCACCCGTCGAGTAGGTCCAGGAGCCATCCGGGACCGACCACGTCTGCTCCGAGGGCCTCGACGCGCTGCCGGAGGCCGCGATCTGCTGACACCAGTGTCACCTGACCGGTGGCATCGGCTGTGACGGCAACGAGCATGTCGTCACCACTACCGGGTGCATGGAGAACAGTGACGCCGCCGACGGCGCCCTCTTCTACGCCGCCGCGAGCAGCACCTTCGAGGACCACGACAACGGGTTCGAGGACCAGACCTCTTTCCACCGCAGCACGAACCCGTTCCACGAACGCTCGGGCTGCCCCCGGTCGATCCCGCCACCAGCCGGTTGGCCGGGACCCGACCACATTCGCCGCATCGATGAGAAGCACTACCTCAGTCTCACCGACACGGCGTGCCGGGGCCCGTCGCGGAGACGGCGGAATGATTCCTCAGCGCAATCTGATCGACTCGACGGGTCAGAACGAGCTGCTCTCAACCTGCAGGTGGAGCAATCGCTTGATTCCCATCACTCTCATGAAGCCCCGCTCGTAGGGCTTGGAGGCCTGCTTCAGAAGAGGACGGATGGCGTCGGTGCCGAAGATCTCGGGAGCGGCGACTCGGTAGTCGATTGCCTTCTATCGGACACTCCCCCCACCAGCTGCCCGGATGTTGCGACACCAATCCGATTGAGTGCCGAAGGTGAGCGGCACCAGAATTTCGTCTCCCACCAGATGGCTACCGGCCGGCGTGACGTACTGGCGACCCGAACGACGCCCGGTGTGGTAGATGAGCGCGGCCATCGACATGTGCTTCCGGCCGGCCATCCTACGGATGAGCGGATTGAGCACTTTGGTCATCGGTCGGACGACCATCCGCACACCAGGACCTTCGTCCAGCCAGGTCGGTGGTCTTCTCATGGGGAGGCGGTCGTGTCGTTGGTGTTCGAGCCCACCAACCGTCGGAGGCCGAGGTAGAGCGCCGCCTTCATCCTTGGCCCGGTGTGAACGACGCACCGGACGTGCGGCCCGCGCTGGTAGCCGGCGGGGAACTGGCCCCGGAGCGGGTCCCGAGGGATGAACCAACGCCCGCCGAGTGCAACCCGTAGCTCGTCGCCGGCTCGGAACCGGGTGGCATGTGGGAGCAACGCAATGTGTGTCGGCACGAGCTCACCGGGCCGCACCGGTTCCACCAGGTCGTGGCGGTGCACCGGCTGTTCCGGAGAGGAGAGGCGGGCGTCGAGTTGCCGGTGCGCAACGCGCTGCCAACCCCTGGAGACCACATCGAGGCGATAGCCGTAGGATCCTTCGAATCCGACCTCCTGTCCGTTGTGGAATTTGCGGACTGCGACGAAGACATTGGCGTCGTCCGCCCCTGCAAGGGAGATGGGTACCTCCAGTGACATCGGGCCGATGATGTCGAGGTCATACGGGACCTTCCACACGAACTCGACCGGCCGACTCTTCGTGGAGAACGTCGCCGTCGCCTCCTGCTCCGCTGGCTGGTCCCGCATCTCACCTCGGTGGCCATCGAGGTGCAGGGTCCTCCACTCGAGATCGTCGGGTGGCCAGCTGTTGGCACCGATCGTCTCGACCGGGGCGTCGCCGAATTCGTGGACGCGGACCTCGACCGGAGGACGGTTGTCCCACCCGTTGTCTGCTCCCTTGAGGAAGTGGTCGAAGAACCGCCGCCTCTCGTCGGTGGCGGCGGCACCGTAGTAGTGGGACCACTTGCCGACGCGGTGGGTGTAGAGCCACTTCCATGTGGACCCGGAACGCCGGAAGGCCTCGAAGGAGCCACGCGAGTGGAGCGAATGATCGGAGAAGCTGGCGCACTGGAGCATGGGGACCTTGATCTTCTCGACGTCCGGGGTGCGCGCCGAGTACCAGTGGTCGAGCTCGGTATGCCGGACGATCTCCGCTCGGACGTCGGTGGCGACGCGCGCTCCGCGGCGCGTACCTTTGCTCCAGATGATGGTGAAGCCGTCCTCCCGCACGCCGCCGGGGCGCGCAAAGTCGCGGTAGAGATCGCTGAACCCCTCCCACGGGCAGATCGCCGCCAGATGGGGCGGGCCGAGGGCTGCGACCTTGTACTGGCTGAGGGCCAGGTAGGAAACGCCATCGAGGCCGACCCGGGAGGTGCACCAGGGCTGGGCGGCAACCCACTCGATGAGGTCGTAGTAGTCCTCGGCCTCCTGATCGGAGAACAGCTCAGCGGTACCCCCCGAGGTGCCACCGCCCCGCAGGTCGCAGTTCACCACGGCGTAGCCGTGCGCCACCCAAAAGGCCGGATCCGGTGCTTCCCAGTTGGTCAGATTCGAGATCTCGATGACGTCCGGCTGGGGAATCAGGCGGAATTGGAAGTTGATACCCTTGCCGTTACGGGTGTTCTTCGGAATCCGGTCCTTACCGTAGGGATGCGCACACATGATCGCGGGGACAGGGGAGTCCTCCGGCGGGAGGAAGACATTGGCGCGGAGCACGGTGCCGTCCCTGACCGTGACCGGTACGTCCCACATCGTCCTCATGGCAGGAGGCTCCGAGACCCTCACCAGTGGCCGAATGGCAGTGGCGATGCGGGTCTTCGCCCACTCCGCGCGCGACATCGGTTCACCCTACTTCGAACCAGGTTGCGCACCACGGCTCGGATCGACCGGCGTCGGCCTCGTTACTGGGCGCCCATGCCCGTCCAGATGGCGTCGACGGCCCGCTCGGCCCACCCTGGCTTCGTGGTCTCCCCGGCGATGCGCCGTGCGAACACCGATCCCGCCACCATCTGCAAGGCCAGATCGAGGTCGGCATCCTCACCCAACTGACCCAGTGCGCGAGCCCGCTCGAGTAACGACCGGGCGTAGCCCATCCTGGGTGCGACCACGCGCTGCCGGTGGAGGGCCAGCGGGCGAGGGTCCTCCCGCTCTCCGATGAGCGTCCCGACCACTTCGAGGCATCCTTCCGCGAACCGCTGATCGAACTCGTTGAGGTAGGCGATCAGGTCGGCGCGTGGTTCCGCGGAGGTCCCCCCGGCCAGATGGGTCGTGCTGTTGCCGGCGATGGCCGCGGTGATCAGGTCGGCCTTGTCGCGGTAGCGGCGGTAGATGGTGGCGCGGGCCACGCCCGCCTCGATGGCCACGCTCTCCATGGTGACCTTCCCGTACCCGACCTCGTGCAGCTGCCGGATGGCGGCGTCGGTGATGGCCGACGTCGCCCGTTCGTCGCGAGGCCGGCCCGGCCCCCGGGCCGCAGCACACTCAGCGACCTCTTGCGCCACAGCGCCGGCGGTCACAGGGTCGCCACCTCGGCGACCGCCGCCGGTGCCGGCTCGGTGGGCAGAGCCACACTCGGGACGAAGTCCCGCTGGCGCACCAGCACGAAGGCGCCGATCGACCCGACCAGGGCGATGACCGCCCCGATCGACATGATGGAGTTGAGCGAGGAGGAGAACCCGACCCGGTAGGCGTTGAGCAGCGCGGCACGGGACGCAGCCGACGGGATGGCGGCTGCCGCCTGGTGCACGCCACCCCCGAGGATGGCGCTCTGGAGGGCGGCACCCCCGTGCGCGATTACCGCTTGGCCGGGTGGCGTGGACGCCAGGGCGCTCAATGTCTTGTGCTGGATCTGGGACTGGAAGATCGAGCCCAGTCCGGCGATGCCGGTTGCGATGCCGACCTGTCGGAAGGTGCTGTTGGTGCCCGAGGCCATGCCGCTCCGCTCGGGCGGTACCACCGAGATGGCCGATGAGGCGAGCACCGGGTTGACCGTTCCGATCCCGATGCCGGCGACGATGAATCCGGGCAACAGCACCGTCCAGGTCGAGGAGGCCTTGGTGGTGGCCATCACCAGGCATCCGATGGCGATGAGAAGCAGACCGGACCCGAGGAGGTACCGGGTCTGGATCCGCACCGTGAGCTTGCCGGCGATGGGAGCGACGATGAAGGCCAGCACCGTCAGGGGAAGGAAGCGCACCCCGGCGGCCAGTGGCCCGTACCCCAGATCGTCCTGGACGTAGAGGGTCAGATACAAGAACAGGGCGAAGATCGAGGCGGAGAGGGTCAGCGCCGCCAACGAGACGCCGGTCATGGCCGGTCGCTTGAAGAGCGTCAGGTCAAGCATCGGATCGGTCTGTCGCCACTCGGCTACGAGGAAGGTGGCCAGCAACACCGCCGCCCCGATCAGGAGTCCCACGATCAACGAGCTGCTCCAGCCATCGTCGTTGCCGCGGATGAGGGCGAGTACCAACATGAACAGGGCGGTGGAGAACGACACGAATCCGATCCAGTCGACCCGGCGCTTGTTGGGATCCCTCGACTCATGGATCTTGGCCAGCGTGACGCCGATGGCCAGCACACCGATCGGCACATTGACGAAGAAGATCCACCGCCACCCGATCCCGCTGGTGATGGCCCCCCCGACCAGTGGGCCGACAGCCACGGCCCCGCCCAGCACCGCCCCGTAGATTCCGAAGGCCGTCCCGCGTTCCTTGCCGGTGAACGCCGCCGCGATCAGGGCCAGTGACGTGGCGAACATGATCGCTCCACCCACCCCCTGCACGGCCCGCGACAGATTGAGCATCAGGGAGGTTGTCGCGAGACCACAGACGAGGGACGCAACCGAAAAGACACCGAGGCCCACGGCGAAGACCACGCGCCTCCCGAACATGTCGCCGATGACTCCGGCGGTGAGCAGGAACGCCGCCAGGGTCAGGGAGTAGGCGTCGACCACCCACTGGATGTCGCTGAAGCTCGAGTGGAGGGAGCGTTGAATGTCGGGGAGGGCCACGTTCACCACGGTGATGTCGAGAAGGAGCATGAACGTGGCGACGCAGACCGCGATCAGCGTCCACCATTTGCGATCCAGCACCGGCATGGTTGACCTCTTCCGTCGGGGGGCGGCGGGCGTGAAGCGGGAGGGATCCGGAGAACCGGCCTCGGGTCCAGTATCGAGCCACTACGTATCGTATTTAATCGGATCCCCGCCGGTTTGGCAAGCGGGCAGTTCGAGAGGGCCGGAGGGCGAGAGCCGCCAAGTCAGTCGGTGCAGGTGGTACCGGAAGCGGGCAGCGTCCCTCCGATCAGATATGCCTGCGCTGCGGCCCGCACACATGGGCTGTAGAAGTAAGCCACGTGGCTCTGCCCCCGCCACGTGAGTAGGGTGCCGCCGGTCAGCTCTCGAGCCAGGCCGACGGCCCAGGCATAGGGCGTGACCGGGTCTCCCGTCGTTCCGACCACGAGGATGGGCGGGGCGCCCTGGTCCGACGCCGGGGCCGGGATTCGGGTAGGCAGCACCGGCCATGCGGCGCAACCGAGCTGGCCCCAGGCCAGCAACGGACCGAACACCGGTGCCGCACGCCCGATCGAAGCGGCCCAGGCCGGATAGGTCGCCGGGTTTCGGTTCACCGGATGATCAAGGCAGTCGATGGCCTGCTCGGCGGTGGCGGCATTGGACGAGCCGCCGGTCTCGTAGCGACCGGACATCTGTGTGATCGTGGCGCCGTTGCCCGCGTCCGCCTGGGCCAGCGCGCCGGCCAACGTGGGCCACGACGACTGGGATTCGAGACCGGCGAGGAGGGCGTTGTAAACCTCACCGGGTCCGGCGCCGTTGCCACCGGGGGTTGTCTGCTGTGCCGCCCGGATGCGCTGGATGAGGTCGAGGAGGGCAGTCGTCGGATCACCGGCCGGGTGCCAGGGGCAGCCGGAGCCCGGAGCGCACCAGGCGAAGAAGGACACCAGTTCGGACTCGAGGCTCGAAGCCTGGTCGGCGACGTACTGCACCGTGGTCAGGGCCGGGTCGATGGCACCGTCGAGCACCATGGCCCGCACGCGGGTCGGGAACTCCTCGCTGTAGGTGGCGCCGAGCAGCGTGCCGTACGAATGACCGACGAAGGTCAGCTGGCTGTCGCCGAGGGCCTCTCGTATTCGGTCGAGGTCTCGGGCGGTGTCGATGGTTCCCACGTACGGCAGGATGTCGCCGCTGTCGCGTTCGCACTGAGCGGCGAACTCCCGGTCGTTGCCGAGGAGCGCTTGCTCGGCATCCGGCGTCGTCGGTACCGGGTCGATCAACGGGCCAGAGGACCCACCGGCGCTGTTGGCTGCGGCACAGTTCACCGGACTGCTCCGCTCCACCCCCCGCGGATCGAAGGACACGATGTCAAAGCGGTCGAGGAGTCCTGGCGTGAGTACCGACAGCTCATTGGGCAGGTCGCCGATCCCGGATCCTCCCGGGCCGCCCGGATTGATCACCAGGGAGCCGATCCGTTCGGACGGAACTTCCGCCGGATGCCGGGCCACCGCGATCTGCACGGTGGGACCATCGGGGTGTTGGTAGTTGATCGGCGCGGTCACGGATCCGCACTGCAAGGCTCCGCACGGTGTCCATTGCACGGGGGAGACGGGCAGCGGGGGCTGGGTCGTGGTGGACGCCACCGGCCCCAGCCGGACGGCTGGATTCACACCGGTGCCGGTGTGGGATGCGGTCGCCCGACCACTGGTTGCACAACCGGTCACCAGCAGAACCGTGGCGAGCAGCACCGTCATGGTGGACGCTGTGGTCGCGCCGAGGTCAACCCGAGGTCCTGAACGTCGGCCCTCACGCCTGCCTGTCACTTCGGAAGTCTGACACCCGGATCTGATCGACGGTGTGCAGGAGCTACCCGGCGGACACCTATGGCATCAGAACCAATGCAGCCACGGATGGTTGTGGCGCCAGACCACGGTGGAGACCTTCCCGATGACGTTCGACGCCGGGACTGGGCCCCAGTAGCGGCTGTCGTCCGAGCCACCCCGGCAATCGCCCATCATGAAGTACTGACCGGCAGGGATCTTCGTGACCCGAATGTTGGCGGCCGCCTGGTAGCACGCACCGGCCAGCGTCGGTAACCACGGTTGGTCGATCGCTCGGCCGTCGATCAGGATGGTGTCACCGACGGACGAGATGGTCTCCCCGGGTAGTCCGATCACACGCTTGACGAGGATCGGGTATTCGGGATCGTGGTCGCCTGGAGCCCGCCGGAATACCACGATGTCCCCCCGGTGGATGGCCGACGACAGCTTGTCGACGATGATCCGATCGCCGATCTGGAGGGTGGGAAGCATCGATCCCGAGGGCACCTCGTACGCTCCCACGGCATAGGCCCGGACACTGGTGGACAGGATCCCGATGAGAAGCAGTGTGGCGACGATCGAGATGGCACCGCGTATGGTCGGTCGACGAATGAGGGGTGTGTCCACGGTCAGACTCTACGCGTGACCCGCAGCGTCCTGGCCTCGGCACTCACTCCCGATGTGGCGTCAGCTCATTGGCCAGGTCCGCCACCGGCTTGCTGATGGGACGCGTCATGTCCTCCCGCCTCACGCTGAAACCGAACACTGCCTGGTAGGCGGAGCTGTCAGACCGGTGCACCACCCTCGAGGGTTGCTCGACCCGCGATCCGGGTCCGCATTCGATCTCGCTGCCGTCCTCGAACACGGTCCGTAAGGTGCCTTCGAGTACGAACGCCACCGCGTCGTAGTCGTGCCAGTGCATCTCGGTCTCCTCCGCCGGGACCTGGTACTCCATGGCGTGCCAGCCGCGGGCGACGATCTCGGCCAGGGCTTCCTCTCTGGTGGAGAAGTGGCATTCGGTCACGGTGTACTTCATCGCCGTCTCCTCCACGCGTTCCGACCGGATCCCAGTCGATCCTACCCATGGT
>Ga0307374_10010870_pt1 | contig 13070 bp, 9 predicted proteins | sample OX3MG_FD_202532 | JGI IMG/M metagenome (GOLD analysis project Ga0307374, IMG submission 202532) | Soil microbial communities from Risofladan, Vaasa, Finland - OX-3 | ecosystem: Environmental > Terrestrial > Soil > Coastal area > Acid sulfate soil | place: Finland: Risofladan, Vaasa | collected...
CTTGGCACCGACCTTCTCGGCGTCGGATTTGAGCGCCTTGCGCACGTTATCGAGTTCACTGATGTCGGCCTCGTCATGCTGGGTGACATGCGGCACGTTCACCCAGGCGGCCTGCAGGCGTGGGCCGGAGATGCGCTTGATGCGCGACAGTGGCTTGATCTCGATGGCACCGAACTTGGCAAAATCCACTTCCGGCACTTTCGGCAGGCCGCCGCCCGGCTGCATCCCGCCTTGCATCACGGCTTTGACGAAGGCTTTCACATCCTCGTGGGTGATGCGGCCTTTTTGGCCGCTGCCATTCACACGCGAAAGATCCACGCCCAGCTCGCGCGCCAGCTTGCGCACTGAAGGACCGGCATGCGCTTTGCCGAAGCCAGTTTCGTTAACTACGCCGCTGATAACGGGAATAGCTTTGGGCGGGGACTGTGGCGCAGGAGTAGCAACACGCGGTGGGACTGTAGGCGCTGGCGCGGCAGTTGGTACGACAGGTTTCTGCGCAACTGCGGCTGGTTGAGAAGTCGCTGCAGATTCGGATACCTCCATGCTGAGGATCACTGAACCTTCGGAAACCTTGTCGCCCTGTTTGACCTTCATGGTCTTGACGGTGCCAGCATAGGGTGAAGGCACGTCCATGGCGGCCTTGTCGGTCTCCAGGGTGATGAGCCCCTGTTCTTTTTCGACTGTGTCGCCCGCTTTCACCATCACTTCAATGACATCCACGTCCTTGAAGTTACCGATGTCCGGGACTTTGATTTCAACCGTCTTTGCCATACCGTCGCTCGTTTATTTTTTAGAGTAGCGTTATACGCCGTGATTCATGTATCGCGATGGGTTCCGCCACTTTTACACTGTGAGTGGATTGGGTTTCTTGGGATCGATGCCATATTTCTTGATGGCCTCGTTCACTTTCTTCAAATCCAGCTGACCGTCATCCGCGAGTGCTTTGAGTGCGGCTACCACCACATAGCGGCGGTCCACTTCGAAGAAATGCCGCAAGCCTTCGCGGGTATCGCTGCGTCCGAATCCGTCAGTGCCCAGCACCACGTAACGCCGCGGCACGAATTCACGGATCTGGTCGGCAAACAGCTTCACATAGTCGCTGGCAGCGATCACCGGGCCGGCATGATTCTCCAGTTGCTGTGCCACGTAGGACACGCGCGCTTTCTGCTCCGGATGGTAGAGGTTCCAGCGTGCGCAATCCTGGCCTTCGCGGCGCAGCTCGGTGAAACTGGTGGCGCTCCAGACATCCGCAGTTACATCCCAATCCTTCTGCAACAGTTCCGCGGCCGCCTCCACTTCCCGCAAGATAGTGCCGGAACCCATGAGCTGCACCCGCAGCTTTCCTTGTCCACCTATGCGCAGCAGATACAGGCCTTTGAGGATGCCCTGCTCCGCACCCTTCGGCATGGGCGGATGCACATAGTTCTCGTTCATGGCGGTGAGGTAATAGAAGACATTCTCCTGTTCCTTGAACATGCGGCGCATACCGTCCGCGAGTATCACCGCCAGTTCATAGGCATAGGTGGGGTCATAGGCCACGCAGTTGGGGATATTGGCGATCATCACGTGGTTGTGGCCGTCTTCATGCTGCAGGCCTTCACCTTCCAGGGTGGTGCGCCCGGCAGTACCGCCGATGAGGAAACCGCGTGCTTGGATATCTCCCGCGGCCCAGAACAGGTCGCCGGCGCGTTGATAACCGAACATCGAGTAGTAGATATAGAAGGGAATCATCTGCACACCGTGGCTGCTGTAAGCAGTGGCGGCCGCGATCCAGGAAGCCATGGAACCTTCCTCGGTGATGCCCTCCTCCAGAATCTGGCCGCTCTTGGATTCCTTGTAGAACATAAGCTGTTCGGCGTCCGCCGGCTCGTAAAGCTGGCCAACGGAGGAATAGATGCCGATCTGGCGGAACAGACCCTCCATACCGAAAGTGCGCGCCTCGTCCGGCACGATGGGTACCACGTGCTTGCCGATAGCCTTGTCCTTGACCAGCGCGGTGATCATGCGCACCAGTGCCATAGTGCTGGAGATGGCGTGGTCGCCGGTACCCTCGAGTAAGCTCTTGAAGATTTCCAGACCCGGTACATTCAGCGGCTCAGCCTTGGTACGACGCTGCGGCAGATAACCGCCGAGCGCTGCGCGGCGTGCTTTAAGGTATTTGATTTCCTCGCTGTCCTCCGATGGGCGTTCAAACGGGATGCTGGCAATCTCATCATTGCTCACCGGGATATTGAAGCGGTCACGGAAAACCTTGAGCGCTTCATCGTCGAGTTTCTTCTGCTGGTGCGCACCCATGGCACCCTGGCCGCCCTTACCCATGCCGAAGCCCTTCACAGTCATGGCCAGGATCACTGTCGGCTGACCCCTGTTGTCCACCGCTGACTTGTAGGCGGCGTACACCTTGCGCGCGTCGTGGCCGCCGCGATTGAGATTCCAGATCTCCTCGTCGCTCATGTTGGCGACCATCTCTAGCAGCTCCGGGTATTTGCCAAAGAATTTCTCGCGTACATACTTGCCGTCCTTGGACTTGTAGTTTTGATATTCGCCGTCTACGCATTCCATCATCAGCTTGGGCAGCAGGCCATGCTTATCGCGCATGAACAACGGATCCCAGCGCCCGCCCCACAGCACCTTGATGACGTTCCAGCCACTGCCACGGAAAACCGCTTCCAGTTCCTGGATGATCTTGCCGTTGCCACGCACCGGCCCATCCAGCCGCTGCAGATTACAATTGACCACGAAGATGAGATTGTCGAGTTTCTCGCGTGACGCCAGCGAGATGGCGCCCAGAGATTCAGGTTCGTCCATCTCGCCGTCACCCAGCATCGCCCAAACCTTGCGGTCGCTTTCCGGCAGAAACCCGCGGTGTTCCAGATAGCGCATGAAGCGCGCCTGGTAGATGGCCTGCAGCGGGCCGAGGCCCATGGAGACGGTCGGGAACTGCCAGTAGTCATGCATCAGCCATGGATGTGGATATGAAGACAGGCCATCGCGCTCCACTTCGCGGCGGAAATTGAGCAACTGTTCGTTGCTGAAACGGCCCTCAAGAAAGGAGCGCGCGTAGATGCCGGGCGAGGAATGCCCCTGGATATAAATCAGATCGCCGCCTTGGTCTTTGTTGGGCGCACGCCAGAAATGGTTGAAGCCGACTTCATACAGCGTACCGGCTGAGGCATAGGTGGCGATGTGACCGCCGATACCATGATTTTCCTTGTTGGCGTGCACCACCATGGCCATGGCGTTCCAGCGGATGTAGGCCTCGATGCGCTTCTCGATGGCGCGGTCGCCGGGGTATTGCGGTTCCTGGTTAACCGGGATGGTGTTGACGTAGGCAGTGTTAGGGCTGTAGGGCAGGTAGGCGCCGGAACGCCGGGCCTGGTCTATGAGTTGCTCGATCAGGAAATGCGCGCGCCCGGTGCCTTCCCTGTCCAGCACCGAGGCCAGGGCTTCGAGCCATTCGCGGGTCTCTTGCGGATCCCCGTCCTGAAGTTTTTCGACATCGTTGGCCATGGAATGATCGTCCTCGATGCTGCGTATCATTACGGGGAAGCGCTGGCACACTCAAAGACCATGGCACGAACACACGAGCGTCGGTCTTTATTCTGGTTCAAACGCCGCCGCGCCTTTCGGCGGGGCAGGAAGCCCTATATCATCGGCACCGGCAGAATCGGGAGTAACAGGTGCGGACACCGCCGGAGCCAAAATTCGAGCTGAAACAGGAACTCACTGCGGCCACCAATGGCCGTGTGGATGCCCTGAACGCACTTATTATACTGCTGCCGGAAAGCGTCCTCCAAAAGCGCTGGCCTGATTTTCCCTATTCAGACCGGCTGAAAAGACACCACACAACCGGCAAGGACTTGCCCGCGCCCCGGCGGGTGGATTTGCCGAATGCACGCGGCACCTGCACGGTCGTGGCATTCGTCAAAAACAAACCCTCTGCATTCGAATTGCTGACACTAGCGCGCAAGGCACTGGCGAAGGCGCTGGAATCCGAACCACGCGACATCGGTCTGCTTACTCCGGGCATGCAGCCTGCGCAACGGGAACCTGCGGCTGAGGCAGTGGTGGCGGCCATGGCTGCGGCGGTATTCAAGCCGCCGGTGTACAAGTCGTCTGCCGATGATAAACCCTTGCCTGCGTCCCTCGCTTTGCTGGGTCTCGCGAAAAAAATGGATTTCACACGCACCCTGGCGGCAGCGGAAGGCAACGCACTGGCACGCTGGCTGACCCTGCTGCCCGCCAACAAACTCACACCCACGGACTACCGCGCGTATGTTGCGGCACTCGCGAAACGCGAAGGCTGGAAATTCAGATTCCTGGGCGAAAGACAACTCAGGAAGCTAAAAGCCGGCGCTTTCCTGGCAGTGGCCCAGGGCAGCGACAGCCGCGATGCGGGTATCGCACATTTGAGTTATGTGCCTGCGAAAAGAGACGGTCAAAAAGCCGTAACTCTCGTGGGCAAGGGCATCTGTTATGACACCGGCGGCGTGAACCTGAAACCCGCCAAGTCCATGTTCGGCATGCACGGTGACATGCAGGGTTCAGCAGTTGCCCTGGGCACGCTGCTGGCGCTCGCCCGTCTTAAAGTGCCGTTGCGTGTGGATTGCTGGCTGGCCATGGCGCGCAACCAGATCGGTCCCAGGGCGTACACCCAGAACGATGTGATCACCGCATCCAATGGCGTGAATATCGAGATCGTGCACACCGATGCGGAAGGCCGCATGGTGCTGGCGGATACCCTGGCGCTTGCCAGCAAATCAAAACCGGCGCTGCTGCTGGATTACGCTACCCTCACCGGCAGTTGCGTCACCGCACTCGGCACGCGTTACAGCGGCGCCTTCTGCAACCAGGCCGCATTGCAGGCGCCGGTCATCGAAGCGGGCCGCGCCAGCGGCGAGCGCGTCTGGCCATTTCCGGTGGACGCTGATTACGATGAGGCCATCGAAAGCGAGGTCGCCGACGTTAAACAATGCATCATCGAAGGCGAAGCCGACCACATCCTGGCGGCACGTTTCCTGTCACGCTTCGTACCAGCGACGCTACCCTGGGTGCATGTGGACCTATCGGCATCCGAACACAAGGGCGGCCTCGGGCATGTTCCGGGTTACGTGACCGGGTTCGGTGTACGCTTCAGCCTTAATCTGCTGCTGGATCAGGGATTGTTGTCAAAATGACCGACAAGCTCGTCATAACCCGCCCTGATGACATGCACCTGCATGTACGCGACGGCGCGGAATTGCGCGATGTGCTGGCTTACACAGCGCGGCGCTTCGAGCGCGCCATCATCATGCCGAACCTGAATCCGCCGGTGACCACTACCGAGGCGGCCCTCGCCTATCGCGAACGCATCCTCAAGGCATTGCCGGACGGCAGCGGATTGAAGCCGCTCATGACCTTGTACCTGACGGACAGCACCAAACCGGAAGAAATCACCAATGCCAAGGCCAGCGGACATATATATGGTGTGAAGCTCTATCCCACCGGCGCCACCACGAATTCCGATTCCGGGGTCACGGATATACGCAGATGCGCCGCGGCTCTGGAAAAGATGGCGCAACTGGACATGCCCCTGCTGGTGCACGGCGAGGTCACCGATGCGGACGTGGATATCTTCGAGCGTGAGCAGGTGTTTATCGAGCGCACGCTCGTGCCGCTAGTCAAGCGCCTGCCGCAACTGCGCATCGTGTTCGAGCACATCACCACCCGGAATGCAGTAGATTTTGTGCTGGCCAGCGGCAAGAACCTGGCAGCCACCATCACGCCCCATCACCTGCTCTACAACCGCAATGCCCTGTTCCAGGGCGGCCTGCGACCGCACTACTACTGCCTGCCGGTGCTCAAACAAGAAGGTGACCGGGAAGCCCTCATCAAGGCGGCGGTGAGCGGCAATCCGAAATTCTTTCTGGGCACTGACAGTGCGCCGCATGCGCGTGCGGCCAAGGAATCCGCTTGTGGCTGCGCCGGCATCTTCAACGCACCTGCCGGAATCGAACTGTATGCCGAGGCCTTTGAGCAGGCGGGTGCGCTCGAGCGGCTGGAAGCCTTCGCCAGTTTCCATGGCGCGGATTTCTACCGTCTGCCGCGGAATCACACCAAAATCACCCTGCTGAAAAAAACCTGGACTATGCCCGAGAGTTATCCATTTGCCGGCCAGCAGATCATGCCGCTGCGCGCCGCTGAAAAAATCCACTGGATACTCGCCGACTAGTTCCGCGTCAAAGCTTTATCCCGTATGCTGCACGCATGGAAAATACCCATGCACCACACCCGTTTTCCCAGCGTTTCCGCGGTTTCCTGCCGGTGGTGGTAGACGTGGAGACCGGTGGCTTCGATGCCAAGAACGACGCGCTGCTGGAGATAGCCGCAGTACTGCTGGATATGGACGATGCCGGCAAGCTGCATCGCGGCGCGACTGTCGCCTATCATGTGCAACCATTCGCGGGCGCCAATATGGACCCGGAGGCCCTGGCGTTCACCGGCATCGACCCGCATCACCCTCTGCGGCCCGCGATCCCGGAGCGCGATGCGCTACAGCGCATATTCCGCGAAGTGCGCACCGCCCTGCACCATTACAATTGCACGCGCGCGATCCTGGTGGGCCACAATGCTTTCTTCGATCTGGGATTCCTCAACGCTGCGGTAGCCCGCAGCGATATCAAGCGCAACCCCTTCCACCCTTTTTCCAGTTTCGATACCGCCACCCTTGGTGGCGTAGCCGTGGGACAGACGGTGCTGGCACGCGCGGTGGCGGCCATGGGCATGGATTGGGATACCGGCTCGGCCCATTCAGCGGCTTATGACGCGGAGAAGACCGCCGACCTGTTCTGCATCATCGTCAACCGCTTCCAGGCGGTCTACGCCTCAAGCCTGCAGGATCAATCGGAGTACGCGCGTAAACAGGAATAAGCAAGATCTTTGGCAGCATCATTACAAGGGTTGAAATGATAAACGGGGCCAAATGGCCCCGTTGTAGTCATGCCACCTGGTCGCATCAGATGTGTTTGACGCCCTTCTCGTCGAGCAGCTTCGTGAGATCTCCCGTATCGTGCATCTCCACCACGATGTCGCAGCCGCCCACCAGTTCGCCCTTGACAAACAATTGGGGGAAAGTGGGCCAATTGGAATATTTCGGCAGACTAGCGCGGATCTCCGGTTCCGCCAGCACATTCACGTGACCGAACTCCACGCCCATGGTCTTGAGCACCTGCGAGGTGCGTGCCGAAAACCCGCACTGTGGAAAATCGGGTGTGCCTTTCATGTAGAGCAGCACTGGATGGCTGCCGACCTGCTGTTTGATCTTGTCCATCACGTCCATAATTTTTCTCCGCGACTCTTAATGGCTCGAAATCTTGATCTCTGAGACGACATCCTTGACGCCACCCACGCCCTTGGCGGTTCGGATGGCCTCATCCCTGAGGTCGGTGTTTGGCAATGTACCGCTCAGCGACACCACGCCGGCTTTAGTGACAACATGGATATCAAATGACTTGAGGGCAATATCGCCCAGCAGCTTGGTCTTGACTGCGCTGGTCAGATAGGAATCGTCCACATACGCGCCCACCCGCTGGCCCAACATAGGTTGATCGCTATGCTTGTTGGAGGCACACCCCGAGAAAGTCAGCACAGCGCCAACAGTTAACAGGAGCAACGCTAAAACACGGAATTTCGTAACCATGATGGAACCCTCCAGAGAAAGTGGCTTAGCGGAGATTATTCGCGGCAAACTCCCAGTTCACCAGCTTCCACCAGGCTTCAATATACTTGGGGCGGGCATTGCGATAATCAATATAGTACGCATGTTCCCACACATCGCAGGTGAGCAGCGGTTTATCTGCGCCGGCCAACGGGTTTTCCGCGTTGCTGGTCTGGGTCACCACCAACTTGCCATCGGGTTTCTTCACCAACCAGGCCCAGCCAGAACCGAACAGACCAGCGGCCTTGTCGCTGAATTCCTTTTGCAAAGCCTCGAAGGAACCAAAAGACTTGCTGATGGCGTCCACCAGCACGCCCTTGGGCATACCGCCGCCACTCGGGCTCAGGCTGTGCCAGTAGAAGGTGTGGTTCCAGATCTGCGCAGCTTGATTGAATATGACACCCTTGGATTTTTTGATGATATCTTCCAGTGAAGCCTGCTCGAATTCAGTGCCCGGGATCAGGCTGTTCAACTTATCCACATACGCCTTGTGATGTTTGCCGTAATGGAACTCCAGGGTTTCTTTGGAGATATGCGGTGCCAGTGCATCCATCGCATATGGGAGCTTGGGTAACTCATGTGTCATGGGCATCTCCTTAACATTCAGCATTCTAGGATTAGACCGCAGAACAAACCGAAGAAGTTCGGCGCACAGTCCAGATAACTGGACCAAGTCTAAACCCATACTGCAGAGCACGCAAGTTGCGCATCACCACGTATAATTCCGCGCGCATGAAATTCTCTCCGCCAGACGATATCTCCACTAGTGTGCGCTACGCGCTCACTGAGGATATCGGTGATGGCGATCTGACTGCCAGCCTAATCGATGCGAACGCGCAAGCCACAGGCCATGTGATCTCGCGCGAGCCTGCGGTATTGTGCGGCAGTCCCTGGTTCGATGAAGTCTTTCGCCAGCTGGATAGGCGCATCCGCATCGAGTGGCGTGCACAGGATGGTGAGCCGGTCAGCGCTAATCAGGTACTGTGCCAACTCGAAGGGACGGCGCGCAGTCTACTGAGTGGAGAACGCACCGCACTCAATTTTCTGCAGACCCTATCCGGCACCGCCACCAGCACCCGCCGTTTTGTGGACGCCATCAAAGGTACCCATGCAGTCATACTCGACACGCGCAAGACCCTGCCGGGATTGCGCAGCGCGCAAAAATACGCTGTACGCTGCGGTGGCGCCAGTAATCATCGCATGGGACTGTATGACGGCATCCTCATCAAGGAAAATCACATCGTGGCCGCTGGCGGGATCAGTGCCGCGATCGCCACGGCCCGCCGACAGAAAATTAAAGTGGCGGTAGAAGTGGAGGTGGAGAATCTGCAACAGTTGCATGAAGCACTAACGGCAGGCGCCGACATCCTGTTGCTGGATAATTTCGATCTGGATGAATTGCGCGAGGCTGTGCGACTCACTACCGGCCGCGCCAAACTGGAAGCCTCTGGCGGCATCGATCTGGCGCGATTACGCGCGGTGGCGGAAACCGGGGTGGATTACATCTCTGTAGGCGCACTCACCAAGCACCTGCAGGCTGTGGACCTGTCCATGCGCTTTGAGTTTGGGTCCAAATCGGCTGCTGAACAGTATTAAATTTCGAAATCCGGCTGGCCGCGCAACAGCCGGTCGCATTGCTCCTGGTCCAGGGCTGCGCTGAAAAGGAAGCCCTGCATCTTGTAACAGCCCTCCTGCTTGAGGAGCTCCATCTGCTGCACTGTCTCCACGCCCTCAGCGATCACATCCAGTTTGAGGCCTTCCGCCAGTGCGATGATGGAATGGGCGATGGCCGTATCGGCGTTGCTGCTGGCGATCTCTTCCACGAACGCCCGGTCAATCTTGAGCACATCCACTGGCAAGCGCTTCAGATACATGAGTGATGAATAACCGGTGCCGAAATCGTCCAGACCGATGCGCACTCCCAGATCCTTGAGTTTTTTCAGTAATTTGACGTTCGCATCAATGTCCCGCATCACCGTGCTCTCAGTTATTTCAAGTTGCAGGACATCCGGTTTGAGACCGGATTCCTTCAAAGCCTCCTGCACAAAACTCAATAGACCTTCGGCGGCGAATTGCCGCACCGACAGATTGACGGCTATATGAAAAGGCCGCCCATCCATCGCCTCATGCCAGTGCTTGGCCTGCTGACAGGCTTCTTTCAGCACCCACTGTCCCAATGGGACGATCAGACCGGTCTCCTCCGCCAGAGGGATGAATTCAGCCGGCCAAATCATCCCCCACTCCGGATCCTGCCAGCGCACCAGTGCTTCCACACCGATCACGCCTCCATTGCGCACATCGAACTGCGGCTGATAATGCAGCACCATTTCCTTGCGCTGCAGCGCCTTGCGCAGTGAATTTTCACGCGAAAGATGCAGCATGGCCTTGGCATGCATATCCTCGGTAAAGAACTGGTAGTTGTTGCGGCCATGATCTTTGGCCTTGTACATGGCGCTATCGGCATTCTGCAGTAACGACTCCACATCCTTGCCATCGGCCGGAAACAGGCTGATGCCGATGCTACAACTCAACGTGGCTTCTGTCTGTCCCAGCAGGATGGGCTCCAACACAGTCTCCAGGAGACGATCGCAGACGCTGGTGATAGCTTCGAGGCTCTCACACTCATCAAGAATGACCGTGAACTCATCACCGCCCAGGCGCGCAACCGAGTCCGGGGAGCGCAATGAGTTGCTCAGACGCTTACCGATTGTCCGCAATACCAGATCACCTGCCTGGTGGCCCAGGGAATCATTAATGCCTTTGAACCGGTCCACATCGATGAACAACAATGCCACGCGCTGTTTGGTGCGGCGCGCTTTTGAAAGTACCTGCGCCAGCCGATCCATAAACAGAGAACGGTTTGGCAAACCCGTAAGCCGGTCATAATTGGCCAGCTCGCGAAATTTACTTTCAGCCGTGTGCCGATCATAGGCAGTGATCGCAAGCGCCACGAAGTCTGCGAGTGAGCTGGCGAAGCTGGCTTCATCACGCGTCCACTCACGTTCACCGTCGGTATATTCATGCAGGATGATACCGCGCACCCGCACGCCCTGCCGGAAGGGTGCACCCAGTAAGGCGGTAATGTGATTCGGCTGCAGATAAGTTTGCATGATATCCGCGACACGCGCGTCGCTGGTAACATCGGCGATGGCATAGGTGCGCGTCTGACGCATGGCCTCAAAAAGTGCTTTGCATTGCTTCTCCTCAAACCTGTAACGCGGTGCGTTATCGTGTTTATCATCCGTGAGCACGTGCATGCAACGCAGCACTGTGGCTGTGTCATCCAGAAACCATACGCTGATGCGCCGGCAACGCATGGCCTTGGCGGCTTTCTCGGTGATTGTCCGGAGTGCGCCGCTGATGTCGCCTGCAGCGATGCTGGACTCGCGCGCCAGATCCAACAAGGAATCGCTATGGCGACGCATGCGCTCATCACCCTGGCGCAGTTGGGTCTCGACACGCGTGCGTTCAGATACATGGCTGGTGAGTTCTTCCATGACGCCCGCGTAGGAGTAACGCAGGCGCAATCCTTTTACCAGTTGCTTATGGGTACGATAGGCAGTAAGCGCGAGCAAAGTACCTGCAGCAATACATACGCCAGCGATAATCAGGCTGGTATTGGTAAACTGATATAGCATCCGCAGCGTCAATGGCGCCAGCGAGATTACTAGAAACGAGAAGTAGTGCAGGAGATTTGCCGCGAACAATGGCACCGCGATGGCGGCCATAGTCGCCAGAAGCAAGGCAATGAATGCTTCATACATGATGGAGTCGGAATGGAAAATCAACCCCCCCGCGATCCCCCATGCGACCCCGAGTAACAGAGTTCCCAAGAGATAGACTATTTCCCAGATCCGGTGCTTTTCAACCTTGATGGTGGAGCGCCCGAAAAACCAGCTGATGGCGAAACGCATCGCGCAGATAGCGATCACATAGCCGGTCCATATTTTCAGGACATCGTGATTCAGGTTGTCCCAGAACAGCAGGGATAACACCACGGCAGCGATAGCCGCGGAAATATCCAACCAGCGTCCCCAGTGAAACAGCAGATTGGTTTGATCCGCTTTGACCTGCTGCTCAAACTGGCTGTCGCCGATCTCCGGAACAATGGCGGTGGTAATTGGCACGCATTCTCCGCTTTACTAAACAACCGTGTTGGCGCCAAACCGGTGAATTGGCGTAGATCGCAAGCTTCTTTCTTGCGGGGCAACGATCCTGTCTTTCCCCCGACGCAGCTTACTTTAATCAATTTGCACCCGGCCCGCCATGAATCAGGGCGGCAGACCTGAAAACGCCCCGGCAGACAGGTTATAGATCCTATGTAAATTTATTAAAAATACCCGTCGACATCGCTGTTACCGAGTAAACCTGCTGGCTTTATGAACGTTACTACCCCCCAGTACTTCAATCTCGGTGTAAGAACAATGAATACTTTAGGCTCTGCCTTTGGGAAAACCCTACTCCTGATCACCCTGTGTATGGGTCTGGCGCTTGCCGGTTGCGGAGGTGGCAGTAACAGCAACTCCACTTCCAGCTCTACGGTCACTACTAATTGTGCTAACCCCACACCGCAGGATGCTCAGGGCTGCGTGTACGTGGGCATGACCGATGCCCCAGGGGATTTTCTCACCTATACGGTGAATGTCACGGCTTTGTCCCTGACCCGCGCGGATGGGGTCACGGTGCAGATGCTGCCCCAGAGCACCAGCGTGGATTTCACCCAGTATAGCAATCTCACCGAATTCCTTACTGGCGTATCCATGCCACCGGGCAACTACGTCAGCAGCAGCATCACCTTGGATTACAGCACTGCTGATATTCAGGTTCAGGACGCCAATGGCAATGCAGTACAGGTAACGCCGATTGACCAGAATGGTAACCCCATCACCGGGAAACTCACCCTTACCATCGATCTAGATACCAATAGTGGCGCATTGCATGTGGCGCCGGGCATCCCACGCCTGCTGGATGTTGATTTCAATCTGGATGCTTCGAATGAGGTGGATCTCAGCAACGATACGGTGACGGTGCAGCCATTCCTGGACGCTGAAGTAACCCCGAACATTGGCAACATGATTCGCCTGCGCGGCCCGTTGGCCAGCGTCGATACCACCAGTTCCAGTTACACCATCGGCATCGCGCCCTTCTGGACACCCGCCAACAGCAGCAATCCGTACGGTCGCATGACCATCTACACTACCAGCACTACTGATTATGAAATCAACCAGCAAGCTTACGTGGGCAGTGCTGGATTGACTGCCCTGCAGGCTGCTGGCGGGACCACCGCGACCCTGGCCCTGGGTAGCTACAATTTCAGTACCAACCAGTATGTGGCCACGGAAGTAGATGCAGGTTCCAGCGTGCCGGGCGGCAC
>Ga0307374_10010872_pt1 | contig 13067 bp, 12 predicted proteins | sample OX3MG_FD_202532 | JGI IMG/M metagenome (GOLD analysis project Ga0307374, IMG submission 202532) | Soil microbial communities from Risofladan, Vaasa, Finland - OX-3 | ecosystem: Environmental > Terrestrial > Soil > Coastal area > Acid sulfate soil | place: Finland: Risofladan, Vaasa | collected...
GGGCCAAGCGAGGGTGGGGGCGCCCCCTACGGCTCCGGCTCCGGCCCATACGCCCCGCTGGCCAACATATCCGTCCCCGTCCACATACGGTCGAAGTCGCCGACCGCCTCGCTGGGCGCCATCACGCGCGGCTGGCAGCGGTTCACGTCTTGCGTTGCCACGAAGCGCACGCTCACCAGCGTCTCGTTGCGCCAGTACAGGTGGATCAGCATCCCCTCGCGCGTCGCCTCCGACCAGTCCTGATCGAAGATGAAGTTGCCCATCGAGTAGATGATCAGCTTCCCCTTGTAGTTCTCGATGCCTTGCGTCCAGTGGGGATGGTTGCCCAGCACCATCGTCGCGCCTGCGTCAATCGCCGCCCGCGCCGTCTGCTGCTGATATTGCGTGGGGTCTTTGGTGTACTCGATGCCCCAGTGGAAGTAGGGGATCACGATGTCGGCCTGGGCGCGAGCGGCGGCGATGTCCTGTGGGAGCGTCGTCACGTCAATTGGCGCCAGCCCCCACGACGTATCGGTGGCAAACGGCCCTTGCGGCGCGATGTTGTCGTAGCTGAGGATCGCGATGCGCACACCCTTCACCGTCTTGATGGCGGGCGCGCGGGCCTCCGTCAGCGTGTCGCCGCCACCGCACGGCAGGATGTTGTTGCTGCGTAGCGTCGCCAGCATATCCTGGAACACCGTCTGCCCCTCGGCGTTGGAGTGGTTGTTGGCCAGCGTCAGCGTGTCGAAGCCCGCGTAAACCAGCCCATCCACCGCCTTCTTCGCGCTGATGAAGGTGAACGTTGACGGATCGGTGGGTGGCGCCACCAGGTCGGTGATCATGCACTCCAGGTTGGCCACGCGGAAGTCGGCGGTCATCAACTCGTCGTGGATGGGGCGATAGGGATACAGGTAGTCGTTGTTGGCGATCATCTGGTTGTTGACGCCGCGCCCCAGCATGATGTCGCCCACCGCGATCATGTCCAACGCGGGCGTCGCGCCGATCAGCGCCGCGCCCAGCCCCGGCGTCAGTTTGCCCACGGCGAGGCCCTGGCGCGCCAGTGATGGCGCGGCGCCCAGCGTCAGCGTCAGCGCGCCCAGCCCGCTCGTCGCGCCCGCAGCAGAGCCAGCGGGCGCCTCACCGCGCGCCGGATACCAGCCATCCACCCCCAGGTTGCGTGTCGTCCAGTCCACCGCCTCGGCGGGCAGCAGCGTATAGCCGCCGGGCTGGTTGCGTAGCGCGCCCAGCAGCGCATCGATCGTGGGATAGAGCGTCGCGCCCGACGCCAGCTGCGCCCCCTTGGGCAGTGGCATCCCCTTCAGCCACATCACCTTGACCGGCAGGCTATACGGCGCGCCCACCGTCTGCCAGTCGGTAACGGCGCCACTGAGCAACCCCTGCGCCTGCGCCGTAGTGACGCCATCGACGGGGACGCGCAGATGCGTGACGGCGGTATAGGCGCTGCCGCCCACGGTCGCGCCGACGTAGCCCTTGGGGAGCGCGCCAAACGTGAGCAACAGATCGGGCGTCGCGCTGGCGGCAGGCGTCGCCGCATACGTCGCGCTGGGAACGCCCGCGACATTGACGATACGCCCGGCGATGGCAACGGCCAGCGCGGCGGGAACGGTGGCGTCGGCGGCCAGGGTGGCCGGGCGATGCAGCGCAAATGGCCTGGGAATGGGGGTGGGCGTCGCTTTGGTGGCAAACGGCGAACAGCCCGCCAACGTCGCCACGACCGCCGTCGCCCCCACCGCGCCGGTCGCCAGCAACTCGCGCCGCGAGATGCGCCGCCCGCCGCTAGCCGCATGCGCGGCCACCTGCGTGGCTGCGACGGGCGCATTGTGTGGTGTCGCGCTACCCTGTCGTCGCCGATGTCGGCCTCGTCCGCTAGTGGGAGTATTCCCCGTCATACGCGCCCCCTGCTCATTGTCGTCGCGCGCCTGCTCCCCAGGATACGCTTACTGGTAGAACGCCGCTGGCGGCGGAGGGGTATCTTGTAGGGACGATCAGGGGGATGAGCCAGCGCCGCTCAGTCGGCGACGTGGCGCCACTCCAACCAGCGCCCGTGGCTTTCGGCGGAAGCCAAGAGATCATCGTGTGTTGCGCTGCTGTGATAGGTCATCAGCCGCCTACTGCGACTCCATCTCGGCGCGCAACTCGGTGCGCAGACGCTCGTGGCGTTCCAGCCGTTCGCGCAGCTCGGCGCGGATCGCTTCGAGGCCCGCGATCTTCTCCGCGACCACTTTCAGCGTGTTGCGGGCAAGATCATCGGAGTGATCGAGCACAGCCAGACGGTCGCGGGCGTCGCTGGCGCGTCGGTAGTCGTCGCGCGCCTGTTGGCGCTCCTCCTCCATGCCTACCAGCTTACGAATCTCGGCCAGCGAGAAGCCCAGAAACTCACGCCACCGTTTGATTGATTCCACGCGGGCAATGTCGCGTTCGCTGTACAGGCGATAGTTGCCCTCCGTGCGGGTCGGCGGATCCAGCAGGCCGATCTCTTCGTAGTAGCGTAGGGCGCGCTTGGTCAGCCCCGTGCGCGACGCCACCTGATCAATCTGCATATACTCAGCGCGTGTCGCGCCTTCATCATTGGGTTGCGTCGCCTTCGCTTCGGGTGGTTCGGCGATGATTGGCTCTGGCGCGTCCGGCAAGGCAGCGCGCGACCGGCGTGCAGACATGGCAGGTACCTTCTCTCTGTCCTCGGCGGGTGACTCGATCTCACAGCATACAGGTAGCGCGTGCGTCGCCGGTAATCGCTCGTCTCGAGCTTGTCGTCTACATGGTATCATACATCACGAGAGCGTCGCCGCCATCCCTGTGGCGTGTCCACAACGACGCCCGCTAGCCTGCCTGGGCTATTGACACTGCGCCGCGTGGCATGGTATGCTTTTGTGGCTTGTCTGGCGCATTCGATGTGTTTCAACGCTCTGCGTCACGGCATTTTACACACCCTACACACCATCATCTCCTACGCTCAAGCGGCGCTAAACGCCAGCCGCAGCGTACCGACGTTTCACGGGCCATGTGGCGCCCTTGGAGGAACATCCACGGCATGCTAAAAATTCGTCTTATGCGCATGGGCATGAAGGGCGCGCCCAGCTATCGTGTCGTCGTCGCTGACGCTCGCTCTCCCCGCGATGGACGTATCGTCGAGAACATCGGCTGGTACAACCCACTGACTGACCCCTCCACCATCACGATTGACGCCGCCCGGGCCAATCACTGGCTGAGCGTTGGCGCGCAGCCCACCGAGTCGGTCCACTCGCTGCTGGAGCGCGCGGGTGTCATCGAGCGCACGTCGCCCGCTCCGCAGGCCACCCCGGCGCCCAAAGCCGCCAAGACGGCCAAGAGCAAGTAGCCACGAACCACCGATAAGTGTACCCGGCGGACCCACGCCGTAGAGAATCGCAGGCGATCCCGATGGAAGGTCTGGTCGAGTTTATCGCACGTAATCTGGTGGATGACTCCGACGCTGTCGAGGTACACGCCATCCGCAACGATCGCTACGCGACGGTGATTGGCCTGCGCGTCAACCCCGATGATCTGGGTAAGGTGATCGGGCGCCAGGGCCGCGTCGCCAAGGCGGTGCGGTCGCTGATGCGCGCCTCGGCGCACGCCGTTGGCAAGCAGCATGTGGGCTTGGAGATCGATGACCAGGGCACACCGCCCCCCGCACGACGTGAGCAAGACCACGAACAAGCATAAGCGCACGCCACCATCATCGCCGTATGACGATCAGGCGCCGCAATCTGCGGTGACGCAAGCCGCCGATGGCGATGCGTCCGCTCCGCCGCCGACGGCGGAACGCGACGGCGCTGACGCTGCTGGACTGACTGCGCCAGCGTCCGGGGTGTCCGCTGTGCCGTCCGCAACCTCGGGCGCTACTCCTTCTGCGCCATTGGCAGACGACGCCTGGGCGCTGGTCGGCGTGATCACCGGCGCGTTCGGCCTGCACGGCGACCTCAAGCTGCGCCCGGAGACCGACTTCCCCGAACGCTTCACCCGCACGAAAACCCTCTATGTCGGCGACGACCGCACACCCTATCCCGTCGCCAGCGCGCGTCCGCACAAGGTTGGCCAGCTCGTCGTCCACCTGACCGGCGTAGAGTCGGAACCCGAGGCCGAGCGCCTGCGCAACCGTCAGGTCTTCATCCCACTCGTCGAGCTGACCCCGCTGGCCCCAGAACAGTATTACATCCACGACCTGATCGGCCTACGGGTGGAGCATGTCAACGGGACGCCACTGGGCGTGATCGCCGATGTCATCACCACCGCCGCCAGCGATCTCTACGTCGTCCGTCGCACACCTGCGCCCGCCACCGGCGCCAATGCCCACGGCGGCGCACCTAGTCAGGCGCGTGGCAAACCCAGCGCCAAAGCAGGCGACGATGAGGTATTGCTGCCCGCCGTCAAAGAGTTCGTCAAGTCGGTTAGCCTGGCGCGCGGCGTCGTCATCGTGGACCCTATCCCCGGCCTCTTCGACGACGCCAGCGTCAACGCCGCCGAGGATGTAGATGACAGCAGCGCAGGTTCGTGATGTGGCGAAGCCACATCACGAACCTGCGCTGCTGATTAGATGTTATCCACCCCAGTTGATCAGCGCGACGCCGACGAGGATCGCCCCTACGCCCAGCCACTGCCAGCCTGCCAATCGCTCCTTCAGGAACACCCACGCCAGCAAGACCGTGACGGCGCTGAACAGCGACGAGATGGTAGCCACCACCGAGGTCAGCGCGCCGGTGACGCCGATGTTATACGCCACGTTCGCGGCGGTGTCGAGCAGCGCGCCCGGCGTGATGAACAGCCAGAACAGACGTGGCGGCAGGCGCAAGCGATAGGTCGCCGCCAGTGCGCTACGCGCCGACGCGACACTGCCACCATGCCCCGCCGCGCGGCTGGCCCTTGGGCGCGTCGCCGAGGCAAGCGCCACGATCCCCGCCAGCGCCAACAAAGCCACCAGGTCCACCAGCTTGCCAATGAAGGCGACCTGCACACCACCAACGATGGGCGTCACGTAGCGCAACGCCCAGTACGCCACGCCAAAGATCAGCACGGCCCCCAGCACTTCAGGCACGCCCGGCGCAAGCAGCCCTAACCCCCTGGCCCCCTTCCCATACCTATGGGAAGGGGGGATGACTGCGGCGGGCTTGTCGTGTGGCTGGGGGGAAGGCACGAGGCTGGCGACGATGACGCCGACGAGGGTCAGGGCGAGGCCCAGCCCTGCGAGCAGCGTGGGCCGCTCGCCGGAGAACAGCGAGAGCAGGGTAGTGACGGCGGCGAAGCTGGCCGCCAGCGGCGAGACCAGCGCCAGCGTCCCCACGGCGAACGCGCGATACAGCAGCCCGGCCCCACCCAGAATGATCAGGTTGAGCGCGGCGGCGGCCAGCAGCGCGCCCGGCGTCGCATGCGTGAAAGTCAGCAGCCCCAAAGGGCCAGCCGCGATCAGGAAGCCCACCACAGCCACGATCTCGGTATACAGCAGCGTCAGAAACACGCCGGACATCCGGCTGGCGCCGCGCATAAAGACATCGGCGACACCCCAACAGAGCGCCGCCGTCAAGCCAAGTAACACCCCACTCGTCATCGAGTTCCCAGACCTGTTCAATCTTCGGTGTGTGCGTGTGGGGCCAGCGCGTGAACGCGCTGGCCCCACACGCACACACCGAATTGGTGATTAGCTCCGAGCGCCCGTCTGCGAAGCCTCGCGGGCGCGGGAGCGGTCGTGCTGGGTGAGCAGCCGCTTGCGCAGGCGGATGTTCTGCGGCGTCACCTCCACCAACTCGTCGTTGTTGATGAAGTCCAGCGACTGCTCGAGGCTGTGCTTCACCGGCGGCGAGAGGCGTACCGAGATGTCCGACGTGGAGGAGCGGACGTTGCTCTGCTTCTTCTCTTTGCAGACGTTGACCACCATGTCGTCCAGCCGCGCGTTCAAGCCGACGATCATGCCTTCGTACACGGCGGTCCCCGGATCGATGAACGTCTGGCCGCGCGCCTGGGCGTTGTTCAGGCCATACGTCACCGCGACGCCCTCTTCCGACGCGATCAGCACGCCGTTACGCGCTGTGCCGATGGGGCCGAGCCACGGCTCGTAGCCAAGCAACAGGCTCGACATCGCGCCGTTGCCCTGCGTCAACGTCAGGAAGTTGTTGCGCAGGCCAATCAGCCCGCGCGTTGGGATGTCGTATTCCAGCCGCACGTTGCCCACGCCGTCGTAGACCATGTTGGCCATGCGCCCCTTGCGGATGGCGATGGTCTCGCTGATCGCGCCGACGTACGCTTCGCGCGTATCGATCACCAGCCGCTCGATAGGCTCGACGATCTTGCCGTTCTCGTCTTCGTGGGTGATGACCTCCGGGCGCGAGACCTGCAACTCGTAGCCCTCGCGGCGCATCGTCTCGATCAAGACGGCCAGATGCAATTCGCCGCGCCCGGAGACGACGAACTCGTCGGCGCTGGCGCCGTCGCCCACGCGCAGGCTAACGTTCGTCTCCAACTCATGATAGAGACGAGCGCGCAATTGACGCGACGTGGAGAACTTGCCCTCGCGCCCGGCGAAGGGGCTGGTGTTGACGCCAAAGGTCATCTTGAGCGTCGGCTCTTCGATGTCAATCGAGGGCAGCGCCTCGGGATTCTCGAAGTCGGCGATGGTGTCGCTGATGTTGGCGTCGGCGAGGCCAGTCAGCGCGACGATGTCGCCCGCCGCCGCTTCCGGCGTCTCGTAGCGCCCCAGCCCCTGATAGCCCAGCACGAGGCTGATACGCCCGCGCGACAGGTCGCCATCGCGGGTGATGCGCGCCACCTGCATGCCGGGGCGCACGCGGCCACGGGTGATGCGCCCGATGGCGTACTTGCCCTTGTAGTCGTCGTAGTCCAGCGCGGTGACGAGTAACTGGAACGGCGCGTCCTCGTCCACTAGCGGCGCCGGAACAGAGTTGATGATTGCCTCGAAGAGCGGAACCAGGTCCATATTGCCGTCGTCGGGATGGGTGCGGGCGATGCCTTCGCGGGCAATCGTGTAGAGCACCGGGAACTCCAACTGCTCGTCCCGGGTGGCGAGTTCGAGGAAGAGGTCCTGCGTCCAGTTCAACACCTGCTCGATGCGGGCGTCGCGGCGGTCGATCTTGTTGACGACGACGATCAGCTTGAGGCCCAACTCAAACGCCTTGCGCAGCACGAAGCGCGTCTGGGGCATCGGCCCCTCGACGGCGTCGATCAGCAACAGCGCGCCGTCGGCCATGTTCAGCACGCGCTCCACCTCGCCGCCGAAGTCGGCGTGGCCTGGGGTATCGATGATGTTGATCTTGACACCGCGATATTGAATGGCGGTGTTCTTGGAAAGGATGGTGATGCCGCGCTCACGCTCCAGGTCGTTGGAGTCCATAATCAACTCGCCGACCTGTTGGTTCTCGCGGAAGATTTTGCTTTGCTTGAGCATACCATCTACCAGAGTGGTCTTGCCGTGGTCAACGTGGGCGATGATGGCGACGTTGCGCAGATCGCTACGGACCCGCTTTCCTGCGACGCCCGTTTCCATATTCGAACTTTCTACTACCTGCATGCTGCTGAACATCCCCTATACTGCGGACATCGCTACCGGGTGGTCGTCTCTACGCCGCCGTGCGATTCGTGAAACTGCGTACTTCGATCCGTTCGCCCATTCGATCCATCACCACACAGGACGTTCTGCAAGGAGGGTTGGCGCAACGCTCTGCCTGTCGTACACGCTATTTGTACCGTTAGTAGTACCATTTCGCGCCGCCAGACACGCGGCGCTCCGTTACGTAGTATATCACATTCACACGCCTGTTTGCCCGTGTTCGCTGCATCGGCTGCACGGTGAACTGGCAGTTTCAGCAGGTAGCCTGATCGTCCAGTTGCCTATCGCAGCAGTGTATGGTAGAGTACACATAACGTCGAAGGCGCTCAACGAGAGCAGGCTCGATGGAACGCGTGACGCGCGTCGTCAGCGGAAGTACCAGGCGTCAGGTCAAATGCCTGGTAGAACTCCTGTAGAGGAGGCAGATCATGAACGCAGGTGGAAGCGACTACTCGGCGCGAATGACGGCGCGCGGCAATCAGTATTCTCGGCCTGCTCTGGCGGTGCTCATCATCGATCCCGATGTCGAAAGCGCCGAGCGGTTGGCCCGGACAATCAATGCGCGCTGTGCGGTGGCCGTCACGCCCAACGCGCAGGCGGGGCTGGCCGCGATGCGTGTGAAGATGCCCGATCTCATCGTCACCGAACTTGATCTGCCCGATATTGGCGGCATTGACTTCATCAAGACCGTGCACAATACCCCCGCCACCCGCAACGTCTTGCTGATGGTCGTGACGAGTCGCGCCACCATCCGCGACAAGATCGCCGCCTTCCAGGCAGGCGCGGATGACTTTCTGGTCAAGCCGGTCGAGGCGCAACTCTTCGAGATTCATGTGCAGTTGCTCAGCCGCTTCCGCCAGACCATCCAGCCGAGCAGCTTCAGCTAGCGCGCCCCCACCCCCGGCCCCTCCCCCGCTGCGGCGGGAGAGGGGTGGTTCGCGTCCCCTGCGGGAACGCTAGGTCTCCCTCTGCTCACCCCTCTCCCGCCGCGGCGGGAGAGGGGTGAGCAGAGGGGATGGGTGATGGAGCCGCCGAACTTGTCGTCACTTCCCTGTGTAGTGCGGCGTGCGCTTCTCGACGAAGGCGGCGATGCCCTCGCGCGTGTCCGCCGTGCGGGTGATGTCGGCGATGGCCTGGCTCTCGCTGGCCATCTGCGTCTCCAGCGTGGTGTTCCAACTGGCGTGTAGCAGGCGTTTGGCGGCGCCCAGAGCGAGCGGCGCGCCTGCCACCAGTTGCGCGGCCAGTTCCTCGGCGCGCATCGTCAGTTCGGCGTCGGGCGCCACCACGTTGACCAGCCCCCAGTCGTAGGCTTCCTGCGTGGTCAGCGTACGATTGGTCAGTGTCAGCTCCAGCGCGCGACGTAGGCCAATCAGGCGGGGCAGAAAGTACGTGGAGCTGCCGTCCGGCGTCAGGCCGACGCGCGTGTAGGCGACGCGGAAGCGCGCCGACTCCGCCGCGACGAGCAGATCGCAGGCGCACGCCAGGCTCAGCCCCGCGCCCGCCGCTGCTCCCTGAACCACCGCGATCACCGGGGCGTCCATGCGCGCCAGGAATGAGATGGCGGCGTGCAGATACGTCGTCAGTTCCTTCGCCCCGCTGGGCAGTTGATCGCCGCCCGCCGCAAACATCTTGAGATCGCCGCCAACACAGAATGTCGCGCCTGCCCCACTGAACAGCACGACGCGCACAGTGGGGTCCTCGCTGCATTGCAACGCAGCGTCCATCAGGTCGCGCGCCATCGCGTCGTTGAGCGCGTTGCCCACCTCCGGGCGGTTGAGCGTGAGCCGCGCGATATGATCGCGGATGTCCAGGGTCAGCGTCGTATATGCCATCGAAGTACGCCTCTTTCTGTGATGCTCTGTCATGACGCCCTACCTGACTCCGGTGGTCAGGTCTTTGTCTTCCATTTCCCAGGTATGATCCAGCGTGTGATATGCAGTATGCCGAATCAGATACCGGAGCGGCCAGGTTCGAGCCATTTTGCCCTCAGCATGGAACGCCCGAATGGCGTTGCGATAGGCGTCGCGGCGCTCTTGCAGGCCCGCGTCGATAAGCAGGGCGCCTTGAGGTGTGGGTACCCCAACCTTCTCCGCCCAATCTTGCTCAACGCCAATCGTATGGCGGACGATGTGATCCCGATCACGCCCTCCCCCTCGCGGACCCTTCTGCATCTGAGCCGACACACGTACACGCACGTTGTCGAAAAACTCCCAGCATGCCTGCATCAGGGTCAGTTCACGTTCCAGTTCTTCGCGTGACATGTCTTGCCTATCGGCGCCCGAAAATGCGTACGAGATGCCCCAGAAGTCGGTTGAGCCTGTGCCTGGATAGCGTTCGATTACATTGACCGTAGTGATTGCCGCAAACTCTGTATCCATCCCAGCCAGCTTCGCCATCTGCGCATAGCGTGGAAGGTAGGATTGCAGCCTTTCAATTGCGGCTTCCTCGGTCTTGGCGCCGCGTTCGAGGCCAGGCCAATCCGGCGCCACAGCCGCCACCTTCTTGCCTTTCGGTCCGATTTCGAGCGTCACCCGAAGTTCATTTGCCATCGCTGCTCCCCTTGCTGTTCAGGATAGTGTTCAAGAGTTTCCGTGATCGAGAAAGGTATGCGCGAATGCAACGAAGGAATACACATCTGCGAAGGTCGTCACCAGCCCGACGGAGACACGCACGGCGCCAGTGCTTTTGTCGTCGATGCACCGCTGGAACTCTTCCAGAGTCAATCGCTCTTCATGCGTGATGAAACAGGCGCTCAACTCTTCAGCGGAGATGCCGAGCGATAATTCGCCAGCGCCTGGATTGCAAAAACAGCCGGTACGGAGCGATATGCGGGCGCGATTGGCCCGCCGCTCGACGACCTGGTGGTCAATGAAGTGTCCGTCTGGATCGGAGAAGTTGAGCGTCACCGTACCCCCGCGCATGTCCATGTTCGCAGGGCCGTACACACGGGCGAGCGGCGCGCCATTGCTGTGGCGAAGCGCGAGCAACGCATCTAACAGCCACTGTGTCAGGCACATCACCCGCGTATGAATCGTCTCAACACCGATCTGTTGCAGATGGCGTAAGCCAATCTCGATCGCTGGCAGCGCGAGATAATTCAGCGTCCCGTCCTCAAAGCCCTCAGCGCCCGCATGGAGGTAGTGTCGGTTTGCTTGCACAGAAGCGACGGTGATCGTCCCCCCGGCAAACCACGGACGATGCAGCTTTGCCAGCGCCTGTTTGCGGGCCAGCAGACAACCAACACCAGTCGGATACCCAAACATTTTGTAGAAGGAAAGCGGAACGAAGTCAGGCTGCCACTTGCCCAGATCAAGCTGATTGCTCGGCACAAAGGCCGCCGCGTCGAGCAGGACGTCCCACCCGTAGGCGTGCGCCACTGTGATCCACTCAAGCGAGTGTTGCGCGCCAGAGAAGTTGGATTGGGCGGGATACGCAAACAAGTTGTGGTCCTCCGGCCTGGCTTGCTCTAGATTCTGCGTGAGTTTGGCCTCGTCGATACGCATATCCGGCGGCAGCACGGGCGAATAGATGACCTGAGCGCCGTGCGCATGCGCAAACTCACGGATGCCGTTCACCGAGTTGTGGTTGTCAAACGTCAGCAGATACTGGCTCTCCGGCCCAAACGGATAGGACTCTCCCACCAATTTCAGGGCGCTGCTGGCGTTCTGGGTGAAGATCACCACATACTCCTCAGGCGACGCATGGAAGAACGCCAACACTGCCGCCCGCGCCTGTTCGATCAGGTGTGTCATCGCGCTCGATGTGGGGTTCGTAGAGTGGGGATTGCCAAAGACGTTGGTATGCAGCATATCCAGATGCGCGCGAATCTGGGAGTCCGCATACAGCCCCCCGCCGGTGTAATCGAGATAAATATGTCCCGCCCGATCCAAACGCCCATAATCGGTGACCCGCAGATCATCCAGATGACGGGTCGCCGCAAACTCGATGGCGTTTTGCCGGAACGCCGCCTCGGCTTCGGCCAGTGAGGGCAGCCGTCTCTGAGGGTGGTTGTCCGGTGTGGCGCCCTGCTCAACGACGTTTTCTCGCTGTGAAGAGTCATTTGAAGTGTCTTGTAGTATTCCCATGTGTAACCTCCGCTGGCTACTACGGCGAGCCACTTTGCTCGTCGTCTCTATAACGCATTGTCTGACGCCCGCAATCGCCTGTCCACTGATGTGGTACGATGGAAGACGCATGTTCGCAGAGAGGAGCCTACCGTGTCGCGTTCGAAGACGAGCAGAGCCACCGAGCCAGACCGCAAAGAAGGGTCGGAGACGGAGAATACGGCGCCGATCATCAACATCTATGGCGACCATGTGGGGCTGGGGCCATCGACCCGCGCACAACTGCCCATCATGGCGCGGTGGGACAACGACTTCACAGTGACACTGCTGTCGGGCGATAGACTTGCTCCGCACTATGTCGAGGAGTATGAGACCGACTATGAACATTACGCCAAGAATGAGTGGCGCGATTGGGTTGGCTTCTCCATCTACGAGTTGGCGACGCTGCGTTTCATCGGAGTGACCGACCTGCGCCATATGGACGCCATCGGACGTGGCGCCGAGTTTGGCATCGAGATCGGCGAGAAGGACTGTTGGGGCAAGGGCTACGGCACAGAAACCACCATCCTCATGCTGGATTATGGCTTCAACGTGCGTAGCCTGCACAACGTCATGCTCACCACCTATAGCTACAACGCGCGGGCGATCCGCGCCTACACCCGCGCGGGCTTCCGCGAGTTTGGGCGGCGACGCGAATGCGCCCGGTGGGGTGGGCGCGTGTATGATGAGGTGTATATGGACTGCCTCGCCACCGAGTTCACCAGTCCCCTGCGCCCCATCGTCGCCGCGCTGGATACGCCAACCGCCCCCGCCGCTGCGCCACCTGAGCGACCATAACGTCCCAGCGACAAGCCGTCCGAAAGATCAGGCTGTTCGTTCCCGTTCGGACAGGGTCGCCGTCATGGCGCTGCGGGTACGATCAGGAACGCCCGTATCAAACGCCCGTATCATTTGATGGGCCACTATGTCAGAGTTTCAGGCAAAGGATGATTTCACATGGCTCGCGCGCCCTCGTCGCGGCCCCTGCCGTCCGCCGCGACGCCGCCCCCAGGGATGGGGAGCGGACGCGGTCCCGGCGCCGGTCGGAAGGCGCCGACTGGCGCGACGCACACGCTGGGTTGGCTGCCCAACTTTGGTCTGCCGCGCTACCCACGCAATGTCTACCTGCTGCTGATCTTCACACTGGGCAAAGGCTTCCAACTGAGCATCGCGCAGGTGGTGATCAACCTCTACGCCTATAGCGTCGGTTACAAGCAAGACTTTATTGGCCTGCTGACGGCGGCGCCTGCGCTAGGCGCATTGCTGGCCGCCGTGCCGATGGGCCTGCTGGCCGATCGCGTCTTCCGCACGCGCCGTAAGCCGCTGCTGCTCATCACTGGCGTCCTCAACCCGCTGGCGCTGGCGGCGATTGGCCTGACGACATCCGC
>Ga0307374_10010873_pt1 | contig 13065 bp, 11 predicted proteins | sample OX3MG_FD_202532 | JGI IMG/M metagenome (GOLD analysis project Ga0307374, IMG submission 202532) | Soil microbial communities from Risofladan, Vaasa, Finland - OX-3 | ecosystem: Environmental > Terrestrial > Soil > Coastal area > Acid sulfate soil | place: Finland: Risofladan, Vaasa | collected...
CGGTCGTGCCCGAGGTGAACTGGATGTTGATCGGCTCGTCGAATTGCAGCTGCGGCGCCAGCGCGGCGATGCGCTCGGCCTCGGCCGCGCCGCCGCACGCCAGGATCTCGCTGAAGCGGAAGGTGCCGGGATGCCAGCCGCCGCCGAGCAGCACGACCGAGCGCAGCGCTGGAAGGCGCGCGCTCGCGAGCTTGCCCGGCGCCGCGTGACCGAGTTCGGGCGCGAGTTCGCGCAGCATGCCCACATAGTCCGAGGTTTTGAAGCGCTCGGCGAGGATGAGCGCCTTGCAGCCGACCTTGTTGAGCGCGTATTCGAGCTCGGCGACGCGATAGGCGGGGTTGATGTTGACGAGGATCAGGCCGGCCTTCGCCGTGGCGAACTGCGTCAGCACCCATTCGCTGTTGTTGGGTGACCAGATGCCGATGCGGTCGCCGGGCTCGAGGCCGAGCGTCAGCAGTCCGGCGGCGAGCCGGTCGACCTGCCGGCGCAGCTCGCCATAGGTCAGCCGAACCTTTTGGTGGCGCACCACCAGGGCGGGCCGGTCGGCCCAGCGGGTGCAGGCGGCGTCGAAGAATTGCCCGATCGTATCGCCCAGCAGCGGCTTTTCGCTCGCGCCGTGGACGTAGCTGAGCGTCAGCTCGGTCATGCCCGCTTCCTCCCCTCTTTTGCCTGCGATCTTAGGGCAAAGCGGCGGGAGCGAAAACGATCACGCGCGGGGCGCGCGACTGCCGGCGGTCAGCGCTCGGCGGTGTGTTCTTCCTCCGACCGGAACAGCGCCAGGCCGCGCAACAAGTCGACGGCGCGCACGAACTGATAGTCGCTGTCGGTGCCGACCAGGTTGGACTCGAGCGCGGCGTTGGCGGGCACCGGCACCGGTTTGGCGCCGGGCGGCAAGTTGCCGGGTGTCACTGCCGCGCCGGGCGAGGCCGCGGGTGTCGCCGGCTTCGTCGTCGGCGCATTGTCGTTGGCCGGCGTCGGCGCCGTCGGTGCGGGCGCGCCATCGGGGTTTTTGAACGCGCCCTTGAGGTCTTCCTCGCGCATCACCGGACCGAGCGCGAGCTTCTCGATCTTGGCCTGCGGCACGACGACATCAGGCTCGATGCCGGTGCCCTGGATCGAGCGGCCCGACGGCGTGTAGTAGAGCGCGGTGGTGAGGCGGATGGCGCCGCCGCTCTGCTTCACCGGCAGGATGGTCTGGACCGAGCCCTTGCCGAACGAGCGCGTGCCCATGATCACCGCGCGGCGCGTATCCTGAAGTGCGCCGGCGACGATCTCCGACGCCGAGGCCGAGCCGCCGTTGACCAGCACCACCATCGGCACGTTGGCGGGCACCAGGTCCTTGCTCGCCTCGGCGTTATAGCGGTGCGTATCCGAGGCGACGCGGCCCTTGATCGAGACGACCTCGCCCTTGGGAATGAACGTGTTGGTCACGGCCACAGCTTGATCGAGCAAGCCACCCGGGTTGTTGCGCAGATCGAGCACTATGCCGCCGAGCTTGTTCTTCGACTGGGCCTTCAGGTCCTTGATGGCGGCGGCAAGCGCGTCGCCCGCGCGCTCCGAAAATGTGCTGATGCGGATGTAGCCGATGTGGCCGTCGACCAGTCGCGACTTCACCGGATCAACCTTGATGTCGGCGCGCGTCAGAGTCAGATCGAACGGTTGCACGCCCGTCCGCCGCATGGTCAGTGTGACGTTGCTGCCGATCGGGCCGCGCAGCTTGTCGACCGCCTGCGACAGCGTCATGTCAGCGACCGGCGTGTTGTCGATGGCGACGATCAGGTCGCCGGGCAGGATGCCGGCTTTGGCGGCGGGCGTGTCGTCGATCGGCGACACCACCTTCACCAACCCGTTGTCCATCGTCACCTGCATGCCGAGGCCGCCGAACTCGCCCCGGGTCTGCACCATCATTTCCTTGAATTCCTTGGCGTCCATGTAACTCGAATGCGGATCGAGATTGGCCAGCATGCCCTGGATGCTGCCCTCGACCAGCTTCTTGTCGGTGACCGGCTTGACGTAATTGGCCTTCACCTCGTTGAAGACCTCGGCGTAGAGCGCGAGCATCTTCGACGACGTCGCCTGCTCGGGTGCGGCGATGGTCACGCCGGCGGCGAGTGCGGCGAGGACGAGGACGGCGCTGCCGGCGCCGAGCAGGAAGAAGCGAAGTGATCGATTCATGGTTTGCCTACCGGATTGAAATCGTACGTGCCGACCCCTTGCAGGATGGCGAACTTGCAGCGCCCACCGTCTTTGCCAGCGACGCGGTGCGCGCGCTTCGGCGGCACCATGCCGGTCTGGCCTGGCCCGATTTCGAGCCGTGCGGCGGGCGCGCGGGTCTCGACCACGACCATACCTTCCATGCCGAAATAGGTATCGGACACGTTGCTGTGCCAGTGCCAGGGAATCTCCTGGCCGGCGCCGACCGTGAAGACGGTCATGCGCAGCTCCGGCGTCGCCGCCAGAACCTCGACGGATTCAATGACATAGGGCCGTGCCGTCGGCTGTGACGCGGTCATGTTCTGCTGGGCCAAGGCAACAGATTAGCCCGCCGCGCCGCCGGCGCAAAGTCATTCTGCGGCATGCGCCTCGGGCGCGGGGGCGCGGAACGCCGCCATGAGCGCCGCCTCGCGCGCCTTGGCGGCAACGATGGTCCGTTCCTTCACGTGGCCAAAGCCGCGGATGTGCTCTGGAATGCGCGCGATCTCGACCGCGAGGGCATAGTTGGCCGGTGTCAGGCTGCGGAGCACTTCGTTCACGATTGCGCGATATTCATCAATGAGCCGCCGCTCCATCCGCCGCTCGGGCGTGCGACCGAACGGGTCGAGCGCGGTGCCGCGCAGGAACCTGAACCGCGCCAGGGCCTTGAAGGCGGTGAACACCCACGGGCCGAAGGCTTGCTTCTGCAATTCGCCGGTCGCCGGGTCGCGCTTTGCCAAAGTGGGCGGTGCCAGATGGAATTCGAGCCGGTAATCGCCGACGAACTGGTGGCGCAGCCGCTTGAGGAATTCGCCGTCGGTGTAGAGCCGCGCGACCTCGTATTCGTCTTTGTAGGCCATCAGCTTGAACAGGCCCTCGGCGACCGTCTCGGCCAGCTCCGACCGGCCGCCCATGCGCGCGCGCTCGGCGCGCTCGGCCTCGCCGACGAATGCGCGATAACGCGCGGCGTAGGCGGCATTCTGGTAGCGGGTCAGGAATGCGCTGCGGCGTTCGATGAGCGGCGCCAGTCCCTTGATCGGCTTCGGCGCCTCGGCCGAAATCGGATGCACCAGCGCCGCGACACGGGCGTAATCGTGCGCCGTGAGCCGGCCCCAGGCGAGCGCGTGCTTGTTCATCTCGACCGCGGCGCCGTTGAGCTCGATGGCGCGCTCGACCGCGGCGATCGACAGCGGCACCAGCCCTTTCTGCAAGGCATAGCCGAGCAGGAAGGTGTTGACGGCGATACTGTCGCCCAACAGCGCGGTGGCAAGTCGCGTGGCATCGACGAAGTCGACGTTGGCTTCGCCGCCGGCGTTGCGGATCGCTTTGGACATCGCCGCGGTCTCGAAATCGACGTCGGGATTCATCACGAAGGCGGCGGTCGGCTGATAGTCGCTGTTGACGATGGCGCGGGTGACGCCGTGCTCGATCCGCGCCAGCGCTGTCGCACTCGCCGTCACCACCATGTCGCAGCCGAGCACCAGATCGGCGCTGCCCGCGGCGACGCGCACCGCGTGCAGATCGTCCTGCGTCGGCGCGATGCGCACGTGGCTCAGCACCGCGCCGTTCTTCTGCGCCAGGCCGGTGAAGTCGAGCACCGAGCAACCCTTGTCGTCGAGATGCGCCGCCATGCCGAGAGTGGCACCGATGGTGATGACACCGGTGCCGCCGATACCGGCGATCAAGATGTTGTACGGACCATCGAGCTTCTTGGGCGCAGGCGGCGGAATCGCGGCGACGTGCTCGGCGATCGAGCGTAGCTGGCGGTGCTGCGCTTCGAGCCGGCGCAACTCGCCGCCGTGCACGGTGACGAAGCTCGGGCAGAAACCCTTGAGGCAGGAGAAATCCTTGTTGCAGCTCGATTGATCGATGGTCCGCTTGCGGCCGAATTCGGTCTCGAGCGGCTTGACCGCGACGCAATTCGATTTCTCGGAGCAGTCGCCGCAGCCTTCGCACACCGCCTCGTTGATGAAGACGCGCTTCGCGGGGTCGGGATAAGTGCCGCGCTTGCGGCGGCGGCGTTTCTCGGCGGCGCAGGTCTGGTCGTATATCAGGATGGTCAGGCCAGCGATTTCCCGGAGCTCCCGTTGAACCGCGTCGAGCTCGTCGCGGTGACGCACCGTGATCTCAGGCGCGAAGGTGCCGCGCGCATACTTGTCGGGCTCGTCGGTGACGACGACGATCCGCTTCGCGCCCTCGGCCGCGACCTGGCGCGCAATCTGGCCGACGGTGAGGTGGCCCTCGACCGGCTGGCCGCCGGTCATTGCGACGGCGTCATTGTAGAGGATCTTATAGGTGATGTTGACGCCAGCGACGGCGGCAGCGCGGATCGCCAGCAGGCCGGAATGGGAATAGGTGCCGTCGCCCAGGTTCTGGAAGACGTGCTTGTCCTCGCTGAACGGCGCCTGGCCGATCCATGCCGCGCCTTCGCCGCCCATGTGACTGTAGGTCGACGTCGCGCGCGGCATCCAGATCGCCATGAAGTGGCAGCCGATGCCGGCGAGCGCGCGGCTGCCTTCGGGCACACGGGTCGACGTGTTGTGCGGGCAGCCGGCGCAGAAATAAGGCAGCCGCTGCGATTTGTGGCCGGCATCGGCGATGGCCTCGAACGACAGCAGCCGCTGCAGGCGCTGCTCGATCTCCGGCGTCACGGCGTCGAGGCGCTTGAGCCGCGTCACGAGCGCCTGCGCCACCATCGTCGGCGTAAGTTCGCCGGCGCTCGGCAGCAGCATCGCGCCGGACTCGTCGGTCTTGCCGACGATGCGCGGCCGCCGCGCGGCGTCGAGATTGTAGAGCGCGCGCATGAACTGGTCTTCGATGAATCCGCGCTTCTCCTCGACGACAAAAACTTCTTCGAGCCCGTCGGCGAAGCGCCGCACGCCGTCGGCTTCGAGCGGCCAGACCATGCCGACCTTGTAGAGGCGGAGGCCGAGCGCCAGACATTGCGCCTCGTTCAATCCCAGATCGTCGAGCGCCTGGCGCAGGTCGAGATAGGCCTTGCCGGCCGCCACGATGCCGAGCCGCGGTTGCTTCGGCGCGAAGACCAGGCGATCGAGCGGATTGCTGCGTGCGAAGGCGGCGACCGCCGCCATCTTTGGTCCGTGCAGGCGACGCTCTTGGTCGAGCGGCGTATCGGGCCAACGGATGTTGAGGCCGCCCGGCGGCATCTCGAAGTCGGCCGGCGTTACCAGCTTCAATCGCTGCGGATCGACGACGATCGACGCCGAGCTCTCGACGGTTTCCGAGATCGCCTTGAAGCCGGCCCAGACGCCGGCAAAGCGCGACAGCGCGAAGCCGTAGAGTCCGTAATCGAGATATTCCTGCACGGTCGCCGGATTGAGCAGCGGGATCATCGCGGCGAGGAACATCTGCTCGCTCTGATGCGCCGTCGTCGAAGACTGGCAGCCGTGATCGTCGCCGGCGATGGCGAGCACGCCGCCGTGCGGCGAGGTGCCGGCAAAGTTCGCGTGCTTGAGCGGGTCCATCGAGCGGTCGACGCCCGGACCCTTGCCGTACCAGATGCCGAAGACGCCATCGAATTTCGCCGTCGGATAGAGATTGACCTGCTGGCTGCCCCAGAGCGCGGTGGCGGCGAGGTCCTCGTTGACGCCTGGTTGGAAATGGATGTCGTGCGCGGCGAGGTGATGCCGCGCCTGATGGAGCGCGGTGTCGTAGCCGGCGAGGGGCGAGCCGCGATATCCCGAGATGAATCCGGCCGTCGTGAGTCCGGCTTCGCGGTCGCGTTCCTGCTGCATCATCGGCAAGCGCACTAGCGCCTGAATGCCCGACAGGTAAACCCGCCCGGATCGCAGCGTGTATTTGTCTTCTAGCGTTACGTCCGCGAGCGACATTGCCCGATGCCCGCCTCCCGGTCATGAGAGTAGGAACTCCCGCCGGGCATGACAACGGCAAGACGACCTGGCTTAGCGAATTACGCTGCCGGGGCGATGGAGGAGATAAAACTTCGCGCCGGCGGTCCGGGTTGAAAGTTCCGGTCCGGCCGGCGCGAAGCAGCTTGGCTCGCATCGAGACTCCGCGTCCGCCATCCGTACACCGACCGGACGCGCGGCTGGTCGACGCCTTCTGGTTTTAGCGACCCGGTTCCGAGGGCGGCGTGGGTGTGCCGACGCCGCTCGGGATCTCGTTGTGCGTCGCCCCTTGCGGGTTCATCACGTCCCCGGCTCGATTGGTGCCGAGGTCGCGGTCGAGCGAATTGGGGCCATTGCTATTGGTGGCGCCCAGCGGACTGACATGCGCCGCAGAATTGCCGCCGAAGCCGCCGAAGCCTCCGCCGCCACCCGGGCCGCCCCCACCGCCACCGGCTCCGCCGCCGCCACCGCCGCCTGCGGCGATCGCGAAGCTCAGCGGCGCGCTGACCGCTAACGCGGCGAGCACGGCGCATGTCGCTGCTTTCAATCTGCGCATGGTTGTCTCCCGTTGCGTTTCGCTGTGGTTGCCGGCCACGCTCGCGACCGGCTATTGCGCGGGATATGGGCGGCCGACGCGCGCCAGCCCTGTGACCAAACCGGGGTCGCCGGCGCGGGGCGGCTCAGCGCCAGAGCTGTCGGCTAGCCAGCCGCGCGCCGTCGCGCACCACCCGGCGGATCGCGTACGCTGTAGTTTGGCGAAGGGGGAGGAGGGATGGAGAGTTTTGACGCCGATGTCGTGATCGCCGGCGGGGGGCCTTGCGGCCTGGTGCTGGCGAACGAGCTTGGCAGGCGCGGCGTGCGGACGCTGCTGCTGACCGAGAAGCCGTCGACCACGACCTTTCCACAGGCCAACGCGACGCAGGCGCGGACGATGGAGCATTATCGGCGCCTGGGTTTCGCCGCGCAGGTGCGCGCGCTGGGCCTGCCGCCCGATTATCCGACCGACGTCACCTATTGGACGCGCTTCGTCAGCCACGAGCTGGCACGGTTCGCCTTGCCGGCTTCCGGCCGGGCGCGGGATCTGGTGAAGCGTCTCGGCGGGTCGTGGAGCGCGGCCGAGCTGCCGCATCGCTGCTCGCAGATGTACATCGAGCGCATCCTGCGCGAGGAAGCGGAGAAGCATCCATCGGTGCGGCTCCAATTTAGCTGGCGCGTCACCGCCTTCACCGATCACGGCGACCGCGTCGAAATCGTGGCCGAGCCGGTAACCGGCGGCGCGCCGCGCGTCTTCACCAGCCGTTATCTCGTCGCCGCCGACGGACCGCGCAGCATTGCGCGCAAGGCGCTCGGCATTTCGTTTCTCGGCGAGAGCGGCGCGGTGCGCGAATACATGGGCGGGCCGCAGCACGCGATCCACTTTCGCTCAGGCGACCTCCTTGCGCGCATCGCCGGCGCGAAGGCTTGGCAATACATCAGTGTCAACCGCGACCGCCGCGGCGTTCTGCTGCCGCTCGACGGCACGCAGAGCTTCGTCTTTCACGCCCAGCTCAAATCCGACGAGGCGGGCCGCGAGTTCAGCGACGACGATGCGCGCGCGCTGTTCTTCGCCGCGCTCGGTTCGGAGTGCGACATGGACCTGGTCGAGCGCCGCAGCTGGATCGCAGGCTATACGCTGGTCGCAGAGCGCTTCGGCGCCGGCCGCGTGCTCCTGGGCGGCGACGCAGTGCATCTGTTCACGCCGACCGGCGGCCTCGGCTACAACACCGCAGTCGAGGACGCCGTCAATCTCGGCTGGAAGCTCGCGGCGCTGGTGCGCGGCTGGGGCGGTCGCGATTTACTCGCGAGCTACGAGGCCGAGCGCAAGCCGGTGGCGCGGCGCAACACCGCCTTTGCGCGCGGCTTCGCGGATTCAGTCGGGCTCTACCAGATTCCCGACACGATCGAGGACGCGACGCCCGAAGGCGAGACGGCGCGGCGCGAAGCCGGACGGCACCTGCATAATCATGCGCGCGCCGAGTTCGACATTCCCGGCGTCACCTTCGGCGCGCGCTACGACGGTTCGCCGCTCATCGTCGCCAACGGCGCGTATCCGCCGTCCGATGAGGCCAACGTCTACGTGCCATCGTCGGTGCCGGGCGGCCGAGCGCCGCATCTCTGGCTCGACGACGGACGTTCGCTCTACGACACGCTCGGCTTCGAGTTCACGCTGCTGCGGCTGGGCAAGCGCGCGGCTGATGGTGAGCGGCTGGCCGCCGCCGCGGCCGCGCGCGGCGTTCCGCTTGCGGTCGTCGATATCGCCGAGGATCGCGCCCGCGATCTCTACGAGGCCGACCTCGCGCTAATCCGGCCGGATCAGATCGTCGCCTGGCGCGGCAACCGCCTGCCCGACGATCCTGCCGCGCTGCTGACGAAAGTCACGGGGCATTGAATCTGGCGTCCTCGTCAATTGACAAGCGACAGGCGACAGATTAAACAAGTGCATGATCCGGTCCTTCCGCCATCGCGGGCTCGAAGCCCTGTATCGCGGAAGGACGGATCGCCGTGTGGCGGCGGCGCATCGGGAGAAGCTGCGCGATATTCTTGCGGTCTTGGATCGCTGCCGTGTGCCACAGGAGATGAATCTGCCTGGCTTCCGTCTCCACCCGCTCAAGGGCGATCGTCGCGGCCATTGGGCAGTTTCGGTTTCGGGCAATTGGCGCGTGACGTTTCGGTTCGAGGGCGGACGCGCGGTCGACGTCGATTATGTCGATTATCACTAGAGAGTAGGGCAAGCATGCCGATGCACAATCCTCCCCATCCCGGTGCCATCTTGCGACGCCAGTGTCTGGCGCCGCTCGGCCTGTCGGTGACAGAGGCGGCGAAGGGCCTCGGCGTCACGCGCCAGGCGCTGTCCGATCTGTTGAATGGCAAGGCCGGCGTGTCCGTCGACATGGCCATTCGGCTTGCCAAGGCCTTCGGCTCGAGCCCGGAAACCTGGCTTGGGCTACAGACCGCCTATGATCTATGGCAGGCGCGGTCACGTGCACAGTCCATCAAGGTCAAGCGGTTCGAGGCGGCTTGAGCGCAACAGCGATGCCGAACGTATCGGCGCTCTCGGCGCTGGTGGTGGCGCGCAACGAAGCGGCGCAGCTTGCCGCCTGTCTTGACCATCTGCGCTTTGCCGACGAAGTCGTTGTGCTACTCGACCGCTCGATCGACGGCTCGGCGACGATCGCGCGCGACGCCGGCGCCAAGGTGATCGAAGGCGCGTGGGACCTCGAAGGGCCGCGCCGCAACGCCGGCTATGAGGCATGCGCCGGCCCGTGGATCCTCGAGGTCGACGCCGACGAGCGCGTCACGCCCGAACTGTCGGCCGAGATCGTCGCCGCGCTGGCCGCGCCGAAGGTCGATTATTTCCTGGTGCCGATGGCCAACCACATCGGTAGCCGGCTGGTGCGCTACGGCTGGGGCGCTTATAACGGCGTGGCCGCCAAGCCGGTGCTGTTTCGCAAGGGAACGAAACGCGTGCTCGGCGGCCGCGTCCATCCCAAGATCGAGCTCCACGGCAAGAGCCGCACCCTCGAGAACCCGATGCTGCATTTCGTCGACCGCGATTTCTCCGACCTGTTCGCGCGGCTCAACCGCTACACCGATCTCGCGGCGCTCGATGCGCGTGACGCCGGCCGCAAGCCGAACGTGGCGCACGCCTTTCGCCGTTTCTGGAGTCGCGGCTGGAAGTCTTACATCGCGCGGCGCGGCTATCGCGAAGGCGCTTACGGCATCGCGCTCGCCCTCTTCTCGGCACTTTATCCACTCTTAATCGATCTCAAACTGGCGACGCTGGGAGACAAGGCATGAGCGAGCGCCGTCCGCTGCCGCTGACCGAACGGCTCTATCGCCGCTTCGCGCTCAAGTATCACGGCCGCTACCTGATCACCGGGCTGCAGGCGCGGGCGCGCGAGCGCAGCCTCGACTACATCGAGAAATACATGGGCGAAGCGACAATCTTCGCCGACCGCTGGGACCTGTTGTCGTTCGCGCTCGGCGCAGCCGCGAAGGATGGCCTTGCGCTCGAGTTCGGCGTCGCCGACGGCGGCAGCTTGCGGCACCTGGGCGCGAGCGGCCGCGTGCTGCACGGCTTCGACAGCTTCGAGGGCCTGCCCGAGGCGTGGTCCGGCACCTTCGAGCGCGCCGGCAAGTTCTCGCGCAAGGGTGCGCCGCCACCGGTGCCGAGCAACGTCGTCCTGCACAAGGGCTGGTTCGACGCGACGCTACCCGAATTCCTGCGCGCGCATCCCGAGCCGGTCGCCTTCCTGCACGTCGATTGTGACATCTATTCCTCGACCAAGATGGTGTTCGCGCAGCTCACGCCGCGCCTCGGTCCCGGCGCGGTCATCGTCTTCGACGAGTATTTCAACTATCCCAACTGGGAACGCCACGAGTTCAAGGCGTTCCAGGAATTCATCCGCGACAACGGCTTCGCCTATCGCTATCTCGGCTTCGCGCAGAAGAACGGCCACGTCGCGATCCAGCTCGGCGAGAAGAGCGAGGCGGCAAAACAGCTCGCGACGGAGAAGCTGAAGACGATCGCGGCGGCGGAGTAGAACGCGCTCACGCGTGGCCGTAGAGATTGCGCAGCTCCATCTTGGCGCGCTCGAGAAGTTTTCTCTGCGCTGCTGGCAAATTGCGGCTGGTGCGATTGATGTAGAAGTTGACCCGAAACCACGGGGATACTGAAATAGAACGATAGAAAATAAAAAAGGCGGATTTCAAATGTTTGGTGCCGTGCGACTAAGTTCCATCTCCATATTCGGCACCGAACAGGCAATATGGAGTAACATCGGATGCAAGGATACGTTTCAGATGAGCTGAGTCATTTTGTTGGGAGAGGGAAATCCGACGAAGAGAGCTATGACATCCTCGTAAGCAAAATTCTCAAGACGGGATGGCTCACCTACGCGCCTCATGACCCTGGTCAGCCGCGAACCGCGAAGTTGGATTTCTCAAAACCGATCAGTGCGGACAAGACAATCGATTATCAAGTCATCTGCTTTTGCGACATACCAGAGGCAGAATTGGGAATTCACACACGGAAGTATGGAAAGTTCGGACTGTCGTTCAAAAAGTTGTTTCTGATCGATCGCGGCGCATGTCCGGTTTTTTATATCACGAATGAAGGACCGGTACCGTCCAACGTAGTTTTCAAACCGGGTGACTTTGCGGAACGGGTTAGCGAAGCTTGCGCAAAAGGCTGGGTGAGCAGGGCGCTCTATTTTGATACTTCAGTGCGAGCCTCGCTCGACATTTTTGCGGCGCTCGATGTGCTCTGTTGTGAAGAACAGGATCGTTATATGAAGGGATTGCCTGCGGTCGATTTTAAAGAGCGGTTTCGGGTTCTGTTGGGTTTGTCTTCGGAGCAGGTCATGGCTGTCGAAGCTGCGCTGAAGGGCAACATTCAGGCAAAACAGACGATCAGGATATTCACCGATTTCCTATTAAACTACGTCTTCACATTTATGAAGTGCTTCGACGCAAAGCGTTCCTTCGACGACGAATCAAATTACTACATGGAACGGGAGTGGAGAGTGGGCGCGAATATTAAATTTGACCTGAGCGATGTCGCGCGCGTCTTTCTGCCCCCCAGCTATGTAGAGAGGTTCCGGACTGATCTTCCAGCGTACGTCGGCCAGCTAACCGTTATCGGTTAGATCACGGCTTGGGGTATAAACAGATAGCGCTGAGCCCGAGGGGGCGCGGCCCGCACGATGGGGACCATAACGCGGCAATAAATATGACGCGTGAGCGAGCGATCATCGTATTCTTGCTCGTTGTTGTTCTTGCTCTCGGGTGGGCTTTGCTCGAAAAGTCGAAACGGGACAATTTTGACCTGCGCGCGAAATGTGGAGAACAGGCCGCGAGGGAGTTTGCCCGATTGGGCTATCGGGAGAGCGGACCAACCAATGGCATCTTTGCCGGTTACGAGAGCCGCTATAATCCGAGCCTAAACAGATGCTTCATGACGTTGCACACCACGAGTTACAGCGAAAATCCTGTTACGCAGGTGACCGGCAAATCTCTTTTTGACGCGTTTGAGCAGCGAGAGTATGCGGAGTTCACTGGAACCAGAACAAGCGATCAGCAAGACCACGTGATGATCTGCATATTGAGCCTGCCAACAGAGACGAAGCGGTATTGCAAATCTGAAGCTGAGTACGATGCCTTTGTAGCCAGTTACATGAAGTGAGCGCTGGCGCGTGGCATACTTCGATTTTAGATCCGTTAAGGTAGTACTAGTATGAGCACCTTTAATCGTCGTGTGGATTACGCCCGTCCGTAGAGCTTGCGCAACTCGAGTTTCGCGCGCTGCAGCACCTTCTTCTGCGCCGCGGGCAGGCCGCGGCCGGCGCGGTTGATGTAGAAGTTGAGCATCGACATCGCCGACTGATAGGCACCAGCCTTGCGCCGGCTGCTCGCCTCGGCCGATGCCTTGAGCGAGCGGGCGATGCGCTTGGGATCGCGCCATGTGAAGACGTCGTGGCTCAGATCGAGCGCGTTGCTGGTGCGCGTCACCCGCTGCGACCAGCGGCCTGTCGCGCGGCGCTTGCGGGTCACGGCGCGTAGCGGCCGAGCCGCACCGCCGTCTGACCGCGCACGAGGCGTAGGGACGGCATCACGAGCACGCAGTCGTCGTAGGGCGTGACCACGACGCGGCCGCCGTCGCGCGCGATCTCGGTGCCCGCCTGGGGGATCACCTCGAGGCCATGATAAGGCGCGACGAAACGGAAATCATCGCTCGCCACCATCACCGCCTCGGTGACCTCGATCACCCGCTGTGTCGGCGTCGGAGTGAGATGTCGCGCCGCGTCGCCAGACGACAGCACGCCGCAGGCCGCGAGGAAACGATAGGCGGTCATGGTCGCCACCTCGGCGGCGCGCTTTTCCCAGTGCTGGCCGCATTCGACCAGCAGCGCCGTTCGCGGCGAGGTCGGATCGCCGAAATCGCCGTAATCGCGTAGTCGCGGCC
>Ga0307374_10010874_pt1 | contig 13065 bp, 7 predicted proteins | sample OX3MG_FD_202532 | JGI IMG/M metagenome (GOLD analysis project Ga0307374, IMG submission 202532) | Soil microbial communities from Risofladan, Vaasa, Finland - OX-3 | ecosystem: Environmental > Terrestrial > Soil > Coastal area > Acid sulfate soil | place: Finland: Risofladan, Vaasa | collected...
ACGAGCGACCTGGTCTGTCGGAGGGTGCGGCCCCCCAGCGTGGGGCGGCGAGCGATGGCGTCGCCAACCCCCACAACAGGAGCGCCGCCGGCGCGAGCTGCCGGGTACCCCCGCAGTGTCCAGACCCGAGACACCCTCACCACTTCAGCAGCCTGTTGGGCGGAGAGACGCCTGGTCCGGCCCGCTCCGGGCAACCAGAGTATCGCTCCTTAATCTCCGATCTGCACCTCGACCAGATCGTCGAGTCGATCGTGAGGGATCGTGAGGAGCACGATCTCCTCGCCTCCCTGCTCTATGAGCCGCTCCACGACGTCGACACGGTGCACTATCGCTACGCCGTCTTCAATGACCTCGAAGACGCCGCCCGGTTCGGGCGGATGAAGCATTTCGCGGAGCAGCTGCGTCAGGTACGCGCCCACCTGGCTCAAGTGAGGAAGATGCACTCCAAGTACCAGCGGGAAGGGTGGTTCCTCGATGCGGTCGCCATCTACTGCGGGGCCGTTCGCTCCCTGGCCGAAGACCTCGAGTCCAGGCCCGTCAAGTCCCGCGGTCTGCTGACCTTCCGAGACTTCCTGGCGGACTACATCGCTTCCGCCTCGTTCACCTCCCTCTCCGCGGAAACCAGGGACTGCCAAGATGCACTGGCGCAGATCCGCTACTGCGTCCGCATCCGCGGGCTGAGAGTGGAGGTAAGCCGCTACGACGGCGAAGCCGACTACAGCGCGGAAGTGGAGAAGACTTTCGAGCGGTTCGAGCAGGGCGCGGTGAAGGACTACCGGGTAAAGTACCGCACTTGGCCCGGTATGAATCGCGTCGGCGGGCAGATCCTTCAACTTGTGGCCCGGCTCTTCAGTGCCGAGTTCTCGGCACTCGACGAGTTCTGTCGCTTACACACTGGCTTTTTCGATGAGACAGTTCAGCGCTTTGAGCGCGAGCTCCAGTTCTACTTGGCATACCTTGACTACATCGAACCGATGCGGTCGGCGGGCCTCAATTTCTGCTATCCAGAAGTCAGTGCGGAATCGAAGGAGATCTTCGCGAATGACACCTTCGATCTGGCGCTCGCCAATAAACTGGTCTCGGAGCAGGCACCGGTCGTCCCAAACGAATTCCACCTGACCGGTCCCGAACGAATCCTCGTGGTGTCGGGCCCAAACCAGGGGGGCAAGACCACGTTTGCGCGGACCTTCGGCCAGCTCCACCATCTCGCCAGTCTGGGCTGCCCCGTCCCTGGCACCGCAGCTCGGTTGTTCCTCTTCGACCGGCTCTTCACCCACTTCGAGAGGGAGGAGGACCTCACGAGGATGACCGGAAAGCTGGAGGATGACCTGGTGAGGATCCGGGATGTGCTTCAGGAGGCGACGGGTGACAGCATTGTGATCATGAACGAGATCTTCACCTCAACGACGGTGAGTGATGCCCTGTTTTTGGGCAAGAAGGTGATCAAGAAGATCGTGGAGCTTGATCTCCTGTGTGTCTACGTCACCTTCGTGGACGAGCTGGCATCGCTGGGTGATTCCGTCGTCAGCATGGTCAGCACAATCGTTCCGGAGGACCCCGCCGAGCGAACGTACAAGGTGGTGAGAGGGCCAGCCGACGGCCTCGCCTACGCGGTGGCGATTGCGGAGAAGTACAACCTCACCTACGATCGGCTGCGGGCCAGGGTCGCGTCATGAAGGCCCACCTCCTATATGAAGACCAAGACTTCGACTTCGCGGGTCAAGTGCCAGCGAACCATGACGCCTTGGCCCAAGACCTCGAGATCACCACACTCATCGATGCGATGGCAGATGGCGACAAGTTCTTAGTCGACGTGTCGAAGCGAGTGCTGCTCGCGAGCCTCACGGAACCGCAGGCGATCCTCTATCGGCAGCAGATCCTCGCCGACTGCCTCGCCGAAAGGGAGACCATCCGGCAGGTGTACGCCATCGCCGTCGCTGCCCTCGAGGACAAGCGAGGCAGGTGGGGCTACGCGTCGCAGTACCCCTCATCCATCCTGTCGGGTGCGGTCGGTCAGCTCGAGGCGTTCGCCGTACGACTGAGGCAACTCCGAAACATTGCCGACGACAGTGGCGAGCGGTTTCAGTCGCGCGGGCTGAGGACTTTCTTTGCCGCCCTGGAGCGAGACTTGGACGACGAGTATTTTGCGCAGATCAATTCCCATCTCAGGCAACTCCGATTCCGTGATGGCGAATTAATCAGTGCCGACCTGGATCGGGATAACAGCGGCATTGGCTTCGTACTTCGCTCGGCAGGCCCCGCCAAACCGAGCTGGAGAGAGCGGCTCGGGATCGGGCCACGGTCCGCATACTCATTCACGGTCCCGCCCCGCGACGAGGCCGGGGCCCAGGCTTTGTCTGACCTGACGAGTCGGGGGATTAACCTCGTCGCCAACGCCGCAGCTCGGTCTGCCGACCACATTGCGAGCTACTTCACTATGCTCCGGGCGGAGCTTGGGTTTTATTTGAGTTGCGTCAACTTGGAAGAGCGGCTAGTGGCCAAAGGCGAGCCGATTGCCTTTCCTCAACCAGCGCCGTGGACGCCGCTCCAACTCTCGTCCACCGGTTTGTGCGACGTATGCTTAACCTTGAGCACAGACAGTCTCGTGGTTGGCAACGATATCGAGGCCGACGGGAAGTCGCTGGTCGTCATCACCGGAGCTAACTCGGGGGGCAAGTCCACGTTTTTACGAAGTGTGGGCTTGGCCCAGCTCATGATGCAATGCGGCATGTTCGTTACCGCGGTAGCCCACCGCGCCAGCATTTGCGCCGGGGTCTTCACGCACTTTATTCGGGAAGAGGACGCCACCATGGTGAGCGGACGCCTGGATGAGGAGCTCAGCCGCATGAATACGATCGCGGACCAGATCAGCCCCCACTGTCTCATGCTGTTCAACGAGTCTTTCGCATCTACGAACGAGCGTGAGGGATCGGAAATCGGTCGGCAAGTGGTCCGCGCGCTGCTAGAGGCGGACATCAAAGTGTGCTTCGTGACCCATCAGTTCGACTTTGCCAAGAGCTTCCAAGTTCAGCACCGAGACTCTATCCTCTTCCTGCGGGCGGAGCGGTGCCCTGACGGCCAGCGAAGCTTCAAGCTCGCCGTAGCTGAGCCGCTCCCCACTAGCTTCGGAGAGGACCTGTACCACCGGCTCGGCGGGTGGTTAGGGGAGGACCAGGCAGACACCGTGGCGACGGTCGCGGACGCGCGCGGCACTCTCTGACAGGTTGGGCTTGACCGGAGCGGGATGGGGCTGAACCCGCATTTGCGGCGCGCTGGCGTGGGCGCCCCATTTTCGTGGTCCACCTCGAACCCGGCCCGAGTCCGCGCCCAGACGCACTCTGGCTCTGTCAGAGCGCTGGAGGTCGACGGTGGCGCACCTGCAGCGAGGGGCCGACCGCTTCAGCGCACCACCAGGACGACGACGAAGACCACCAGCAAGTAGAGGAGATACAGATTGACGTGACCTGACTGAAGTCTGCCCGCCGCGAGCGACAGCCCGCGCGCAAGTGTCACCACTGGTCGATACAAGTAGGCGTCCACCGGCTCCACCACCCGCCGTAGATAGCGGACCGAGTGCGTGAAGAAAGGAGCCTGGTGGTAGTCGCGCTGGATCTCGCGCTGGTCGCGAAAGACTCCCCCGAATGTCGAGCGGAACAGGTTGGTGAAGCTGCTGGATGTGTATTGCATAGAGGCTCGGTATTCGCTTCCTGCTCCGATCCAGACGTCACGCTCGCGCCGCGCACCCCGACCTAGCAGCCGCAGCCCCCCCGCAGTCAGCGCGATGATGCACACCAGGCTCAAGAAGATATAAGTCGGCGAGATGAAGGCGTAGCTGAAGCGGGTGGGCACGATGACCATTCCATTGGCGTGGAGAATCCCGCTGAGAAACGTTCCCCCCACTCGGATGGGCAGCGCGAACTGGCTCGGGTGCAAGAAGAATGGTGGGAGCAGCGCGTTGAGCAGGCCGGGGACATGGGTAGCGCCCTCTACGGAGGCCACCGGCGCGCCAAGCCCGAGCGGCGGGATCAGGGCTGTCAGAACCGCCACCCCAGCCGTCACCAGCATCCCCAGTCGCATGGTGATAGGCACTTCCACCGCGTGCTCGGCGCGGCGACTCCGGGGAGCTCCTAGGAAGGCGCCGCCGAAGACCCGAATGTAGGCGGTCGCTGCCAGAGCGAAGGTCAGCGTCAGCACCATGCCGGCGGCGGCCATGTAGACCCGGCTCTCGGGGGTGGCTAGCACGCGGCCTCGGATTAGCATCTGCAGGCCCAGCCACTCGGTCTGGAAGCCGTTAAGTGGCGGCACCCCAGAAAGGCCCATGACCCCAATGAAGAACAGTACGGTGGACCAGCGCATGCGGCGTGCGAGGCCGCCGAGCCGGTCCATGTCGAGGCCACGAGCGCCCACATCGACACAGCCTGCGCCCAAGAATAGGGTGCTCTTCAGCAAGGCGTGATAGAAGGCGTGGAGGATCACTACCACCAGGGCCGCCGCCGCCAGAAGGTGCTGATGGCTGCTCGCGAACACCAGCGCGACTCCCAGCATGGCGACCATGAAACCGAGGTTCTCGATGGTGCTGTAGGCCAGCATCCGCTTAAGGTTCGGCACCAGCAGTGAGAACAGGACGCCGTAGGCAGCGCTGAGAACGCCTACGCCCATGGCCAAATAGCCCCACCAATCTGCTGGCGACGGGAGCAGGGTGACCACGGTCAACACCAGCCCGTAGATACCCATCGAGACCACGATGCCGGAGAGGGCGGCGGAGACGTTGGCCGGCGCGGCGGGATGGGCCTCGGAGAGCCAACCCTGAAGCGGCACCAGGCCAGCTTTGACACCGAACCCGATCAGGAAGAGCACGAAGGCGGCCGAGGCCAGCGCTCCACCCGCGGTGGGGTGGTGGGCGAGGAATGCAAAAGACACCCCGGCCCGGAGCGCTCCCAATGCGATGAAGCCGATTGCCATGGCGATGAAGCCGACCTTGGCGAGCACCAACATGAGCAGCGCCGCCTGGGGGCGCCCTGGGCGGTCGAACTCCAAGGTCACCAAGGCGTAGGTGGTGATCACCATCGTTTCCCATGCCAACAGGAAGGTGAAGGCGTTGGCAGCTGCCAATAGAAGCAGTATGGAGGCGAACGTCAGGTTCAGGAGGCCGTGTAGGCTCGCCTGTCGCAGCGGACCACCCACGTGGGGGGCGTATCCGGCGGTGTAGAGCGAGATGCCGGCTCCCACCACCCCGCTCAGAAGTAGAAATGTGCCGGCAAGCGGTGTCGCTCTGAACGCCAGGCCCCCGATAGGCGTGCTGATCGGCAAGGTGAGGCTGGCGTGGGCACCTCCGAGCCAGACCGCAGCAGTGACTGCGACGAGCAGCCCGGCGACAAGTGCGGCGGCGACCGAGAGGTCCGCCGCAAGGCGCCACCGCAGGACACCGAAGCCGAGCAGGCTGGCCGCGACGTATAACGCCACCGAGATGCCGAGAAGCTCAAGCGCCATCCAACTCCTCCTCTCCGGCGCGGTAGCGTTCGCGAGCGCGCCCCACCGCCAGCAGCAGGCCGTGCAGCAGCGCCTGGGGCGTCGGAGGGCACCCGGGAATGTACGCGTCGACCGGCAGCAACTGGTCGAGCGGACCCTTGCTCATAGGACTGCCCTGGAAGCTTCCGCAGCTGATGGCGCACGCTCCTGCCGCGATCACCAGCTTGGGCGATGGCATGGCGGCATAGGTGTCCAATAGCGCCTCCTTCATATTGGTGGTCACCACGCCGGTCACCAGCAGCGCGTCGGCGTGCCGCGGGGTGGGAGTGAAGAACAGCCCCAGGCGGTGGAGGTCCACATAAGGCGAGCTCAGCATCTGAAGTTCGGACTCGCATCCGTTGCACGATCCCGCATCGACGTGACGGATGTGCAGAGAATGCCGAAAGAGTTGCGATGTCGCCCGTTCGAGCGCGGCGACTTCCGCCTGCAAGGCTACTGGCGCCAGCTCCTTCTCTTCGTTCCATCGGAAGGTCGCGCGCAGGTGATCACGGCTCTGCACAGCAACTCGAGGATCGCTGACCGCGGTGAACGCAGAGGGGAATTCCCGGGTGCATCGTCCGCAGAGAACGCAGGCGCCCGCGTCGAAACGAAGCTCGCCCGCCAACTCCGCCCCGCTTGTGCTGAGGGCAGCTGTGGGGCAAAGGGAACTCGCGGCCAGAGCCACCGCCGGGGTCAGGCCCTGCCAGCGCACCTGGACCGTCGACGGGGCCCCCTCCTCGGCGGTGGCGGTGGCGGCGGCGCTAGGAAAGCGCGTGGTGTGGACGCCACTTCTTAAGCCTTTCGCGATCCAGCGACTCATCGGTCGAACTCTGCTGGCGAGAGGGAGAAGCTGGCTTCAATCACCGGATAGTCGGTTAGGTTGTTGCCACTGCCACAAGCGTGCGCATAAGGGTGCCAATTGACCACCGATGCCGGGCGCGCTCGCCAGCGAACCACCCTGCAGTCATGGTCAAGCTCCAACCAATGGAGCGTCTCGCCACCAGGCGACTCGGCCCACCCGAGGGAGGACCCCGCATGCCTTGGGATCACGACCCGCCCGTCGTCCGCAGCGGGCCAGTTGTCCAGAAGCTGTCCCAAGATCGAGAAGGACTGGGTGAGCTCTGCCGCGTATATCTGGAAGCGCGCCTCCGCGTCACCGTCGCCCACCATCGGCACGTCGAAATCGACCGTCTGGTAGGCGGCATAGGGATGGTCGCGACGGACATCGCGGTCGATTTTCGAGGCTCGCCCCACCGGTCCGACCAGATGGTGCTCAAGGGCGTAGTCGGGATGAAGAATGGCGGTGGTGTCGAGGCGGTCAATGAAGGTGGCCGTCTGCTCCAAGAGCCTGCGCAGCCTCTCGGCGCGAGCTCCCCACTCCTTGAGTCGCGACTGAAGCCACACCCGGGCCGGCGCATCCGGCAGCACCTCCATCCCGCCCACGCGCAGGACTCCGCGCAGATATCTGTGCCCGGTGAGTCGTCCGCAGGCCCTGAGCACCTCCTCCTTGAGCAGACCATATTGGGCCGCAGCAACGAGTAGGCCGGTGGTGTCGGCCAGGCGGCCTATCGTGCCAAAGTGGCTATGCAAGCGCTCGAGTTCCGCCAGCAACGACCTCGCGTGACCAGATGCCGAGCTGATGTTCACCCCCAGTGCGCGCTCCGCCGCGAGGGTGAATGCGAGGCCATTGGCGAAGGCCGAGGTGCCCGCGAGCCGCTCAGACAGATGCAGTGCCTGAGCCAGCGTCTGGCCCTCGGCGAGCCGTTCCAGGGCCCGGTACTTGAACCCGAGGCGGAGATCAAGCTCCACGATGTCCTCGCCCCCCGATGAGAAGAGGAACTCCGCGGACTCCTGAGGGCCGCTGCGCACAGGTCCGAGGGGCAGCTGGAAGACGCCCTGGCCCGTGACCGACGGCCGCCGCGCCTGGCGACGTGCTTGGGGCAGCTCGGCCACAGCGTCGCCCTGGTCTCGCATCGGATGGTGCTCGTTCGGCCAGTCATGAAGTCGCAGCGGACCCGGTGCTGGGTGTCCGAGGGGCTCCAGCCCGTGCATCTCCAAGATCTCACGCTCGTACCAGCTGGCCGCATGGACGTCGGGAGTCAGCGACGCGAAGGCCATCTCCGCCAGCTCGACCGTGACCAGGAGCCAGGCCGGATCACCCTGCGCCTGGAGCACTGCGGTAAGGCGGGCCGGACTCTCGGGAGTGTTGGTGGCGAAGAGATCCGACAGCGTGGCGCGCGCTGCGAGGCGGCTGGTCGTCTTCTGGAAGGCGTTTTCGGAGCAGCGCACGTATGCCTCGTCCTGACGCCTCCACTCCAGTTGAATACCGACTGCGTCGGCCAGACGCTGCAGCTCCCCGCTCATTTGCTCACCACCTGGCTGGCGCCGAGCAGCAACGAGTGCAACGGTCCAGGAATCCAAAAGCCGAGCATCAGGACCCCTGCGAGGAGCACGAATCCGGGGGCCAGCACCGCTATCCCAAGCTCCTCCCGTGCTTGCGGCTCAGAGGGCCGCCCGTCGCCGAAAGTCATCCGGCTGAAAGGGGCGACGAGAGCGACGAACCCCACCAAGAGCAGAGCCGCTATGAGAGCCCCGGCTCCCCAGTCTGCCTGTCGCAGGGCTCCACTCACGATTGCGAACTCCGATACGAAAAGACCAAACGGCGGTGCCCCAGCGATGGCTAAGGCGCCGAGAATTACCAGCACCGCGGTCGCTGGAGCGGCCTTCACGACGGCCCTGACATCGGCGATGGTGGTGCTACGAAAACGGAGCAGGAGATTGCCAGCGTTGAAGAACATAAGAGTCTTCGCCAGGCTGTGGGTCATCATTTGCAGCAGCGCACCGACCACCGCCAGCGGCGCGCCAAGTCCGAAGCCAGCCGCGATGAGCCCCATCTGCTCCACCGAAGAATAGGCCAACAGTCGCTTGAAGTTGCGCTGGGAGATCAGAAAAACGACCCCGACGGTCATGGAGACGAGGCCAAAGGCCAAAAGAGCTGCATGGAGACCTCCCCCTCCAGCGCCCTGTGAGGGGGTCGCCAGTGACAGCACTCGGACTATGGCCAGCATCGCGCAATTCAGCTCGGCGCCCGAGAGCATGGCACACACTGGTGCGGGCGCCTGACTGTGGGCATCCGGGAGCCAGGTGTGCATGGGTGCCAGCCCCGCCTTGGTCCCGAAACCGACTAGGACCAACAGAAACCCCAAGCCCGCCAGGGTCGGGGACAAGTGCGCCCCGGCCGCGCCCAACACCGGGATGGAGAAGTTGTAGGAGCGGCCCAGAGCGGTGATACCAGCCGCATACAGAAGTAGAAAACCAAAGAGTGCGATCAACTCGCCCGCCACCGCCAGTATGAGGAACTTCCACGCCGCCTCCAGGGGCTCACGCGACCCGTAGAAGTCGACCAACGGCGCCGACGCGAAGGTGGTCGCAGTAACGGCGGTCCAAAGCAGCGCCAGGTTTCCGGAGACTGTGACCAGCACCATCGTCAAGGTGAAGAGGTGGAACAGCGCAAAGTATTTGCGTAGTTCCCCGGGCCGCAGCACATGCTCTTGAGCTGACGACCGAAAGTAGGCGATGGAGTAGGCACCGGCGAGGGTAGAGACGAACATCACCACCAGCAGCACGATGGAGTTTAGGTCGTCAAGATAGAGCCAATTCCCCAGGGCGCTCACTGGCCCACCAGACAGGACCCGGGCGATCAGAGTCAGGGCCAATCCGAAGGCGATCAGGGAGCTCGGGATCACAAGTGCGTAGCGAGTGGTGTCGCGCCGTGCAAGGCCACTCGCCACCGCCGCCAGCAGGGGCACCCCCAATACGCCCAGCAGCAGGCCTGCGTTGATCATCCCCGCAGCCTCGTCAGCTCAGAGGTGTCGGTGCTGGCCACCTCTTGGTGCATCCGGGCAACCAGGAACCCCACCACCAGGACCGCGATGAGGATATCCAGAACGATGGCGAACTCAATCAGGAGGCTGAGGCTCGGAGCCACCACCAGCCCGACCAAGAGGAGGCCGTTCTCTGCCGCGAACAGCCCCACGACCTGAAGGATCGCATCGCGCCGGGCGGTGGTTGTGAAGAGACCGAGAAGGAATACCGCCAGTGCTATCCCCAAGACCGACTCCGGTAGCAACTGACGCGGGAAGGGGATTCTGGTGGCGGCAAGGAAGCCCAATAACGTCAGCCCGGCGCCGATCAGCAGCGCCGTGGGGAAGCGGACGTAGTAGGAGGTCTCGCGATGCCCGGCCAGGATAGCCGCGGTCCGATAGCCGAGGAACCGGGGGATTATGACACCCTTGATGACGATGATGAGCAGTCCGAACAGCAGTAGCTCAATCAGCCCAGAGTCGGCGAACAGAGCAATAGCCAGACCACCGAGCAACCAGGATTGCACCGCGTATGCGAAGACGGCGGCACCCAGTCTCCGCGTCACGATGAACTGAAAGCTGACCAGGAGGATCAGAGCCGCCAGGATCACCTCAGGCAACATCGGCAGACCCTTCGATCGGGCACGCGGTCCGACTCATCAATGGCCCACCGTGTACAGGACCAACCCCAGGAAGGCCAGGACGAAACTGCCGCCGAGATACTCCGGCACTCGCAAGATTCGGATTTTCGCCAGAGCGGACTCAATCCCCACGAGTAGGAGAGCCGCTCCGAACATCTTGGCCACCAGCGTGGCGATAGCGACAGCAAAGGCCGCCACAGTAAGGGCATTGGCCAGGCCCAGCGGCGCTACCAGCACGTTGAGCCAGACGATCAGCAGCACGAAGACCTTCATGAACCCTCCCCACTCCATCAGGGCCTGATCTGGCCCTGAGAACTCGAGAAGACGGGAGGACTCGATCATGGACAGCTCCTGGGAGCTGTTGGGATTGTCGATTGGGAGACGACCAGCCTCCGCCAGCACCACCATGAGGAACGCCGCGGCCACGAGGGCGTGGCTCGGCACGATACTGGAGGCGCTGGTGAACAGGGTGTCGTTCACCACGAACGGAACCGTCCCCCCGGAGATAAAGCCCACGGCGAAGAACACCACGATGAAGGTGGGTTCTGCCAGCGACGAGACGAACCGAGAGCGGCTGGCACCCAGCCCCCCGTAGGGGCTTCCGCTGTCCATCGCCGCTAAATTGGTGAAGAAGCCCCCGATCCCGATAACAAAGCCGCTGCCCACCATATCCGCCATGAGCGCCCAGCTGAGCGGCATTGCGCTCAGCACGGGAATCAACATCGCGAAGGCGATCGGAGTCGCGAACACCACGTAGGGGGCAATGCGGAACACAAACGACGCCTCCGGCGTGACCGTGCGCTCCTTGCCCAACAGCTTCCGGAGGTCGTAGTAGGGCTGTAGAGGTGAGGCCCCCCGGCGTGATTGAACCTTCGCCTTGAGGTTCTCGATGACGCCCTGCAGCAGGGGTGCCAGCGCCAACACGGTCAGGACGGCAACGAGCTGGCCGAGCGCCGAGGCTAGCATCGCGTCATGAGTCCGGTGATGCTAATCCATATGGTGGCACCGAACTCCGGGAGCCCCCTGGGACCCCTGGAGTCACTGCTCATCGCGCAGCCATACGGGCAGGCCCGACCGTGCCGACCGGCGACGACGGCAAGAGACTGCATCAGCTGCAGCAGGTGTGGCAACGCGGCTCTCCTGATGAGGGCGGACCGAGGACTTCTAGATAGAAGCCATCAGTCGGCGCTCCGACTTACGCGGGCCTCATCGCGCTGCTCCGGCAATTCTCACAGACAGCGGGTGGGGGCTGTCAAGTTCGAGTCCCCCCCAGGGTCCGGAATCACTCCGATCGACTCCACCGACGCAGAGGTGCTCTGGCGCCCCCTACTCGTCGTGCAAGGGCAGGGTCAGCCGCGCTACTACTACGTTGCGACGGCGTCTGAGTGCGGCCGACAGCACCAGGTCCAGGTGGTTGTGGAGCACCCGGTGCCAGAAGCGGCGCGGCACCAGGATCGGAATCAGCAGGACCACTCGCCGAGTCGGCGATGGTTTGAGGCTGCCGATGTAGCGAAGCAGCGGTCGGGCGACCGAGTGGTACTGGGAGCGCAGCACCACCAGGGGAACCCCCGGGTCCCAGCGCAGCCACTCTTGCTCGACGGCGGCTCTGCGGCCCTCATCCTCGGCGAACACCACTGTCACGGCGAAGACCTCATCGCCCATGGAAAGTGCCTGGGAGAGCGCCTCCCGAGTGAGCCGGGAGATGACCGTGAAGGGAACCACAACGATCGTCCTGCCCCGTCGTGGCTTGGTGGGCACTGTGCCGAGCTGAAGCTCGGCAGCGACGCTCTTGTAGTACCGGTGGACCTGGACAAACAGCAGGATCAGCAGTGGCACTGCCACCACCACCACCCAGGCTCCCTCGCGGAACTTGGTGACCACGAAGATTAGGGTGGAGACCCCACTCGCCGCTGCCCCAACGGCATTGAGGGCAGCGCGCCATCGCCAGCCCGACTGGCGCCCGCTCAGCCAGTGGCGGACCATACCCGCCTGCGCCAGCGTGAATCCGGTGAACACCCCTATCGCGAAGAGCGGAATGAGGGAGCCGGTATTGCCCCCGGTGGCCACCAGCAGCACCGCCGAAAGCAGGCCGAGCACCCAGATGCCGCTGCCGAACACCAGCCTGTCCCCGCGGATCGCGAAGGCGTGAGGAAGTCGTTGATCTTCGGCCAACAGACTGGCGAGGACCGGGAGCCCGCCGAATGAGGTGTTCGCGGCCAGCGCCAGCACTAGCATAACCAGCAGGGATATGGCGTCGAATCCCCAGCCCCTGCCGATGGCGTATCCGACGATCTGGTTCAGGACTGCGTCCCCGGTCCTGGGCTCGACGTGAAAACGCTGGACCAGGGCCGCCAGGCCAAGAAGCATCGCTGCCAGGAGGATCCCCAGCATCAGTTCGGTCTGCCGGGCTCTGGTCACCCGCGGCTTTCGGAACAGCGGGACGCCGTTGGCAATCGCCTCCACCCCAGTCAGCGCGCTGCACCCTGCCGAGAACGCCTGCAGGACCAGTAGCACGCCCACGGACTGGAGCGCATGTGTCGCCAGCTGGGCGGACCCCGGCTGGCGGAGTCCGGGATCGAAAGGATGGATGAGGCCCACCACGATGATGCCAAGAATCACGACTATGAACGCCAGAGTCGGCACGAGGAACGCCCTGGCCCCCTCCGCCAAGCCGCGGAGGTTGAGGAAGGTGATGACGGCCAGGATCAGGACGCAAGCCGGAACGGTGTAGGGGATAAGCCCTGAATAGGCTGAGGTCAGCGACTCCACGCCAGCCGATATCGAAACCGCCACAGTGAGGGTGTAGTCGACGATGAGAGCGGCACCGGCCAGAAGTGACAGCCAGCGGCCCAGGTTGGCACGAGCTACCGCATATGCGCCTCCACCCCCGGGATAGGCAACGATCACCTGCATATAGGACGCGACCAACAGCCCCAGCAGCGCCACTATGGCGACACTGATCCAGGGGGCCAGGCGCAGTGCAGCAAGTCCGCCTGCGCCCAGTGCCACGAGCAATGCCTGGGGGCCGTAGGCGACTGAGGTGAGAGCATCCA